>Ga0256405_10003598_pt1 | contig 31552 bp, 31 predicted proteins | sample RumenRJG_02DNA_FD_189096 | JGI IMG/M metagenome (GOLD analysis project Ga0256405, IMG submission 189096) | Bovine rumen microbial communities from Lethbridge, Alberta, Canada - RJG_02 | ecosystem: Host-associated > Mammals > Digestive system > Stomach > Rumen | place: Canada: Alberta...
CCAAAACATAGAAAAAACAAAGAGAAATACGGGGAAAACAAATTAAACCAGAATTTAGTCTTGCAAAATCTCCGGGCAATGATCAGACCTGAAGTTAGTTTTGCAATCAACCAAAAATAAAAAATTTTTAAAAAAATGTCCAATTTTTGAAATTTTTTGAATTTAATATCATGGGGGGGAAGATGTATGTTCGGTTCATATTCACAAAGAGATAAGGAGAGTGTAATGAATTTAAAGAGAATCTGCATCGCGCTTATTATGGCACTCCTTCTCTGTACACTTGGGGCATGGGTCAGACCCGGCCCCGAGTCTGCAGGTCTGAGCTTTACAGTTATGTAATTCTAAAAGCCCCTTACGGAAGTGCGTTCCGAAAGGGGCTTTAGTGTATGATCTTATTCTGCAGGATCCAGGCTGCCGGTCTCAAGATATCTTTTGGCAGACTCTTCATCCATGCCGCATTCAGCGGTCAGAGCATGCAGAATCAAATTTCGGTATTCGGGGCAAGGGTCATTTTGCGGTTGAAAGTCATGGGCTGTTATGGTGTACGCGGTGAGCCCATTATGAACACCTAAGTCCACCAAATTGCCGTACCACGTTCTGCCTTTTCCTTCCTGCTTCTGGACATCCAGAAGCTGTCCCCAGGTTATCTGGTAGAGGCGCATGAGTACTGTGCCATTCTCATATGGTTTATAGAATGCAACCCCTTTACCGAGCCAGGTGTCGGATTCATGTCCAAAATAGATCCTGCCGGGAAACCTGCTAATTTGAGAATCTGTCCACAGAGTTTTATCAGCGCATCCATCATAGTGTCTGAAGACTCCGTTTATTGTGAGGTCGCCGCCCTCGATATAAAGCTTAAATCTCTCTGAACTCAAGTTCGATCCGTAGCATGCGTACCATACTCTGTCTTGCGGGCCGTGGTTATATTCTGACATAAGCGTTTACCTCCTTTGACAGCTGTGAACATTATATACCATCTTAAGTTTTATGGCAAAAATCCGGTTTGACTTATCTATAGAATAATATTATAATATGCATATATAGATAGAACCCCTGGGTCTTTTTTTGTCTAAAAGGAAGAACCCACGGGGTTTTTCTTTTTTTGTTTTAATTGAAAGGAGACTAAACAATGAAAGACCCTTATGAGATCCTGGGCGTGAAGCCCGACGCTACTGAAGAACAGATCAAGACGGCGTTTCACAGGATAGCCATGGAGACCCATCCGGACAAAAACGGGGGAGACCCGGTCAAGACTCAGAAGTTCCGTGATGCCACTGACGCCTATCACTTCCTGATGGACGAGAACCAGAGGGCGGCCTACGATTACTACAACAGGACGCAGCCCCAGTATTCCGATGACTTCTACGAAGCGAAGACGGCTGAGAAAAAGGCGGAGTCCAGAAGAACAGAGGAGGAGTACCACAGAGCATTTATGGCCGAAAAGGAATATATCAAAGAATTACTCTTAAATATTCCCATAGGTCTCATAGGACTTGCGATCGGCGGCGGCCTGACTTTGATCTCTTACCTGATGGCAGACCCTGGAGAAACATACCGGGTATATTATGGCCCGATGTTGATCGGAGGTATTGCCGTAGGAAAAGCTCTTCTGGGGATCGTAAGCGCTATAGGCCGAATGGTGGAGAACTGGTCCGATATGAAGCGCGGCCTGTAAATCAGGCTTTGGTCCGGTCCTTCACGTAATCTATGAATTTCTCTTCGATGGAGGGCAGAGGGTGTCCCTTGCGCCAGACAAAGAGGTAGTTGACCTCTCTGCCCGGTCCATCGATCTTTTTGGAAACGATGGAGGAGTTAAGTATGTAGGATGTCTCTGGGAAGATACTGATCCCCATGCCTCTTCCGGCGAGAGCGGCGGCGTCCAGGTAACTGTCCATCTCACAGATTATGTTGGGCTCCTGCCTGACCTCTCTGAACCAGCGGGCGATGGAATCTATGGTGGCCCTGCGGCTTGGGACGATGAGAGGCTGACCGATCAGCTGATCCACAGATACAGTGTCTCCCGGAAGCTTTGCCAGAGGATGATCCTTGCTCATCATGGCAGCCATCTGGTCATGACCGACGGGGAAAGCATTTAACAGAGACTGATCGTAGGGAGCGGTTATCACAGCAAGGGAAATGATGCCGCTCCTAAGCTTCTCCAGAAGGTCATCGCTGTTACCGTCAAGGATCCTGAATCTTACCCTGGGGTAGATCCTGGAGAATCCGTAGAACCAGCTTCCCGCCATATCGGGAGCCATTCCTTCCACAAGACCAAGAGCTATGGTACCGGTCATGCCGTCATTCATGGATATTACTTCGGATTCGGCCTTTTCCACCAGATTGAGTATCTCCTTGGCACGCCTGTAGAGGAGCTCGCCTGATTCGGTGATCTCCAGCTGCCTGCGGCCTCTTATGAAAAGCCGGGTGTTGAGCTCTTCCTCCAGGTTCTTTATCTGTAGGCTCAGTGGAGGCTGGCTCAGGTTTAGTTTCCTGGCAGCCTTCGAGATGTTCAGTTCCTCTGCGACCGTAACGAAGTAAGAAAGTGCTTTGAGATCCATGTTCCCTCCCCGGGGCGGATGTTTTGCGGCACCGCCGCCGTTTTATCATATGAAAAATATATAATAAGTCTATAATTATATGTATTTTACAATAGCATGGATGGATTGTAAAATTATTTCTGTATTTGTTTGTATTTTTAACCACAGGAGTCGGAAATGTCTAATTGCGCGATCGTAGGTATCAATTGGGGTGACGAAGGTAAAGGACGGATGGTGGACCTTCTGACGAGTGACTATGATATCGTCGTACGGTATCAGGGCGGAGGAAACGCCGGACATACGGTGGTCAATGAAAAGGGCAGATTCGCCCTCCATCTCCTTCCTTCAGGGATAGTGAGAGATGGGGTATCCAACGTCATAGGCAACGACGTGGCTCTGGATCCCGAGGTTCTTTGGAAGGAGATCGGATCGGTCAGAGCGAAGGGGGTCGAGGTGACCCCGGACAATCTTAAGATAAGTGAGAGGGCGTCTCTTCTTATTCCCTGGCACAGGGAACTGGATTCTCTGGAAGAGTCCAGGCTTGCCGACCACAGATACGGTTCGACCAAGCAGGGGATCGCGCCCTTTTATTCTGACAAATTTCAGAAAAAAACAGCCCTTGCCGGAGAACTTTCTGATCCTGCGGCACTCAAAAGACATCTCATGGATATCATGGAATGGAAGAATCTTACCCTTGAAGGGGTATACGGCGCAGCGCCGTATACGGAAGAGATGCTGGACAGCTGGCTCGAAGATTACTGCGAGAAGCTGACACCTTTCATCTGCGACACCGGCGAATATCTCAGGGAGGAGGCATCCAAAGGCAGGAACATTCTTTTCGAGGCGCAGCTGGGAGCTATGAGAGACATAGATTACGGCATATATCCGTATACCACGTCTTCCAACACTCTTGCCGCCTACGCTCCCATCGGGTCCGGTTATCCCGAGGTCAGGCTGGACAGGGTGGTAGGCGTGGTCAAGGCTTACTCCACTTGTGTAGGCGAGGGAGCATTCGTATCCGAACTGTTCGGTGAGGAGGCTGAGGCCCTCAGGCGAGCCGGAGGGGAATACGGGGCAACAACAGGCCGTCCGAGAAGAGTCGGTGCATATGATGCGGTGGCCACAGCCTATGGGGTCGAGATCCAGGCCGCAACTGAGCTTGCGATCACCAAACTGGACGTCCTGAGTTACTTAGAGAAGATACCTGTCTGCACGGCATACATTATCGGAGGAAAAGAAGTCACGGGATTCCCGTTTCCCACGGATCTGGACAAAGCGACCCCGAAGATCGAGTACATGAAGGGCTGGATGTGCGACATATCCGGAGCCAGGCGGTGGGATCAGCTTCCGTCCGAGGCCAGGGACTATGTCAGATATATAGAAGAGTCCGCCTGCCTTGGCGCCACATATATTTCGGTGGGGCCGGAGAGGGATAGCTACATCAGAAAGGATAGGGAGGATTGAGCCATGGGAGAAGTATACAGATCCGTCCTGCCTGCAAGATATGCTTCAAAACAGATGGCTGAACTGTTTTCGGACGACAGCAGATACAAGACCTGGAGGAAACTCTGGGTATCGCTGGCCAGGGCAGAATCCAGACTGGGACTGCCCATAACGGAAGATCAGGTAACAGAACTTGAGCAAAACATCGAACCGATAGATTATGAATGTGCAGCACGGCGGGAGGCCGAGGTGCATCACGACGTGATGGCGCATGTTTTTGCTTTCGGCAAAGCGGCGCCGGGCGCAGCGGGGATCATTCATCTGGGTGCCACCAGCTGTTACGTCACGGACAATGCGGACCTGATCCTATACCGGGACGCACTTGAGATATTGAGAGACAGGCTCATCAAATTGATAGCCATCCTTTGCAGATTCTCCAAGACATACAGTAATACGCCTGTGCTGGGATATACTCACTACCAGCCGGCGCAGCCGGTGACTGTCGGAAAGAGAGCCTGTCTCTGGATTCAGGATCTAAAGAGCGACCTGGATGAGATGGATTTCGTCCTGAAAAACTTCTGCTTCCTGGGGTGCCGGGGGACGACAGGCACCGAGGCCAGCTTCATGGAGCTTTTCGGCGGAGATACTGGCAGGATCGATGAGATGAACCGCATGATCGCCCGAGACTTCGGTTTCAGCCGGTGTTTTCCAATTTCGTCTCAGACATATCCGAGAAAGGTTGACGTGCGCATAATGAACTGCCTGTCCTCGCTGGCCCAGAGCATGTACAGGATGGCCACGGATATCAGGCTGATGCAGCATGACAGGATCCTGGAAGAACCGTTCTCTGACGGTCAGATAGGGTCTTCCGCAATGGCATACAAAAGGAATCCCATTCGCTGTGAGCGGATCTGTTCACTGTCAAGGTTCATCATGACAGATGCCTTCAACGCTGTTCAGACTGCATCAAGCCAGTGGCTGGAGAGGACTCTCGACGACTCCGCCAACAGAAGACTTTCCATGCCTGAAGGTTTTCTGGCTGCAGACGCCATCCTCATGCTTGGAGCATTCATTGCGTCGGGTCTTCGGGTGAACGTCGGAATGGCTGTAAGGTCTGTGGAGGAGCAGCTGCCTTTTATCGCCACCGAGGATATCCTCATGGAGGGGGTCAAAAGGGGCGGAGACAGACAGGCTCTTCACGAAGTGATCCGGAGATGTTCGATGGAAGCATCGGAGGCTATGAGAAATGGTGAAAAATATGATCTCATAGATCGTCTCGCAAAAGAGACCTGCTTCCGTATGACAGAAGAGGAGATGAGGAGCATCCTGGATCCCGGAAGGTTTACGGGCAGGGCTGAGGAGCAGACCCTGGGATACCTTAAGGAGCTTGAAGCGCTGACAGAGGGAGTGGATCTTATGGTGGAGGATATAGGAGCATGAGACAGCAAAAGATACTTGTTCTGGATTTCGGTGGACAGTACGATCAGCTGATAGCGAGAAGAGTCAGAGATCTGAATGTATATGCGGAGATAAAGGAATATGACAGGGTAACGCTCAAAGAAATAGATAATGAAGGATACAGCGGGATCATCTTCACGGGCGGTCCCAACAGCGTATACAGCAACGACGCTCCTCGTTTCGATGAGGGAATACTGGACCTTGGGATACCGGTCCTTGGGATCTGCTACGGCGCACAGCTTATGGCGTACATGGCAGGCGGCAAGGTGGGAGATGCCGGAGGTTCCGGAGAGTACGGAGAGGCTCGGCTCAGCGTGGTAAGCGACGTACTTTTTGAGGGTGTGCCGGAGGAGAGTCTGTGCTTCATGAGTCACAGAGACTCCATCATTGCTGTTCCTGAAGGGTTCAGGGTCACTGCTTTTACCGACAAGTGTCCGGTCGCAGCCATGAGCTCAGAGGAGAGAAGGCTTTATGCGGTGCAGTTCCATCCGGAGGTAGAACATACCGAATACGGGAACCGGATGCTCTCGAATTTTTTGTTCGGGGTATGCGGAGTGGACGGGAACTGGAGGATGGATGACTTCGTGGAGGAAAGCATAAGCAGTCTGAGACAGGAATTAAACGGAAGGAAGGTCCTGCTGGGACTTTCAGGAGGCGTGGATTCGTCTGTGGCCGCTGCTCTCCTGTCCAGGGCGATCGGAAAAGATCTGACCATGGTCTTCGTGGATCACGGCATGCTGAGGAAAAATGAGGCCGACATGGTGGAGAGAGTCTTCGGCAACATGTACGGTTCAAGATTCATACGGGTAGATGCGGCTGAAAGGTTTCTCAGAGAACTCCGGGGAGTAAGAGAACCTGAAGGCAAGAGAAAGATCATCGGAGAGGAATTCGTAAGAGTCTTTGAGGAACAGGCGAGGGCAGCAGGAGAAGCTGACATCCTGGCCCAGGGCACCATTTACCCGGACATAGTGGAGAGCGGCAAGGGAGGCTCCGCCACCATAAAAAGCCATCACAACGTGGGCGGACTTCCTGAATCCATGGATTTCAGGAAAATAGTGGAGCCCCTTAAGGAATTGTTTAAGGACGAGGTAAGGGAAGCAGGGAGAAAACTTGGGCTTCCGGAGGAACTGGTGATGCGTCAGCCCTTCCCGGGGCCGGGACTCGGTGTGCGGGTCATCGGAGAGGTCACCCGCGAGAAACTGTGGACAGTAAGGGAAGCAGATTCCATATTCAGAGAGGAAGTGGATAAGCTTCCTGCAGATAAACGGCCGGATCAGTATTTTGCGGTTCTGACCGACACTCTGAGCGTTGGAGTAAAGGGTGACGGCAGAGCCTATGGACTGACCGTTGCCTTAAGAGCAGTATACACCGACGATTTCATGACTGCTGAATGGAGCAGGCTGCCGTACGAAACAGTTGCCGCGGCCAGCCACAGGATAGCCAATGAGATCCCGGGAGTAACAAGAGTGGTCTATGACGTCACTTCCAAACCGCCGGCTACGGTGGAATGGGAATAGAAAAGGAGGGATCCGGGATGGCGAAATACATATTCGTTACAGGAGGAGTAGTTTCAGGCCTGGGCAAAGGCATAACAGCTGCCTCTCTCGGAAGGCTGCTTAAATCTAGAGGTCTGAAGGTAGCTGCTCAGAAGCTGGACCCGTATATCAACGTAGACCCGGGTACCATGAGCCCGTACCAGCACGGTGAGGTCTATGTAACAGAGGATGGTGCGGAGACAGATCTGGATCTGGGACATTACGAACGTTTCATAGATGAGGATCTTAACAGGTTTTCCAATCTCACTTCAGGCAAGGTCTACTGGAACGTTCTGAACAAAGAGAGAAGAGGGGAGTATCTGGGCTCCACCGTTCAGGTGATCCCTCACATAACCGATGAGATAAAGACTTTCATATACCATGTAGGCAGGGAAACGGACGCAGACGTGGTCATAACCGAGATCGGCGGCACCATCGGTGACATCGAGTCTCAGCCCTTCATAGAGGCAGCCAGGCAGCTTTCTCTGGAAGTGGGGAAGGAGAATTGTCTCTTCATCCACGTGACTCTGGTACCTTATCTTGAAGGTTCAGAGGAACACAAGACCAAGCCCACCCAGCATTCGGTCAAGGAACTCCAGGGTATGGGGATCCATCCGGACATCATAGTCCTTAGGTGTGACAGGCCGCTGGATGAGTCCATATTCAAAAAGATCTCTATGTTCTGCAACGTGAAGCCGGACTGCGTCATCGAGAATCTGACGCTGCCAAATCTGTATGAGGCGCCCCTCATGCTGGAGCAGGCGGGGCTTTCGGGCATAGTCTTAAGAGAGCTTGATCTTGACGCTCCGGAGCCGGATCTAAGAGAATGGACCGCCATGGTGGAGAGGATCAAAAACAGGCCTCTTACCGTAAAGATAGCACTGGTTGGCAAATATGTAGCTCTTCACGATGCATATCTCTCTGTGGCAGAGGCGCTGAGGCATGCAGGTTACCATCACAACACCCACATAAAGATAATGTGGATCGATTCAGAGACGCTGACCTACGAGAATACGGCGGATATCCTAAAGGAGGCCGACGGGATAATAGTGCCGGGAGGCTTCGGAAGCCGGGGGATCGAAGGCATGATCAACGCTGAACGCTATGCCAGAGAGAACCATGTGCCGTACTTCGGGATCTGCCTTGGAATGCAGATAGCAGTCATCGAATTCGCAAGAAACGTTCTGGGCCTTGAAGATGCTGATTCAGGTGAGTTCAACGAACTGAGCTCCAACAAGGTGATCGACTTCATGCCGGGACAGAGCGATGAAATAGACAAGGGAGGGACTCTGAGGCTTGGAGCCTATCCCTGCTGCGTTCAGGAAGGAACGGCTCTCAGGGACTTCTACGGTGCGGATACCGTATCTGAGAGACATCGTCACAGATATGAATTCAACAATGATTACCGGGAGGCTTTCCGCAAGAACGGGATGGTGCTCTCGGGCATATCTCCGGACGGCAGACTGGTGGAAGCAGTGGAGCTTCCCGGAAGAGACTTCCATATAGGGGTTCAGTTCCATCCGGAGTTCAAGAGCCGTCCCAACAGGCCCCATCCGCTGTTTCTGGGGTTCGTTGGCGCAGCGCTGAAACATTCAGAAAACACAGAGGAGAAATGAAATGTGCGGGATAATAGGATTTTGCGGTAATGAGGAAGCTGTTCCTATCCTTTTGGAGGGACTGGAAAAACTGGAATACAGGGGATACGATTCCGCAGGAGTTGCGGTGCTTTCGGATGAAGGTACCCTCAAGATAAGAAAGTGCAAGGGCCGCATTGCCTCCCTTCGGGAAAAGATCGGGTCCGAATCACCAATCACAGGCACCGTTGGCATCGGCCACACCAGGTGGGCGACCCACGGAGAACCCAACGACGTCAACGCCCATCCTCAGGCGGGGATGAGCGGAAGGATAGTGGTTGTCCACAACGGGATCATCGAGAATTACAGAGAACTCAGGGAGTTCCTGGAGAGAAGAGGATACAGATTCCAGTCGGAGACGGACACTGAGGTGGTGGCTCAGCTGATGGAATACTACTATACAGGTCACAGTGACCTTATGGATGCTGTGTACTCCATGCTGGACCGCATAAAGGGTTCATACGCTCTGGGAATACTTTGCTCTGACTGTCCCGGGCAGATCATAGCCGCGAGAAAAGATGCACCTCTCCTCATAGGCTACGGAGAGGGCTGCAACTTCATCGCTTCCGACGTAACTGCGCTTCTTTCACATACCAGGACTGTCAGTTATCTGGAGGATGACGAGGTGGCGGTCCTCACCAGAGACAGCGTCACCGTCTACGATTCGGGCAGGCTTCAGGTGGAGAAGGAACTCCATACCGTGGAATGGGACGTGTCTGCCGCAGAAAAGGGCGGCTATTCACACTTCATGATAAAGGAGATCATGGAACAGCCTGAAGCCATCAGGAAGACGGTGTCATCCAGGCTGAGAGATGGGCGGATATACTTCGAGGAGCTGGCTGAGGACGTTGACCTTATAAAGAATTGTTCATCCATATACATCGTTGGCTGCGGATCGGCCTATCACGTGGGAGTGGTGGGCAAGTACATGCTGGAAAAGGCGCTTCGAATTCCCGTGGAGGTATGTCTCGCATCCGAGTTCCGCTACAGCGATCCCATCGTGGGACCTGACAGTCTGGTAATAGTCATAAGTCAGTCCGGGGAGACGCTGGACACCATGGCCGCCATGAGAGAGGCCAAAAAACTCGGGGCAAAGACTCTGGCAATAGTTAACGTAATAGGAAGTTCCATCGCCCGTGAGGCAGATCATGTGATCTACACCTGGGCGGGCCCTGAAATAGCCGTGGCTACCACCAAGGCTTACAGTACCCAGTTGGTGCTCCTTTCCATGCTTACGGTATACTTCCAGGACCAGCTTGGGAAAATATCCGAAGACGACTATAGTGCATACATAGCGGCTCTAACGGATCTTCCCGGCAAGATGAACGAGATCCTGGACAATATAGGAAACATCCAGAAGACTGCGTCCAAGTATTTCAACCTGGACAGCATGTTCTTCATCGGACGAAACATAGATTACGCTCTGGGACTGGAGGGATCCCTGAAACTGAAGGAAATCTCCTACATTCATTCCGAGTCCTACGCTGCAGGGGAACTGAAGCACGGGACTATATCCCTGATGGAACCGGGAGTACTGGTGGTCGCCATTGCCACCTGTAAGTCAGTTATGGACAAGACCTTCTCCAACATGGTGGAGGCTACGTCCAGAGGAGCGGATGCTGTGGTGCTCACCACCGAAGAAAGTGCGAAGACCTTTGAGGACAGCGTAAGAGCCATCCTGGCAGTTCCTGAGACCCACGATCTGCTTCAGGCAAATCTCAACATCGTACCGCTGCAGCTTTTCGCATATTATGTGGCGCTGAACAGGGGCTGTGACATCGACAAGCCCAGGAATCTGGCAAAGTCGGTGACCGTAGAGTAGACATTAGATTCTCCAATATATCAAAAGACCCGGACGCCGGTAGCATGGCAGCCGGGTCTTTTGCTCATTATCTTGCCATGGTGGTTTTCATGATATAAAATATGTATTCGGAGATAATTGGCGCAAAACATCTTTTGCGCAGATGGACCCGCGAGAGAGTAGGTGGCAATATTGTTCAGAATAGGATTGTGCCAGATAGACGGCTCGGCCGACAAAAAAGCAAACCTCAAGCTTGCTTCAGAATATGTAAGACGTGCCGCAGACGGCGGCGCGCAGGTGGTGAGCCTGCCTGAAATGTGGAACTGTCCCTATGCCGCCAAGTTTTTCAGGACAGCTGCGGAGCCCTGTGACGGCCCGACCGTGGAATTCATGTCCCGCCTGGCGGAAGAACTTAAGATATATCTCATAGGAGGATCCATTCCCGAGATCGAAGAAGGCCGGATATACAATACTTCCTTTTCCTTCAACAGAGAGGGAAGGATGATAGGCAGGTTCAGGAAAGTGCATCTTTTCGACGTGGACATAGAGGGCGGCATCCGTTTCAAGGAGTCTGATACTCTTACACCGGGCAATGAGATGCTGGTGCTGGATACGGATCTCTGCAAGATCGGGGTAGCCATATGCTACGACGTGAGATTCCCGGAGTGGTTCAGGAAGATGACCCTGTCCGGTGCGAAGCTTGTGGTGCTTCCTGCGGCCTTCAACATGACTACGGGTCCCGCTCACTGGGATCTGACCATGAGGGCCAGAGCTCTGGACAATCAGATCTATCTTGCCGCCAATGCGAGAGCGGGGGACAGCGAAGGACCCTACCATTCCTACGGAAACTCCTGCATCGTAAGCCCGTGGGGCGACTTCGTCTCCCACGGAGATGAGAAAACGGCGATCATCTACGGGGACATAGATCCTGACTATGTGGAAAAGATCCGGGAGCAGCTCCCTCTTCTGAGACACAGGAGACCTGAGCTTTACTGATCATGGAAGGAAAGAGAATGAAGACATTTTTGATAATACTCCTGGCAATAGTGGCCATACTGGCAGTTCTGATATATATCGGGGCAGGATATTTTGCGCGGTCCACAGCACTTCCCAAGGGCATGACCCTGGAACAGGAGAAGGCCTGGGAGGTGGAGCACGGTCTCTGGGGAGACTACGATTCTTATGATACCGAAGACTATACGGTGGAGGGCAAGGACGGATACCTGCTCCACTGCACATTCATAAAGGCTGATGAAGAGAGCAAAAAATACATGATCCTGTCTCACGGATTCACATCCAACAGATACGGAAGCGTGAAATACCTGAGCTGTTACAGGTCTCTGGGCTTCAACTGCGTGATCTACGATGTGAGAGGCCATGGGGAGAACCAAAAGACTCCCGTTAGCCTTGGGCAGTTTGAGTCAGAGGATCTTCTGAAGCTCATAGACGATACCTACGATCGTTACGGGGCAGACATCCTTCTGGGGCTCCACGGAGAGTCCATGGGAAGCAGCATCTCGCTTTCAGTTCTGAAGTATCGCCCCGATGTAAAGTTCGTAGTAGCAGACTGCGGATTCAGCAACCTATACGATCTGATGGATTCAACCTATAAGAATTTCCACGTGAGTTGGCTTACGCCTCTGGTGAATTCTGTGATGAAGAGCAGATACGGATACGACATGAAGCTGACATCAGCTGTGGATGCTTTAAGGGAGAACGATGTTCCGGTGTGCTTCATCCACGGCGCACATGACAGCTTCATCAAGCCATCCAACAGCCAGGTGATGAAGGATGCCCAGAAGGGTTATAGCGAGATACACCTGATAGATGGAGCAGAGCACGCCCAGTCCAGAGAGATCGCAGGTGAAGAGGCCTACAAGGCGATCATCGAAGGATTCTTAGGGGAGATTGGATTTCCTGACAGCATATGAAATACAAAAATATCGTAAAAGGTACATTTCTATCCAGACCCAACAGGTTCATCGCGCATGTTCTGATAGACGGCGTTGAAACGACGGTCCATGTCAAGAATACCGGACGGTGCAGGGAACTGCTCCAGCCAGGAGCAGAGGTGTATCTTGAGAGATCTGACAACCATGCCCGCAAGACCCAGTACGATCTGGTTGCGGTGCAGAAGGGCAGGCGCCTTGTAAACATGGACTCACAGATACCAAATGCTGCGGCCTACGAGTGGATCAGTTCAGGTGCTTTCAAGAGGAATGTGACCCTCCTGAGACGGGAAGTCACCTTCGGGAATTCCAGATTCGACATCTATCTGGAATACAAGGATGATGACGGGAACGCCAGAAAAGCTTTCGTGGAGGTCAAGGGGGTGACCCTGGAGGATAACGATGTGGTCCGTTTCCCGGATGCACCGACAGAGCGGGGCATCAAGCACATCCACGAACTTGTTGAGTGCCTGAAAGAGGGCTACGAAGCATATCTCCTGTTCGTTGTACAGATGAAGGACGTGAAGTATTTTGAGCCTGACAGAGTGATACACGGAGATTTCGCGGATGCTCTAAAGGAGGCTCATGACCGAGGAGTACAGGTTTTGGCTTACGACTGTGAAGTCACATCCTGCAGCATGGAGATCAGAGATCCTTTGGAAGTCAGGCTCTAGTACCCGTTGACATTTTTTGCAAAAAAGATAATTATTTAGTTAAATCCTTTGCCTTAGACACAGAGGAAATTACAATGATCAGATGCCAGGTATGCGGAGCGAAGATCGAAGAAGGACTTGAAAGATGTCCTTACTGTGGAAGCAAGATAGAGACGGTGGACAGCAAGGCTGTCTGGACTGAATTGGCAGATAAGGAAGAGCAGGAAGAGAAGAAGGCACCACCGGAGCCAGCAGATGAGAATCCTCATAAGCAGATCTATTATGTGGAGCCCGCCATTACCAGTGCGAGTCAGGCAGGCGCCCAGCCTCAGGCCGCAAAAAACAAGAAGTGGATAGGTATCGTATCAGCCATCCTGATCATCGTGTTCGTAGGTGCCGTAGGTCTCTATTTGGCGGGAGGCGGCATTGGAAACAAAGTGACCGAAGATGATGCACGGGAAGGCGCCACCACCTATTATATGGCCTTGCTGGACGATGCTATACTCATGGAAGATGCGGGACTGGATATAGCCAATTTCTGGTACGAAGCTTTAGAGAACGGCAATTACGGAGGCACCAAGGAGGGAGCCCTGGAGGAAGCCCTTAGCATTCATCAGGATAATATAGACAGCGTCATGGGCAATCAGGCTAATATCACCACGCTTTATAACGAAGCAATGGACATGGCCGAAAAGACCGGTATGGATGACCTGGCGGATGCCATGGAGGACATGTACGATGACTATTTTGAGTTCATCGATGCGGTTATGAACACAGATACTTCCTTCGAGGAATACATCGATACGCTTACAGAAGCCGACGATGACCTGGCGGCATCAATAAACCTGATGTACGATCTTTTGGCCTGAGAAGGACGCGGGAAGAACAGTAATACACTTTAGGAGAGACCATAGATGGCAACAGCTAACAGAAGAACGATGCAACTTAGATGCACAGCATGCGGCGGCACCCTTGAGGCTGAAGAGGGAAGCCCGGTGTTGACATGCCCCTACTGCGGTGCGAAGGAACTTATCATTGAGAGCGATGATGTCAAAAAAGCCCGGATCAGGGCGGCGGCTCGCAAGGAGATCGAGATAGAGAAGCTCAGAATTGACGAGGAGCAGCAGGATAAGAGGAAAGAGGAGAAGAGGATATCGGATTTCAGACATAGCTTTATGAGGAAGTTCCTGATATTCTGGCTGATAGTTTTCTTTATCTGCACCATAGTTGCATTTACCACCGGCGCTTCGCCTCTGGCGGGAGTAGTAGGCTTGATACAGACAGGGCTGGTTACGGCGGCTCTTCTTCTTGGAAACGGCACCATCAAGACCAGGGTCCCGAACCTGAGACAGGTCCTTCAGACCATACCGTTCTTCCTTATCATATTGTTTTTGATCTTCATGGGGATGAACGGCGGAGTGGACCGCAACGAGACCTTCTTTTGGCCTGATAGCGGCTTAAGCTCCAAGATTCCCGTGCCGGAATCTGAATACGGACATATTTACCGTGATTCCAGCGAGATGTTCGACTGCTGCGTATATCACTACTCTTCAGAACAGTTCAACGATTACAAAAAAGCCTGCAGAGAGATGGGTTTCGATCAGGAGCAGACGGACTACTATAATGGTTGGACTGCCTTCGACAGTGATGGGGACAAGTTGGAGCTCAGCTACTATGAGTCCGGAAAAGAGATGGACATAACTCTTACCGCAGCGAAGCCCATGTCAGCTCTGAGATGGCCTACCTCTACGGTAGGGAAGCTGGTACCCGTACCCAAGTCCCAGGTGGGATTCATTGAATGGGAGGCGGATTACGGCTTCGTGATATATGTGGGAGAGACTTCCAAGGAAGAGTACGATGAGTATGTATCACAATGCATCGACAGCGGATTCGATGTGAACTTCTCGAGAAACGGTGACTACTTCTATGCAGACAACGAGGATGGTTTCCACCTCAGCGTAAACTACTATGGAAATGACATCATGGTAGTCCGTGCCGATCAGCCCTATGACTGGGAGGAAGAAGCTTCAGAAGGACCCTCAGAGGAGGTGGCCACATCGGATGAACCTGAAGCCGAACCATCTGAGACTCAGGAGGAGACTGAAGAGACCGGAGAGGTGTCCGAAGATTTCAAGACAATAATGGACGATTATGAAGCCTTCATAGATGATTATGTAGCCTTCATGAAAAAATACGAGAATGCCGAAGATACATCCGGCCTGTCAGAGGATTATAAAGCCTTCATGGATAAGTTCGCCACCATCATGAACGACCTGAACTCCATCGATCCAAGCAGCCTGTCAAAGGCGGATTACGACTATTATCAGCAGGTGCTGACCAGGATATTCATCAAGCTGGCCGCCCTGGGAATCTAGTTTCTCTGAACACATACCGTAACCGGCTATTGCTTTAAAGCCCTTGTTTCAAGGGCTTTTTCGATGCTTGACATAAAGAGGGCGTTGTGCTAACATAGTCAGCGGTCTGGTCGTAGCCGGACTGTAATTTAATAAAAAACATAAGGTGCCGGAAGTAGTTCGGATAATAGGGAAGCGGGTGCAAGTCCCGCGCGATCTCGTCACCGTAAACTGAGAGTTTAAGCCAATTTGCCACTGGGAAACCGGGAAGGCGGCTGAAACGCCCGATCAGTGAGCCGGGAGACCTGCCTTATGCTGTACAAGGACATCTGTCCGGGCCACGAGGAATTGGTCGTACGATGGGATATGGTAACAGTATTCCACCTGTGTTTGGTTTTGACCTCTGTGACTTCAGAGGTTTTTTGTTTCTCTGAAGAGCGCAGAAAGGATCGAGCATTTTTCGCCAAGACTTCCTTTGGGCTATGGATGTCCATGCTAACTGTCAAAAGGGCGGTTCGCCGCCACTCAAATTATATTCATAGCTTAAGAAAGGAAGTTAAAAGCAATGAAGAAACAGTTATTAGTTTTAGTGCTTGCATTTGCTCTGGTAGCTTGTATGTTTACAGCTTGCGGAGGAAACGAAGGACAGACCGAGCCCGAGACACCGGCAATGACCGATGAAGAGGCTGCAGCTGCAGTTGATGAGCTCATCGCTGCCATCCAGGTCCAGGAGAGAACAGAAGAGACCGATGCACAGTGCCTCGCTGCCAAGGAAGCTTGGGACGCACTGACAGACGCTCAGAAGGAACTTGTTGAAGAGGGCGACTACTTCGCACTTGACACAGGCGATGCTTCTCTGGACGATCCTCTCAACCAGGACGAGATCGGTGAGAACGAGCTCCTCGTAGTATCTTTCGGAACATCCTTCAACGACTCCAGAGTCGCTGACATCGGCGGAGTTGAGAAGGCTCTCCAGGAAGCTTATCCGGATTGGTCTGTGAGAAGAGCATTCACAGCTCAGATCATCATCAACCACATCCAGGCAAGAGACGGCGAGTTCATCGATAACGTGGACCAGGCTCTTCAGAGAGCAGTGGACAACGGCGTTAAGAACATCGTTATCCAGCCCACACACCTCATGCACGGCGCAGAGTATGACGAACTGGTATCACAGGCAGAAGCCTACAAGGATAAGTTTGAATCCATGATCATCTCTGAACCTCTTCTCGGTGAAGTAGGAAGCGATGCTACAGTGATCAACGCTGACAAGGAAACTGTTGCAAAGGCAGCAGTAGCTGAAGCAGTCAAGGCAGCAGGCGCAGATTCCATCGATGCTCTCAAGGCCGACGGAACAGCCATCGTATTCATGGGACACGGCACATCTCACACAGCCAACGTCACATACAGCCAGATGCAGGCTCAGATGCAGGCTCTTGGATATGACAACGTATTCATCGGAACAGTCGAAGGCAAGCCTGAATCCACAGCTCTTCCCGAAGTCAAGAAGGCTGTTGAAGCAGCAGGATACACCAAGGTGATCCTTCGTCCCCTCATGGTAGTTGCAGGCGACCACGCCAACAACGACATGGCTGCTGACGAAGAAGGCTCATGGTACTATGGTTTCGTAAACGGCGGCGAGTTCGAAGTTGAAGGAGCTGACGAAGCTGTTGATATCGGAGCAGGTCTTGGCGCAGAAAACGTTTCCTGCCAGATCGAAGGTCTCGGAAGGATCGCTGACGTTCAGGCACTGTATGTTGCTCACGTTGCAGCTGCTCTTCAGTAAGATATAAACAAAAAATACATTTCAAGAGGGTGAAATTTAAATGAAAAGATTTTTAATGATCGTACTGTCACTTCTCCTGGTCATGGGTCTCATGGCAGGCTGTGGCGGCAATTCCGGTAACTCCGGTAATGAAGAAACACCGGCAAATCCCTATGGACTTGAGGACGGCACATATTCTGCAGACTTCAATACAGATTCCAGCATGTTCCATGTGAACGAAGCCAATAACGGTAAGGGAGTCCTTACTGTGGAGAACGGTCAGATGACCATTCACGTCAGCCTGGTATCACAGAACATAGTCAATTTGTATGTAGGTCTTGCCGAAGATGCCGAGAAGGAAGGTGCAGAACTCCTTCAGCCCACTCTGGATACGGTAACGTATTCGGATGGCACGACAGAAGAAGTCAACGGATTTGACATCCCCGTAACAGTGCTGGATGAAGAGTTCGATCTTGCGATCTTTGGAACCAAGGGCGTATGGTACGACCATAAGGTATCCGTTTCCAATGTAGAGCCTCTGGAGTAGAGACAGACCTTGATGGATAAGGACTATGCCGTAGTAGGCGGCAAAAAACTTAAACAAGGATACACGACAGGAAGCTGCGCAGCCGCAGCGGCTGCGGCTTCCTGCCAAATGATGCTGACCGGGGTCATTCCGCCCTCGGTCAGCTTTGTACTACCATCGGGAGAAACTGCGGAGATGGAAGTTTTCGACCCAAAGCCCGGTGAGACCTGTGCGTCCTGTTCAGTGGTAAAGGACGGGGGAGACGATCCCGACGTTACCACCGGACTTAAGATCTTCGCTGAAGTCTCAAAGTCGGACCATGCTTTTTCTAGCCTGGATGAGAGGGTAACAATAGAAGGCGGACAGGGCGTGGGAAGGGTCACAGAGGAAGGCCTGCAGATCCCTGTGGGAGAGGCTGCCATCAATCCCGTGCCCAGACGAATGATAAGGGAGAACGTCACGAGGGTAGCGGATCAACTGGGCTACCATGGAGCTCTCAGGGTGGTCATTTCGGTACCGGGCGGAGAGGAAGTTGCTAAGAAGACTTTCAACTCAAGGCTGGGAATACTTGGAGGAATATCCATAATTGGGACCACAGGCATAGTGGAACCAATGAGCCAGAAGGCATTGGTGGAGACCATCAAGACCTTCGTGGACAAATACAGAGTCAAGGATCCCGAAACGATCCTGATAACTCCGGGAAACTATGGAGCGGACTTTATCCGCGAATACCTGGGGATCGATCTTGAGCGTGCAGTTCAGATATCCAATTTCGTCGGAGAAAGTCTGGACTACATAAGATACAGGGGATTCAAGAGAATACTCTTTATAGGGCACACCGGCAAGCTCATAAAGACAGCTGCAGGTGTCATGAATACTCACTCGTCCTATGCGGACTGCAGGATGGAGATCATCGCAGCTTTAAGCGCCGCAAGGGGTGCCGACAGTGATAAGGTAAGGGCCATATTAAAGTGCGTGACCACTGACAAGGCCTTCGATATCCTAAAGGGCGAAGAGTATTTTGAGCAGGTAAAAAAGGATATAGTGGACAGGGCAATGTTCCATCTGAGAAGCCGCGCAGGCGATGGAATACAGGTGGAGACAGTCATGTTCACCACTGACAGAACGAATATAATGATGAGCGACGGGGCAGAGGATCTCATCGCTTACTTCAAATAACAAAACACGCCGGATGGTCCAAACCACTCCGGCTCAATGACTATAAGGGAGGAAACATGGTCTATTTCATCGGAGCAGGCCCGGGAGCACCGGATCTCATAACAGTCAGGGGAGCTGAGCTCCTCAAAAAAGCTGACGTCATAATCTATGCCGGATCTCTGGTCAATCCGGCTCTTCTGGATAATGCAAAGGAGGGCTGCAAGATCTACGACAGCGCACGCATGACTCTGGAAGAGGTCATAGAGGTGATGGAAGGTAACAGAGATTCCATGGTGGTCAGGCTTCACACAGGGGACCCGTCCATATACGGCGCCATCCGCGAACAGATGGACCTTCTGGATAAGCTTGGAATCAACTACGAATATGTTCCGGGAGTCAGTTCCTTCATTGGGGCGGCTTCGGCCCTCAATGCGGAGTTCACTCTTCCGGGAGTCAGCCAGACCGTCATACTCACAAGAATGGCAGGGCGCACTCCGGTCCCCGAAAAGGAGGACATAGTGAAGCTTGCTTCCCACGGAGCCAGCATGGTGGTATTCCTTACTTCATCCATGCTTCACCAGCTTTCAGAGAAGCTCATTGAAGGCGGCTACGCTCCGGATTCCCCGGCTGCCATCGTATACAAGGCCACCTGGCCTGACCAAAAGGTGATCCACACCACAGTGGCCGAGATCGGCAAGGCTGCGGAGGAGAACGGTATCGACCGCATGGCCCTCATAATGGTGGGAGGATTTTTGGGGAGCACCTATGACCGTTCCAAACTCTATGACCCCGGTTTTACCACGGGCTACAGAGAGGCCACGACTGTTGAACAGGGGAATGACAGATGATCAAAAAACTTGCGCTGATCGGTTTCACAGATAATGCAAAAGACCGAATAGCTGAGATAAAAAGTGAACTGCCTCAGGATACGGAGTTTCTGGAATATCATAAGGGTGATGATCTCAAAACATTTGTGGGCAAAACTTTCAGTGACTGCGACTGCCTTCTCTTCGTTTCCGCCATGGGAATAGCTGTGAGATCAGTTGCGCCATACATCCGGTCAAAGGATAAGGATCCGGCAGTGATAGTAATGGATGAGCTGGGACACAACGTTATCCCTGTGCTTTCAGGACACATAGGAGGGGCCAACGAGTTTGCCCTTGAACTGTCAAGGATCACAGGGGCAGATCCCGTGATAACCACAGGAACTGATGTGAACGGCAAGTTTGCGGTGGATACCTGGGCAGTGAAGAATGGCTTTGAGATCAGTGACATATCAAAGATCAAGACCATCTCTTCTGCAGTGATAAGGGGAGATAAAGTCGGATTATTCATCGAGGCCTCCGCTGAAGTTTCCGGAGAGATACCGGAAGAACTGACACTGATAAAAGAGGGAGAAGCAGCCCCGAAAATAGGGATATATGTGGGAGTGAGGACCGATAGTTCACCTTTCAGGGAGACACTGTACATATACCCGAAGGCCCTTTTCCTTGGTGCAGGATGCAGAAAAGATCTGGATCCGCATATTTTCGGAGAAACAGTGAGAAAACTCATGTCGGATCAGGGCATCTTGATCAAAGCAGTATCTGACCTTGCAACGGTGGATATCAAAAAAGAAGAGCCCTGCATGAAGATGTTTTGCGCTGAAGAGGGGATCGGCATGATCACCTTTACTGGGGAAGAGCTCATGGAAGAAGAGGGAGATTTCAGTTCTTCTGACTTTGTAAAGAGCGTGACCGGAGCGGACAACGTCTCGGAGAGAGCGGCCTTCAGGGCTGCCAGACTGGCCGGGGGAGAACCGCCGCTTAAGGTTATGAAACGGACAGCCTTAAATGGCCTTACGTTATCTGTCTGCGAGAAAAAATGGGAGTGTAGATTCGATGTCTAAAATATATGTAGTAGGAATCGGTCCCGGGGGCCGGGAGTATATGACGCCTCAGGCGGAGGCAGCCATTCTGGCTAGCGATGCAGTGGTGGGATACACCGTATATGTGAAGCTCGTTGAGCACCTTACAGAGGGGAAGGAAGTGGTCTCCACCGCCATGAGAGGCGAGGTGGAAAGAGCGAGAATAGCGCTGGACCTGGCACTCAAGGGCAAGACAGTCTCCTTCGTGTCCAGCGGAGATGCAGGGGTCTACGGCATGGCCGGACTCATGCGGGAGGTAGCAGAAGGACATCCTGAGGTGGAGATAGAAACAGTTCCGGGCATCACAGCCGCCATGAGCGGAGCAGCGGTACTGGGAGCGCCTCTCATTCACGACTTCGCAGTGATCTCTCTTTCGGACCTCCTGACTTCATGGGAACTCATAGAGAAGAGGATAAGCTTAGCGGCTGAGGCGGACTTCGTCATCTGCATCTATAATCCAAAGAGCCACAAGAGAAGAGAGCATCTGGACAAGGCAGTGGATCTCATCCTAAAGAACAGGTCCGGGGACACACCTTCAGGCTACGTCAAAAATATAGGGCGAGATGGCCAGAAGGGCGTGGTCCTCAAGCTCTCAGATCTTAAAGGAAACGACGATATAGACATGTTCACCACGGTTATAGTGGGAAACAGTCAGACCAGAGTCATAAACGGCGAGCTTGTTACGCCGAGAGGATATGATCATGACGGTAAGTCCGAAAAGTAAAGAACCGAGGATAGCTGTATTTGCAGGTACATACGAGGGAAGGGCCATCGCATCTCATCTGCTGAAGCTTGGAAGAGCCCACATGGCAGATTTCTTCGTTGCAACGGAATACGGGGAAGAGATACTGAAAGACCTGGGGGACCTCAAGGTCATGGAAGGCAGGCTCACTGAACCGGAAATGGAGGAGATCTTCCAAAGTTCCGGTTACAGCCTGGTGATAGATGCCACACATCCCTATGCCCAGCAGGTATCCGGTAACATCATGACCGCAGCCCGGAACACGGGAATGGAGTATCTGAGACTTTTAAGAAAGGACGAGCTTCCCTTGGAATATGCGGACCTGAAAGACAAGGTGATCTTTGCAGATTCCATAGAAGATGCTGCGAAGATCCTGGAACAGATTCCGGGAAGAGTTCTTCTCACCACGGGCTCAAAGGATCTTCATAAGTTTTCTTCAGTGTCCGGATTCTCCGAAAGGTTCACCGCAAGGGTGCTTCCATCGGTGGAATCAGTGATGCTCTGCCAAGAGGCGGGGCTCAGGCCTGCAAACATCATCTGCATGCAGGGGCCTTTCAGCCTGGACATGAATCTGGCCACCTTAAGGCAATTCGGATGTGATACTCTAGTCACCAAGAGCACCGGAAAGGCCGGAGGATTCAGTGATAAGCTGGACTGTGCACGAGAAGGATTCCGAGTACTGGTAATAAGGCGTCCAAGCCATGAGGAGGGGTCAAGTCTGGAAGACGTGTTTCTAAGACTGGATCAGACTCTCCAAGGAGGGATGAAATGAAGACTATCATAAACGTATGCGGTATAGGTCCCGGAGGGGAAGACCAGATGACCGCCAATGTGAGAAGGATAATAGGGGAGGCGGACACTGTCCTCACATCCCTTAAGGATAACAAGGCCCTGAAGGCTCTGAATCCAGATGTGAAATGCCTTACAGTCACGGAGATATTGGATCTCATCGAAAGGGAGACCGCCTCTGAAAACGGCAAAAAACTGGCCGTGGCGGCATCGGGAGATACCGGCTTTCACTCCATAGCAACCACCATACTCAGGAGATTCCCGGAAGCGGATATCTCTCTTGAACCCGGTATAGGGACCATATCATATTTCATGGCAAAGATCGGCCGGAATTATGAGGATCTCAGGACGGTGAGCTTCCATGGGACAAGCGGTTCTGCCGTGCCTGAAGCTACGTATAACAACAGAGTTTTTTGCCTTACGGACAATAAGGTGACTCCGGCCGTAATAGCCCGTGAGCTTGCGGAAGCGGGCATGGGAGACAGGGTGACAATGTATGTGGGAGAAGATCTGAGTTCACCGGAGGAGAAGATCTCCTGCGGTACACCTTTGGAGATGGCGGAAAGAGAGTATTCAAAGCTTTCTGTCGTATACATTGAGAATCCCACGGTCCCGGATCGTTTCAGGACCCTGAGAGATGAGGACTTCGTAAGGGGAGGAGTACCCATGACCAAGGAGGAGGTCAGGACTCTTGTTATCTCCAAACTGGACGTTCATCCGAAGGATGTGGTCTACGACGTGGGAGCAGGTACGGGATCCGTCACGGCAGCACTGGCCTACAGGGCATATGGCTCACAGGTCTACGCTGTAGAGGTGGACCCAGAAGGGGTGGAACTGATAAGGGCCAACAGGGAGAAGCTGGGAGCATTTAATATCAAGGTGATCCCGGGGCAGGCCCCGGAGGCTATGGAAGACCTTCCTGCACCCGACAAGGTATTCATCGGCGGAAGCAAGGGTAATCTGAAAGAAATAGTAAACTTATGCCTTATAAAGAACCCTGAAGCGAGGATCGTGCTTACCACGGTGACCCTGGAGACCATGGCTGAAGCGGTAAAACTAAAGGATGAACTGGGACTTAAGTCAGACATCAGTCTGATCAACGTTTCAAGGGCGAGAAAGATGGGGGATTACGACCTTATGAAGGCCGAAAACCCAGTGTATATAATAACGCTTGAAAGATAAGCAGAGAAGGAGTTCCTGTGCTTATTGCATTATCTACCTTCACAGCATTCATACTGGACCAGATATTCGGGGATCCAAGGAATTTTCCCCATCCGGTGGTGATCATAGGCAAACTGATCTCGGCCATGGAGAGGTTTACAAGAAAAGTTTTCCCGAAAACCAACATAGGCGAACTGGCTGCAGGGGCCTTTACTTGGGTGATCGTGGCAACGGTGTCTTTTGCGGTACCCTTCATAGCCCTTGTCCTCCTTGCCAAGGTCAATGTTTGGGCGGCCTTTGCCCTTAACACCTTCTGGAGCTATCAGATCTTCGCATCCAAGTCCCTTAAGGAGCAGAGCATGCTGGTGTACAGATACCTTGAGGCGGAGGATCTTCCCAATTCCAGGAAGTATCTGTCCTGGATCGTGGGTCGCGACACTTCAGAACTGGATCCGGAGGAGATCACCAAGGCTGTTGTAGAGACTGTGGCCGAAAACACTTCCGACGGTGTAACAGCTCCCATGCTTTATATGATGATTCTGGGCGCCCCTCTGGGAATGCTCTACAAGGCCATAAATACCATGGATTCCATGCTGGGATACAAGAACGACAGATACATGTATTTCGGGCGGATTCCTGCTAAGATCGATGATGTGGCAAACTTCATCCCGGCAAGGATCACAGGACTTCTCATGTGTCTTACTGCGTCTCTCATAGGTCTGGACGGCAGGAACGCCTACAGGATCTACAAGAGAGACAGGCTCAAGCATCTGAGCCCCAACAGCGGCCATCTGGAGGCTGCCTGCGCAGGGGCGATGCATATAATGCTTGGGGGAGATTCCTTCTATTTCGGGAAACTGGTGGAAAAAGCCTCCCTGGGTGACCCGGACAGGGAAGTGAGGATAACAGATATCCCCCTATCCATAAAGATGATGTATGCTTCCTCCCTGGCAATGCTTGCCTTGCTGGAAGTCGTTAGAATAGTTTTGGTACTGATATGAGAGAATACGGTCACGGCGGTGACATTTACGGACAAAAGAATATACTGGACTTTTCCGCAAGCCTGAATCCTGTGGGGATGCCCTTTGAGATAGTTGAGGCTGTCAGGCGTTCTTCCCTTGAAAGCTCTCCCTATCCGGACCCACAGCTTCGCAGGCTGAAGGAGGCGGGGGCGGCCAGGCTGGATGTTCCCTCGCAGTCCCTGGTCTTCGGAAACGGTGCATCGGACCTGATATTCAGGATCTGTCTCGGCATGAAGCCCAGAAAGGCCCTCATAGAGGAGCCGGCTTTTTCGGAGTATCAGCGGGCTCTGGATCTGGTCGGATGCGAAGTCTTCCATCATTCCCAGACCAGGGAGAATGGGTTCGTGACCCAGGCTGACAGTCTGACAGAGGCCATTTCTTGCGCTCAGCCGGACCTTATCTTCATAGGCTGCCCCTCAAATCCTGCGGGAACCATGGTCGAGAAGGAGGATCTGGTCAAAATATGCGACTGCGCAAAATATGCAGGCTCAGTAGTAGTGATAGACAGATCATTCATACATTTCGCAGAGGGTGAAGACGAGTACTTCTTCATAGAAGAGACACTTAAGCGTGACAACGTGATCCTGCTGGACTCCATGACGAAGATATTTGCCATGGCAGGCCTTCGTCTGGGATTCTTGATCACCGGGGATAAGGCGATATGTGAAGCAGTGGAGAACTGTCTTCAGCCCTGGCCGGTGTCCAGGCCTTCGGAGGAGGCGGGGATCGCAGCCTTCGGCGTGGGACCGGAGTTTTTTGCGAAGACCAAAAGGTATGTTGCAAAGGAAAGGCAGTTCCTTCTGGATGGCTTGAGTGCCCTTGGAATGGAGACCTTCCGCTCCGAGGCAAATTATGTATTCTTCAGGAGCCCTGTAAGCCTTAAGGGCCTGAAGGACAGGGGGATACTTCTCAGAAACTGCGGGAATTATTGGTCATTGGATGAGAGCTATTACAGGGCAGCGGTCAGGACACATCAGGAGAATGAAGTGCTTATGGATGCCCTGAAGGAAATTTTAAAGGAAAAGGGTGAGACAGATGGCTGATCAAGAGAAAACGGGAACAAAGATGGCAAAGTCCCTGATGATCCAGGGAACTTGCTCCAATGCAGGCAAAAGTCTGCTCACCGCGGGACTCCTCAGGATATTCACCCAGGACGGCTACAACTGCGCTCCCTTCAAATCCCAGAACATGGCACTGAACTCCTACATCACCCCGGAGGGCTTTGAGATGGGCCGTGCCCAGGTGATGCAGGCAGAGGCCTGCAGGAAGGCTCCGGATGTCAGGATGAATCCCATTTTGCTCAAACCCACGGGGGACATGGGATCTCAGGTCATAGTTAACGGCGAGGTGACCGGAAACCAGACCGCGGCGGAGTACTATAAGACGAAGCACGCCTTAAGACAGCCCGTAATGGAGGCTTACAGGAGCCTTGCGGAGGAAAACGATATAATAGTCATCGAAGGGGCCGGAAGCCCTGCAGAGATCAATCTCATGGAAGATGACATCGTAAACATGGGAATGGCCGCCATGGCGGATGCTCCGGTGATCATCGCGGGAGACATAGACAGGGGCGGAGTGTTCGCGTCGCTGGCAGGGACAATGATGCTCCTTAAGGATGAGGATAGGCCCAGGGTAAAGGGCGTGATCATCAATAAGTTCAGAGGAGACGTTGAGATCCTGCGCCCGGGCCTTGAAATGCTGGAGGATATCATAAAGGTGCCCGTGCTTGGGGTTGTGCCCTACATGAAGGTGGATGTGGACGATGAGGACAGCCTGTCCTCGAAGCTCAGAAGTGATAAGGGCGTGGACCCTGTGGATGTAGCTGTGATCAGGCTTCCAAGGATATCCAATTTCACGGATTTTGACCCCCTTGAAAGGGTGGAAGGCATAGGCGTCAGGTATGTAAATTCAGTCCATGAACTGGGAGACCCGGATCTTGTGATCATACCGGGTACCAAAAATACCATGGGGGACCTGGAATGGATGAGGGAAAGCGGACTGGAAGTCCAGGTCAAAAAATACGCATCCAAAGGAAAGCCTGTCTTCGGCATCTGCGGCGGATATCAGATCCTGGGACGGACCATAAGCGATCCCGGTCATGTGGAACACGGCGGCACCATGAGGGGCATGGAACTGCTTCCAATAGATACGGTCTTCGAGGGAGACAAGGTCAGGGCCGCAGAAGAGGGTATCCTTTCCCGGGTAGACGGCATGTTCAGCCTGCTTTCGGGACTTCCATTTAAGGGTTACGAGATACACATGGGCGTATCCGGAGCCTTAGGGAACATCATAAATTCCGGTAATGTATACGGGACGTACATCCATGGCATCTTCGATAAAGAGGAGCCTTTAAGGGCAGTGGCTGAGGCCCTTTTCAGAGCCAAGGGACTGGATCCGGATTCAGTCAGGGCCATGGATGCCGACAGTTATAAACAGGAACAGTACGACATCCTGGCTGACGAGCTCAGGAAGGCGCTGGACATGGATAAGATCTACGAGATCGTAGGTCTGAAAGGAGAGTAAAGATGGCTTTCAGCGAAGTGAGACCTGCTGACATCGAGAAGAAAAGCTTCGAGATCATTACAGAAGAGCTTCGGGAAATGGGGAAGACCCCGGATCCCATGTACGAGCACATCATAAAGAGGTGCATCCACACATCTGCGGATTTTGAGTATGCCGATTCCCTGTATTTCTCCGAGGACGTGGAGCGCAAAATATCCGACGCCATAAGAAACGGCGCATATATCGTAACCGACACTAGCATGGCAAAGTCCGGCATAAACAAGAAGACCATAGAATTCTTCGGAGGAAAGGTGCTCTGCTTCATAGGTGATGAAAGCGTTGCACAGGAAGCCAGGGAAAGAGGGCTCACCAGATCCTATGTAAGCATGGAACGAGCCTCTAAGCTTGATGGCCCCGTCATAGTAGCAGTGGGAAATGCTCCAACGGCGCTGGCATCCATTTGCAAGCTCCATGAAGAGGGAAGGTTCGATCCTGTTGCGGTCATCGGGGTTCCCGTAGGATTCGTCAATGTGGTGGAGGCCAAGGAAATGCTGATGGACACCGACATTCCATGCATCGTGGCCAGAGGCAGAAAGGGCGGCTCCAACATAGCAGCCTGCATCATAAATGCAATACAATACAAGATCAGAAGAGAGGTATAGAGTTGAGAAAAGTTTTGATATTGGCTTTAACAGTTGTCATAGTAGCCGGCGTCATGATGACAGGACCGGTGCAGGTCCTGGCAGAAAATTCAATTGCTGACGGTACATATCCTGTGGAGTTTACCTTTGAAGGGGGATCCGGAAGGGGAGGAGTGGAATCCATCTCAGCCGAATTGAACGGAGGAAAAGTGTCAGAACTGCACATCACCATGACGAGCCCCAATTACGATTACTGCATCTACTATGATGAGCAGTACATCAATTCATCGGAAGAGGGGAACTCCGTATTCATTGTTCCTTTTGTGGAAGAGAGCTTTCTGCTCACTGCTGATACTGTTGCCATGAGTCAGCCCCACGAAGTAGATTATACTGTAACTCTCGATATGGATAGCCTTTGGAGCGCTGCTTCAGAAGGGTCCGGGTCAGGCACACTGTGGACAGTCATAGCCGTGATCGCCATAGTATGTGTGGCGGTTGGATTTTTTGCGGTTAGGTCATCACGTGATAGAGCTAACAGAAGGTGATCCCCATGGAGAAGCGAAATAAGGGAAAGCTGTTTGGTGTGGGGGTAGGCCCGGGAGATCCGGAACTTTTGAGCCTTAAGGCAGTGAGAGTCATAAGAGAAAGCGATGTCATAGCCGTACCAGGGAAAACTCCGGCTGAGTCATATGCGTACGAAATCGCATGTGAGGCGATGCCTGATTTGGAATCAAAGCCGGTGATCGCTCTCAAATGGACTATGACAAAGGACCTGGAGGAGCTCAAGAGAGTTTATCGTGATGCCGCAGATTTGATCGAATCAAATCTGGAAGAGGGCAGAACGGTGAGTTTTCTTACTATTGGAGATGTGTCCATATACTCTACATTTGTCTACATCATGAAGGAGGTATCGGCTGACGGATATCAGGTGGAGATGGTCCCGGGAATAACGTCCTTCTCCGCATCAGCATCCCGCCTGGGAGTAAGCCTTACGGAACATCAGGAGATGCTGCACGTTCTGCCTGCAAACTACGGAAATGTGGGAGACCTGCCCGGCACCATGGTACTGATGAAGCCGGGAAAAGACCTGAGAGAGATCAAAAGATCCGTAAGTGAAGCAGGCCGCACAGCTGTGATGATAGAGAAGTGTGGTCTTCCGGGCGAAAAGATCTATGGGTCTCTGGAGGAGATCCCCGATGAGGGGGAATATCTGTCCACTGTGATCGTATTCGACCGCAAAAGATAGATTTTCATCTATGATCTGACATAAGTGCATGAGTTTTTTTATAAGAACTGCTTCGGCAGTTCTTTTTTGCGCCAAAAAACTGTCGGTGAGACGTTTTGCTAATAGCAAGGAAAAAGGTCATAGCTATTTTCAATTGGATTAGAATTCCATTGAATAATAAAATAATAACAGTAAGATTTTTGCTACGCTTTTTGAATAAAACGGAGGGAAATATGTCAGATTACGTAAAAATGTGGGAAGATCTGGGAATGGATCTTGAGACCCATGACGCTTTATGCCAGGTTCTGCCGACAGCTTTCGGAGACGTTTATCTTTCACAGGAGAATCGTCCTGAGGGTATGGGATTCTGGGATTTCGTAGTTTCCGAGATCCACGGGATCAGACCGTCAGAGCTTATAGAGGCTCAGAAAAACGGACAGAAGGTTTTTGGAACATTCTGCGTATATGTTCCGGATGAAGTAGTTATCGCAGCCAACGGTATCGTGACAGGACTTTGCGGAGGTTCCCAGTTCTGGGTACCCGGAGGAGAGAAGGTCCTTCCCAAGAACACATGCCCTCTGATCAAGGCATCTGTGGGCGCCAGACTGGACAGGACATGTCCCTTCTTCAGGATCGCTGATATCTATGTAGGTGAGAACACCTGCGACGGCAAGAAGAAGGCTTACGAGATCCTTGCTGAGGATGTTCCCATGCACATCATGGATGTTCCCCAGATGAAGAGACCTGAAGACTTCGACAGATGGGCTCACGAGATCGAGCTCTTCGCAGGTGTGGTAGAGGAGCAGACCGGAAACAAGGTCACCCCCGAGAAACTTGCTGAAGCTATCAAGATCGTAAACAACAAGAGAAAAGCTCTCAAGAGAGTATACGACGCAAGGAAGGCTGCCAAGCTTCCCATCTCCGGTAAGGATGCGCTTCTTATGATGCAGATCGCATTCTTCGACGATCCCGTAAGATGCGCAGAAATGTGCAACAAGCTGGCTGATGAGCTTGAGCAGAGGATCAAGGACGGCGTCTCCGTATTCCCCGAAGGAACAAAGAGGATCATGGTCACAGGAACACCTCTGGCCATTCCCAACTGGAAGCTCCACCACATCATCGAGACCAGCGGAGCAGCTGTTGTCTGCGAAGAGATGTGCACAGGAACCAGATATTTCGAGAACCTCGTAGACGAGACTCAGACCACTCTGGAAGGCCAGTACAAGGCTCTTGCCGACAGATACATGAAGAACAACTGCGCATGCTTCACCCCCAACCCGGGCAGGATCGACGACATCCTGAGGCTTGCAAAGGAATACAATGTTGACGGAATCATCGACGTCAACCTGAAGTTCTGCAGCATCTATGACACAGAGGGATTCTTTGTTGAGAGAGCGCTCAAGGAAGCAGGCATCCCCGTTCTCGGCATCGAGACCGACTACACCGATTCCGACGCTGAACAGCTCAAGACAAGAGTTGAAGCATTCGTAGAGATGCTTGGTTGATCTTTCTTTGGAAGATGGAAGAAATAAAGGCCAAGACAAAAGACATCAATTATTACATTCTGTTCGAAAATTACACCCACGGACTGGCACTGGAGAAGCTCCTGAAAGAGGAGGGCCTTCGGGCACGCATTGCGCCAACGCCCAGATCCATTCAAGGCAAGCTGACCTGCGGAATGTCCCTTCTCGTGTTGGAAGAGGATATTGAGGCGGTAAGAGAGTGCATCGACCGGCACCAGGCGAAGTACTACAGCATCGTGGAGATGGAGTGCCAGATCAATCCAAACAGAAATGTATTCTGCTGACCGGAACCCCGAAGGGGAATCACCCCTTCGGGGTCTTGTCCGTATAACAGGCGAGGACCAATGTATTACATCGGAATAGACATAGGATCCACCAGCGCTAAGACCGCTGTGCTGGATGAAAACAAGAATATAGTTGAACTGTTCTCCCAGCCCACGGGCTGGAGCAGTGTGGACACCGCGGAATCCATAGGAAGGACCCTTCGTGAAAAAGGGTACATGGTGGAAGACGGAGGAGTGGTATCCACGGGATACGGAAGGGTAGCCGTTCCGTTCTCCAATAAGACGGTAACGGAGATAACCTGCCATGCAAAGGGCGCGTCACTTGTGTTCGGCATGGAGGATCTCATGGTGATCGACATAGGGGGCCAGGATACCAAGGCCATCCTTGTGGAGAGCGGCCTGGTAAGAGATTTCGTCATGAACGATAAGTGCTCCGCAGGTACGGGAAGATTTCTGGAGGTTATGGCCAACACCCTGGCCATGAGACCGGATGAACTCTGCACACTGGCAAAACACGGAGGAAACACTTCCATCAGTTCCCTCTGCACCGTATTCGCAGAATCCGAAGTCATTTCTCTCATCGGAAGAGGGGAGAAAAAAGAAAACATAGCCTTCGGCGTGGTGGACTCCATCGTAAGGAAGGTGGCCGGCCAGGCAAGAAGGCTTCAAATAGGCGACAGGCAGGTGGTGCTCACAGGAGGCCTCTGCGAGTGCGACTATATCTGCGACGCCCTGTCAAAGGAGCTTAACACCAGGGTAATAACCCATAAAAACGGCAGATACGCCGGCGCCATAGGCGCGGCCTTAAGCGGAATGTAAGAAAAAGGGGCTGTCTCAAAATGAGATGGCCCCTTTAGCATAAAAACTTATCTAAAAAACCGAAGAGCCAGCCCACAAGGAGCTGGTTCTTTGGTATAATTAGATATGCAAAATCAATTACACAAAGA
>Ga0256405_10003599_pt1 | contig 31546 bp, 38 predicted proteins | sample RumenRJG_02DNA_FD_189096 | JGI IMG/M metagenome (GOLD analysis project Ga0256405, IMG submission 189096) | Bovine rumen microbial communities from Lethbridge, Alberta, Canada - RJG_02 | ecosystem: Host-associated > Mammals > Digestive system > Stomach > Rumen | place: Canada: Alberta...
CGAAGGTGAGGATGTTGGAGGTGTCGGGCGCGGGCCCGAGGCCGCCCACGGCCACCTGGTAGCGCCCGGAGTAGAGCCCCTCGAAGGGCCGCGACGGATGCCACGCCACCACGGCATAGTCATCCCCCCGCTCCTCCAGCCTGAAATTCTCCACCGCCCCGCACAGCAGCCTGTCAGGCTCCACTATCGGGAAGAAGCCCCCAAAACTCCTACGCCAATGCCAATCGGATGATGGTCCTATCCAGGTGCCATTCAACGTACTCTTAAAGTACCATATTTCCTCAATAATGTTTGGATCACCACATCCCACAGACTGAATTGTGAAATGTCTATCATAAAGCGTTGATCCGAACCTGGCTTGGCTGTGGTTTATAGTATTCAACAACCCAATATAAACGGGTCCATTGACCATTACAGGATTGTCGAAGTAATATTCATAGCAATATTGTGGGTTGGAGTGGCCGTATCTGTCATTGCCATAATTGTAAGCGCAGACAACCCTGTAACTGTCGAAATTGGCTGAATCGAGGACAATCCAGTTGTCCCCTTCCTTGGTCATGATACCATACGTCGGCCAGATGGAGTCAAGAATGGGATAATAGCATGTTACCGCCACCCCATAAACCGGTGTCCCTGGGTTTATTGTGCAGAGCCTGATGGCGGTAGGCGCGTTGGTCGGAGTAATGACATCGCGAAAATCATAATGTTCCGAAATGTAATAGGGGTCGTAATAATTGACAGTGTCAAGAGGATATTCTTTGTGCAGCACCTCCGTTCCTATCATGATGGTATCTACGGTTTGCCCCATGCAGAAAAATGGAGCAAGAAAACATATTAACAGGATTCTCTTCATGGCCAACGGATGATTGTATTATGTATTTTATTGTATATTAATAAATTATTCTATATCCTCGGAATAGGATGGAGCTGTTTTCCGACTGCAAACATACGAAGAAAAAACGGAAAAAGCAAGTCTGAGGGTAAAAAAACAACCAGTGGCGTCACCCCACCCGGGAGGGGGATGAGACGTGTCCGATACGGCATATCTTATATTGTTTTTATATTGTTTACATATTGTTCGCATATTGTTCTTATATCCCCAATATAGGAACAATATGCGAACAATATGTAAACAATATAAAAACAATATAAGAACGGCCGTATCTGGGACGTCTCGGGTAGCGTTCGGACCCATGCCGGAGGGCTGCTTCGGGAGGAGGGCAAATTTGTGAAAAACGTGTTGATAAAGGTCGGTTTTGCGGAGCGGTTTCTGTTGATAAATCGCCTTTTTGATGAAAAATTTTGTGTTAAAATGATTTTGTAACATGCAGATTATCAGTTTTCCCAAAAGATTTTATGATTTTTTAACACTCTTGGGCGGTCAGGGCGTTTGGTGGGGTCGGAAAAAAGTAGTACTTTTGCAATTCCTTTTTGGGCGGGTTATGCCCATAAATGAGATAGAAAACAAGTAATAAAAAAAATAAAAAACAAGTAAAAGAAAATGCCAACAATTCAGCAATTAGTTCGCAAAGGACGTCAGCAGATGGAGTACAAGTCCAAGTCTCCCGCCCTCGACAGCTGCCCGCAGCGTCGCGGTGTCTGCACCCGTGTGTACACCACCACCCCCAAGAAACCTAACTCGGCCATGCGTAAGGTGGCCCGTGTGCGTCTGACCAATGGTAAAGAGGTCAACGCCTACATCCCGGGTGAGGGTCACAACCTGCAGGAGCACTCGATCGTGATGATCCGCGGAGGCCGTGTGAAGGACCTTCCCGGTGTGCGTTATCACATCATCCGTGGTGCATTGGACACCAGCGGAGTGGACGGCCGTCGCCAGCGCCGTTCCAAGTACGGTGCCAAGCGTCCGAAACAGGCCGGCAAGTAAGTTGAAAGTTTAAAGTTGAAAGTTTAAAGTTCAAGTACAGCAATGAGAAAAGCTAAACCCAAGAAAAGAATTATCCTCCCGGATCCCAAATACAATGACATCCTGGTCACCAAGTTCGTCAACAACCTGATGATGGGTGGCAAGAAGACCATCGCTTACAAGATTTTCTACGAGGCAATCGACGTGGTCGCCGACCGTACGAAAGAGGACGGCCTCGAGGTGTGGAAGAAGGCTCTGGCCAACGTGACCCCGAGCGTCGAGGTCCGCAGCCGCCGTATCGGTGGTGCCACCTTCCAGATTCCTACCGAGATCCGCGCCGAGCGCAAGCAGAGCATCGGCATGAAGAACCTCATCGGTTTCTCGCGCAAGCGCAGCGAGAAGACCATGGCCCTCAAGCTGGCTGCCGAAATCCAGGCCGCTTACAAGGAGGAGGGTGCCGCCTTCAAGCGCAAGGAGGATATCCACCGCATGGCCGACGCCAACAAGGCTTTCTCGCACTTCAGAGTGTGATGCTTTAAAAGATAGTATTACTAATTTATATATAAAGAAACCACTTCAAGCAACAGTATGTCCGACCTCAAGTACACACGCAACATCGGAATCATGGCCCACATCGACGCCGGCAAGACGACGACGACGGAGCGCATCCTCTTCTACACCGGCAAGAACTACAAACTCGGTGAGACGCACGAGGGTAGCGCCACCATGGACTGGATGGTGCAGGAGCAAGAACGAGGCATCACCATTACTTCCGCTGCAACTACCGTGTACTGGGAATGGAATGCTAACCGCTACAAATACAACATTATCGACACTCCGGGCCACGTCGATTTCACCGTCGAGGTGGAGCGTTCGCTGCGCGTGCTCGATGGCGCCATCGCCATCTTCTGCGCTGTGGGCGGCGTGGAGCCTCAGAGCGAGACCGTCTGGCGTCAGGCCGACAAGTACGGCGTGCCCCGCATAGCCTTCATCAACAAGATGGACCGTGCCGGCGCCGACTTCTTCTCGGTGGTGGGACAGATCAAGGAGCGCCTCGGCGCCAACCCCATCCCCATCGAGATCCCCATCGGCCAGGAAGACCTCTTCAAGGGGGTGGTGAACCTCATCACCAACCAGGCCCTCATCTGGGACGAGTCCTCGAACGGCACCAAGTTCTACGAGGTGCCCATGCCCGACGACCTGAAGGAGCTGGCGGCCGAATACCGCCAGAAGCTCATCGAGGGTGTGGCCGAGGAAAACGAGGAGTTGATGATGAAGTTCTTCGACGACCCCGACAGCATCACTGCCGAGGAGATTATCGCCGAGATCCGCAAGGCTACGCTTTCGCGCAAGATTGTCCCGGTGATGTGCGGTTCGGCATTCAAGAACAAAGGCATACAGTCGTTGCTCGATGCCGTGGCAGCCTTCCTGCCCAGCCCGATGGACATGCCCGAAATCGACGGCATCAACCCCAGAACCGGGAAAGAAGAAAGCCGCAAGGTGGACGTCAAGGCCCCCTTCTCGGCCCTCGCTTTCAAGATCGCCACCGACCCCTATGTCGGTCGTCTCTGTTTCTTCCGTGTGTACAGCGGTTCGCTGGAGAGCGGCTCCTATGTCTACAATGCCAATACCGGCAAGAAGGAGCGTATCTCGCGTATCATGCAGATGCATTCGAACAAGCAGAACCCCCTCGACCGCATCGAGGCCGGCGATATCGGAGCCGCCGTTGGATTCAAGGAGATCAAGACGGGACACACCCTCTGCGACGAGCAGCACCCCATCATTCTGGAGTCGATGAAGTTCCCCGAGCCGGTGATCAGCATCGCCGTGGAGCCTCACACCCAGGCCGATATGGACAAGATGACCAACGCCCTGATGAAGCTGGTGGAGGAGGACCCCACCTTCCGCGTGAAGACCGACGAGGTGAGCGGACAGACCGTCATCAGCGGTATGGGCGAGTTGCATCTGGACATCATCATGGACCGCCTGCGCCGCGAATTCGGCGTGGACGTGAACCAGGGCCGTCCCGAGGTGGCCTACAAGGAGGCTATCACCACTACCGTGCAGCACCACGAGGTCTACAAGAAGCAGACCGGTGGCAAGGGTAAGTTTGCCGACATCCTGTTCGAAATCGGCCCCGCCGACGAAGGTGTGGTTGGCCTGCAGTTTGTGAACGAGGTCAAGGGCGGCAATATCCCCAAGGAGTACATCCCGGCCATCGAGAAGGGTTTCAAGGAGGCTATGCAGAACGGTGTCCTGGCGGGCTATCCGATGGACAGCATGAAGGTGAAGATTATCGACGGTTCGTTCCACCCGGTGGATTCGGACCAGCTGAGTTTCGAGCTTTGCGCCAAGATCGGTTTCAAGACCGCCTGCCGCAAGGCCAACCCCGTGTTGCTGGAGCCCATCATGAAGCTCGAGGTGTTGACGCCCGACGCCTATGTGGGCGACGTGACCGGCGACCTGAACCGCCGTCGCGGCGTTCTGGAGAACATCACCGCCAAGGTGGGTGTCCAGGCTATCCATGCCAAGGTGCCCCTGGAGCAGATGTTCGGCTATGTCACCGCACTGCGTACCATCACTTCCGGCCGCGCCAACTCCACGATGGAGTTCTCGCACTACGCCGAGGTGAGCCGCGACCTGCAGGATGCTATTTTGAAGAATAAAAATAATTAATACATAAATAACAATGAGTCAAAGAATCAGAATCAAGCTCAAATCTTACGACCACAACCTCGTCGACAAATCGGCCGAGAAGATTGTGAAGACCGTAAAGATGACTGGCGCAGTGGTCAATGGTCCCATACCCCTGCCTACCAACAAAAAGATTTTCACCGTCAACCGTTCGACGTTCGTGAACAAGAAATCGCGCGAACAGTTCGAGCTGAGCACTTACAAGCGTTTGATGGACATCGAGATCAACGATCGTACGAAGACCATCGATGCTCTGATGAAGCTCGAGCTCCCCAGCGGTGTTGAAGTCGAAATCAAAGTGTGAGTTTAATCAGCCTATGTCAAACAGATAAGCTGAATTGTCTAACAATTTAAAAGAATCCAAACTAAGAAATGTCAGGATTAATTGGAAAGAAAATTGGAATGACCAGTCTTTTTGATGCCGACGGAAAGCAGATTCCGTGCACAGTGATTGAAGCTGGTCCTTGTGTTGTGACACAAGTGAGAACTATTGAGAAAGACGGCTATGAGGCCATCCAGCTCGCTTTTGGCGAGAAGAAGGAGAGCCACACGACGAAGCCCATGAAGGGCCACTTCGCCAAGGCCAACACCACCCCGAAGCGCTACCTCGCCGAGTTCAGCCGCTTTGAGGAGGGTCACAAGAAGAAATATGGCGAGGTGCTGACCGTCGAGGTCTTCCAGGAAGGCGAGTTTGTCGACGTGGTCGGTACTTCGAAGGGTAAAGGCTTCCAGGGCGTTGTCACCCGCCACGGTTTTGGCGGTGTCGGTGACCTGACTCACGGTCAGCACGACCGTCTGCGCGCCCCCGGTTCAATCGGTGCATCGTCCTATCCTTCGCGTATCTTCAAGGGTATGCGTATGGCTGGCCAGATGGGCAACCACCGCGTGAAGGTCCAGAATCTCCAGGTGGTCAAGATTATCGCTGAGAAGAATCTTATGCTGGTCAAAGGCTCCGTCCCCGGCCCCAAAGGTTCTATTGTCAAACTTGAAAGATGGAGTTAATTTAAGACATGGAGATCAAAGTTTATAATATCAACGGAAGCGAAACCGGTAGAACCATCAACCTCGAGGATTCTATCTTCGCCATTGAGCCCAACGATCACGCCATCTATCTGGATGTGAAACAGTATTTGGCCGACCAGCGTCAGGGCACCAGCAAAGCCAAAGAGCGCAGCGAGAACGCTCACAGCACCCGCAAGCTGAAACGCCAGAAAGGTACCGGCGGTGCCCGTTCCGGCGATTTGAAGAGCCCCGTGTTTGTCGGTGGCGGTACCATCTTTGGACCCAAGCCTCGCGACTATCGTTTCAAACTCAATATCAAGGTCAAACGCCTTGCCCGTCGCAGCGCCCTTGCCTACAAGGCCAGCGGCAATGCCCTGACCGTGGTGGAGAACTTCACTTTCGAAGGTCCCAAGACCAAGAAAATGATCGAGGTGCTCAAGAATCTGAAGTTGAATGATAAAAAGTCACTTTTTGTGCTTGAGAATCAAAATAATTTCGTATCTTTGTCTGCTAGAAACCTCAAGAACGTGAAGGTCGTAAACGTGTCGCAGTTAAATACTTACGACATTGTGAACGCCTCCAATATTGTCGTTTGTGAGGGTTCAATTGGCGAAATCAACCGTGTTTTGGCGACAAAATAAGGTATGTGAGTATAACGATTTAAGAAAGTTTAACAAATGATGAACATTATAGTAAAACCGCTGATTAGTGAAAAGATGACCCGCCTCACCGAGGCTGCGGCCAATCCTGTCCAGACCCGCATCCAGCGTAAGAAGGGCATTGCCGCCGCTCCTGCTCACAACCGCTATGGTTTTGTTGTCGACAAACGCGCCAACAAGATTGAGATTAAGAATGCCGTGGAGCAGTTCTACAATGTGAAGGTGATTGACGTCAACACCATGAACTATTCCGGCAAGGTGAAATCGCGCTATACCAAAGCCGGCTTCCTTACAGGCCGCACCAATGCCTTTAAGAAAGCTATCGTCACTCTGGCTGAGGGCGATGCCATCGATTTCTACGCAAACATTTAATCAGATTAATTAATAATAGTGTAGTCCACTGATAAGAGACTAAAAAGAATTAAAAAGAAATGGCTTTAAAGAAAATTAAACCTACGACTCCTGGTCAGCGCCACAAGCTGGTTGTCACCAACGACGACATCACTGCTACCAGACCGGAGAAGAGCCTTGTCTACGGCAAGCGTAAGAGCGGTGGCCGTAACAATCAGGGTAAGATGACGATGCGCTATATCGGCGGCGGACACAAACAGCTGTTCCGTTTTGTCGATTTCAAGCGTAACAAGGATGGTATCCCCGCTGTGGTGAAGACCATCGAGTACGATCCCAACCGCAGTTCGCGTATCGCCCTCGTGTGCTATGCCGACGGCGAGAAGAGCTACATCCTCTGCCCCCAGGGCTTGAAGGTCGGCCAGACCATCATGTCCGGTGCCGGTGTCGCTCCCGAGGTGGGAAACACCCTGTTGCTTGCTGAGATTCCTTTCGGCACGCTGATTCACAATATCGAGCTTCGTCCTGGCCAGGGTGCCAAGATGGTGCGTTCGGCCGGTGCATATGCCCAGCTGATGAGCCGTGACGATAAGTATGCCATCATCAAGATGCCCAGCGGCGAGATGCGCATGATTCTCCAGGCTTGCCGTGCCACTGTTGGTATCGTGAGCAATCCTGAGCACAACCTTGAAGTCGGCGGTAAGGCCGGCCGCAGCCGTCACCTCGGCCGTCGTCCGCGCAACCGCGGCGTTGTCATGAATCCTGTCGACCACCCGATGGGCGGTGGTGAGGGCCGTCAGACTGGCGGACATCCCCGTTCGCGCAAGGGTATCCCGGCTAAGGGCTACAAGACTCGCGCTCCCAAGAAGCAGTCGAGCAAGTACATCGTCGAAAGAAGAAAGAAGTAACTCAGTAAAAAGAAGAAACAATGAGTCGTTCATTAAAGAAAGGTCCTTATATTTTCCACAAGCTGGAAAAACGTGTAATCGAGGCACAGCAGTCCAACAAGAAGGTTACCATCAAGACATGGTCGAGAGCTTCGATGATTTCGCCCGACTTTGTGGGTCAGACCATTGCCGTCCACAACGGCAACAAGTTCATCCCCGTGTACGTCACCGAGAACATGGTGGGTCACAAACTTGGCGAGTTCGCACCTACCCGCATCTTCCGCGGCCATGCAGGATCTAAAGATAAAGGCAAAAAGTAAATTTTAAAAGAAAATGGGACGTAGAAAACACAATAGTGCAGAAGCACGTAAAGAAGCCAACAAGACCCTTTATGTGGCGAAGTTGATGAACAATCCTACCTCGCCTCGTAAGACCCGTCTCGTCGCTGACCTCGTCCGTGGTGTCGACGTCGAGAAGGCTCTTGGTATCCTTCAGTATAACCCCAGAGAGTCCGCCCCCAAGATGCGTAAGCTCATCCTCTCGGCTATTGCCAACTGGCAGGCCAAGAACGAGGGTGCCCGCATGGAAGACGCTCAGCTGTATGTCAAACAGATTAAGGTCGACGAAGGTCGCACGATGAAGCGCATGCGTACCGCTCCCCAGGGACGCGGTTACCGTATCCGCAAGCGCAGCAACCACATCACTGTGATTCTCGGCAGCCGTCTCGAGGATGCCCCGGTCGCCAAGGCTGAAAAAGAAGAAACAAAATAAGTAATTAAAAAGAAGAAACTCAACAATGGGACAAAAAACTAACCCAATTGGAAACAGATTAGGTATCATCCGCGGATGGGATTCTAACTGGTTTGGCGGAAGAAGATTTGAACAGAAGCTCGTTGAGGACGACAAGATTCGTAAGTATCTCAACGCCCGTCTTGCCAAGGCTAGCATCTCCAAGATTTACATTGAGCGTACTCTTAAGTTGCTCACCGTCACGATTAATTCGGCTCGTCCGGGTCTGATTATCGGTCGTGCGGGTTCCGAGGTTGACAAACTGCGTGAAGAGCTCAAGAAGCTTACCGGCAAGGATGTGCAGATTAATATCAGCGAGGTGAAGCGCCCCGAGATGGACGCCGTGTTGGTCGCACAGAATATTGCCAAACAGATTGAAGGTCGTATCCAGTATCGTCGCGCTATCAAGAACGCCATCACTTCCACGATGCGCACCGGTGCCGAGGGTATCAAGGTCTCCATCGCCGGCCGTATCGGTGGTGCTGAAATTGCCCGTAGCGAGCATTTCAAGGAGGGCCGTACTCCTCTGCACACGCTCCGTGCCGATATCGACTATGCCAATGCCGAGGCTCACACCACTTATGGCCGTATAGGTATCAAGGTGTGGATTTGCCGTGGTGTCATTTATGGCAAGCCCGAGCTCGTCCCCTCCACCGTCGGAGGCCAGCAGAAGGATCATCGTCCCGGTGCCATGAGCGCAGGTCGTCGTCCGGAAGGTGCTCCCCGTCGTCGTCAGGGCAGCAGAAATAACAATAGTAAATAATTAAGAGGTTTAGCATTAGCGTTAGCGTCAAGTCACTAAACACTATACACTAAACACTAAACAATAAGAAGAAATGTTACAACCTAAGAAAACAAGATATAGAAAGCAGCAGAAAGGCAAGATTAAAGGTAATGCCTTCCGTGGCCATGAACTTGCATTCGGTACCTTTGGTATCAAATCGCTTGAGACTTGCTTCATCACTGGCCGTCAAATAGAGGCTGCTCGTCAAGCTGTAACGCGTCACATGAAACGTGAAGGTCAGATATGGATTCGCATCTTCCCGGACAAGCCCATCACCAAGAAGCCCAATGAGGTCCGTATGGGTAAAGGTAAGGGTGCTCCCGAGTATTTTGTTGCCCGCGTCATGCCCGGCACCATGCTGTTCGAGTGCGAGGGTGTCCCCATGGATGTTGCTAAAGAGGCTCTCCGTTTGGCCGCTCAGAAACTTCCCATCTCGACCAAATTTGTTGTCAAAAGAGACTATATCGAAGAATAAATAAGAAGAACCTCAGTCATGAAGAATGAAATTGTTTTAAAAGAGCTCTCGACTGCTGAATTGAAGGAGAGACTTGAGACCGAGCGTGCCACCTATCAGAAGATGCTTCTGGCCCACGCTGTTTCCCCTCTCGAGAATCCCAACAAAATTAAAGAAAGTAGAAAAAACATTGCCCGCTGCCTTACAGAGCTCCGCGTGCGTGAAATCGCCGACAAAAAGTAAGCATGGCAATTAAATCCAAGTGTTAAGATGGAAAGAAATTTAAGAAAAGAAAGAATCGGTGTTGTGGTCAGCAACAAGATGGAGAAATCCATCGTGATTCTTGTCGAGCGTAAGGTGAAACACCCCAAGTACGGCAAGTTCGTTAAGAAGTCCACCAAATTCATGGCCCACGACGAAAAGAATGAGGCTAACATCGGAGACACCGTCCGTATCATGGAGACCCGCCCCCTGAGCAAGAACAAATGCTGGCGTCTGGTCGAAATCGTCGAGAAGGCTAAATAGTCCACCTATCAGAAAAACTAAAGAGAAATGATACAACAAGAAACCAGAATGACAGTTGCCGATAACAGCGGTGCCAAGAGCGCCCTGTGTATCCGTGTCCTTGGTGGCACCAAGAAGCGTTATGCTTCCATTGGCGATACCATCGTCGTGGCCATCAAAGATGCTCTTCCCTCCGGCAACGTGAAGAAGGGTAGCGTTTCCAAGGCAGTCGTGGTGCGCACCAAGAAAGAGATTCGTCGCAATGATGGTTCGTACATCCGCTTCGACGACAACGCCTGCGTCCTGCTCACCGCCGCCGATGAGCTCCGTGGCACCCGTATCTTCGGCCCCGTGGGTCGTGAACTGCGCGAGAAACAGTTTATGAAGATTGTCTCTCTCGCTCCCGAAGTTTTGTAAACAAAATAAAAGAAAAGAGAACAAATGAAATTGCACGTTAAGAAAGGGGATATGGTCCAGGTGATTGCCGGCGATGACAAAGGCAAGATCGCCAAGGTCCTCAAGGTGTATCCCGAAAAGAATCGCGCCATCGTCGAGGGTATCAACGTGAACAAGAAACATACCAAGCCCAACGCCAAGAACACCCAGGGCGGTATTGTTGAACAGGAGGCTCCTATTCACATCTCCAACCTTATGGTTGTGGTCGGTAAAACTCCCACCAAGGTTGGCCGCCGTGTTGACGAAAAGACTGGCAAAATAGTCCGTTATTCTAAAAAAACAGGAGAGGAGATTAAGTAATGGCATACATTCCCGCATTAAAGACCAAATACAAAGAGGAAATTCTGCCTGCTCTGATGAAAGAGTATGGCTATAAGACCGTCATGCAGGCTCCTCGTCTGATGAAGATCACCCTGAACCAGGGTCTCGGCAAAGCCGCCATCGCTGACAAGAAAGTCATCGACAAAGGCATCGAAGAAATGACTGCCATCACCGGTCAGAAGGCTGTTGCCACCAAGTCGCGCAAAGATATTTCGAACTTCAAGCTGCGCCGCGGCATGCCTATCGGTGTCCGCGTGACCCTCCGTGGTGAGCGCATGTACGAGTTCCTCGAGCGCCTCGTTACCGCCTCTATCCCCCGTATCCGCGACTTCCGCGGTATCAACGATAAAGGTTTCGACGGCAAGGGTAACTACACCTTTGGCATCGCTGAGCAGATTATCTTCCCCGAGATTGATATCGACAAGATTGACCGTATCCAGGGTATGGATATCACCTTCGTCACCTCGGCTCAGACCGACAAGGAGGCTATGTCGCTGCTCAAAGAGTTCGGTTTACCGTTCAAGAATCAACAAAAATAAGCATAATGGCTAAAGAATCGATTAAAGCAAGAGAGCGCAAAAGAGCTAAGATGGTGGCCAAGTACGCTGCCAAGCGCGCTGCCCTGAAAGAAATTGTCCGCACCGGCGAGCCTGAGGATGTCGAGAAGGCTGTCATCGCCCTTCAGAAGCTTCCGAAGAATGCATGCCCCATCCGTATGCACAACCGTTGCCAGCTGACCGGCCGCCCCAAAGGCTACATGCGTCAGTTCGGTATCTCGCGTATTAACTTCCGCGAGATGGCTGTCTCCGGTCTTATCCCCGGTGTGAAAAAAGCAAGTTGGTAAGAAATAATTTATTGGTAGCTTTGCAAGTTGGCATAACACCAATACTACAAAACTTAAAATCAAAAAATTAAAATGGTAACAGATCCTATTGCAGATTACTTGACCCGCATGAGAAACGCCATTGCCGCCAAGCATCGCGTGGTCGAAATTCCCGGTTCCAAACTGAAGAAGGAAATCACCAAGATTCTCTTCGAGAAGGGGTACATCCTCAACTACAAGTTCGAGAATGAGGGCTCCCACAACCAGAGCATCAAAATCGCTCTGAAGTATCACCCCCTCACCAAACAGTCGGCCATTGCTGAGCTCAAGCGTGTCTCCAGCCCTGGTCTGCGCAAGTATGTCTCCGTCGACGATATGCCCCGCGTCCTCAATGGTCTCGGCATTGCCATCGTGTCCACTTCCAAAGGCCTCATGACCGACAAGGAAGCCCGTACCCTCAACGTGGGCGGTGAAGTTTTATGTTACATCAGCTAATCAAGAGAGGAGAATTAGAAAATGTCAAGAATAGGTAAAATGCCCATCCACCTTCCCAAAGGTGTTGAAGTGAAGATTTCTGATGACAATGTTCTGACCGTCAAGGGTCCCCTTGGAGAACTCAACCAGAAAGTGAACCCTATGATTGAGATGAAGGTCGAAGATGGTGTCCTCCATTTCAATCGTCCCAATGACGAGCGTGAGACCAAAGCTATGCACGGCCTATATCGCGCCCTTGCCGCCAACATGGTGAAAGGCGTCAGTGAAGGTTTCAAGACCGTTCAGGAGGTCATCGGCGTGGGTTACAAGGTTCAGGCCACCGGCAATGTTATGGAGATGGACCTTGGATACTCCCACAAGATTTTCTTCGAGCTTGCTCCTGAAATCAAAGTTGAGACTGTGACCGAGAAAGGTAAGAACCCCGTCATCACTATGACCTGCTGCGACAAGCAGATCCTTGGTCAGGCTGCAGCCAAAATCCGTTCGCTCCGCAAACCCGAACCTTACAAGGGTAAAGGTATCCGCTTCCAGGGCGAGGAGATCCGTAAGAAGGCTGGTAAAGCTGCTGCTAAATAAAAAATAAGATAAAAGAAATTGCCAAAAGCCAAAAGTAGAATAATTATGGCAACAAAAAAAGACATAAGAAGAACAAAAATCAAATTCCGCATTCGTCACAAAATCAGCGGAACCGCTGAGATGCCCCGCCTGACGGTTTTCAGAAGCAACAAGGAAATCTACGCTCAGGTGATTGACGATGTAAAAGGTGTGACACTGACCGCAGCCTCTTCCCGCGAGAAGGGCTTTGAAAAGAGTGGCACAAAGAGCGAAGTGGCTGCCAAGGTCGGCAAGGCTGTTGCCGAGCGCGCCATTGCAGCTGGTATCAATACTGTTGTTTTTGACCGTAATGGTTACCTCTACCACGGCCGCGTGAAGAGCTTGGCCGACGGTGCCAGAGAAGGTGGTTTAAAATTCTAATAAGTCATGGCAGAAGTAAACATTAAAAGAGTAAAGTCCAGCGAGATCGAATTCAAAGATCGTCTTGTCGCTATCAACCGCGTTACAAAGGTCACCAAAGGTGGTAGAACCTTCACCTTTGCTGCCATTGTCGTTATTGGAAATGAAAACGGCGTTGTCGGCTACGGCCTCGGCAAAGCCAAGGAGGTCCAGGCCGCCGTCCAGAAAGGTATCGACGACGCCAAGAAGAACCTTATCCGCGTCCCTGTGCTGAAAGGCACCATCCCCCACGAGCAGTGTGGCAAGTACAGTGGAGCCAAGGTATTTCTCAAACCTGCTGCCCCCGGTACCGGTGTTATCGCCGGCGGTGCCATGCGTGCCGTTCTCGAGAGCGTCGGCGTTAAGGACGTTCTTGCCAAGTGCAAAGGCTCTTCCAACCCCCACAGCGTGGTGAAGGCTACCATCAATGCCCTTCTCCAGATGAAGGATCCTTATATGGTATCCCAGCTCCGTGGCATTTCTCTCGACAAAGTTTTTAATGGTTAAATTCATAGGAGGTCAAGATTATGGCAGAAAAGAAACTCAGAATCAAACAGGTCAGAAGTATTATTGGCCGTCCCGCCCGTCAGAAACGCACCATGGCCGCTCTGGGTCTGCGTCGCATCAACCACACCCGTGAGGTTGTTGCCACCCCCCAGATCATGGGCATGATTGATAAGGTCAAGCACCTCATCACTGTCGAAGAAATTTAACTTAGTAAAATAAGAAAGGAAAGATATAATGAACTTAAGCAATCTCAAGCCTGCTGAAGGATCCATCAAGCATTCGAAACGCATCGGCCGCGGCGCCGGTTCCGGCAAAGGCGGTACCGCCACCCGCGGTAACAAAGGTGCCAAGGCTCGTTCCGGTTACCACCAGAAGGTCGGCTTCGAAGGTGGCCAGATGCCCCTCTATCGTCGTGTTCCCAAGTTCGGCTTCAAGAACATCAACCGCGTCGAGTACGTCGGCATCAATATCGATACCCTCAATGCCCTCGCCGAGGCCAAGAACATTACCGACTTCAACATCGATGTGCTGAAGGAGAACGGCCTCATCTCCGGCAAGGATCGTATCAAGATCTTGGGTCGTGGCGAACTCGCCAAGGCTGTCAACGTTACCGCTCACGCCTTCTCGGCCACAGCCAAGAAAGCCATCGAGGACAAAGGTGGCGTTGCTACCGTTATTGAATAATACAATACTATTACAATGAAGCGATTAATACAGACACTTAAGAACATCTGGTCGATTGAAGACCTGCGGAAGAGAATCCTCTACACCATTGGCTTGGTGTTGATTTACCGCATCGGCTCCTATGTCGTCTTGCCAGGTGTCGACCCGTCGCAGCTCGCAGTCCTCAGAAAGCAGGGTACGGAGGGCTTGATGGGCCTTCTCAACATGTTCTCGGGTGGAGCATTCTCCAATGCCTCCATCTTCGCCTTGGGCATCATGCCTTACATCACGGCATCCATCGTGATTCAGCTGCTCGTGATGGTGGTCCCCAAGTTCCAGAAAATGCAGAGGGAAGGTGAAAGTGGCCGTAGAAAAATGAATCAAATCACTCGCTGGCTCACCGTCGCCGTCACGGCTGCCCAGGCTCCTGCCTACATCACCAACATGCGCATGCAGTTGGAGGCCACGCCCTATGCTCTCCACCCCTTTACGGGGGCCGAGCCTTCGGCCTTCTTCTGGATCAGCAGCATCGTTATCCTGATCAGCGGAACCCTCTTCGTCATGTGGCTTGGTGAGCGCATTACCGACAAAGGCGTCGGCAATGGTATCTCGCTTTTGATTATGATTGGTATCATCGCCCGTCTCCCCTTCGCCCTCTCGGCCGAGTTTGCCTCCCGTCTCTCCGAAGGTGGTGGCCTGGTGATGTTCCTCTTCGAGCTTGTTGTACTCCTTGTGGTCATTCTGCTCGTCATCCTCCTTGTGCAGGGCACTCGCCGTATCCCCGTGCAGTATGCCAAGCGCATTGTTGGTAACAAACAGTATGGCGGCGTCCGCCAGTACATCCCCATCAAGGTCAACGCAGCTGGCGTCATGCCCATCATCTTTGCCCAGGCAATCATGTTCCTGCCCATCACCTTCATGGGATTCTCTGACAGCGGCAGCAGCAAGTTCGCTATGGCTTTCGCCGACTACAACAGCTTCTGGTACAACCTGGTGTTCTTCATCCTTGTGGTCGTGTTCACCTACTTCTACACCGCCATTGCCATTAACCCCAACCAGATGGCTGAGGACATGAAGAAGAACGGTGGATTCATCCCCGGTGTCAAGCCCGGCAAGAAGACAGCCGAATACCTTGAGGGCATCCTCTCCAAGATTACCCTTCCCGGCTCCATCTTCCTCGCCGTCGTGGCTATCCTGCCGGCCGTTGTCCGCCTCTTCGGTGTCAACACCCAGTTTGCCCAGTTCTATGGTGGTACCTCCCTGCTCATCCTCGTCGGTGTCATCCTCGACACCCTCCAGCAGATCGAGAGCCACCTCTTGATGCGCCACTACGACGGTCTCACCAAGACCGGCCGCATCAAGGGCCGCACCTCGATGTCCATCCAGGCATAAAACACATACATCTAAGGGAAAAGAATGATACTGCTCAAGACTAAAGAAGAAATCGAGCTCATACGTGATGCCGGCCTCCTCCTCGGGAAAACTCTCGCGGAGGTGGGCCGTCATATCCGTCCAGGTGTCACCACCGCCTTCCTCGACAAAATCGGCGAGCAGTTCATCCGCGACAATGGCGCCAAACCGCTGTGCAAAGGCTTCGAGGGTTTCCCTGCAGCCTTTTGCATCTCGGTCAATGATGTCGTTGTCCATGGCATACCCGGCGACATCTTCATCAAGGAAGGCGACAACATCTCGCTCGACTGTGTCATTGAGCTCAACGGTTACGTGGCCGACTCGGCCTACACGTTTCCCGTCGGACCCGTCAGCCCCGAGATGCAGCGCCTGATGAAGGTCACCCGCGAAGCCCTCTTCCTCGGCCTCGACCGCTGCAAAGCGGGCAACCGAGTGGGCGACATCAGCCATGCAGTCCAGATGCACTGCGAGAAGAACGGCTACTCCGTCGTGCGTGAACTTTGCGGCCACGGCGTGGGATTCAAGATGCACGAATCTCCCAATGTGCCCAACTTCGGCGTCCCCGGAACAGGCCCTCTGCTCAAGGAAGGAATGGTCATAGCGGTTGAACCTATGGTGTGTATGGGCTCCAAGAACGTCAAGTTCTCCCGGGAGGACGGCTGGACCTGCCGTACCCGCGACGGCAAGCCCGCGGCCCACTTCGAGCACACCGTGGCCATCACGGCCGATGGCCCCGACATCCTCACCACATTCGACTTCATCGAGAACAAGTAAACGAAACGTAAACAAAACATCAACGGTAAGTAAAAACAAATAAATGGCAAAACAAGCATCCATACAATTAGACGGAACCGTCGTCGAATCCCTCGGCAACGCCATGTTCCGTGTCGAATTGGAAAACGGACACCAGATCATCGCCCACATTTCCGGCAAGATGCGTATGCACTACATCAAGATTCTCCCCGGCGACAAGGTGCAGATTGAAATGTCCCCCTATGACCTCTCGAAAGGCCGCATCACTTACCGTCACAAGTAGGCCCGCGACAGCCTGCCAAAAAGAAAAAAAGTATCACAAGATTAATAATTACACAAAATGAAAGTAAGAGTCTCTGTAAAGAAAAGATCGCCCGAATGCAAAGTGGTTCGCCGCCACGGGGTTGTCTATGTAATCAACAAGAAAAATCCTAAATTCAAACAAAGACAAGGATAATTAAAAAAACAATAAAAAGAATCTATGGCACGTATTGCAGGTATTGACTTACCCAAGAACAAAAGAGGAGAGATAGGCCTGACCTATATCTTCGGAATCGGACGTAGCACCGCCAAAGAGATTCTGGCCAAGGCCGGTATCGACGAGGGCAAGAAGGTGCAGGATTGGACCGACGACGAGCAGAACACCCTCCGCACCATCATCAACGATGAGTACAAAGTCGAAGGCGCCCTCCGCTCCGAAGTCCAGATGAACATCAAGCGACTGATGGATATCGGCTGCTACCGCGGCGTCCGTCACCGCCTGGGTCTTCCTCTCCGTGGACAGAGCACCAAGAACAATGCTCGCACTCGCAAGGGTAAGAAGAAAACTATCGCTAACAAGAAGAAAGCTACCAAGTAAGTAAAGGCAAGTAGCGCCCCAATCGCGGACCAGACCAATGACTCAAGAAGCGATTGGCAGTAAAGAAACAAAGTAAATCAAGCAAAAACAAAATGGCAAAAACTTCAAAACCGACCAAAAAAAGAGTCGTAAAAGTTGAACCTCAGGGAAGAGCATGCATCTTTGCATCCTTCAACAACGTCATCGTCTCGTTGACGAACAACGCCGGTCAAGTGATTTCTTGGTCGTCTGCTGGAAAAATGGGCTTCCGCGGATCGAAGAAAAACACTCCGTACGCCGCACAGATGGCTGCGGAAGATTGCGGCAAAGTTGCTTATGATTTGGGCCTAAGAAAAGTGAAGGTCTTTGTGAAAGGACCTGGTCAAGGACGTGAATCTGCAATCCGCGCAATCAACACCTGCGGCATCGAGGTCACCGAAATCACCGACATCACCCCGCTGCCCCACAACGGTTGCCGTCCCCCCAAACGTCGTCGTGTGTAATTATTAATCTTAAAAGAACAGAACAACAATGGCAAGATACACAGGTCCGAAGACCAAAATCGCAAGAAAGTTCCACGAGCCTATCTACGGCCCGGACAAAAGCTACGAGAAGAAACCCTATGCCCCCGGCATGCACGGCCAGAACCGTCGCCGCAGCAAGACCTCGGAGTACGGCATCCAGCTCAACGAGAAGCAGAAGGCCAAATACACCTACGGCATTCTGGAGCGCCAGTTCCGCAAACTCTATGCCGAGGCCTCGCGCCGTGGTGGCGTCACCGGTGAGGAGCTGATGAAACTCATCGAGGCCCGCCTCGACAACGTGGTCTACCGCCTCGGCATCGCCCGCAGCCGCGCCCAGGCCCGCCAGCTCGTCTCCCACTGCCACATCGCCGTCAACGGCAATGTCGTCAATGTCCCCTCCTATTCTTTGAAAGAAGGCGACGTCGTGTCCGTCCGCGAGCGCAGCAAATCGCTCGAGGTCATCACCGACTCCCTCGCCTCGCGCGCCAACAACTATCCTTGGCTTGAATGGGACGGCGCCAGCATGAGCGGCAAGTTCGTCAGCTTCCCTCAGCGCACCGACATCCCCGAGACCATCAACGAGCAGCTCATCGTTGACCTCTACTCCAAGTAATAGTCCACAGGACGCCAGTCTGAGCGACGACTCAGACCCAAACCCCATCAAAGAAAGAAAGGATAAACAATGGCAATATTATCATTCCAAAAACCCGACAAGGTGGTCATGCTGGAGGCCGACGACTTCCGCGGCACGTTCGAATTTCGTCCGCTGGAACCTGGCTACGGCACAACCATCGGCAACGCTTTGCGTCGCGTCCTTCTCTCTTCGCTCGAAGGCTATGCTATCACATCTGTCCAGATTGATGGCGTCGACCATGAGTTCTCCTCGCTCCCCGGAGTGGTGGAGGACATGACCGACATAATCCTGCGCTTGAAGCAGATACGCTTCCGCCGTCAGCTGGAGGATTACGACCACGAGAAGCTCACCTTCACGGTAAAAAACCAGACAGTCTTCAAAGCCGGTGACCTCAACAGCAACCTCAACGGCTTCCAGGTGCTCAACCCGGAGCTCGAGATCTGCCACATGGAGGCTTCCACCGAACTGCACATCACCCTGTCCATCGACAAGGGCCGCGGCTATGTTCCCGCCGACGAGAACAAGAAGGCTACGGACCCCATCGGTGTCATCGCCATCGACTCCATCCATACCCCCATCAAGAAGGTCATGTATGCCGTCGACGACTACCGCGTGGAGCAGCGCACCGACTATGAGAAGCTGACGTTCGATATCGAGACCGACGGCTCCATCCACCCCAAGGAGGCCCTCAAGGAGGCCGCCACCATCCTCATCCAGCACTTCATGCTCTTCTCCGACGAGCGCATCACACTCGACGTGGAGACCAAGCCCGTGCAGGAGGAATTCGACGAGTCCACGGCCCACACGCGCCAGCTCCTCAAGACCAAGCTGATCGACCTCGACCTCTCCGTCCGCGCACTCAACTGCCTGAAGGCCGCCGAAGTAGAAACCCTGGGTGACCTGGTGTCCTTCAACAAGGCCGACCTGCTGAAATTCCGCAACTTCGGCAAAAAATCGCTTACCGAACTCGAAAACCTCGTGGCTTCGAAGAACCTCGAATTCGGTATGAATGTATCAAAGTATAAATTAGATAAAGAATAAGAAAAGAATATGAGACACGGTTGCAAAGTAAATCATCTGTCAAGAACCCACGCCCACCGCGTGGCCATGCTTTCCAACATGGCCTCCTCGCTCATCCTTCACAAGCGCATCGAGACCACCGTTGCCAAAGCCAAAGCCCTCCGCGTATATGTCGAGCCCATCATCAACCGCTCGAAAGAGGACTCCACCCACAACCGCCGCATCGTCTTCAGCTACCTGCATAGCAAAGAGGCCGTCAACGAGCTCTTCCGCGAAGTGTCGCAGAAGGTCGCTGGCCGCCCCGGTGGCTACACCCGCATCCTGAAGACCGGCATCCGTCACGGCGACAACTCCGAGATGGCCATCATCGAACTCGTCGACTACAACGAGAACATGCTCAAAGAGGCCACCTCCAAGAAAGCCAAGACCACCCGCCGTTCGCGCGCCAAGAAGGCCGACGCCGCTGCCCCCGCAGCCGCCGAAGCCCCCGTGGCCGAGGCTCCTGCCGCCGAGTAAGCCCCTGATCAGGGCAACCACGACAGACCCTTAAAGGAAACACCCTTCCAAGCCCCGCCGGACACCCGTCCGCCGGGGCTTTTCCTTTATCCTCCGCCCGGCAGTTCCAACCCCCACCCGAAACCTACCCGAGACGTCCCTGATACGGCCGTTCTTATATTGTTCTTATATAGTTCTCATATTGTTCGCATATTGTTCTTATATTTCGGATATAAGAACAATATAAGAACAATATGTAAACAATATAAGAACGGCCGTATTCATGCCCTCTCGGGTGGGCCGCCGACCCCGTTGGGGCGACCGCAGAAGTTGCCCGCCGATGCCCTCTTCCCCAACCCCACTGACGGCCTTCTGACCTTGGCCACCGATGGCATGGCGCAGGCGGTGCTCGTCTACACACTCGGTGGCAACCCCGTGGGTGGCTGGCGCATCGTGACCCTCGCCCCTGGCGCCTACCTCCTCTCCGTCGCCACCCTCGCAGGCACCCGGACGGCCAAGTTCATCCGCCGCTGACGAGGTCTTGAACACCTCAACCAGAGTTATTTCTCAGTCAGAACAAAAAGAACAGGAAAGAAAATTTCTGATGGTTCTTTTTGTTCTGATTGAGTTTAAGGGCTGCTATTTCTTTTTGGGGAGGAGTTCCAGTTCGTCGACCATGAGCCATGCCTTCTGGCCGGCGTAGGGGTGCCAGACGGGTAGCCGCTGTTGGCAGATGAAGCGCACTTTGACATAGTGCACGGCGCGTGCGCGGCGGGGGCTGAGGGTGTAGCGCAGGCGGCGGCTGTCGTTGTACAGGTCGGCGGGAGGGTTGAGGAGTTGCATCTCCTGCCAAGGGCTCCAGCGGGAGCCGTCGATGCTCCACGAGGCTTCGACGGCCAGGGGGCGCACCACCCAGTCGGCGGGGCTGTGGCTGGCGCCAGCGCTAATCTGGCCGAGGGTGGCGAAATGGTCGAGGGTGAGGGTGAACTCGACGGTGTCCGGGGCTTCGAAACCAGCCCATCCGTGGTGCCAGTCGCCGGGGACGGCTCGGCGGCCGTCGGCCAGGGCCTGGGGGAAGCCGTCGGAGTAGATGGTGGCGGGGCGGCGGTTGCAGTCGACGGTGCCGACGGCGAGGCGGCGGTCGGCGTCGGTGGGCGGGGCGGCGTCGAAGATGTCGGGGTGGCGGCGGAAGGCGACGCCCGTGGGGGCGTTGGCCGGGACGAGGAGGAAGCGGTAGCGGTAGGTGCTGTCGCCGCTGATGAGGTACCGCTCGGCGGCGCCGGGGCCGCAGGTGGCGGTGCCGAGGGGTGCGGTGCGGTGGTCGAGGGAGAGGGTGTAGAAGGGGTCGGCGGGGCCCACCTGCCACCAGCGGCGGGCGGCGGTGAGGGTGCTGTCGCTCCAGCGGCGGAGGCTGAAGTTGAGCCATCCGTCGGGGGCTACGGCGAGGAGCGCGGGCAGGCTGTCGGAGTGGAACAGCACCCACTGGGCTTCGCGGTTGCCCTGTTCCTGCGGCACCACATACTGCGGCGCGGCGAGGCTGTCGAGGCTCTTGTACCAGAGGGCCACGCGCTGTGCCGTGCGGCGGTCGGGGTAGGTTTCGTGGATGTTGCCGTAGAAGGAGCAGGCGGAGTAGGCGGTGTCGAGGCCAAGCTGGATGCCGAGTTTGGGCAGGGAGCGGAAGTGGCCTCCGGGGACGACCATGTAGCTGAGCTGCACGGCGCCGGTGTAGGACACTTCGACGAGCTGTTTGACGCGCAGGGAGCTTCCGTCGGGGGTGGTGAGGCGGAGGAGGAGCTGCACCTCGGCCAAGGTGTCGCCGTGGAGGGCTGTGGAGGTACTGACGACTTCGGTGCTGAGGTGGTCGAGGCCTTGCCAGGCGCGGCTGCCGGCGGGGTCGACGAGGTCGTTGTCGGTGGGCGGGCGCCAGAAGTTGGGGCGCAGGGGTGTGGCGAGGAGCTCGTGGTCGTCGTAGCGGTAGGAGGTGATGCTGCCGTCGGTGGCGGAGACGGTGAGATGGAAGCGGTGGCCGTCGACGTTGATGTCTATGGGCTCGCGGGAGGTGCCTTTCTTCCTGACGCCGCCGAGCAAGAGGAGGCGTTTGTAGCCGTCGGCGCGAGTGGCGATGGGCGGCGGCGTCGGGGCGAGGACGGCGTTGCTGAGGCCGTGGGTGTAGACGGCTTCGACCTCGGCGGCGTGGGGGTGGGGTGTGCCGTCGGCGGCGAGGATGCCGTTGGCGCAGAAGTTGTCGTCGTGCTGGATGCCGGGCAGGCTGCCGAGGTCGCCGCCGGCAGCCCAAAAGCCATTTGCAGTTTGGAAGGCCTGGTCCTTCCAGTCCCAGATGAATCCGCCCTGCAGCTGTGGGTAGCGGGCGATGGTGTCCCAGTAGTCCTGCAGGCCGCCCATGGAGTTGCCCATGGCGTGGCAGTATTCGGCCATGATGAAGGGTCGGCGGTTGCGGGGGTTGCGGGCATAGTCGGAGAGGAACTGCACGGAGGGGTACATGATGCAGACGATGTCGGTGTTGCGGTCGAGTTCGGCGCGTTCGTAGACCACGGGGCGTGTGTTGTCCTTGCCCTTGAGGAAGCGGTAGGCCTCCTCGAAACAGTAGCCGTTGCCGCACTCGTTGCCGAGGCTCCAGGCGATGACGGAGGGGTGGTTGCGATCGCGTTTGTACATGTTGAAGATGCGGTCGAGGATGGGGTTGAGCCACTCCTTCTTCTTGGCCAGGGAGTGCTCGCCGTAGCCTTGGGCGTGGCTTTCGACATTGGCTTCATCCCAGATGTAGATGCCGGCGGAGTCGCAGAGGTCGTACCAGAGTTCGTCGTTGGGGTAGTGTGAGGTGCGCACGGCGTTGATGCCGAGTTGTTTCATGAGGGTGATGTCGCGGCGCATCTCGTCGGGGGTGACGTAGTGGCCGCCGGCACTCTGGTGGCGGTTCGCTCCTTCCAGTCGCGTTCCACCAGAGTGCTCGTGGCGGTTGACGCCGCGTATCTCCATGGGCTTGCCGTTGAGGCGCAGCTGGCCGTTGCGGATGTCGATGTGGCGGAAGCCTATGCGCTTGGTGATGCGCTCGGTTTCGCGGCCCGAGGCATCGCGGAGGGTGACGACAAGATTGTAGAGTGTGGGAGTGGTATCGGTCCAAGGTTGTATGCCGGCATGGTTCGATTGGTGCATTGCGAACCAGTCGCCATTGTTGAGTTTTACACCATGCCCGGTGCCGTTGACGGAGAAGCCGTCGAGGGTAAGCAGGTCGAACGTCACCGAGCCGCCGTGAACCTCGCGGTTGAGGTCCACCATCACGTCAAGGCGGCCGGTGCGCCAGTCGTTGGTGTCGAGGTCGGCGACGATTTTTATGTCGGTAATGTAGGTTGACGGCACAGAGTAGAGTTCCACGTCGCGTGTGATGCCGCTCATGCGCCACATGTCCTGGCATTCGAGGTAGGAGCCGTCGCACCAGCGGACGACTTTCACCTTGAGGTCGTTCTGGCCGTCGCGCAGGTAGCGTGTGATGTCCCATTCAGCGGGGGTCTTCGAGTCCTGGCTGTAGCCCACCTCGCGGCCGTTGATGTAGAGGTACATGGCCGACTTTACGGCGCCGAACTTGATGATGGTGCGCCGGCCATGCCAGGAGGCGGGGAGGGTGAATGTGCGGGCGTAAACGCCGGTGGGGTTGTAGTCGGTGGGGGCGTAGGGGGGATTGGAGGGGAACTCGTTGCGCATGTTGACGTAGACGGGCACGCCGAACCCCTGCAGCTCTATGTTGCCGGGCACGCGAATGGAGTCCCAGCGGGCAGGGGAGAGGGTGGCCCGCGAGGGGTTGTCAAAGTAGGCGAAACGCCAGGTGCCGTTGAGGCAGAGGCGCCAGCGGTCGCCGTCGGGGATGATGCGGTCGTGGGGCTGTACCTTGTTGAGGCGGTAGACCTCCAGGTTGTTCCAGTATTGTGCCCGGAGGCCTGTGGAGACTGCCGACAGTAGGAGAAGTATGAGCAGGAGGTGCTTCTTCATTGGGGAGTTATTGGAGGGGCTCGATGGGGCCTATTTGCTTGCCCTTGATGAGGTTGATGATGACTTTCAGACGGTAGCGCAGCCGAGTGCCCTTGGTGATGGGCGAGGGTGAGGACGGGGTCTCCCAGGGTTGTCCCAGGAGGGTCAGCTGGTCGCGCAGCACCGAGTTGGCCACGCCCCATTTGAGCATGAACTGCATGCGAGCATCGTTCTGCCGGATACGCTCGGTGCTTTTGGTCTCGAAGTGGTAGACCCGGCTGTCGGCAAGGCCCTTGAAGTGGCGCACGCCAATCATCCAAAGTTTGGCTGTCAGGTCGGGGTCGCTGCCCATGCCGGGCGAGAATTCGATGCTGTATCCGCCCACGAGGTCCCAGATGTCGCGGTGCAGCAGGTTGGGCGGCCAGGTGGCGCCGCGCCAGTCGGCGCAGGGCAGGGCGGCGTATTCGCGCAGCAGGCGTTCTTCCTCGAAGGTCTCCAGACTGTCGCCATAGTCGGCCACGATGCCGATATTCTCTGGTTTGCGGGGATGGATCATGGTGCTTGAGAGGAAGAATCGATTGTCGGGCAGGGCATCGACTTCGGCTGCCAGGGCGGTGTCCCATCCTGGCAGGACGTACATGTCGTCGTTCAAGTAGAGTATGTAGTCGGTTTTTACCTTGGCACGCATCATGTTGCAGGCAATGCACACGCCGACGTTGCGCTCCGACCAAGTATAGTCGAAGCCCTGTTCTCGCACCCACTCCAAGGTGCCGTCTGAGCCTTCGTTGACATGGATGATGATTTGGTGCTCCTCGGACGAGTGGCGGCGGATGCTATCGACACACAATCTGAGGAATGGCAGGTTGTTCCAGGTGGGTATGATAATGGAAAAACGCATATCTTTGTATTTGTTTAGAACGGCAGGAAGCCGATACCTACTTTAAGGGTGAGAATGTTGGACATGATGGCGTCGAAGTGGTGGCGGTATTCTTTGTTGTCGTCGAAGACGAATATCCGGCTGATGCCATAGGTGTAGGCATAGAGCACTTCGTAGTTGAACAGCATACGGTCGAAGAAGACATAATTATGTCCGAATCCCAAATGCACGCCGAAAGTGTTCTGGGGTTTCGCGCCGTCCAGACCTCGCATGTGCACCCAGTGCAGGCCGCCGGAGAGAAAAATGCCCATGGGGGCAAAGTTGGTGCGTGTGTAGTAGCGCATGCCGAGGCCTGTGGTCAGCTGGTTGGAAGAGCAGGGAACGTCTTCTTTGACGGTGCCGACATAGTCTCCATTGCTGTTGTAAACGCTGTGGCTATTGGTTATGGTCACATCGTCGTAGCCCTTGTGATAACGGGTCCAGGCAACGAGGGATACGTTGTTCTTGACGGCATACTCAATCGAGATCCACGGTGTGATGGCCAGATAGTGTTTCTTCTGCATGGGCTGCAGGCCCGAGAATCCCAGTGTGGCTCCCACGGCAATGGCAGCATGGCGGCCGAGGAATCCCGAGGGCACCTTGCCACGCATGGCACGCGAATAGGTGTCGTGTAGCATGGCATCCACCAAGGCGTTGTGGTCGGCAGCACGACTGCTGTAACTCTGGCTGGTGAGCACCTTGCCCTGGCGGGTGTCAACGACGAGCGAGGCCATGGCGGTACTCTCGGTGCCGTTGAAGGAGGTGAAAAGGATGACAGGTATCACCGGTATCAAGAGAAAATCGGTGACGGAAACATGGCTTGGCAGGTTTTCGATGTTGAGTAGTGCTGTGAGGTTCACGCGGCTGGCGCCATGGCGTGCTATGAGGTCGTCCATCTGTGGCTGCATGGCGTAGCGCATGGTGTAGGCTCCTTTGGCCAGCCAGAATTCGTTCATCCACTCGCAGAGTGTCAGGAAGTCGTTGTACTGTGTGTCGCTGACCATCTGGTGCAACCCTATGTCGGAGAAATCCACGCTCTTTATCCCCAGCCGTTTGCCGGCACGGGCAAGGCGTTCGGTGAGCCGACGCTCGTTTTTGACACTCTTGGAGATCTTCATTTTGTTCTTCACATGGTCGGTTACCATGTAGGTGGGGTTGAATACAATCATACCCTTGTTGCCCGTGGTGTCCTCGTTTTGCTCCAAATCGGCGGTGCCGCCGAGGTGGCCGTTCAGCTGGGTGATGAAGGTGCTGTCCTTCATCATGAGGTCCGTCAGGGCGTAGGCCGAGGGGGTATGGGTGGTTTGCTCGTGGCGTTTTTGTTTGATACGGTCGTATTTCGACATCGGTTGCTCTTCCTGAGCTGTGCTGTCGGCAATGCTGACTGCTGGCGGTTTATCAAGGTAGTCGCCGATATTCTTCTCGCCGGCAAAGCGCAGCTCCTCCATCAGGTCGCTGGCCATCAGGTCGTATTCCTTCTGCTCGGGAAATTGGAGATGCAGTGTCCATACTGCATGCAGCGCCACCAGCAGGATCTCTTCCTTGCTCATGGTTTGCAGGGCGTAGTATACCTGCTGGCTTTCGCCCTGTATTTCGAGGTATGAACTGTTGGTGATACTGCTGTTGTGGGCTTTGTGCATGGCGTAGCAGTAGAGGGCGTAGGCCATCTGGCGGTCCAGCGGGTGGGCGTCGGCCTCGCTGCAGTGCGGGCTGTTGCGTAGCAGCCAGGCGTTGTAGAATGCTCGTGCATACTGTCCGTGGATGACCTCCTGGCGCACGCATTCCATTCGCGCCTGTTGGCGCAGGGCAAGGAACTCCTCGCGGCTGATGGTGACAAATTCACTGCCTCCGCGGCCGCTCAGCATCGATGAACATTTGCGGCGGCGGCTGAGGATGTTGGGGTGGGTGCTGCTGCGGTCGTCATAGTTGTCGCGGCTGGTGATGCCCGTCACCTCCGGCAGCCAGCATCCCGTCAGGCTGTAGTAGGGCGTGTTGAACCATGTGGTGTCGAACTCCACGTCGTCAAAGGGCAGCGCGCCGTACTGGAGCACGTCGAACACTCCTTCGCACACCCCTTGGTCGTAGGGGCTTTGGCGGTAGAACATGGCTATGCCCAGCGAATCGGCCTCGCTCTCCATCTCGCGGCTGCGGTTGTGACGGCGGATAAATTCGACCATCTCGGTGCTTTCCCCTTCCACCGTGGCCTCCTTCTCCTCTCCGCTTTTACCCACCAGCTCCTCCATGGTGTGCGAGCGGAGGTAGTGGATGATTTCGTGGCTGAGGATGAAAGCTATCTGGGCCTCGTTCTCGGCTTGTGCTATCAGGCCCAGGTTGACAAAGACCATGCCCTGACCCGTGGCGAAAGCGTTCACCTCCGGACTGTTGACTGTATAGAATCGCAGCTCCGAGCGCAGCTCGGGATAGCCCTTCAGCAGCGTGTCGGCAATGCGCTCTGCCAGATGGCTCACGGCGTCGCCATAGATGATGCGCCCCGAGGCCATCATCTTGTTGATGTTGTATGAGGCCTTCAGAACCTTTTTTTTGCTGCGCACACGCCCTCCCAGGTATTTCTCGGCGCGTTGCATGTCGGTGTCGTAAAGTTCCTGCACACCCATCTTCAGGTCGGCAGGCACCTCGCCTTTGCTGCGCACCTGTCCGCGGGCAACGATGGTCGTCGTCAGCAGCAACACAGCTATCAGTATTTTGGTCAGTCTCATATATGGATTGTCTTGCAACAAAAAGTGGTGCAAAGATACTATTTTTTGCCGACAGGGCAAAATTTTTTGTATCTTTGCACTGGAAGTGACTTCCTGTCGGATGAAATAAAATCGTCATGTTCAGTGAATTGTATAAAAATATTATTGCCCGCAAGGCCTTCTTCCCGGTTGCACTGACCCTGCTGTTTGCCCTTTCTGCGCAGGCTCAGACCACGCCGCACTATGTTTATATCCCCCAGTATCATACCGTTCACACTGGCCCTGCCGAGCCCTGGCGCGGCCATTCGCTCATAGCCTTTTATGCCGGCTCTGGTTTCTATCCGAAGCCGGTCTTCGACGATGTCGCCCCTCTCGACTACTCCGCCCGAATCCCCTTCCTGGCCACCTTGCGCTATGCCGGCGAGAAAAACTTCGCCAAAACCTTCTTCTGGGGATGGCAGAGCAACGTCTCCTTTCTCCGTTTCGGCTACGACTACACGCTCGACGGCGATTCCGCCAACCTCGGCACTTACGACGGCGTCGCCACCGTCGGCCGCGATATCGCTGTCTCCACCTCCTATTGGTCGCTCACGCTGGAGGAGTGCCTCGTCCTTGGCTACGACTTCTCGGAGCGCATCTCGCTCTCCGCTTCGGCGGGACTCTTTGTAGGCCTGCTCTCCAGTGGCAAAAACGCCGCCAGCATCCTCGACCGCCCTACCGGCACTACCCTGGGCCAGTTCGACGATGCCATCGACGACCGCTTCGGCTCCATCTTCGACTTTTTCAGCCTCGGCTTCAATCTGGCCGCCGAGGTGCGCTACTTCGTCTCCAGCAACATCTATGTCTCCCTGGAGGCCAAATTGCGTCTCACCTCAGGCCAGTCCAACTACACCGCGCCCCAAGGCTTCGACCATTACGCCCTGCTGCTCGGTGTGGGCTACAAGGCTTTCCGCAATAACTCCGACATTGATGACGACGACTGACGCTTTGGTTATCCGCACCACCGGCAGCTGGTATCGCCTGCTGCTGTCCGACGGCACCGCCCTCGACGGCCGTCTGCGCGGCAACTACCGTCTGCGCGGCAACAAGCAGACCAATCCCGTCGCTGTGGGCGACCGCGTCGACATCGCCCTTCAGGACGACGGCACGGCCCTCATCCTCGACGTCCACGACCGCAACAACTACATCGTCCGCCGCGCCACCAAGCTCAGCAAGCAGACCCACGTCATCGCCGCCAACATCGACCTCCTCTGCATCGTGGCCACCCTCGGCCTGCCCCGCACCTCCACGGGCTTCATCGACCGCCTCCTCGCCACCGCCGAGGCCTACCATATCCCCGCCGCACTGGTCTTCAACAAGGTGGACCTCTACGGCAACTCCGGCAGCGAGCTCTGGCATATGCACAACGAGCTCAAGGACGTATACACCTCTGTGGGCTACCCCGTCCTCGAGGTCTCCGCCCTGCAGGGCACAGGCCTCGACGCCCTGAAACAGATGATTGCCGGCAAGACCGTCCTCTTCTCCGGCCACAGCGGTGTGGGCAAAAGCGCCCTCCTCAATGCCCTCTGCCCCGGCCTCGGCCTCAAGGTCGGCCAGCTCTCCGACTGGAGCCTCAAAGGCAAGCATACCACCACCTTCGCCGAGATTTTCCCCACACCACTCGTCACTCACCACTCACCACTCATCACTTACCTCATCGACACCCCCGGCATCAAGGAGTTTGGCATGGTGGACTTCGGCGCGCAGGAACTCTCCCATTTCTTCCCCGAAATGCGCGCCCTGCTCCATGACTGCCATTTTGCCAACTGCACCCATCGCCACGAGCCCGGGTGCGCCATTAAGCAGGCCGTCGACGACGGCCGCATCAGCCCCGAACGTTACCAGAATTATCTCAATATCCTCGAGGATATCGATTCGGAGTAGCACGGAATGTTGCCTCACAGCAGCACCACGCGTCGCGAGGCCGCGCCCTTGTCGGAGGCGAGGCGCAGCAGGTAGACGCCGCGGGGCAGGGCGGACACATCGAGCACGGCCCGGCCGCCGCCGAGCGGGCAGGCCGTCACCTCGCGCCCCTGCCATGGCAGGCTGTCCCACATGGCATGGAGGCATCCGTTGGGGTCCGCCGTCACCGTGATGTTCTCTACCGCCTGGCATTCCGGCTCGATGATAAGAAATACCTCTGGCAGCTCTCCGTCCAGCGTGTCGCCGCTGTCCCACCCATATTTATAAAGGAATGGGTAATCCGGCAGAGTGTCATTTTTACTGGTTGACAAATGGTTGCTTGTCTTTGATGGATTGTGAGAACACTGCAGATATACAAAATAATCCATATCCAACAAAAAAAACTTCACCCCTACCGCCCCGGGGTCAAAAGGGTACCCGAGAGGTGTCCGATACGGCATATCTTATATTGTTTTTATATTGTTTACATATTGTTCGCATATTGTTCTTATATCCACAATATAGGAACAATATAAGAACAATATGTAAACAATATAAAAACAATATAAGAACGGCCGTATCGGGGGCGTATCGGGTAGGGTTTTGCCCCGGTATGGATCGGGGCAAAAAAAGAAGAGCCCCGGTTTGGTTTCCGGGGCTCTTTTGGGGTGCCATGGAGTTGGCACACAGCTCTATGGGTATAGAGGTGGGGGGGGTTACTTCTTGAGGAATTTGAAGTCCTTGCCGAGGTAGTAGGCCTGGTCGCCGAGGTTTTCCTCGATGCGCATGAGCTGGTTGTATTTGCAGATGCGGTCGGTGCGCGAGGCGGAGCCGGTTTTGATGAGGCCGGCGTTCATGGCCACGACGAGGTCGGCGATGGTGGTGTCCTCGGTTTCGCCGCTGCGGTGGCTGATGATGGCGGTCATGTTGTTGCGCATGGCGAGGTTGACGGCGTCGATGGTCTCGGTGAGGGTGCCGATCTGGTTGAGCTTGATGAGGATGGAGTTGGCCACCTTCTTTTCGAGGCCCATGCGGAGGCGCGAGACGTTGGTGACGAAGAGGTCGTCGCCGACGAGCTGGCAGCGGTCGCCGATGGCGTCGGTGTGGAGGCGCCAGCCGTCCCAGTCGTCCTCGGCCATGCCGTCCTCGATGGAGATGATGGGGTAGCGGTTGACCCAGTCTTTCCAGAAGTCGCTCATCTGGGCGGGCGTCAGCTTGTCGCCGGTGCTCCATTTGAGTTCGTAGATGTTCTCGTCGGCGTTGTAGAATTCGCTGGCGGCGGCGTCGAGGGCTATGAAGACGTCCTCGCCGGGGCGGTAGCCGGCTTTCTCGATGGCCTGGAGGATGCAGGTGAGGGCTTCCTCGTTGGAGCCGAGGTTGGGGGCGAAGCCGCCCTCGTCGCCCACGTTGGTGCTCATGCCTTTGCTCTTGAGGACCTGGCGGAGGTTGTGGAACACCTCGGCGCCCATGCGGAGGGCTTCGGTGAAGGTGGGGGCTCCGACGGGCATGATCATGAACTCCTGGAAGTCGATGCTGTTGTCGGCGTGGCTGCCGCCGTTGAGGATGTTCATCATGGGGATGGGCAGGGTGTGGCCGCCCACGCCGCCGAGGTAGCGGTAGAGCTCCTGGCCCGTCTCCTGGGCAGCGGCCTTGGCGCAGGCCAGGCTGACGCCGAGGATGGCGTTGGCGCCGAGGCGCGACTTGTTCTCCGTGCCGTCGAGCTCGATCATCTTGGTGTCGATGGCTTTCTGCTCGCTGACGAACATGCCCTGCAGCTCTTCGTTGAGGACGGTGTTGACGTTGTTGACGGCCTGGAGGACGCCTTTGCCGAGGTACTGGCTCTTGTCGCCGTCGCGCAGTTCGCAGGCTTCGTGCACGCCCGTGGAGGCTCCGCTCGGTACGGCGGCGCGGCCCATGGCGCCCTGGTCGGTGTAGACGTCGACTTCCACTGTGGGGTTGCCGCGACTGTCGAGAATCTGACGGCCCCTGATTCCTATAATCTGACTCATAATGTTTTATATTTTTAGTTAAACAATTTTTTTATATCAAAACAGGATGCAAAGATACGAAAAAAATCCGGCTTTGCAGGCTT
>Ga0256405_10003601_pt1 | contig 31542 bp, 20 predicted proteins | sample RumenRJG_02DNA_FD_189096 | JGI IMG/M metagenome (GOLD analysis project Ga0256405, IMG submission 189096) | Bovine rumen microbial communities from Lethbridge, Alberta, Canada - RJG_02 | ecosystem: Host-associated > Mammals > Digestive system > Stomach > Rumen | place: Canada: Alberta...
AAATAATATAAATAATGTAAAAAATATAGAAAATGAAAATAATATAAATAATGTAAATAATATAGAAAATGAAAATAATATAAATAATGTAAATAATATAGAAAATGAAAATAATATAGAATTAAATTTAGATTTTTTTACAAAAAAATATGATATTAATAATTTAGATAGTAATTCAATATATGAAATATGTCTAAGTGAATTTTATAAGGGATTATTTTTATATCTTAAAAATAATAATGACGATTTGGTAAAAAAAGAATATCTAGATTCATTTGAAAATTTTTACTCAAATTATCATACTATATTAATATTAAAAGTAAAAAGTTTAGAAGATTTTAATAAAATTAAAAAAAATGATAACATATTATATCATTATGACTCATCAAAAAATATAGCAATATTATGCTTAAATAAAGAAATAAAAAGTTTAAGATATTTTTTTAATGGATGTAGTTGCATAACAGGATGTTATATTATAAATCGTAAAGAGAGTAGTATAACTGATATTAGTTATATGTTTTCTGAATGTTCTTGTTTAAAAGAATTAAATTTATCTAATTTTAATACTAAAAAAGTAGAAAAAATGCAAGGTATGTTTTATAAATGCTCTTCTTTAAAAGATTTAGATTTATCTAATTTTAATACTGAAAAAGTACAAAATATGCACTGTATGTTTTATAAATGCTCTTCTTTAACAAAATTAGATTTATCTAAGTTTAATACTGAAAAAGTACAAAATATGCAAGGTATGTTTTATGGATGTTCTTCTTTAAAAGAATTAAATTTATCTAATTTTAATACTAAAAATGTAACTAATATGAGTCAAATGTTTGCTATATGTTCTTCTTTAAAAGTATTAAATTTATCTAATTTTAATACTCAAAAAGTACAAAATATGCAAGATATGTTTTATGAATGTTCTAATTTAAAAGAATTAAATTTATATAATTTTAATACTACTAATGTACAAAATATGAATTATATGTTTTACGGATGTTCTTCTTTAAAAAAATTAGTTTTATATAATTCTAATACTGCTAATGTACAAAATATGAAAGGTATGTTTTATGGATGTTCTTCTTTAAAAGAATTAAATTTATCTAATTTTAATACTACTAATGTACAAGATATGAGTGGTATGTTTTGGGGATGCTCTTGTTTAGAAGGATTAAATTTATCTAATTTTAATACTAAAAAAGTACAAGATATGAATAGTATGTTTTATAAATGTTCTTCTTTAGAAGAATTAAATTTATCTAATTTTGATACTGAAAATGTAACTGATATGAGTTATATGTTTGAAAAATGTTCTAGTTTAAAAAAAATAGATTTATCTAATTTTAATACTCAAAATGTACAAAATATGAAAGGTATGTTTCCTGAATGTAAATCTTTAGAAGAATTAGATTTATCTAATTTTAATACTACTAATGCACAAAATATGGAAGGTATGTTTTATAAATGTTCTTCTTTAAAAGAATTAAATTTATCTAAGTTTAATACTAAAAAAGTACAAAAAATGGGTTGTATGTTTTATAAATGTTCTGGTTTAGAAGAATTAGATTTATCTAATTTTAATACTTTTAATGTAACTGATATGAATAATATGTTTTGTGGATGTTCTTCTTTAAAAGAATTAAATTTATCTAAGTTTAATACTCAAAATGTAACTAATATGTGTCAAATGTTTGCTATATGTTCTTCTTTAAAAGGATTAAATTTATCTAATTTTAATACTTTTAATGTAACTGATATGAATTGTATGTTTTCTAAATGTTCTTCTTTAAAAGAATTAAATTTATCTAAGTTTAATACTCAAAATGTAAAAGATATGAGTTGTATATTTTCTGAATGTTCTTCTTTAGAAAAATTAAATTTATCTAATTTTAATACTGCTAATGTACAAAATATGAATAGTATGTTTTATAAATGTTCTTCTTTAAAAGGATTAAATTTATCTAATTTTAATACTCAAAATGTAACTGATATGAGTCAAATGTTTGGTATATGTTCTTCTTTAGAAGGATTAAATTTATCTAATTTTAATACTCAAAATGTACAAAATATGAATAGTATGATTGCTAAATGTTATTCTTTAAAAGAATTAAATTTATCTAATTTTAATACTCTTAATGTAACTAATATGAGTTGTATGTTTGCTGAATGTTCTTCTTTAGAAGAATTAAATTTATCTAATTTTAATACTGCTAATGTACAAAATATGAATAGTATGTTTGCTATATGTTCTTCTTTAAAAGAATTAAATTTATCTAATTTTGATACTGAAAATGTACAAAAAATGGGTGGTATGTTTTCTAAATGTTCTAATTTACAAAAATTAAATTTATCTAAATTTAATACTGAAAATGTAACTGATATGAGTAATATGTTTTCTAGATGTTCTTCTTTAGAAAAATTAAATTTATCTAAGTTTAATACTACTAATGTAGAAAATATGAATAATATGTTTTATAGATGTTCTTCTTTAACAACTTTAAATTTATCTAATTTTAATACTGCTAATGTACAAAATATGAAAGGTATGTTTTCTAAATGTTCTTCTTTACAAAAATTAAATTTATCTAAGTTTAATACTCAAAATGTACAAAATATGCAAGATATGTTTTATGAATGTTCTAATTTAACAACTTTAGAGTTTTCTAATTTTAATATTAGTTCTGTACAAAATATGATTGATATGTTTTCTGAATGTAATAATTTACCAAAAAGTATTTCTGATACTAGTAAAAAAAATTTTTTTTCTTTAGAATAAGAAAATTAATAATAGATTAAAAACTCTATAAAAAATTAATAAAAATAAAATTAAAATATAGATTTTAACATTATATATATTTTATATTGACAAATTATATCATAATTTAGTGAGCACAACATTTAGTTTTTAAATAAAAAATATTTTTTTAAACTTACTTAAAAAGTAAGCAACTAAATGTCTTTATATTCATAAAGACGAATATATAGTGTATTTTAATAGACAATATATTAAGCCTGTTCGGCGTTTGAGAGTTACTTTAAAAGTAGGCAAGTAATAAAAAACAATATATATTAAGGCGCTTCGCCGATTGAGAAGATGGATCCAACGTCACGTTGGTGGCATAGTTTTTGATATAAGATTTAATATATAAGTGATGGATGATAATAATGATGACAAGAATTTATTTAATGAGATAGTTGGTTCTGTAGATTTTATCAAGTTTTTGTTAAATGAGAACAAGGTTTTAAACAATTTACCTCCAGATTCTGTTTTAGAGATACCTATATTAAAATCTAAGAATGTTTTATATCCTGGGATATATGTATCTATACCAATAAGTAATAAAAACGAGATTAACTTGATCAACGATTTATATGTTAATTCTAAATTTTTAGGGATAATATCAACTAAAAATAATGGTAAAGATACGTATAATATTGGTACTACTACGCAGATATTAAAGATTATAAATATCAATGAAAATAAGATTCAGGTTGTATTACAAGGTGTTGATAAGTTTATATTAGAGAAGACTAATACTGACGTTTTAGGAAATTTATACGGTAGTGTAAAGATATTAAAAGATGATGATTATGATGTAAATTCAATAGAATATATGGCTGTTGAAAATAATATTAAAGAGTTATTGGGTAATATGATCAATTTACATCCTAATTTCCCTAATGAGATAAAGGTCTTTATTGAACAGAATAACGATTTAAATCTCTTGATATATCTTTTAGCCTCTAGTTTAAATGCAGAAAATAAAGAAAAACAACAGTTATTAGAAGAAAAAGATATTATTAAAAGAGGTACTATGCTGATAAAATTTCTTAAAAGGGATATAGAACTAGCAGAGTTAAAGAAGAAGATATTAGCAAAAGCTCAAAGTAGTATCAACAAAAGACAAAAAGACTTTTTTGTAAAACAACAGATAGAGGCGTTAAAAGATGAACTTAACGATGGATCATCAACAGATTATGATAATGAGATCGATGAGTTGCGTGTAAAAGGAACTAAGAAGACATGGAATAAAGCAACAAGTGTTTTTTTTGATAAGTTATTACGTAAAGCAGAGAAATCTATACAAAACAACGCAGATTATACTATTTTGATAAATCAAGCTGAGTTTTTATTAGAACTACCATGGAGTAAATATAGTAAAGATAAGATAGATATTAAAAAAGCTTCAAAGGTATTAGATGAAAACCACTTTGGAATGGAGAAGGTTAAAGATAGGATATTAGAATATCTTTCTGTTTTAAAGTTATGCAATAGTAATAGTAAGAATATGAAAGGACAGATATTATGTCTTTATGGTCCACCTGGTGTTGGTAAGACGTCGTTATGTAGATCTATAGCTAAGGCTTTAAATAGAGAATATGTAAAAGTTGCATTAGGAGGTATCGACGATGAAGCAGAGATAAGAGGACATAGGAAGACATATATAGGTGCTATGGCTGGTAGGATATTAAAAGGACTACAGAATATAAAGACATCTAATCCTGTTTTTGTTTTAGACGAGATAGATAAGATGGTTAAAAACCAAGGTGATCCTAGTGCAGCTTTATTAGAGGTGTTAGATCCAGATCAAAATAAAGAGTTTGTAGATCATTATGTAGAGACTCCTTATGATTTGTCTAAGGTTATGTTTATTGCAACAGCTAATGATATCAATGGTATTCCTGATGCTCTTAGAGATAGATTAGAGCTAATAGAAGTTAGTGGTTATGCTATAGAGGAGAAGATAGAAATAGCTAAGAGATATATAATACCTGAAGTTATAAAAGATAATGGTTTAAAAGCTAAAGATATAACATTTACAGATAAAGTCGTTGAGAAGATCATAGATAACTACACTCGAGAGTCAGGAGTTAGAGAGTTAAAAAGACAGATAGAGACTATAATAAGAAAGATAGCTAGGAAGATAGTAGAAAACGACAAATATGATAAACATATAAATGAGAAGAATGTGGAGAAATATATTGGAATACCTCGTTTTGACAGAGATATAGCACAGAAGATAGACAAACCTGGAGTAGCTATAGGTCTAGCATGGACATGTGTTGGAGGTGATATATTATTTATAGAATCTACTAAGATGAAAGGGGATGGTAAGTTAACATTATCAGGTAAGTTAGGTGATGTCATGAAGGAGTCTGCTAACTTAGCTTTTACATATCTAAAATCACATTGTGAAGAGTTTAAGATAAAAAGTGAGGTATTTAAAGAAAACGATTTTCATATCCATGTACCTGATGGAGCTACACCTAAAGATGGACCTTCTGCAGGTATAACGTTATTTACTACGTTATATTCTTTATTACTCAACAAACCTGTAAAAAACAACTTAGCTATGACAGGAGAGATAACATTAAGAGGTAAGGTGACAGCAGTAGGTGGTATTAAAGAAAAAGTATTAGCAGCAAAAAGAGCAGGGATAAAGACGATAATAATGTGTAAGGATAATAAAAAAGATGTATCTGAAATTAAAGAAGAATATATCTCTAATGTTAAATTTGAATATATCTCTTCTATTGATGAGCTTACAAAATTAGTCCTTCAATCAAAATAATATCGTATATATCATAAAAACAACTAAATAATAATTTATTTTTTTTTTTTTATTTATAATAATTAGAATCAATATATGGTTTTTGTTAAAATTTTTAAATTTATTTTAAGTTTGTTTTTTACTAATTTCATATATTGCTGTTATAAACATAATAACGAAGAAGATAAGAATAATAATATTCTATTAGATAAACCTAAAAATAAAAATGAAGATATTAAAAATGAAGATAGTAAAAATAAAATAACTTCAAAGAATAGTAGATTTATGTGGAATAATAATAATTGTTCAATTAAATCATCTTTATTAAATTTAATGATACTTTTTGATAATTATAATCAATTATTTGAAAAATTAAATGATGATAATATTATAACATGTATAAAAGCTAGAAAAGAATTTAAAAGAATATTGAATGAAGTTATTAATATTAGAAATAAATATAAAAACAATGAAGAATTAATACGTATGGAAGATTTTTATAAGAGATGCCATGATTATAAATATAACTTTTATAAATCTATTACTAATGATGACTTAATAAATTTAGAACAATTAAATAAAATAATTGATGAAAATGATGACATTTTAAGAGATATGATCCCTATTAATTATTCTATAGATAGTAAAGATTTTAATAATAAAATTGAATACGAAAATGAGATAAAAATGTTTATTGAATTTAGAGATGAAGATTTAAATACGTCTGATTATAAAGATTATCGTACAGATTATACTGCAGGTTTTACTTTAAGTAAAATATTATATATGTTAGTAAAATTAACTAATGTATTAAAAATTGAAAACTATCATGTTTTCGGCGATAATATATATACTTTCGATGATTATAAATTTAAAATAGTATCATATAATAACGGAAATGATGAATTAGTATCTGACAATATGAAAAATGTTGAAATAAATGATAATTTAATATCTTTAACTATGGGTTTATCATATGGTGATATTGGGCATTCAGTATTAATATTTAAAGATATTGATAATAAATATTATTTTGATTGCTGTAATAAAGTTATACAGATAGATTATCAAGATATTCAAAATAAAAATTTTCAAAAGATTGTAGATCAATGGATAAAAGTTGGTAATATAAACTATAAATTTGAATCTATTAAAGAAGCATTATATAAAATTTAAAAACCTCCTACTTTCTAAGAAAGTAGCAAAGATACGTTTTGACATTCGTCAAAACAGTTACTTTAAAAGTACCAACCTACTTTAAAAGTAGGCAAATAGGATGTATTTACATTCGTAAATACGAATACATAGTGTATTTTAATATACATGTATTAAGGCGCTTCGCCGTCTGAGAAGGTATATCCAATCTTAGATTGGTGGGGTTTTTTAGTTAAGTTTTTTGATAAAAAACTTAATTTTTTGGTTACTTTTTGGTTTAAAAAGTAACTGATCTGTATGTGCTCATGTGTGTACAAATTAAAAGTTCCTGCAGTTTAGTTTTTGATTCTTTTTGCTTCAAAAAGAATGAACGGAATTTTTGAACACTTTTTTTGACGTGGAAAAAAGTGTTGCTTTTGTGAAACTTTTGTAAAAAGTTTCTAATTGCTTACTTATAAAGTAAGAGGCGCTTCGGTGATTGAGAAGGAAGATCCAATCTTAGTTTTGTTGGTTACTTTTCAAGTAACTACTTTTATAAAAAGTAAAGTTATGGTGGTTGTTATTGATAGTGTATGGGAAAAAGAATTAGGTGATGTTTTTAATTCTAAGGAATTTGATATTTTGATGAGATGTATAGATAAGGAGTATGAATACAGGGTAATATATCCTAAAAAGGAGGATATCTTTAATGCTTTTAATCTATGTAGATATGAAGATTTAAAAGTCGTCATTCTTGGTCAAGATCCATATTTCAATGAGTCTCAAGCTCATGGACTAGCTTTTTCTGTTCATGATGGAGTACCTTTACCTCCATCGTTGAGAAATATATTTAAAGAAATATATCATGAATTTAATGAAGATTTTAGAGATATCGATAATGGTGATTTGACTTATTTAGCAAGACAGGGTGTTTTGTTGTTAAATTCTATATTAACTGTTGAAGGTGGTTTACCATTATCGCATAGTAAGAACTTCGGTTCTGATGGAAATATTATAAAATGGGAGATGATAACAGATATGGTAATATCGACGATATGTAATAAAAAGAAACATATTGTTTATTTATTATGGGGTAATTTTGCAAAATCTAAAGAGTATTTAATTAATAAGGATGATAATTTAGTATTAAAGTCAGGACATCCATCGCCGTTATCAGCTAGATATTTCTTTGGTAATAATCATTTTATAAAGACTAATGAATATTTAAAACAGCATAATATTAAGGAGATTAGATGGGTTAGATAGTTATATTTTATCTTCTTTTAGTATTTTTCTTATGTATCTTCTGGTTTATATAATGTATATCCAGGAAGTTCAGAGATTATGACATCATAAACATTTTCTAATCCTGTTAGTATATTGCATATAGAAAGTGTTTTATTATGATATAGAATATTTATAATATCTTCACAATTACAATGATAAGATATCAATACTCTTTTATTTTGTTATTTTTATTTTAGAGTGGTTTATTGGTGTGCTTTATGTAAAAAATTATATCTTATTAATTTTTTAAATAGTAACTCCAAACTAAGTTTGGATCTTCCTTCTCAAACGCCGAACCTACTTTAAAAGTAGGCAACAATATTTAATATTATTATATAATGGTCCAGGACTTAGTCCTGGTTGGTTACTTTAAAAGTAACAACTTTTTTGTAAAAAAGTTACTCAAAAACCAACGTAACGTTGGACCTACTTTAAGAGTAGGCAACAATATTTAATATTATTATATAATGGTCCAGGACTTAGTCCTGGTTGGTTACTTTTAAAGTAACCTTCGACGTATAAAAAATATTTTTTATTAAAAGAACAGTAATGTGGCATTCCTTAATATAAGCTTTATTCTATTTGCAGACATTTTAATTTTGTGCGTATGAAGGGACTCGAACCCTTAAGCTAAAGATAAGCACTACCACCTCAAGGTAGCTTGTATACCAATTCCAACACATACGCTTTTATAACTGGTATAACATTTATGTATTTAATTTTAACGTTTTTAATAGTTTTTATAGTGTTTTTGATATTTTATCTTATAGATTTATAACTATTATATTCGTTTATGTTGTCCAACCAGGATTCGAACCTGAAGTCTTCTGGACCAAAACCAGACGTGTTGCCGTTACACCATTGGACATTATAATTTTATATTATATTAAAATTTGAAAATATTAAACTAATTGTCTACTTTTTTCATAAACAATAGATAATATCTTCTCATTTTTCGCCCTTCTTTCTTTATTATATTTTACACCTGATTTATCTAAATTACAAACGATAAACCTAATAATTCTTTCATCACGTCTATAAAATATCTCTAAGTCTTTAATCTTCGATGGGTCTATGTTAAATTCAAAATAGATATAATAACCATTTTCGAATTTTTTTATAGTATAAGCCATCTTTTTTAATCCTATTATTGCACTCTCAACAATACTACCTCCATTATCTTTAATAAAACCTTCTATTTTATTAAAAATATCCTTATTTTCTGATTCATGTAAAATAGGTGATAATATTATTACACTTTCATATGATTTTCCTCCACTGTCCATATTAAAAATGTTATTAAATATTTTCCAAAAAAATTTTTCTGTCGTAATTTTTTATTATCTAATTAGTAAAGATGCGGGAATAGCTCAGTTGGTAGAGCATAACCTTGCCAAGGTTAGGGTCGCGAGTTCGAATCTCGTTTCCCGCTCAATAACGTTAAATGTATCAATACTTATGATCATTTGATATGTTATTGATATCTTTATATAAGCCGAGATGGTGGAATAGGTAGACACGAGGGACTTAAAATCCCTTGGAAGAAATTCTGTGTGGGTTCAAGTCCCACTCCCGGCACATTAAGGTATGAAAAAAGTAGACAAATTAATATTTAATTCATTCGTAAAATATTTTTTTGCTTCTTTTTTTGTATCATTTTTCATAGTAATACTAGGTCTAATATACGATAAAATATCAATTATATTAAGTAAGAATCTTGAAACAAAGATTTATTTACAGATATTGTTTAATATCATAATTTTTCTTACGCCATACATTTGTATTGTGTCATCGATACTTGGTACTATAGTATTTATATCTAAATTAGATGATAATTTAGAACTTACTGCCATGAAAAGTCTTGGTATAAGTCTACGTAGAATATATGGTTCATTATGTTTATGTGTTTTATTTGTTGGAGTATTTATAAGTTCTTTTAGTCATTATCTATCTCCAAAATATAAAAAGAAATGTTTTGATATTTTTAGAAATTTAGAGGAGATGGACCCGTCTGTTGGTATCAAAGAAGGGGTTTTTAATAATGATATTCCTGAAATGGGTATCTATGTAGATAAAAAAGAAAAAGGTGAGATGACAAATGTAATCGTATATAATCACAGAGGAAATGAAAATATAGAGTCTTTATTTATTGCTGAAAAGGGTTCGTTATATTCTGATCCTAAATCTAGAGTTACAACAGTGTCTTTAAATAATGGTTTTAACTATTTTGAGGGTGGTTTCTTTAATAAGTTATTTTTACAAAACAATAGTAATAACGAATCGAGTGTAGTGACATTTAGAAACGAATTTGAATTACAAAATATATTTATAAACATGAAAAATCTTTTTAGCTCTTCAAATTTTTCTGCTAGCCTAAGTGATACTGTAAGCTACGAAATCTTAAATAAAACAAAAAAATATAAAGAAGATATCAACTTAAAAATCAATGAATTAATGTCTAATGTTGATAAAGATTATAGGGAGATATTTGAAAACATAAGTGAAAAAAATGAGATCTTATTAAAAGGAAAGATATACGATAGCATAGTGTCTGATAACTTAGATAGTTCGGTAGTTAGTTGGGCTGAAGATTTTAAAAATAAATATAGCTCTATATTTTCTGATATAAGAAGTTTACGAAGAACGATAAAAAAAAATAACCTTGAACTTTTAAGTAGGGTTATGGAGTTTGTAGCGTGTTTTTTTCTAATCATAATAGGTGGTTTTTTTGGATTTTTCATGAAACGTGGTAAACTTATACTCCCATTGTTTATAGCTGGATTTTTTATAACATTATATTTTTTAGGTGAGTCTTTGTTAAATAACCTATATTCATCAAATTACTATATATTACTACTAAAAAATTTAGGAGGGAGTGTGTTTTTATTTCCTTTTTTTATAATAAGTGTTTTAAGATGTTTTTTTAATATAAACATCAACATATTTAGTTTTATTAGAAGAATAAGAATAAAAAAAATTATAAATGGAGAAAAATAATAATGGTAGGGTAATGGCAATAGATTATGGATTGGCAAGAACAGGATTGGCTGTAACAGATCCATTAAAGATAATATCCTATCCTTTGACGACTGTGAAATCAAAAGAACTTCTAAAATATCTCGATAAATATTTTAAAAAAGTTGAAGTAAACGTAATAATACTTGGATATCCTGTAAGTTACGGTAGTGAAAATACAATAAAAGACGATATCATAGACTTATCAGATAAACTTAAAACAAAATATGTCGATAAAGAAATAATATTATACGACGAACGTTATACGTCTAAAATAGCTAGTTATTATCTTCTTAACAGCGGAGTAAATAAAAAAAAACGCGCAGAGAAAGGTAACCTAGATAAAATAAGCGCCTCTGTCATATTAGAATCATATTTAAATTATTTAAAAAACAACCAACCAACGTGACGTTGGATCCAAGATGTCTTTACATACGTAAAGACGAATATATAACTAATTTTAGTACCTTATCTATTAAATAAAATATAAAGTTAAACGTTTTGGGGTTTTTTAGTTAAGTTTTTTGATAAAAAAGTTAATTTTTTGGTTACTTTTTGGTTTAAAAAGTAACTGATCTGTATGTGCTCCTGTGTGTACTAATTAAACTTCCCTGCAATTTAGTTTTGTTACTTTAAAAGTAACCAACAATAATATTGGATCCAACGTCGCGTTGGTTTTTGAACACTTTTTTTGACGTGGAAAAAGTGTTACTTTAAAAGTAACCAACAATAATATTGGATCCAACGTCACGTTGGTTTTGCTACTTTTGTAAAAAGTAGTTACTTAGAAAGTAACCAACTAGATGTCTTTATATTCATAAAGACGAATATATGATGTATTTTTAATAGATAATGTATTATTTTGTGAAACTTTTTTAAAAGTTTCCAGGATCCAACGTCACGTTGGTTGCCTACTTTTAAAGTAGGTCAAGCGTTACGTTTGCAACAACAAGGGCATATTTTTGTACAACAGCTAATACAACATATACTATTTTTATTTATATTTTGATTCTTTTTTTCTTCATTTATTTTATTTTGTATTCTTTGTTGTTCTTGATTCTTTTCTTCTTCTATCTCTTCATCAGCTTTTTTTCTTTCGTTATCATCTACTTTTTCACCATCTATATATAAGTTTTCTATATTATTATAATTTTCTTTATATGTTTTTGATTTTTTAAAATTTCCAAATGTAGTGTTTTCAAGTTGTAAATTTTCAATATTTGAATTTAAAAAAAAACAATATTTATTTTTATTTGGGAAATTATTTAAAATAATGTTTTTTATTTTTGAATAAAAAAAAGCACCTGTTATAACTGAAGTATCATTAAATTCAAATTTTCTCATATCTACAGTATTTAAATTATTACATCCATTAAACATTGACATAGTACTATATTGTTTTAAGTATTCATCAGTAAAAATAATTCGAGATAAATCTACGTTTTCTAAAGAACTACATAACGCAAAAGTACAGATAAAATTATAATATTTAGTATCTCCATCTATATATGGGTAAATTTGTGTATTTTTTAAGTCAATATTTTTTATTTTTATGCAGCAACTAAATGTACTTGAGAACCTATTTGTTTTTAAATTATCAGGTAATATTACCTCTTCTAAATTTTCACAATCATAAAAACAACTACTTAAAGATATTGGTTGATCTGTTTTTATTCTTGATAAATCTATTTTTTTTAAATTTTTGCAGTTTTTAAAGCATTCTGATAGGTCTGTAACAGTCATTTCAGGTAATATTATTTCTTCTAAATCATGGAATATTTTATTTCTATTAAAATATTCTTTAAAGTTTTGATGATTTTTAATTGTTAAATTTGATAAATCTAATTTTTTTAAATATGATATATATATTTTACCAATTTCTGGGAAATTTGTTGTTATAATTTTTTTATTTAATTTTAAATTTTTTAAAACACTAAATCTAGATAGAAAAAGAAAATCATTAATATTATCTTTATTATCTATTATTTCAATTGATTCTTCATAAAACATGTATATATATCTATATTGTTTATTTTTTTTAAAAGTATCTAAATTATTAATAAATAAATATTCTTCTGTTTCTATTTCATTTGAATCACCTTTATAATTTATTAATTTAAAAAAATATCCAATTTTATTTATCTCAATTTTTTTTATTTCTTTTTTATTTCCTTTTAATCTTTCTAAATCATCAGAATTTTTATCATCTTTAAAATAAAAAAAATATTTACCATCTTCAATAGTAATTTCTGCTTTTGCTTTTTTATCTTTAGATTCGTAAATATATTTATAACCAGTTTTTAATTTAGTAGTTTCATCTATTATATCTTTTTTTTCGAATTTAATAATTATTAAATCTTCTGATAAATTATTATAAGTATAGGTTTCATCATAACCTATTCCATCTTTTTTTAAATTACCGAAATAAATATATTTATAGCTTAATTTATTTAATTTATTTTTTAAATCATTATCTATATCATATTTATCTGAAAAAATATTAAAATTAAATAAAAAAATTAATATTATTTTAAATAAAAAAAACATATCTATTATAATATATAGTTATTATTTTATTTTATGAAAAATTATTTATTTTCTATTTTTATGCTATTTACGAAACCTCCTGAAACTACTAATTTAAATAATGTTTTACTATCAATATCATTTATTATTTCTAATCTATCTTTTGGTACTAACATTAATTCACCAGATACCATTAGGCTAAAACTTTGAGGAACAAAAACAGCTACTTCATTATTTTTTGCTAATGGTCCTAAATCTTCATTAGTTATAAATCCTATTTTTTTAATATAATTAGAGTTATCCTCACCGGCATTAATACCTATTAAAACTGGTTTATCAAATTTAATTTTTCTATCAACAAAAGCTGATGTTAGATCTTTAAAAGATGTGTAAATAAAATTAATACCTGGAATTCTTAATATTATCAATTCCATTATACCGTAAAAAAAACGTACAATTATATTTTTTGTAAAATATCCACAGAAAAATATTAAAAAGATAAATATTAATAACCAATAATTTGGTAAACCTAGACCTAAAATTTGTTTAGATAAGTCAAAAGCTGTCTTTACAATATATATTGTAAGTAAAAAAGGGGCTATTACTAAAACACCTCTTAAAAAACATGCTAATATAAAATCTATTATTTTATTGAATATTGTCAAGATATTCATAAAGAATGATTAAAAGCGGTACCAACTGGAATCGAACCAGTGACACATGGTTTTTCAGACCATTGCTCTACCAACTGAGCTATGGTACCATATCATTATACTAATATAATTAATCGAAAATAAAAATTTTAAAAAATATTTTTTCATTATACATCTTAGCATTTACTTATCTTTATATAATATGTATTAAATATGTTTATTTATACATCATTTGTATAAAATTTTATTTTATTAAAATTAATTTTATTATTTTTTAAAATTTAATTATTAAAAAAAAATAAATTAAAAATTGTTTATAAAAATTAATAAGAAATAATATTTAATTATTGAATTAAAATTAATTTATAATTAATAAAAAAATAAATTAAATAATATTTATTTAAAATTAATTAATAAAAAAAATAATTTTCAAAATATAATATAAGTATTTTAATACTTATATTATAAAAAAAATAGAATTATTAATTTAATTAATAAAAAATAAATTAAAATAAATTAAAATAAATTAAAAAATTAATTTATTGTCCTCTGGTATATAAGAAACTAAACAGTCTAAATATTCATCATCGCTTTTATTGTATTCGTTTATTTTATTTTCATCAATTTTATATACATAAACAAATAATATTTTTGAAAAACATTCACTACATTTTTTTGAAACTTCTCTCATTAAATCATTAACATTTGTTGTTTTTTCTTTTTTACTAATTTTTTTTGTTAATGTTTTACTTATTGCTTCATCTAAAAAATTTAAATATTCAGCTTTTTTACTTTCATATTCACTTTTTTTATCTGTTTCTATTGTGTTATTTGTTTCTATTTTGTTATTAAGAAAATAAATTAAATGATAGCTTCGTGATAATAAAAATAATATTTCACAGAATGCAACAAAATTTTTTATAGCTATAACTTCTGTTTTATTTGTTAATTTATTTCTACTTTTACTATTTACTAAATTGTCAATTTTTGTGAATTCTTTACCAGAAATATATTTTATTTTATTAATAAGTTTAGTTGTATTGTTCATAAAAGTAATAACTTTTTCTTTGTCTAAATGTCCTGCTAAAAAACAAAATTCATTGTCTTTAAAGTTGTTTTTATTACAACAACATGTAAAACCGCCACAGCAAAATATTTTAATATTTTCAAATATTAATAAAATAAAACCATTTATAAATTTCATTGTCGTTTATTTATTTCTAATGCTAAGAATTTTATTGTTAAAAAAAATATTAACTCTAAATATATGTCTGATAATATTAGATATTTTTTAAAAAATTTCTTAAATTTGGTTTTTTTAAGAATTGTTTCAAGAATTATTCCTATTGTAATGATGACATATTATATTATACCTATTATAGGTTTTTCATCTTTTGGTAAGTTGGAATTTGCTAAGATATTAAATTATTTTTTTAAAATAATAATTGCTTACGGGTTTGTTTATAGTATACCGAAAGTGTTTTATGAAAATAAAAATAACGATGATTTTAAAAGAAATAATTTAGGTAAAATAATGGGGTCAATATTAATAATTCGTGTTATTCTAATATTATTTTGTGCATTAATTTTACTTATTTTATTTTTATCTAGTCAGGTTATTAGAAATGAAATTGATGTTATTTTTTATTTTTTTTTAGTTGCCATAAGTAGTGGTTTATTTCCAATTTGTATATATCAAGGTATCGAAAAAATTCATATTGTAACAATATTAAATTCATCAGTGAAATTAATATTTTATTTAACAATACCATTTTATATTAAAACAAAAAACGATGTATGTTATTACCCTATTGCATATAGTATTATCGAATTTTTAAGATTATTATTGTCGTATTTTATTTTAATTTATTTTTATAAAATAAAAATAAGTTTTCCAAGATTTGATGATATAAAAAAACATGTTTTTGATGGTTTTTCTGGATTTTCTTTTTCATTTTATTTATTACTTTATAATAATTTCCCGATGTTATTTTTAAAAATATATTTTGGAAATACGTCTGTAGGATTATATAAATTAGGAACATATATTTCACAAATTATTCAACAGATATTAGAACCTTTTTTACAATGTTTTTATCCAATTGTAAATAAAAAAATAAAAACAGATATTAGTCAAGGTTTAAGATTTTCTATAAATATATTTTTCGTTAATATTGTTGTTTCAACGATTATATGTGCTGCATGTTGTTGTTTTCCAGATAAGATTATATTATTTTTTTGTGGTAGTAAAATAGATAGTTCTAAGATAATTGAGATTGTTGAGATATTAAAAATAAATAGTATTACTATATTCTTTACTATATTATCTAGTTATTTAGGTGTTCAGATATTACGTTCGTTGGGTTATAAAAATCTTTATTCATTATTTTTATGTATTTCATTTGTTTTATCATTGATATTACATTTTAAATATGTTATAAATGGTGGTATTATTGCATCAATGTATTCAATATTAATATGTGAAATATTGTTATTTTTAATGGTGTTTTCATTTTTTTTGTATATTATTTTAGAAAAATATAAAATTAAACAATAATAAATTATAACTATATAATATACATATTATGGCAATAACTAGATTACAAAGAAGAGGTAAGAAAAATGTTCTTTTAAAAGCTAAACGTCAAAATCTTTTAAAGGTTTTATTAAGAAAACCTGTTATTAAAAATGTTAACGTTGAAGAAATTAAAAGTAGTTTTAAAACAAAAAAATAATTACCATAAATACATTTGTCGTATATAAAGCTTTATATTGCGTAAATAAATGCATTGTTTATCAATTTTATAGTTTTTCTTTTTAATAAAAATAAAATATATTAACTATATTATATAGCATAATGTGGTTATTTGATTTTTTAGGGATTCTTTTCTTAAAAAAAAAAAGAATTAAAGGTGTTGTTGAGGTTATAAAACCTGAATATGCATTTTTAATTTCTGAAGATAGAACTATTGGGGATATATTAATTCCATGCAAAAGCTTAAATTTTGCAATGGATGGTGATTATGTTGAAGTATTATATTCTACAAAAAGAAATAAAGATTGGAGATACGTTGGCAAGGTTACTAAAGTTTTAAAGAGAAATAAAACCAAGGTAATAGGTGTTTTAGATAAAAGAAAAGATGGCTATTTATTTAGGATAACGTCTTTTAAGAACTTTTATAATACAGAAATCAATTTTAATATCGAAGATTTCAACAAAGATACTACTATTTTATATCCTTCAAGAGTTGAAGCAGTAATAGAACAGTATCCATCTTCGAAAAAGAATTTAAAATGTAAAATAATAGACATATTTGGTCCTTTAGGTGAAAGCTCAACTGAGATAAAAACTATTTTTAATTTATATAATCTACCTAAAAATTTTCCTGAAAAAGTTATCAAAGAGTTAGATGAAATAACTAATATAGATTATAAGAAGGAGATTGCTAGAAGAAAAAACTTTAGAGATCATTTAACATTTACTATTGATCCTTTAACTGCTAAGGATTTTGATGATGCTTTATCTATAAAAAAACTTGATAATGGTAATTATATTATTGGAATACATATAGCTGATGTATCTACTTATGTTAAGGAGGGTTCTGAATTAGATAAAGAAGCTTATAATAGAAATACATCTGTTTATTTAATAGATAGGGTTATTCCGATGTTACCAGAGGTTTTATGTAATGATCTTTGTTCTTTAGTGCCTAATAAAGATAGATTAACGATGTCTGTTTCTGTTGAAATAGATAGTGATTTTGAAATAAAAAATGTTAATATTTGTGAATCAATAATTCATTCTGATCATAGATTTACATATGAAGAAGCTCAAAAATCTTTAGATAATGAAAAAGGTTTATATCATAAAGAATTATCATATTTATTAGAAGTTGCTAGATTTTTAAAAAGTAAACGTATTAGAAATGGTGCAATAAATTTCAATATTGAAAATGTAGATTTTTCTGTTGATGAGTGTGATAATTTAACTATAGTACCAAATACATGTCATGATAGTCATCTATTAGTTGAAGAGTTCATGTTATTAGCTAACAGGTTAGTTGCAGAATATGTTAATGATATAAATTCAAAAGATGCAATTAAAAAACCTGTTTTTATATATCGTGTTAATCCAAAACCAGAAAAATGGAAGGTTAATGAGTATTGTAGAATAATGAAATGTTTTGGTTTTAATATTGATGCTGATATAGATAATATTGCACATGAAGTTAATAGGGTATTACAATCTGTAAAAGATACTGACAATGAACATGTTGTAACTATGTTATCTATTAGGATGATGCAAAAGGCTTATTATTCAACAGAACCTATAAGCCATTTTGGTTTAGGATTTAAATATTATTCACATTTTTCATCACCAATAAGAAGATATAACGATATTATTATTCATAGATTACTTAAGAGATATATTGTTAAAGATTACGAGTATGATCCTAAAAAATATGATGAAAAATGTTTATATTCAGGAGAAAAAGAGAAAAATGCTACTGAAGCTGAGAGGTTTTCGATAAAATATAAACAATTACAATATCTAAAAGATTATACTGGTGAAAAGCTTCGAGCTGTAATATCAGGATTAACAGATTGGGGTATTTTTGTTGAATTAAAAGATATTAAATGTGATGGGTTAATAAGATTTTCTAATATTAAGGATGATTATCTGTATTTCGATAGAGATCGTATGAGTGTTTTTGGTAAATTTACAGGTAATGTATATAAAATAGGAGCAGAAATAGACGTAATAATAACAAATTGTAACACTGAGATGAATATTATAGATTTATCTTTTATCTAAAATATAAATAATATTACAAAATTTTACTAGTTATATTTTTTGTGTTGTTTTTTAAATTGTTAATTTAATTAATTTCTAAATATTTTTTAAAAGAAATTTAATTATTTTTTATTTTTTTTGTAGACTATATAATATAGACTATTTATGGTAAAAGAATTAATGAATAAAAAAATATTTAAATTTTCAAGTATTACTACAATAAGTTCTTTAAATATATGTGCGGTAAATTGGGAAATAAAAAATGGTTCTATTACTATTGAAAATGATTATTATAAATTTCAAAGTTTTAATATTAATAATACAACTTATAAGGCTCCTTGTGTTGAGGATCGTGGTAATTATAATAATTTATGTAATTATTTATCTGGATTATTTGATTTTATATTTAACGGTAAAAAATTAAAAGATTCGTTTGGCGATTTTAACAATTATATATTGTTTTCTGTTAATAATATTAATTTATTTAATCGTGATTTAAATAATTTTGATTTTGATCCTCTTATTAATTTTCAGAATAATTATAATTTACATATTAATCTAATAAAAAAACCATGTGTTCGTATTCAATATAATTCATTTTATTATCGTTATAAAAATGATTTTAATGAAAAAATAAGTAATATTAATAAAGCTATTGCAAATCTAAAATTTTTAACAATTAAAGATTTTAAACAAAAACTAATCAATCAAGGAATAGGTCTTACGAAATTTAATATTAAATATGTTTTTTATGATAATGAAATTAATGACGATGTGAATTTTGTGATTTATCCTGTAATATTAATTTATAATGGAGATTATAGTGATTATTTTGAGCCTTGTAAAACAGAAATTGAATTTATTGCAGGAAATGGATTAGAATTAGATGATAATTATAAAAATGGCGATGAAATAGTTTTTGTTAAAGAAAATATAAATAATAAAACGTTAATAAAAACTCATATATTTAAAAAATATAATGGATTAAATAATTCTAATTGTACTATAGAATATAAAGATAAGAGGGATTGTCCAAATTATGGACCTTGTGGAGATAATTTTGTATTTTATGATGGACAAAATTTAAAAATTACAATAAACGCAGAAATTTCTGGTTTTACTAAGAAAAAAGTAGAGAAATGTAAGATTAATGTAAATTTTGAAGTAAAAGATTTATCTAAATATGTATTTAAAACACCAATTACTAATATTAGTAGTTTAGAAATTGAAAAAGGTAAAGATTTTAATTTTTTAAAAGGAGAAATAAAAAAACATCTTGGTAAAGATTTAAATACAGGTTTTAAAATTTATAAAGATACAAAAGATCCAAGCAATGAATTTACAAGTGGTCTTTTAGAAGATAATATTACTTATATTGTTGTTTTTGATAAAACTGCAACTGATTTTGTTAAAGAAAAAGATAAAAATAAAATCTATATCAATCTTAAATTTGATGTTGCAGATAATAGTAATTTTAAATTAAAACAAGGCATTAATGATATAAATAGTATTAAAGTTGAACAAGGTAAAAATTATAATGAGTTATTGAATATTATTAAAGGTAAATTAGGTGGTAAAGATTTAAAAGAAGGATTTAAAATTTATAAAAATGATAAGAATAATGAATTTAAGTCTGGTGCAATAGAAGATAATGTAACTTATATTATTGTTTTTGATAATGATGATACTAATTTTGTAGATAAAAAAGAAGAACCTCAAAAACAAAATCCTCCAAAAACACAAGAAACAACAAATACAGAACAAACTAATAATGATGATAATGAAACAACTAAGAAAGGAGGATGTTCTGGTAAAAATGGAAAATATTCTAACAAATAGATAATAAAAATTAACAAAAAAATATAAAAAAAGACTATTAATAAATGTACATTATTTTCATAAATATTTTTAGTGGTTCATTGGTTTTCTTTATGTAAAAAATTACCAACGTAACGTTGGATCTATCTTCTCAATCGGCGAACGCCTTTATTACTTGGTTACTTTTAAAGTAACTCTCAAACGCCGAACCGGTTTTACTTTCTAAGAAAGTAACAAAGTACGTACTCAATCGCCGTACAGGCTTAATATATTAATTATCAAATATAGTTGCCTACTTTTAAAGTATGTGCATTCGCAAAAACAAGAATATATGATGTATTTTAATAGATTATGTATTGTTTTGTGAAACTTTTTTTAAAAGTTTCAAATTGTTTACTTTTAAAGTAAGTTTCTACGAATGTAGAAACATCCTAAGGTCAAGGACTAAGTCCTGGTTGCCTACTTTTAAAGTAGGTTTTTATTAAAAGAACAGTAATGTGTCACTCATAAAAATTAAATTTTTCCATTATTTTTTTAAAAGTGTTTTTTAAGATTTTAAAGTAATAAATTTATATTTTTTTTAAAAATATTATTTTCCTTTTGGTAAAGTAGATACAATTTTTATAATTAAAAAATTAAAAGATAGTAAAATGTTAAAAATTTTAATTATTTCCTAAGTTTTTTAATTATTTGTGGTGAAAATTTTATAATATAAAATTGATTTATTAAGGATAAATTGTTTAATTATATTAAAATTAATTTATAATGTGTTTTAATTTTTAATTATAGATCATAGTAGTTTTTATTTTTAACTGTTTTTTTAAATGTTATTGTTAATGATAATTGTGTTCAAAAACATAGTAAATTTTGTTTATTTTAAGATTATTAAAAATGAATTAATTTAATTAAATTTTATTTAATAATTTATTTTCAAAATTTATAGTTTAATTTATTATTAATTTGTAATTTATAACAAATAGGTCAAAGTTAAAAGTTAAAAGTTAAAAGATACTAATATTTAAAATTATTTTTTAAAGATGGTAATAATATTATAAATTGTGTTAAAATTAAACAATGTAAAAATTATGATGATTTATTAAATTTAATTGAATAAAAATTAGATTATAAAAAATTAATTGAAGGATTTAGATTTTATAAAAATAAACAAATTAAATTTAATAATTTTACAACATTTTTTATTAATGAAATAAAAATTTTATTATTAATGATATGAATTATTAATATTTTTTATTAATGTTTTTTAAATTTGCTGTTTTAGATTTCATGTGTTTATTTGATGACTTTTTTTTATTTTCTAAATTATATTTATTTTCAAAATAACTTTTTACTTTATCTATTAAGTTTATGTCATATAATTCTATGTTATATTCTGTACCATTCCAATTTCCATACCAATTTTCATTTTCCTTTAATAAAAAATTTTCTTCTTTTTTATTTTTACGTTTACTAGTATTGTTAAAACTATCTACATGTAAATAACCTTCATTTGTATATTTAAATAAATGGTTACGATAATAAATTTTTTTATCTTTAAATGTTTTATATATAAATAAAAATAAATTGTTACAATCAATATTATTATTATTATTGTTTATACGCTTTTTAATATTTTTTACAGCAAATAAATATTGATTATTATTTTGTTTTTTAATATATTTATTAAAACATTCTCCTGTATTATTAATTATACTATCAAATTTTATATTGTTAATATAAAAAGTTTTTAAATCAAGAACTTTACTTGAATTGTTATAAATGTTATTTATATTTATATAATAATTATAATCTTTTGTTATTTCATCTATATCCTTATTTTCTTTTAGGTAGTTGTCTAAATTACTTATTGCCTCTTTTAATGTAATTCCCTCTGTAACAATATTATTTTGTAAATTATTAAATAAAATTTTGTTGTTTTTTTCAATAGTGTTGTACTTATGTATAAAATTTTTAATATTATCGTTGAAAATATTATTTTTTCCAATATTTAAGATTTCAATTAATTTATTAACATCTTTATCTTCTGAAATATCATTTTTTCCTGTAAATAAATTATATAAAATCTTGAACTTATTCACTATATTTGTTTCATAATCATTAATAATTTTTAATATATTATCACATTCTTTTTTTAGATTTTCTCGAAAACTATTATTACTTTTTATTTTATCTAATATAGAATTTAATTTTTCATTATAATTGTCAGAAAGTGAATCTAAAATTTTTAAATCATAAAAATAGTTACTTAAAGTCTTTAGGTATCTAATTCTATTATTATCTATTTTGTATATATTTTTAATATTTTCTATAATTTTATTGATATCTTTATAAAAGTTATCAATATTTTCAGTTAAAGATATTATACTATTTGTATTATAAGAATTAGCTCCTTTTAAAATTTTAAATTTATCAATATTTTTTATTTGATTAATAGACCAACCAATTACTATATTTACTTCATTTATTAATATTGTGTATTTATTATCTATATTACCATTATTAGTATTATCTTTAGCTACATTTTCTTTTAAATCTGAACCTGCTATTCCACTTAAATTATTTATATAACTTATTTCATTTAAATTTGCAGTATCTGAATCTATATTACCATCATTATTATTATCATTATTATTATCTATATTATTACTATTATTTATATCATCATTAATATTTTCCTTATTGTCTATATTATCATTATTATCATCATTATCTTCTATACTATTTTTCTTATCATCTTTATTTTTATCATTATTATCTATATTATTATTATTATCATTATTATTTAAATTATCATTATTATTATCTATATTAGTATTATTATTTCCATTATTATTATTGTTGTTCATATCATCAAGAATACTTTGAGGATCTATTTCTTTATTATAACAACATTTACAATATGTAGTTTTAATTGTTGGTTTTGCAAATACATTTAGATACAAAAGTTTCGAAAATAAAATCACTTTTTTCATACTTTAAATTATAAAATAAAAATAAAAATACAAAAATTTTAAGTTTTTTTTTTAAAAAAAAAGAATCTGTAATTTATTTTTATAAAAAAACATAATATGTTTGAATTTATTTTTTAACTATTATTTTTTTCGTTTGTCTTTTTTTAGCACTTTTTAAAGATATTTTCAAATAGTAATATTTTAAATTTTGACGATAATATTTTTTATATCTACAATATTTATTCTGAAAAAGTTAAAGGAAATAAAAACTTTTATTTAGCATTATTGACCTATCAGGAATTAGTGTTTAATAATTTTTTGAGTTTATATTTTATAAATAAAAGATAAGGTTTCTTTCATATTTAAAATTTATAGTATTATGTTTTGAATAAAAAATGTTATTAATTTGGTTTACAATTAATATTTATTAGCATTAAGATATAGTTTTATTCATATGGCTGATAATACTGAAAAAAAGCCATTTGGGAAGATTAGATCTATGTTATTCCCAATATATGGTTATGAATGTAAGAAATTAATACCTTTGACATTAATATTTTTAGCTGTTTCGATGACATATTCAATGTTAAGGGGATTAAAAGATGTTTATGTTATTAATTATATGGGTCCTGATTCCATATATTGTTTAAAAGTATTAGTAATTCCATCAATAGTTATTTTTACAATATTATATACTTTTATAGCTAAAAAAGTAGACAGTTATACACGTTTTAATGTTGTATTTATATACTTTTTGGCGTTTTTATTATTGTTTTCATTTGTGCTATTACCAGGATGTGATGTTTTAAAGTTAGATGGTTTAGCAGATACACTAAATAGTAAATTCCCAAAGATGAAAGGTTGGTGGGAAACAATTAGGTTTTGGCCAATATCTTTATTATATATTCACGCAGAAGCTTTTGGAACAATGGCTTTAGGTGTTGCATTTTGGACATTTGCTAATTCTATATTCTCATCAGTTCAAGCTAAAAGAATGTATAGTTTTTTATCTACAGGTGCTGCTTTAGGTAGTATATTATCAGGAGTTGTAACATATAAATTTACTAAACACACAGATTTATTATTTTTTACTTCTGTTGCATGTTTAATATTTATATTAGTCGTTTATAATTATTTGATAAATAGAATTAAGGCTGATCCAGTAGGTTATGAAATTGAAGAAAAACCTAAAAAAACAAAAACAAAAGTAAAATTAACATTTGTTCAATCAATACAATGTTTATTAAAATCTAAATATTTGTCATTTGTAGCATTTATTGTATTAGGTTATAATATGTTTATTGCTTTATTAGAGTCTATTTGGAAAGGTAAAGTAGGTGCTTATGGTAAAGAAGTTGTTCAAAATTTCTTAAATGAACAAAGTATTTTGTTAAATATAGATTTATCAGATAAAGCAAGTTCTGCTGAATTATTATTACAAGCTAAAGAAGTTGGTAAGGAAGCAACAGCTGCTATTTACGCTTATCAAAGTATTTGTACAGGAATATTATCTTTATTTTTAATATTTTTTGTTGCAAGTTCAATGAGTAAGAAAAGTTGGAAAGTTAGAGCTTTATTTACACCAATAGCTTCATTAGTTTCAACAATTATATTTTATATTTTCTTTAAGAAAATGGACTTGTTATCACCTTTTGCAGGTATATTTGGAGGTTCGTTAATGTTAACTTTTGTATTATTTGGATTAGGTATTTTAGTATTCATAAAATCTTCTAAATATATATTTTTTGATACATCTAAAGAACAAGCTTATATTCCATTGGATGAAAATGAAAAAGTTAATGGTAAAGCAGCTATAGATGCTATAGGATCAAGATTAGGTAAAGGATTAAGTTCAGTAATGATTTCATTAGTACTAGGTCCTTTATTTGGAGGATTACAAGGAATTACAGGGGTAACATTTATATTAATTTTCTTTGTAATTGCTATGTGGTTACTTAGTGTTATAGGTTTAAGTCCTTTATATGAACAAAAGATACTAGAAAGAGAAAGAGAAAAAACTGAAGAAGATAAGAATAAAGGAAAAGAGGAAGATATAAAAAACAATGAAGAACACAAAAAAGAAGCTTCTAGTGAAAAAAGTTGTTGAAAAACTAAAAAGAACTTCTAATTTGGAAGTGTGACATTCGCGTCTTTTTTATTAATAAATAAATTTTTTGCAAATACATTTTAACTTATATATAGGTGTACAAATTGTATTTATTATAAAAGTAAAAATTGTGTTATAAAAAAAAGGAAAAACAAAGCTGGAAGTCAAAGATGTATTTGTAAAAGTTGTGGAAAAACTTTTTTTTAAAGTCAAATGGTCGAAATTATGACGAAGAATTTAAAAAAAATGCAATGAATTATATTTTGAATGTAGTAGTTTTTATCGCAATTGGTAGAATTTTAAAAATAGTTATAATTACTTGTTTAAGATGGATGTGTAAAAACTTATACTAATAAAATAAAGCCGAAAAAATATAAAAATGAACGTTTTGAAGTTATCGAAATGGATGAATTATACACCTTCATATCTAAAAAAAAACGACTTTTTTAATAATTTTATTAGAAAGAATTACTAGAGAAATAGTTGGTTATGCTATTTCTTTTGATAAAAACTCTGAAACAATTCAAAAAAGATTCTTCACTAAAGGTATACAATATTATTCTGATGGTTATAATGGTTATTTTTCATTAAATTATCATGTTGGAAAATATAAATATTTAAATAATAAAAGTCAAACTCATAATATTGGTGTAAAAGGTGTAAATTCAGATTTTAGAAAATATATACAGTTTTTACAGCGAAAATCAAAATGTTTTCCAAGGTCTTTAGAAACATTTAAAGCGATTTTTAAAGTTTTTTGTTACATCTATAACAAATTTTCCTCATTTAAAAGAAAATTTTCAAATTTAAAAAATATTTATTTAATAAATTTTATATAAAAGTACATAATGGGACATTTATAAAAAATAATGAACAAAAATATTTATCTTCATTGAAAAATATAGATCACGATACTTTAAAAACAGCATGGTGTTGTTATAAATTTTGCTGTTGTTACAAGTCTAAGACTTGATCTGTCTTCTCAATCGGCGACTTACTTTAAAAGTAAGCAACTCAATGTTGGATCCAAGATGTTTCAACATTCGTTGAAACGAATACATAGTGTATTTTTATAGATGATGTATTAAAAATAGCTATATATTCTTTGTTTCGACCACCTGTCAAAAGTTACTTAACAAGTAACCAACAACCTAAGGTTGGATATAGGATGTATTTATATTCGTAAATACGAATACATAGTGTATTTTATTAGATAATATATTAAGGCGCTTCGCCGATTGAGAAGGTAGATCCAACGTCACGTTGGTTTTGTGAAACTTTTTATAAAAGTTTCGAATATCAAGTCTTAGACTTGCAACAACATTTTGAACAACATTTACCACAACATATTAAACATGAATTTCCTTTTATATTTTCAGTATTAATCTTATTGTCTATATTGTTTATAGAAGGAATTTGATCTTTCCAAATATATTGAGGGTTATCATTTAAATAACAATCAGGATTAGATATAAAATCATCTAAATTGCAATCATTTTCAACTTTTATTGATTTACCGTTTAAAGTAAATTTATTTATTTTATTATTTTTTACTATTTTTTTAATATGATTTTTATTATCTTCAGTTAGTTCAAAATTATCTTTTGTAACTATTTCTAACTCTTCAAGATTTGTATTTTTTGTTGAATCATCAAACTTAATATAATCATGAAGTGGTTTTTTATCTTCTTTAGTTATAAAATAAGGTTCTGAAAATTTAGATTCATCAATTACTAATTTTATTTTTTTTAAATTTTCACAATCTTGAAAACAATTTTTAAAGAAATTAAAAACATTCAAATAATCAACGTTTATATTTTGTAATTTTTTACAATTTTTAAAAGAATTAGAACTAATGATGATATTATTTTTTTCAGGATTTGTGAATTCTACATTTTCTAAATTTTCACAATTTTCAAATGTTGAACTAAATTCTAAATTATTTAAAGAATTATTAAATTTTATATTTTTTAATTTTTTACAATCTTTAAACATATTTTCTGCATTTGTTATTATTAAATTTTCAATATTAACATCTTCTAAATTATCACAACCTTCAAATAAACAATGAAAACTAATGTTTATTAATTTTTTAATCTCATTTTCATTATTTTTATTATAATTTGTAAATTTTACTTTTTTTAAATTTTTACAATTTTTAAAAAAATCATTCACTATGTTTATTCCAAAACAATAAATAGTTTCAAATTCTATTATATCTCTATTATTTTCAAGACTAACCCAAAAGTATTTATTATGAATTGTATGCCTTCCTAATTTTGTACTATAAATATAATAAGATTTTATATTATTTAAATTATCTTTTACTGTTATTTTAAACAAACTACCTTCGTCATAATTAGGATTTTCTTTATATTCTTGAAAAATGTTATTATTTTTAAATTTAAAATTTTTAATCATTGTATTATCATCTTTTACAGTTATTTCTAAATTTAAATCATCTTCATCGCAAGTGTATTTTTTATTATTTTCGTTATATTTTAATTCAACAAGTAAAAAATTTCCAGGATCTGTAAAATATTTATTTTCTGTAAAAACATCTATTAAATTTTTTAAACTTTTTAAATCACTAGCATGATGTCCATTATTGAAATATGATTTAATTGAATCAGAAATATAGATTTTACAATATATCGAAAAGTTAAAGATAAATAATAATAATTTTAGTAAGTTATTCATTAACTTTTAGTTAAATAAAATTGTTTAACATTTTATTATTTAGATAATTTAATATAACTAATTAATATGGCACATAAGAAAGGAGGTGGTAAGTCATTAAATGGTCGAGATTCAGCAGGACGTAGGTTAGGTGTAAAGATATTTGATGGTCAAAATGCTCTTGCAGGAAATATTTTAGTAAGACAAAGAGGTACAGTAAAAAAACCAGGTGTTAATGTAGGAATGGGTAAAGATCATACATTATATGCATTAAAAGATGGTGTTGTACAATTTGTTAAAAGAATGGGTGGAAAAATTTTTGTAAATATAATATAAAAAATTAGCTTTTAATAAATATTAAGATATAAAAATTTATGATTACAATAAGATTAACAAAGTTAGGAAGAAAGAAATTACCAATATATGGTATTGTTGTAACTAATAAAAGATCAGCAAGAGATGGTCAGTATATAGATAAATTAGGTACTTATAATGCTTCAACAAAACCTGGAGAAGTAAGAATTAATGAAGAAAAAGTTATAAAGTGGTTGAAGATAGGTGCACAGATGAGTACTACTGTAAGATCTATATTATCAAAAGCTGGAATATTATTAAAATGGCACTTAGAACAAGGTGTTATTAAAGGTAAGATAGATGAAAATAAGAAGAAAGCTAAGGTAAAAGAATGGGAAAAAATTAATGAAAAGAAAATAGATAAGACATTTAACTATACATTTATTTAAGATATTGTAAACAAAATTGATAAATTTAAGATATAGAAAGGTTTTTTATATCTTCTTATTAAACTGTCTACTTTCTAAGAAAGTAGCAAAGGCGCGTTTTGACATACGTCAAAACAATGATACATAGTGTATTTTAATAGATAATATATAAATTAGTTATATATTCTTGTTTTCACGTATGTGAAAACGTAAAAGTTTTTTGATAAAACTTTTTTACAAAAAAGTTTTGAAGGTCCAACTTTAAGTTGGTAATTTTTTACATAAAACACTAAAATGGTGTCTCCTAAAAATATTATTTTTTAATAACAGATAGTATTTTGTTTTTATATTTTTTTTGATATAAAAAATTGAAAAAATATATATAATAACAGATGTTTTTGAATTATTAGAATTAGGTTTAGATAAGATTAAAGAATTAAATAAATATATTTTATTAAATTTCTTAAAATTTTTTAAAAAAATCTTTAAATATTTTTTTTTATCAAAATTATATATATACATATATATTAAGATACTATATGTTGAAGTGTATTAAAAAAAAGAAGAACATAATATTAAGTAGTTCAATATTTATTGAAATTAATAGTAATATATATTGTGGTGGTTGTAAAGGTAAAAAGTGTAGTGGAGAAAAAACAAACACAACTTCAGAAAATGATGATTCAACTACAAAAACAGAAAATCCAGATCCAAAAGGAAATCCACCAAAACCTGGTGAAAAACCAAGTGAAAATCCTCAAAAAACTCCTTTTGAATTAAAAAAAGAAGAATTATTAAAAAAAATAGAAGATTTAAAAAAACTTTGTCCTAAATGTAAAGAAGTGTCTACAGATAATAAAACCTGTGATCTATTTTATTTACAAGAATTAAAAGAAAAAGAAGATGAAATAAAAAAAATTAAACAACTTACAACTTTATCAATCAAAGAAAATGATTTAAATGATATTGAAAAAAAAATAAATAGTACTATAAATTTTTTAAAATTAGGTAGTTTTGATATTAAAATAAATAAAATAAAAGATGAAAATATAAAATCTAAATTAACAAATGAGAAAAATGAATTATTAAAAAATTGTTATATTAGTGATATTACAAAACAAATTAAAGAGTTAGAAAAAAAAATTAATGATCAACTTAATAAAGAAGATCCTAATAGAAAAGATGAAGATTCTGGTGGAAAAGATGGAGAAGATAAAAATAAAAAAATTGTTGATTTATTTAAAAAACTTGAAGATTTAAAAGTAAATATATTAGAAACAATTGATTTAGGTGTTACTGCTAAACAAATTGAAGATGCAAAAACTATTGATGAATTAAATGGTTATGAAACTACTTTAAGGAGTAAAGAAACTGAAATTAATAAAATAATAACTGATCAAAATGGAATTTGTAATAGTAAAGATGTTTTTAAAATTCAATTTGGTATTAGAAAAAATATATTAGCAGATAAATTTAATGATCCAGTAAAAAATCATTTAAAAAATAATAATCTAAAAGATGATGAAATTAATGAATATTATCAAATGTATCACGAAATGACTGAAAATAATGAAGTATTTAATCATCAAATTGCTTTAGATTTACAAATTTATAGATATATATTAAAATTAGAAGGTTTTATTACTGCTTTTGATAATATATTTACTAAAAATACACAATATTGGTTTCTTTATTTATTTAATAAATCAGATGCTAATACATTGAGGCCTAGTGTTATAAATATAAAAGAAAATAATTACAAACTTGGATTAAGTTTTAATGAAGAAAAATGTCTTGAAGTAAATACAGGTGATTTTTGTGTTGAAAATGAAAAATTTAAATACTTAAGATGTAAAGATGGATGTAAAAATGGTAATTGTGTTAGTTGTAAATTAAGAAAATTATTAAAAAATGAAGACTGTTTAGATTTATTTTTAAAGATTTATAAACAACAGGGGGAAGCTAGTGATAGACCTGAAGCAATGTTAATGAAAAGAATAATATTTACTGGATTAAAAAAAGATAAACAGAATATTGATTCTTATTATTCTACTACCAATGAAATTAAATTAGAAAAATTTAAAAAAGATGTAGATTATAAATTTATAAAATGTGTTATGATAGAATGGGCTTTAACAATAGAATTTATGAAGAAATTTATTGCCAAATACTATGGATCTGATAAATTTGATTTATATCGAACATTGGCACAACGTATAATTTTATGTTAATAAATTTTCCTAATATTCAAAATAATATAATAAGTTATGTTTTTTAATTTTTAT
>Ga0256405_10003603_pt1 | contig 31527 bp, 22 predicted proteins | sample RumenRJG_02DNA_FD_189096 | JGI IMG/M metagenome (GOLD analysis project Ga0256405, IMG submission 189096) | Bovine rumen microbial communities from Lethbridge, Alberta, Canada - RJG_02 | ecosystem: Host-associated > Mammals > Digestive system > Stomach > Rumen | place: Canada: Alberta...
ATAACTCATCTGGGCCGTTCCCGTTATACCTAATACCCCAAACGGCCACACAAGGGTATTTTTCAGGGACTGTCCAAAAATCAGATACAACATTTCCGTGCCCCGGAATTATTCCGGTATTATCATCTACAAAAGAGACGAAACTATCATAACTGTTAAGTAAAGTCTTATTCATATCCTATTCATTTTTATACATTCCTTCCGGAGCTTCCAATGCAAGGTCCATAGGAATCAATCCACGATAGTCAAAGTGATTGGAATTGAGCCAATTAAACATATTCAGTTCATTTGCAAGATTGCACATCATTGGCTGAAAATCAGGATGCAGTTCATATACACAATGACACGCTTGGAATTCCTTCTTCTCTTCCTCCGTCATAGAATACATTGGACGGAGATATGGGAGTAATTGGAAATTTGGTGTTTTATAGAAAAGTCCACGCATATAATAGCCCCCATTAAGCATATACCTATGAAGATTATCAGTATCTAAAGTAGTTGTATTTGCATGTGAACAACCATCAATTTCGTTACTTATACGTACTTTTACCCCATAAGGCAGTCTTGCGCAAAGGTCCGTCAATAATAGTTGTTTATCTTCCTGCGTCATAGTCATTCTATAATAGCGTGTGGATTTTCCATATTTTCAGGCATGCCTCCATAACGAATAACAGCCATACCAAGGGCATTCATAAGATTATTAAGCCTTATTTCTTCGCCAATTTCATTGATTCTATCCAGCCACCACAGTTCGGTTTCGTTGAATTTGAATCCTGTGTTTTCATTTACCCATTTGGCGTAGAACCTGTGCTTGAGTATCATCCAGTAAACATGCCATCCCTTATATTTCCCAAATGGCATTTTTCTTCCGAATCTGTAATTAGATTCTCCACCTATGTCATTTTGAAGATTATGCAGTAATAGCTGTTTTTCTTCTTGTATCATAACGACTGAATTTTTTTCAGCAGCTCAGTAATTGCGTCATTCCATGAACTATTGAACTCGCTCCTACAGTCAAAAGCTGCGTCATATAACGCTTTCATGCTTACGTATTCCAAGCAACCGTCCGGCCGGGGCCAATCTTTTTCGCATCCGTGGATGTCTCCGAACGGATCCTTATACACGTAAATTTTATCGCCTATTACCATTTCTTTCAATTTTTTTAAGAATGTCCTCATTTCTCAGGGTAATGTCGTCAGCGTAAGAGCGCAGGTTGGACGTGGTAAATTCTATTTCTCCTCCGCTGCAAAGATTTGCAGTATAATCATCGTCCATAATTTCAGAGACGATGCGCCCAAGTTCGCCAAGCGCGGCGGATAAGTCGTTCTCCAACTTCATCACCCTTTTATAAGTGTCCTTGTATTTTTTAGCTATTTGTTCCATGTCACAAATGTAGGAAAATATTTTGTAATTCAAAAATAAGGCGGATTGCCATCGTGTTATTCTTTTTTCATTATCGGAATAGGCGTCCCGTCCATTTCGCAGACGATGCCATCGTCGTTGATCAAAAAACCTCTCCTTACGTCAAGGTCATAATACGTATTCCAAAAGTTTATCGGTTTGTCGTTCAATTGCGTATGGCCAAAAACCTGTACATCCCCAAACAGGCTCAAGTGCGGCTTTTCCGACCACCATTCCCTGACGTCAGCCCAAACCATTGAGCCGTAAGATTCCCATCCTCCGCGATATGCGGAATATTGACCGAGGGCTCGAGGAAACGACGGATCGTTGGCTAAATACCCGTTGTTCATATAATCGACGACGTTTTTATCGGTGACACTCGGGCCGAACCATTCGGCTGTCCATGATTTATGAATTCCGGCATGAGAGAATATGAATCTTTTCCCATTTATCGTCCTTTCATACGCAAGAAGGAAAATGTCCTTGTTTTCGTTGAATTTTTCTTTTATTTGGGCCGCATGCTTGTAGTCGTATCTCGAACCGCAATCCATTCCTGAATAAATGTAATGAAGGTCGTGATTACCTAGTAGCAATACTACCTTTAGATGACTTTTCTTAAATTCTATTATTTCGTTGAAATTGTTCCAGGTTTGCTCCCATATTTCATCATCGGTCTTATCAGGAAAGTCGTGTGGATACGGGTCAAGATAGTCCCCGAGGAATACAATTCTGTCTTCCTCCCGGCCGGCCACGGCTTCTTTCCAAAAATTTCGTCCGTGAATGTCTGGTATTATTATCATTATCTCAATAGTTTGGCTAAATATACGAGTTTTTAATGGCAATCAAGGTGTATTTATAGAGAAAATAAAGATAAAATATATTATGACGTACGATCCTGAAACAAGAACAATCGTCATCGACGAAAACAACAATAAAAAATATATTCAACCGCCCAAGTTCAAAGTAAATGCGACCCTTCAAATCGCAATCGAACAGGTTAAGGAAATAATAAACCTTCCTCAAAACATATCAAAGTTCAAGGATGGTGAGCTAATCCTCATTGAGTGCATTGGAAGGGATGGCAATTGGGTACAATGCCAGGCATCATTATCTTCAGGCGATGATGGAATCGATGTTTTTGCCGCATATTCAAATTTTGGCCCTCAGGGCGAAATTGGTATGGACGGAGACAAAGGAGCCGTTGGTGCACAGGGAGAAAAGGGCGAAACCGGTTCTCAGGGGCTAAGGGGCGACGTTGGCGAAAGAGGCCCTCGTGGAGACCAAGGCCCTCAGGGTGTAGTTGGTTCGATTGGATCGCAGGGTAGCCGTGGAGACCAAGGAAATCAAGGAGAGCAGGGCCCTCAAGGCGCTGCCGGCGTTCAGGGTTCTGCGGGAACCGTGTTAATAGGAACAAGAGGTGCAGACGGCCCTCAGGGTGCCGCGGGTGTTCAGGGTTCTGCTGGAATTGTACTCATAGGAACAAGGGGTGCCGACGGCCCTCAGGGTGCCGCGGGTGTTCAGGGTTCTGCCGGAACTGTACTTATAGGAACAAGAGGAATAGGCGGGCCCCAAGGTGAGGCCGGTGTTCAAGGTTCAATCGGTACTGCGAGCAATGTCACGGGTACACGCGGAGTTAGCGGCCCTCAAGGCGCGGCAGGCGCTCAAGGTTCAATCGGCACTGCGAATACAACAACAGGTACACGCGGAGTTAGTGGCCCTCAAGGCGCGGCAGGCGCGCAGGGCGACAGGGGTACTGCGAATAGCGTTACAGGCACACGTGGAGAAAACGGCCCTCAGGGCGCGGCAGGTGTACAGGGCGATGCTGGAGAGACAGGTTCTCAGGGCGCGAGGGGAGCTCGGGGAGACAGAGGCGAGAATGGTCCTCAAGGTAACGCCGGACTACCTGGTTCTCAAGGTACGATTGGGATCACTGGCGATATTGGTGAACAGGGCCCTCAGGGGCTTGCAGGTGTTCAAGGATCTGCCGGAACCGTGCTTATAGGTACACGCGGCGTGAGCGGCCCTCAGGGCGAGGCCGGCGTTCAAGGTTCAATCGGCACTGCGAATACAACAACAGGTACACGCGGAGTTAGCGGCCCTCAGGGCGAGGCCGGCGCTCAGGGGTCAATCGGTACTGCGAACGCAACGACAGGTACGCGCGGCGTGAGCGGACCACAAGGTGAGGCCGGTGCGCAGGGCGATAGGGGTACGGCGAATAACGTTACAGGCACACGTGGCGTGAGCGGTCCTCAGGGCGAGGCCGGCGCTCAAGGTTCAATCGGTACTGCGAATACAACGACAGGCACACGTGGCGTGAGCGGTCCTCAGGGCGAGGCCGGCGCTCAAGGTTCAATCGGCACTGCGAATACAACAACAGGTACACGCGGAGTTAGTGGCCCTCAAGGCGCGGCAGGCGCTCAAGGTTCAATCGGCACTGCGAATACAACAACAGGTACACGCGGAGTTAGTGGCCCTCAAGGCGCGGCAGGCGCGCAGGGCGACAGGGGTACGGCGAATAACGTTACAGGTACACGCGGAGTTAGTGGCCCTCAGGGCGCAGCGGGTGTACAAGGTGACAGAGGTACTGCAAATACAACGACAGGTGCACGCGGCGAAAACGGCCCTCAGGGCGCCGCGGGCGTACAGGGTGACAAAGGTATTTTGCTGATTGGCGCAAGAGGTGCAAACGGCCCTCAGGGCGCCGCAGGTGTTCAGGGATCTGCGGGAACTGTGTTAATTGGTACACGCGGCGAAAGCGGCCCTCAGGGCGCCGCAGGTGTTCAGGGATCTGCGGGAACTGTGTTAATTGGTAACAGGGGTGCCAACGGACCTCAGGGCGCCGCTGGTGTGCAAGGTTCAAAAGGAACATTGCTAATTGGCGACAGGGGCGCCAACGGCCCGCAAGGAGAGCCCGGCAAACAAGGTTCTCAGGGCGAATTAGGCGTTACAGGCTCCCAAGGTAGCCGTGGTGCAGCAGGCGACCAAGGCGAGCAGGGTGCTCAGGGTGGCCTCGGTGCGACAGGTTCGCAGGGTTCCCGTGGCGCAACGGGCTCACAGGGCGCGGCAGGACTTCAAGGAGATACCGGCTCAATGGGCCTTGTTGGGGAAACGGGTGAACTTGTTTCGCTTAACGCCGTAAATTTACTTAGTAACTCACATACGGGAAAAACAAGCAGCATATACATTATCGGAAAAGATAGCCAAACACATGGGTGGAACGGTAATTTCTATGTATCGCAGGCTTATTTTATCAATAATGAGCTTTATGAAGGTTCTGACGAACGGTACAAAGAATTCGTTGAGGATGTTCCAATAGATTTTGACAGGCTGTCAACCATACCTAAAAAATTCTTCTATTGGGTTAATGGGGACAAGAAAACAATGGGAACTTCCGCTCAAAAAGTGGCCGAAATTTATCCGGAAATAGTTAATACTGATGAAAACGGGTTCATGAGCGTATCGTATGAAAAATTAAGCATAGTTGCGCTTGCCGCAATTGACAAGTTGAACGAACGAATCAAAGAATTAGAAAATATAGTACGATAATATGCCGATGCACAAATACATACAGCCCGTAAAGTTCAAGACCGAGCTTAAAAAATCGAGCGCTATACTACAAGTACAGGAATATGTCAATGAAAACATTGGCGATTTCCTAGATGGCGAAGAGATTTCTTTCGAATATATCGATGAGTTCGGTGATACGGCTTACGCTTCAGCTATAGTAAAGATAGTAAACGGAACTGCTAAACTTTATGTGGCTGTTAATGAAAATGACACAATAAAAATCGTAGAAACGCCGGAGGCCCCTAAAGATACAAAATCACTTTGGGTTACGGACTTCTCAACCGAGGAAGACCAGCCTAGGGACATTTATGAGGCCTTCAACTCGCTCTCTTCTGAATACAAAAAATTAAAAGAAATAGTAGAGAGACACGATTATGCACTTGCGAGTACTCTCGCCGGCGGAGATATTCTCCTCAATGCGCAAAAATATGATATAGAAAATGAGCATGAGCAGGAAAAACCGGAAGACGCAGAATACGATGAAGACTACGCAACAGGAGATACGGTAATTACTTCCTATGATTTCTATGTCGGCGGGTCTTCATTGAGGAAATTCTCGAACGATACGACGATGCTCTATGCTGAGCAAAAATATTATCTCGACCTTCGCCTTTACAATAGAGCCGGCGAACGCGTAAGAGAAACAGATGAAGTGACCGTAAGATTTAGACATTCTGAAAACGTTGAAATCAACGAACGCCGCTTCCTCTTATCGCACATAACCGGATATACTTCAATTGATACGGAAGTACGGGTGAACGGGGAATTGATTGATGCAGAACCGTATTACGTCAATTTTGGCGGAGAACAGGAGCCAGATTACAAGCCGTATTCTGAGCCGAATGTTCACCACATGCTTATCAAGCAGGCTGATACGTATGAAATACTAATGGACAATATCAATTATCTATTAGTGAACGAACTCGTTTGGTGTTCCGGCGACAATCACCTTTATCTGAAAGCGAAGGCCAAGGACGGGTCTATTAGGCTGTTTGTTATCAATGGTGGCGGCGACGGCGAAGAAATCCCTGACGACCCTGATACCGGCAGCACGAGCGGAGATACTACGGCCGTAACATACGATACAAACTTCATCGTAAGCGGCGATACACTGTTCGTAGAATCCACGAATCCTGACTCGAGCAAAGCTGTATTTGTAGATGAGAACGGAATACTTAATATAAATGTGGGTGGGCGCGTCAACGCGGATGGAATACTGCTGCTTAACACGACGTCAACCACAGGAAGCACCCCCGATACTCCGACCGGCTCAACCACAGGAAGCACCGTAGATGTCGGAACGGACGGAACGGCTGATTTCGGCGGAACGACGGAGGTTAATAACGGAATACTTTCGCTTTCCGGAAATAACGGTTACGGCGCGAGAGTCACGCAGGATGGAATACTTGAAATAACACTGTAAAACATTAAGAAATATGGCAAACCAACAAATCAAAGGAATTAAGGTTAACAATGTTCCTTATGAACTCAACCTTGGAGATATAGTTTCTCACTTCACATCTCCTAACGGAACCGACTATGTCCTCAAGGTGGACAATAACGGCAAACTATACACAGAGGCAGTCGGTGGTGGAAGCACACCTTCAACTGACGCAGTACCCGCTGCGGGTTATCTTCCTGAAGGAACAACCACGGGAAGTCTCATTACATTCAACGGCGGAAGCAAACTATATATCAATGAGGTATATTGCGGAGGAGAAGATGCGAATGAAAATTCAATGAACTACGCTTCGCACAATTTTGTGGAATTGGCTAACCTGACATTTGAGGATCTTGACCTTGAGGGCCTTTCACTTCAATACGCCGAGGATGGAAAAGGATGGCGCGTCCTTCCTTTGCACGGAGTAATCAAACAAGGATCAACTTTCCTTATCCGTGGCGCACAGTGCTCGAATCCGAATTCGCCTACCACAAAGATTCACGTCGACAAATTCGATATGGAATGGTATGTTGATGATACGAACCTTATCAAATTCTCAACCGATTCCGCAAAGTTCTATCTTATGATTGGAACCGCGCAGTATGGTTCTGTCAATCCTTACGGAAACAATCAGGTGAACACCGACGCTATCGGTTACATCGACTTGGTTGGTATCTCCGGTACAAAATCGGCTGATGGATTCGAAAAAGCGGCGTATTCCGCAAATGGCGGTTTGAAGAACTCGCGCCTTTTCAAGAAATATTACGCAATGGACCCTGTAAAACAGGCGACCAAGGCTATCGACAAGAGAAGCAACGCTAATGATTGGAACTACGTGGATCTCACGAAAGAGGACGGTGAAGTAATCCCTTCAATTGAGGCCTTCACGCCTCGCGCTTCTTCGGAAAACAAGAATATCTATTACAATAAAACAACGTTGAACGCCGAGAAGCCTTCAATGATAACTTGTTCGTTCGGTATTCAGGCCACGGACGGAGGAAATGGTGCGACCAGATGTTTCAACTGGCTTTCTGGCAAAATGAGTGATAAATTCATTTGGATTAAGCCCAAGGCTTCAAGCGATTGGGGTACCGCTCATGAATCATTCCGCGAAGGCGATGGAAGGACTGAATGGAACCACGATTTCTACAACCAAATTGTGAAAGAGTATTCAAATAAGACCTACATTATCGTCAACAAATTCATTATGAGCGGAATTTCCGCCGGTGAGTATGAGTATGTTGCCGGCGCGAAGAAGTCAGACGGAACTCCAGACCTCGCGCACTGCACGGATGTACGTTCCTTCGTAGTGAAATTATCCGCAGACTGTGAAAACTTCCGCTTCGTTCAGACATCAGACCAACAGGGCTTCAACTGGGATGAGTATCGTGTATGGAATTCGGCCTCAAAGGTTATCATGAAGGAAAGCGGAAGCACACTTGACTTTATGATCAACACGGGCGACATGACCCAGAACGGTAACCGTCTTGGCGAATGGCTCGACTATTTCGATGCCAAGTGCCCTGAAATGAACAATATCGTTGAAATGGCGACTATCGGAAATAACGACCTCTCTCTCAACGATCTTTCAAAGATTGCCCGTGGAGAAGATTATGAGAAACTATGGCATGAGAATATGAACTTCTTCTACACATTCGAATACGATGAGAACAATCTCCCTGTATTTGAGGTTAACGGAACTTCTTATTTCATTCCTTCCCTATATTCGTTCAACTACGGCAAGACCCACTTCATCTGCATGAACACGGAAATTAAGGCCTTGTCAGAAACAAGCACTGACGGATATGGATTCGCGGGAAGCGGAAACTTCTATCCTCAAATTAAGGAATGGTGCGAAGCTGACGTTGAAGCCAACAAGGAAGGAAAGGATTGGATTCTCGCTTATTGCCATGAGATGCCGTTCACTATTCTCACTCCTGACGCGACCCACAATCTCTCAACGAAGAGAAAAGTTGCGAGGACGGGCGGCTGTAACGCTAACGAGAATGTCCCTGAATCGTTGAAATATTGGTTCAGCGAATTCTGTCAAACAAACAATATTCCTCTCGTACTCGGTGGGCACAAACATACACAGGCAACCTCTTATCCTCTTATCGAGAACGTATCATACAATGGGAGCGAGAGAACCGTAAAATCAATGCAGCCTATCATTGTCGTAAATGCGGAAACACTTGCCGAGTTTGATGGAGCAACTTCTCTTGTGCACGCCGAGGGAACAATTGCCGGTGTGAACGAAAAGACTTACTCGTATAGCGGCGATTATCCTAACACATGGTTTGAGAATGGTGTCCTTATGGATATTCATAAAAACGAGGCAACCCTCGGAACCTTCATGATGGAATCAGACGTCGCTTCTATTACCCGTCCTGACGGCAAGGTAACGAAGCCGGTTGTCTACGCAATGTCTCAGGCCACTGGCTACAAGCACACGTCCAACAAGGAACTTCCTACCCCGAACCTCCCTTGGCTCAGGTATTATTTCCCTTGCACTGTAGCCGGCGGAGCAAATCCTACTCAGGCGCAACTCGAAGGGCCTACAGTGAACAAATATCAGAAATTCCCGTTCTATACCATTTGGGATATCACTCCTTCCACGATAACCGGTAATGTAAGAAAAGTTTACGGTGCGTTCAACGACAGTGGAAAATTCGATATCAATATCGACGGACAATATACAAAGAATGGATACTGCGCAACAAACGCAGGAACCACCGACAGCGTTGGTGGGCACTCTGATAAAATGTTCTCCATTAATGGAATCAAGAGTATGCAGAATATTCCTGCAAGCACAAATCAAGATGTTATTACAATAACGAAGTAAAAAATTGATCTCGAATGAGTAAGATCATAAAAAAATACAACGAAACAACCGGGGTTTGGGAGCCGATCCTTACCCCGGATGTTTCAATAACTCAGGTCCTTGAAAACGGGGACAATATATCTGACACCAACGTTGTCGTAACCAATGAAAATTATTCAAGCGATGATTTAGAGAATCCTACTACACTCGATGAAACACTCACCGTGATTAGCGATGATATATCTAAACTTCAACGGAATGTCTCTTGGTTGGCGAAACACGGAACAGGTGGAGGAGGTGGCGGAGGTGGCCTCAATGTATCTTACGGATTCGAGGTTACATATAAGAAAGGAAACGAAACTCTTCCTCTCGAAAAGGGCCAAAGTATTTACACGGAATCTAATCAGTTGTCCGTTACTTTCGTAATCACGGGAGGAACGGCCGGCGACCCATGTACTTACACATACACGTACGGAGGAAAAACATTCAGTGGCGAAATCGGAGTTGATGAGCCGAAAACGTTTGTCGTTGAATTTGATAAATCAGCCACCGTTAGAATTACAGGCAAAAATCCTTACAATTCATCAATTTCTCCATTTAATTTCACTGTTTACAAATCAGCGCTTTCAATCAGATTCAATGCTTCAGCAGCCGGAGGTTCTTACGACCCGGGCTCAAACCTGTTCCTTATCGGAATGGGCGCGACCAAAGCTACAATACCTATTTTGGTAACGAACGGTCTTGGGCAGGGTTCAACGGTTGAGTATACTCTCGCATCCCTTGACGATGACGGAAAGAAGGTCGTTTTTCCTGCTGAACCATGCAACACTGACACTGAATACGCTTCTGGTACGGTAGATTTATGGCAATTGCCAGGAATACAGAAAAGGCCTGGGAATCCGTTCTCAATCTCAATAAGTGCTGTCGCAATGATAGGAAATGTGAAAACGCCGGCATCTGAATTTAACCTCAGGGTCAGGATAATAAATCCAACAGACCTCAACCTCACGATGTCTATCAACGGACAGTTTGATCCGAAAAATCCGCTTGATGTTGAATTGGATACTGCTATTAACGTGGCGTTTAAGGCATATGGCCCTAACACAGTAAAAAAGGTTTACTACTCAGGGAAGATTACGACACAGAATGGGGAGTCTCAAAAAATTTACGGTGCCTATTTTGACGAGGATCTTAAAGATTCGCCTGATTCGAATATTGCCGACAACCCAAGCGGGCAGAAAGACACTACTATACTTCCTGAGGGCTCGTTCTCTCTAAGAGAGGGGATGTTCTCCGAGGACGATATAGTGACATTCACTATTAGAGCTTGGAGCATGAGTGATTTCAGTATGGTTGCCGAAGTATCGCAGGAAATTCGCGCTATAGCAATGAAGGGATACTTCCCAAGGCAGTACGGAAAAAGGCGTAATGAGGCCGGTGAAAATAAGGATGTAATGTTTGCCTCATGGGTCGCAAGTGATCAAGGGACCACAGACAAACTTCTATGGTATTCAAACGTTTATGGGTATGCACCGATAGACGATACCATTGATAGTGAGGATGTCTCGATACCTGCTATGGTCATGAATGGAAACGGGTATAGCGGTATTCTATCGGATCCGGCGAGAATGAGGCTGCAGAACAATGCATATCTCAAAATAAACATTCCAGCTCAGTACGATTTTGAACTCGACGCAATGTCTGCGGGTGCAAACGAGTCATATTCAAATTATAACGGATATACCATTTCATTCACGTTCGCTGCAGACGACACACCGCTTCTCGACAGGGTTGCATTCCTGTGGGGTGAAAACATGTCGGATGGTGTAAAACTAGCGAGAGGTATCAAAATTACCAACTCGTCAATTTATTGGAACGTATCTGACGACACAGCACTCGAATGCAAGATTTCTGGAGGTGAGAAACATACTGTGGATTTTGTCTTCGACAGACGTGGAAATTACGAACTTATTGACAAAGAAGCCGCGGATACTGAGCAAAACAGGAGGTATTATTCCCTTGCTAAGATATACATAAACGGTATCCTGAACCAGGCCAAAAAGGTTGAGGGAACAATTAACCGATACAAAAACGATATATATATCGGAACCAACTATCATAATGGTACAACCGGCAATACTTGTGATATGTCGATTTATGAATTCTGCATATACACAAACATGCTTTCCGATACACAGTTGGTGGTGAACGGTAAGAATGCGAGGGTCGAAAATAGACAGGCTGAACTTCCAGAATACAATGAATGGAAAGTGAAAAATCTTCTATTTTTGAACGATGCTACTAAAGATGTGTATTCAATGTTCGATAATGAGAGTTTCGATATAGACTACATAACAGGGCAAATCGCACCAAATAGTAACATCCCTACCCTTGCGATATCGTTTAATTCTGAATCAGCTTCAGAAGTTAAAGGCTTCACTGAGGAATATTTCTACGGAACATATAACGATGCTTCACAGATTATTCCATACAACACTTCATATTCATTCTATTACGATCCGTCTACTCACGGAACAATAGATAATGTGAACTGGAAAGTTGAGCTTCAAGGTACATCAACCCTGTCTTACAGGGTGAAGAACCTCGAAATTTATACAACCGGAACTTGGGTGGATGAAAACAACCGCGGCCCAAATGAAGATGGATCGTGGCCAACCCTGTTCCAGCCAAGGGAGGATTGGTTCCCTGAAAAACAGTTCACGCTTAAAGCTGATGTGGTGGACTCTGCTCACGCTAACAACACGGTTATCGGGCAATGGGTAAATAACAGTAATACTTGCCCTATTTTGGAGAAAACTCCTCCTATGATGCAGCTCGAAAACAACCGTCCAAAAGATACTGATGAAAATGGCGTTCAGCTTAAAAACGAATATAACGAGGACGCCATCAATACGGATGTTACGATAAAACACACGACCGAGGGCTTCCCTATCCTGCTTTTCATATCATTTGCGGGAAAATCTGATTACATTTTCGCCGGTATCTATTCATTCAACTTGGGGCGTTTCTCATATTACAACCTTGGATTATCATTCCTCGAATCATTCACGAGGTATAAGACAAGGGAAGACATGACGACATCCTCTTGCCCGAGAATTATTGAGAGGTATAAGGAAACAAGGAAGCTCGGAAATATCAACGTAGAGAACATCTATAGTTATGAATTCGACAACCTTGGTAGTGACCCGAACCCTGAGTGCCCGGTATGGACACAGTATCCCGTTCCCGGTGATTACAAACTTTTGGATGCTTACGGAAAATTCAGATATGGCGACGTAACCGACGAGATAAAGCGAAACCTTTCATCGTTAATGGAGGTTATTGCAAAGTGCCCCGTACCATACGCAAGCTCAATCTATGGAGACGGCGTTGATAAGATATTGTACAACCACATTCTCGATGAGGACGGTAACATCGTCTCAACACTTGGGCCTATATCGCTTGATTCCGCACTATATACACAAGTGAAGACAAAACTTCATCTTAAAAATGCGGTCGGGTACTTCGTGATAGCCAATGCGTTCGGAATGACCGACTCTCTCGGCAAAAACATGACGCTTAGGACATGGGGCAACGGTTTGTGGTACCCGTGCTTCTACGATATGGATACCGCACTCGGTCTTGACAACGTTGGTAACGAAAGTATTTCTACGAACTGTGCTATAGACTATGTCTATTATTCAGATCAATCGGGTGTTCAGTTCAGATATCATTCCGACGCTATTTACACAGACCCTGAAACAGGAGAAGAGGTTGATAAAGATTTTCCCGGAAAAATTACGAGCTATTCTCCGCCTTATGCGGCGTACAAGTCTAAACTTTGGGCTCTCTTGCGTGAAACTTCTTTCATGTATGAAAATACTGATAATGAACTATTCACCGATAAGGATGTTTTCGCTTCTCCTTATATAAGGCAATGGTCAACGTTGAGAAATTCTTCACTTTCGCGTGTAGAAATGTTCTCTGACATTGTTTCTAATAAGGTGGGCCAATGCGGTGAGCTTGTTTATGATAGGGATTATGACAGCAAATACATCAAAGACAGTACAACCACGAAATTCTTGCACGGAACTCGTGTTGAATACATTAAAAAATGGTTGAGAGACCACATATACTTCTTGGATGGTTTATTTGATATTAAGGGCCTTTCAACCGAATATCAAAAATATGACGGAATCCAGGATAGTCCATATTATAAAGACGCGTTCCTGTTTAAGGGCTTTAATAAACCTAGTGGTGGGCCTTTTGCCGTCACCGTGGCATCAACGATTCCAACATTTATAAGCATAGGAACCCAAAATAGTCCGGTCAAATACTACATTAGTGAAGCCGGAAAAGACACTGTTTTTATGGTTAATGCATCAACAAACGCGAGCACAAGAGTTGATATTTACGGATCTTCACTGCTTACGAAAATTGAGGGTATTGGAAACGTATTCGAAGGTTTCATAGACAGTAGTAGCGAAGATTGCTTGAAATCATTAATAGAATTCAATACCACGTCAGCGAAATTGTCGAACGGAGCGTTCGATAACTTCGGCAGTTATGTGGATGTTGATCACGGAGGACAGGTCGAGACTATTAATATATCAAACTCTAAATTCGACGCTTCAAACGAGCAATTGAATCTTGGTGGATTGACGAAGGTTTTGCGAATAAACGTGTCGCGCACAAACTTGTCATCACTTATTTTGCCGAACAGTTCGCTTGATTATCTTAACGTATCTAATTCAGGCATTGGAACACTTGCCTTGGAGGGGCAAAACAAACTCGCGAGCATATCAATCGATGGATGCTCAGCGCTGACAAGATTTGAGGTGGTCAATTGTGAGAAGATACAAAATTTAAATGTCTCCTCAAAAGAGAATCTGCACGGCGTGAGGTTCGGTGAAAATGCCACTTTGACATCTATAACAATAGATGACTGCAAAACCCTTACAGGAATAACCATTTACAGTAACCAATCTCTCGAGTCAATCACGATCAATAATTGCGAACAACTCAAAACAATTGACATTTATAACAACAAGAACCTGAAAAAAATAGCAATTACAAGCTGTAAGAATACAAGCGAAGGCGTAAGCATTTCCATAAGAGATTCGAAGCTTGAAGAGATTGAAATAAGTGACGTGGTTCTTAATGGCCCGATAGGCTTGCCTTCAAAACCCAACATGTCCAATGTCAAATCGTTCAGGCTTAGGACGTGTCTAAGGTTCAGGGGCGTGAAATACGACGGGAGTGAGGTAGAGATGTACGATGACGGAAGCGGCGTCGACGAACAGATGCGCTTTGTTTTCGATTTGTCTCCTATGACAAGTCTTAACAAACGAGGAAGCGCTTCTGAAACTTCGTTAACGATATACAATACCGATGTTAGGTATATCAGGGTTAGGAATGAAGAAGATAATCCTCTTAGGCTCTATTCAAACACTTTTGAGCAAAGTAAAAACATAGTTAGGATATTCGGGCACATAGAGATCATGCGAGGCTTCTCATTTGCCAATTACAACAACTTCTACGTTAATAATGATAGCAGTTTTGTTCCAACGACATACCCTTCGGACTTCTCGTTTGATACCATAGTATCCGGTGAATATCGAGATATGCTAAGTCAGTGTGTTTATCTGTACGAAAACAGTAAACCGGCTTTCGTCAACGATGAACATTACACTAACGTTAGTTTCGACGGAAACGTAAATACGTTAAGTGAAATGTTTGCAAATACAAAGTGCGACATTCATGACGCATATTACATTTTACAGCTTTGCAATGAAAACATCACGTCATTACACGGAACATTCCAAGGATGTAAGAACTTAACTATAGGCGAAACTGAATGGATTGACATTAATGCATTTGCAAAATGCACAAATGTAAAAGATATTGATTATCTTTTCTTTGGGTGTAATATTGATTGCGTTGTTATACCAAATCCGTTTGAGCCGATAGTCGGAAACATTACAAAATTCAATTATGTATTTTCCGGCAACTACGCACTCTTGACGGTTGGCGAGTGTTTCTTCCCGGCGAACAATAAAATAACGGAAATAATGGGATTCAACCCTAAGGCCGTTGGTGGTGGATATTTCGACGATTCATCATTGTTGTCGACGCTAGATAAGCTTGTAACTATTGAAGATTGTTTTAATAAGTGTTCAATAGATTTTACGAGAGAAACCTATGACGCCACGGAATTGTTTAAATACAACGTGTCTCTTGAAAATATTAGAAATTCGTTTAGGAAAATAGGTGGTGTCGGAAGTATTAAGAACATTTTCGGTGGAGAGAGTGAAGACGCTTCATTGTATCCAAGGAAGCTCAAAAATGTTTCAAATTCATTTACATTTGAAGGTGATTGCTCTCATCAGGGAGAAATGTTTGACGGAGATACGAATACTGACGGAATTTTAATGCCTATCGGAAACAAGCTGTTCAGGTCTGTTCCTGACCTTGAGTACGTCACGGGTAGTATGTACGGAGGAAATAGGACAAACCATGACTATCACACTGAGTATGGCGAAACGGATTCATTTACAGGCCCCGGCTTGCTGAAATACATTGATAATATACCCGTAACTGACGGGGATGTTTATCGTACAACGCCAGACTGTAACGATGACGGTTTCCCTCACGAAATACTCAAGGGATTGACTAAACTCAAAGAAGCTACCGCCATATTTGATGGCGTTAAAAACTTCAAGGGGTATGATAGCAATAACGGAACGCCGGATCTTAATGTAAACATTCTTGAATACAACGGAGAATCAATGTTTAAAGACTGCCGTAGTCTGCAGAACATATCTAAGTTCTTTAGGAATATGGATCCGTCAATAGTTTGCTCATTATCAGGCAAAGCGTTCAAGAATTGCGATTTAGTCAACATCGATCAACTGTTTAGCGGAACCAAATTAACCGGAAGCATACCTTTCGGCCTGTTCTATCAATCTACTACGAACGACCGTGGAAACGGAGAAACGTACGAAATTGAAAAACAGACAATCGAAACAATGGCTAACGTTTTTGAAGGAATCAAATCTTTTACAGGTTTCACGAATTATACCGCGTCTTACCAAGATATAGTAATGGACAATCCGGAATATTCGAGCGATGCGGAGCCTGGAACTAAAAATTCGTTCAAAAAGATATGGAACCTTTATGCTTATGACGGAACCGCCTCTGTAGATTTCCGTGCACTGATGGAACGCGCTGCTACTGAATACGGGTCTGACCTGTATGCAGATGAAAACACGTTTGAAGAATATTTGCAGCACACGGACGATAATTGGCAGGCCTTTGATCTTTCTTTAATGGGGAAGGCAACAGGTTACAACTTTAATAATGACAGGTATGCCAGCATGTTTACAAAGCCTAACTATTTCTGCCCGCCTGATATATTTAAGTATTGTAAAAACTGGGATGACCTTAATATTAACAGGTCGCTTACTAAAGTCAGCGGTCCTTTCATGGAAGGCTCCTTCTATGGGCTGTACGGAAGAATTCCGGAAATGATTTTCAGTCCGTTAACATCTATTGTTCGCGCTAATGAAGTATTTTCAGAAAACGAATCACTATTCCCATATTCTTGGTACAGAGAACTCAACGGAACCCCGATAAAAGGCATTATTTATCCGCCTACGTTGTTCGACGGGTTAACGTTGCAAGAAGTGAATGGAATGTTTTCAACGACAAGGGTGTGGCCTGAAGCTACGGTTCCTTCAGAATTCTTTGTTCCAATATCATCAACTTTACGTTCGATAAATGATTTTTGGAGTACAGCGAATTGGGTTGAAAAATATAAGAGTGGGGCTGATTCTCAATTACCGGACAACTTATTCGATGAATGTAAAAACTTAATATCAGTCAATGGTATGTTAGGGCAATCACAGTCCAACAGTATTGCTGTTATAAATGATGTTTTATTCAAGAAAGCGAATAATAACAGAATCAAGAGTTGCCGAAGCTTCTTAATCAATGCCCCTGCAACGCACGGTTCGCTTCCGCCGTTTTGGACATTTGACAATTTGCCGCCACAAAATAGCACCGGAGACGTGCTTGGCGCATTTGCTGGTTGCGAAAGTAGTGGCAATTTCAACAATATTGATGAGTTGTTAGGGCTTTATGGCGGACAAACGGACGTCAACCCTTACCTCAGGACTATCGAGTAAAAGAAAAGCCGCTCAGACGAGCGGCTTTTCTTTTTATTCTCAGTTGAATGTGATAATATAATACGTACAGTTTTTCTTATGGAACTTCTCATAAGCCATCCATATTTCAGTATCATTCCTGGCATAAACCATTCTATTACCGGTAAGATAGGCATATTCAAGCATAATGTTGTACAACGTATCATCAATGATAGAATCGCTCACGACGAACGTATGGTCTTTCACTGCTTTCAATACATCCATCATCTCGGTGAAGAATGGATAGGTGAATTCGCCATTACAACGAACATTTATCACGTCGTACGCCTCAAGCGCCTCTTTGAACTCCTCCGATGCGTCGTATTTATCGACCTTGAAAATCGCAGAAGACATAAATTCGAGCGAAGGGCGTATATCATCCCTGAAAATAAAATATTTTGAAATGGCGAGAGATTCCGTGCCGTCCGGCCAACCGCGTTGAGACTTGTTCGTCACCCATTCTTCAAAAGACTTTGTGTAATAGTGCTTTATATATCCGTTCTTATAGCGCGGATGAAAATATGCGTGCCCGACAATATTCGGAACATAATAACCTGCTACAGTATAAACAATGTCACCGCGTTCGTTAATTGGCACGTGCGAGCCGTTAAACCAACAATCATAAAATTTGTCATGGTTACCCCTTACTATCGACTTAACGAATGAATTTTCCTTGAAATAAAGGAGCGGGCCCTGCGGAACCGGAAACCTATCCTGTACCCTCCCTTCCTCTTTTCTTAGCTGCCCGCAGGGCCCGAAAACTAACCAGTTCAACAATACGACGTCACAATTGGTATATTGTTCCATATAAGATTTAATATCCGGATACACTCCGATATCCAGGAACTCGTCGCAATCATAGAACGCACACCACTTGAAGTTCCCCGCACGGCAAAAATCAACGTAAAGTCCGACCTGCACCGAAGGGTTCCCCCTGAAATCGAATATCTGAACCCTTCCATCAAGCACATACTCTTTAATTGTATTGTACAGGGAGTCATTCCCAAGATCGTTGTTATCGGCGATAAAAACCTTGTCAAACCCGAGCGAGAAATAATGCTCGAGCCATTCGATTATGTATTCATTCTCATTCTTCGCACAGGTCATTACGACATATTTGTCCTTATCGGAAGGATCCTTGGGGAACGAAATGCCATTCGACGAATTCTCAAAAAAATATGTCTCTTCCATTATGGTTCGTAGATATAATTCAAATTAGGGAAAGGTTTCTGTATTACCGCAATCTCGGAATAGCCCTTTTCCTCATTCCAAATCTCATCCTCGAAACCGAGTTCGAGTATCCTTTCGTGAATCTCCTTATCGTATCTCCATCTCAGCAGCACGCCCACACGGAGGATTTCGTCAAACCTGTTGCCCTGCGTAGTGGAGCCCCTGCCTCTGTTGTCATTGGAGGAGCCTTCGTGCTGTATGTACAGGACCTTGTCTATCTTGCACAACCTTGTGTTCAGGAACGTCCTTATGAGAAGGTCCATATCGTCAAGCACTGCGAGGTCCTTGTTGTGCCCGCCTATCCTGTGGTAGAAATCCCTCTTCCAACAGCGCACGTGGTTCGGAAGGCCCACGATATGCCTTACGGTAAGGCAGTTGAGGTTCGGGGTCATTGGGACTGAGTCGTACTTCACCCCGTTCATTGTCACCGAAGAGAAAGCCCCCTGCCCGAGCGCGTATGTGTCGTTGTAGGTAATCGGCCACCCGTCCATTTCCTCAATAGCATGCGAATAGACAAAATCAACGTCAGGATGTGCTTCAAACGCGTCCTTGATCAACTGCAGGCAGTCAGGTGTAATCTCATCGTCATGGTCGATTTCGACGAGGTAGTCGCCGTCGGCGGCCATTGCAATTGTGTGCTTGTTGAAACCTATGTTCCCATGATTCGTAATGTTCTTTATTACGAAAATCCTCGGGTCGCGCAGTTTCTCCAAATATTCCGTCACGCTCCCGTTCGCGTTACTGTCGTCGAGTATCCACCAATTCCAATTCGCGTACGTCTGCGCCACCAATGAATCGTAAAGCCTCATTAACACCTTCTTGGTGGTGTTGAACGTGCAGGTGAATATCGAGAACAATTTATCTTTACCCTTGTCCCTTCCTATGTTGACCATAAACGTTGAAACAAGTGCCTCCGCTATGTCGTCGGGGTTGAACTCCTTGAAGTGCACCCACTTCTTGCGAATCTCGAACGAGGCTTTCGTGAGAACGGATGTATCAAGGTCATTTCCGATCGTAACGAGAAGGTCGATGTCCCTGTGCTTGTTTATCTCAGTAAAAACATTGTCCGTGCTGTCGAGATAAAAGGCTTCCACCTTCGGGTTTCCGAGGGTGATTATCTTTCCTGTGTTTATTTCCGTTCCGTGTAACTCCTTATTCGAAGTTATAATCATTAACGTTAACTTTGGGGTCATCTTTTGCTAGGTCTTCGTCTATCTTATAATGCTCAAAAAATTCATCCACTATCTGCTCCTTCTCGGGAGTCCTTTCGTTAATGAACCAGAAAATGTCCATCACGAAATCCTTGGTAAAACTGCTTGCCTTGTCGGCGTATCCCCTTCTTCCAAACCTACGACAAAGGAACTCGTCTATCGTGAGTGTCTGGTAATGTTTAAGATATGCGCATTCGTATGAAAAATCTTGATACATAAAATTAGGATGAATGCTGTTTCCATTTGGTGTCACGATGTTGAACACAGGCTTGTCTTTCACTTCAAACATAAACGAATTGGCGTCGGTGAAATGAATGTTGATATTTTCACTCCCCCTGACCACCATCTTGAACGTGTTCTTCTCCGGATCATATGCTTTATCGGCCGGAATTATAAATCTGTCATAGACCGGCTTATTTTCATAATGCAGCTTTCCGCTATCGCCATACACAATCCAATAGAACGCGACTGTGCACGCATCGTTGAACTTGGGGTCGGCAAGAAACTCATCAAACCTGCGGCCATCAAGTATCTCAACATATTCATCAACATCAAAGAACGCAATCCAATCATACTGTCCTCGGTACTCCTTATAACATTGGTCGTAAGCCTCGAGTTGATAACGGTATTTGCCCCTTACGTCCTTGTAAATGACGTACCCGCTGGAAATATAATCCCCAATGACCTGTTGAGGATATTCTCCGTTCACGTCATTGTTGTCGTACAGGACGATATTGGTAACACCCATGTTCTTGTAAAATTCGACGAAATCCCTCAGGTAGAGGTTTTCCATCTTCACTATGCAACAAAGTAGCAACTTCATACTATATTCTCCTTAAAAATTCTTCTTCAGATACCATATTCAAGAATTCGGTGCGATTGCTGTCGAAATGCTCATACGGAAAATAAATCTTAGCGACATTCTTGTTGTAAATGAAATTTTCCGGGGATTTTACCACCGTAACACCCTGATCACCTCCATAGGTAACAAACGGGATACCCATTATCTTCAATTTTGTTATTGATTTGTATACGTCGCCATTCCAAGTTTGACCAGGAACATAATTCTCCCTTCCAACGGAATGTTCCTTGGCATACGGGTTCGTGTCATGCACTATAATCGTACCTCCCTCGGAAAGATGCAACAGTGCATTCTGTATATCCCTGTCGCACTGCTCCTCGGTATGCAATCCGTCAATGAAAATAATGTCGAACTTTGCGTCAGTGCGGAGGTATTCGAAAAACTCATCAGAAGGAAGTCTGAACTTTACGTTACGGTTTATTTCCAATATCGCCTCTTCGTTATAGAGCGGAACATCGATAAAATCAAAATAAGGGTCAACGCCAATCTTGCTGTCACACTCTACGAGGCAGAAATTCTCACGCGGGTCCCCAACGCCTATCTCAAGGTAGGTCTTGTACCCGTATTTCTTAATGAGGTGATTGATTACGTCGGTATGTGTTTCTATTGTCTGTTCCATTTGTAGTCTCCAAGATTTTTCTGATACATGAACACGGTATCGTATCTGTCGTTATCGCAGTCGTAGACTTCTGAATATTGTTTCACGCTGAATTTGAACTTGTCGTTCACGTTGTTTTGATAGTCATAGACGAGCGCGTTGAAATAGTTCTCGTCCATATAGAGCGGAATGTGGTACCCATGCTGCCTGCTGAGGTCGTAGCGGGTTATGCGCATTATCTCTTTGCATATGGTATGCATCGTATCTGTTGCACCGCCAAAAAATGAAGATATGACGTAAGTGTATTTTTCCGCGCCAATGTATGCCGAACTGTTAGGGTCTTTTTCCGTCAGGTTCGGAGTGAAAAAATTCTCTATCCACTTCTCTTTCTTTTCTTTGAAAAGTTCCGCCCCATCCTTCAACGCATATACCGGATGTCTTGATATCGCGAGTTTCCCCTCATCAAGTTCCTTAAAAAATCCATCCCAATCATAATTGGGCACCTCCTGAAAGAGAGTATCGGCGTCAAAATAAAATATGTAATCGGCCCCAATAGGCGGCAATTGTTCAATGAAATACGCCTTATGCAGATTGATGCAGGGATAATACAGGTCAAACATCTTGATTACGGACGTGCTGATTATATCTCCGTTCACATATCCATCCCAATCTTCCAAATGGTCTGATAATATCGTCACTATTTTCTTCATGCCGGGCGCGAAAAACGGCAACGATTCCATGAACGCCTTCGCGTAGTAGCAATAACTGTGCGTGGCGATATAAACTATCCGTATAATCTTATTCGATTCCATATTTCTCTTTCACCGTGTTAAGAATCTCGTTATAGAACGCCATATACCTCTCGAAGGCCTCGTCGGTGTGCAGGAGGAACCTGACACAACTCTCAGCCACGCCGTCGTTGTACATATTGTTGTTTCCCCACAGATACATGAGATTGTGGCCCGTAGCGTTGCACTCATAAGACATTACATTGCCGAGGTATTTCTCCGAATAGTACCTGTCGAAAATGAGGGGGGTTTCCTGCCTGAATATCGCGAGGTGGTCATACAGTTTCGCGGGGTTGAGCCAGAAAAAAGTGCCAGAAAAGCACCAATGATACTTGATTCTCCCAAGATACTGCTCGTCCTTTGTCAGATAGTCGCCGGGCATTTCCTTTTCACCCCTCATAACAAGAGGGAAGGAGCCGAACGTGGAGAACGTGTTCATTCCCGTAATAAGGTCGGTGCCCTCCTTGGCAAATTCGAGCGACAGGTAGTAGCACCCGATAATCCAGTGCATCATTGAGGCTTTATCGTAGCCCGTGTCGAGGTTCGAGTAGCCTTTACCATGTGCGAAGAAGATAAGGTCCTCTCCATAGCCCCTAAGCTTGTCGGCTATCTCGTTCTTCACGACCCTTGACTCCCTGAAATCGTCGTTCTGATGGATAATGAAGTTCGCATTTCCCCTGAACCCGAGGTCTATGAAAAGGTGCTCGACCTTGTTTATGAGCCCGTAGTTGTTCTTGTCGTCTATGGACAGGAAAATCCTCGCCTCATCGAAAATGTGCGAATACTTCCTGAGGCATTCTATGTTGACAAGGTTCGCAAGCCTCTCAAAGAAATCGTCGGTTATGTACAGATAATATAGTAATATCTTACGCATTTATATTGTATAGTTTTTTCTCTTCTCCCATAAGGTATCCCGTTTCGGGAATGTTGTTCACCACGCAGGTAAAACATGAATTATGCTCCATTGACCGCAGGACGGAGGACTGTATGCACTCGTGGCTCATTGGCCACACGAACACTCCACCGTATGTGTTAAGCGCCGCGGAGAAAACGATTTGATCAACCCGTATCTGCCCGCAGTCGTCGACAACCTTCCTAAGGAGGTTTGAATACTTGGCGAGGAACTGTCTCACATAGGGGCTTTTCGCGTAAATCATGAAACCCGTCTCGTAAAGACCCCTCATGGAAAGGTTACACCCGTATTTCTTGAGCGATTCAATCACCGCGTCCTTCTCTTTCGGGTCGCAGCCCCTGAACGAAATCCATTTGTCGTACTCGTCGAAAGCATTGTCCCTTTCCGGGTGCACCATTACCCCCATGTCCTTGTTGGCCATGTAGAAATCATTCACGAGTTTATCCAACGACCCGCGCACCTCGATACTTGCGTCAAGCCGTATGCAGAGGTTGGTGGAGCAGTATTTGAACGGGTCCTCCCTGACCCTCATTACCTTCTCGAACACATCAAGCCCGTCAAGGCTCTTGTCGTACACGACTTCCCATGTATTCGAGGTAAGGGACGGGTCGTCAGTGACGTAGATGTATTCAACGTCGGATTTCTTGAAACCCAACTCCCTCATTATCTCATACCCTCCGAAATTGTAGGTCAGTACCGTATACCGTTTCTCGTTGAGCAACCCTTCCAAACATTTTTCCCTGAAACCGAGGTAGTTTGAATATTCGCCCTCGGAAAGCGCGCAGTTCCGCGCATAACACATCCAATTCCTATATAGGTCCGAATCTGGGAGCCAAATGCCGCCATGCGATTTCAGGGTATCAAGCCCGCCAATCTCGCCGGGCAGCCACTCGGCATATTCCCTGTCGGACATAATCGGAAGCGTTCCGTTCCTTTTCAACCTCTGCGAGTTTACCCAATAGAAGGTGCCGGCGTACCAAAGGTGATACCTGTTCCTGATATAATTCTCCTGCATTAGATACGGCCCGTAGAATATTGAGGAAGGCGTCGAGCACAGTTCCCTCTCAACCTCGTCAATGAAACTTAGACCATAGTAATACAGGGCGCAAATCCAAGAAAGAATCGCGGTCTTGGACTTGTCTCCGTCAAGTACGTTAGAAACGCCCTTATTGTGCCCAAAAAACGTCAATCCGCCGTAAGGGGTAGGATTACTCACTATTTCATTATAAATCGTCCCAGCCTCGTAATAAGGGCTGTTTTCGACGACTTTGAAAGTAATGCTCGGAACGTGCAGGATATCGATGAATTTTTTCTTTATTTCGTTCACGTCAACATCTAGCATATCACCGCAGGCTATCGTAATGACCGCCTCATTGAAAATCTCGGAATAATACTGCAGACACCTGAAATGACAAATATTGGCGATGTTGTTGAGGCATCCCCTTCCTGCATAAAAATGATATACGAGCCGTTTCGCTACCACAACAGTTTCTACTTAAAGGTTATTATTGAGGTTACGCTCCTGTTCTTATAGAAATCCGGATTATTCGCATTATACCTGTTATAGATAAGGGTCTCGTTAATCCTGTTCGACAGGTCCTCCTTTTCATTTTCATACAGGCCAATTCCTCCCTCGAAGAAATTGAGGAAGAAGAGGGGACTGTTCTCATAGTTCTTTTCCGGCGCACCGGCGTATGAGGTGTGCAAATCCTCGAGTACGTATATTCCGCCCTTCTTCACGCGCTTCGAGAAGAAATAGAGGCTGATGAATTGGTGGTCCCACATGTGCGAGCCGTCCTCGATAATAATGTCGAACTCAACACCAGCCGCATCCTCGTTCAGGAACTTGTTAATCGCGTTCTCGTCAGAGCAATCCACGTGGAAGAACTTTATGTTCTCATATCCTTCAACATTTTTTCCGCAGCTCTCATTGATATCAAGGGTGTATATCGTACACTCCCCGTCGAAGAAATCGTTGAGCATTTTCGCCGAAGAACCCTCAGCCGTTCCTATTTCAAGGATTGTGGGGTTGGTATATTTCTCGAAAAAATGCTCGTAGAAGTCGGAAAATCCGTGTGCATACCAATAATTGTCACCTTTGTCAGTGCAATATTTGTTGGCCAGTTTCGTAAGTCGCCTCATCATTTCCAATAACTATATATGCCTTTTGTTATTTCGTAATTTTCCCATTTGTATTGCGGACGGTTGGGCTGCTCCTTCGCCCACCCCCACATTTTCCTGAGCCCTTCCTCGAGGGAGGTTTTCTGCTCATATCCGAGAAGTTCGATTGATTTCCTCGGGTTGGGGACGGCGTGCTTCACCTCATGCCTTGCCTCCTTGTGCTCGACGTTGTCGTAGCCTGTAATGTCACAGAGCAACTTGGCGGCTTCGTTGATTGAATAGCCCTCGATTCCTCCGACGTTGATAATCTCCTTAGAGGCGACTTCGTATGTGGCGGCGTTCCAGAAAGAGGGGAGACAGTCGTCAATATAACTGAAGGCCCTCGTCTGCTCGCCGTCGCCATAGATTAACATTGGCTTGTTGTTGAGGATTTGGAACATCCAAATGCCGAGAACGTTGCGATACTTGTCCCAAATGTTCTGTTTCTCGCCGTATACGTTGTGCGGGCGGATAATGCACCAATCAAGACCGTGCTGTTCGCCGGCAATCTTGATATTCATCTCGCACGCGTATTTTGAAACCGCGTACGGATCAATCGGGGCCGGCGTGTCATTTTCGTCGAACCGTTTTCCGACCTCGGCACCCCATCCGTAAACAGACATTGAAGAGGTGTAGACAAGCCTTTTCACATCATGGTTGATACACTCGTTAATAATGTTGTCGGTTGATAGCATATTGTTCCTGTCGTTGAACATCCTCATGAACGGGGAAAGTCCCTCCGCCGCGTATGCCGCGAAATGGAACACATACTCGAACTCGTGCCTGTCAAAGATATCTTTCAAATTATCGGATGAAAGTTCCCTCCTGTAGAACACGACTTTCGGGTCCACATTTTCGATATAGCCGCCAAAAAGGTTGTCAATTCCGACAACCTCGTATTCGGGGTGGTTCTTGATAATCCAATCGGCCAATTTCGAGCCGAGAAGGCCCGCGTTGCCGGTAATCAGTATGCTTTTTTTCATATACGCAAATATACAATCTTATTTCCTGAATGTTATTACCGCAGTCATACTCCTTCCGCCATACCATTCCCTCATTTGTTCCGTTGACTCGTTCCTGTGACTGAAAATATAAACGTCCTCAATCTTGTCAAGTAGTTCTTTATTATCCTCGGTTCCCATTGAATTTGATGGGAACAAAAAAGACAGAAAGTATAGCGGGCTGTTGCAGGTTGTGTTCGGATCCTCACCGTACAGACGGCTGTAATGAAGGTCCTCTAAAATATAAATCCCGTCGTCAGATAACATGTCGTGAAGGGCGGTGAGCCCATTGAACTGATGTTCCCACACGTGCGAAGCATCGTCTATTATGATATCGAACTTTATATCTTTCAGCCTGTCTTTCAACTCAAACAGTGAATCACCTCGTCCCTCGTCGACATAAATGTATTCAGCGGTAGGAACGTCTTGAATACGCTCCTCGCTTGGGACAATATCACAAGTGTATATCTTGCATTCTCCGTCGTAAAACTCCTCGAACATTTTCGCCGAGCGTCCGAGATAAGTCCCTATCTCGAGGATATTCGGATTCTCGTATTTCTCGAAGAACTGCTGATAAAACTCCGTGTAGCAATGGGAGTCCTCCCAGTTCGTGCCCTTGTCGGTTCCGACCTTATTGGCTATCTTACTTAATCTTTGCATGATTCAAAATGTCTTCATAAAACGCGTAAAAATTATCTTCCCACACATCGTAACACGTTGGGAGGTACTGTGTCGTCTCATAGTAGAAATTGGTCGCATTCTTCAGAAACCTGTTTCCATGACTCGCCGCGAGCATATAAGGCCACGAGGGGAAAATGTTCGCGAGGAATTCCTCGGCGTAGAACCTGTCGCCCATAAGCGGGACCGGCACGTTGTTGTTTATCATGTGCTGCTTGATCTTCTTGGTGTTCATCCAAAAGAAAGTGCCCACATAATACCACCCGAACTTGGTTATCCTCTCGGGTTCCTCGTTCTGGCAGAGGAACGGTCCGTACGACATGAATTTCTTATTCAAAAGCGAGTCCTCAACCTCATCCATGTAATTCAATGAGTAGAAATACATCGCGATAACCCACGTGTAGATTTGTTCCTTGTCGAACTTGTCCACGTTCGTCGTTCCCTTGTTGTGGGCAAAAAAGACAAGTTCTTCCTCGTCCATTCTCGCTACCACGTACTGTTGGAAAACGAGCGCCTCTCTATACGGCGTATTGTCCACCATTGAGAAGGACAGCGGCTTCCCGCAGAATATCTCGGTAAACCTACGCTGCGCGTCAAGGAGGTTGTCGCGGTCATATTCCTTATCAAGGATAAATACGATTTCGGCGCTGTCGAACGCCTCTGAAAAACGTTTTAAGCATAAAAAATGTATGTTTACTATCTCTGATTTGTAATTTTTTGCGAGATAGAAAGCGAAAACAAGTTTTTTATTCATATAGTAATCCCCATTCTTTTAACCAAGTCATTGCTGAGTTCTTCCAAGTGTACTTTGAGCATATCTTGGCGGCTTCTGTCGCCCTCATCCTTCTTGTCACTGGGTTCTTGAGAAGTTTTACCGCTTCGCTCGCAAGGCTTTCCGCAAGTCTCTCGTACTCCTCCTCGGAAATTTCCCTGCTCTCTGGAGAGTCGTCGAACCAATCCGCATTGATTATCCACTCATATCCCTCCAATGTCGTAGTCAGGCCGTCCTTGTTGAAACAGATTATCGCGTTTCCGGCCAGGGCGTTCTCTACGGCGCTCATGCAGAAAGACTCGTGAAGCGGCTTTCCGAAGTCATTGTACCCATAGTTCGGAAGTATCCATATCTTCGCCTGCTTCTGCAATTCGGCGAGTTCAGGCCTCGTAAGCGTCCCGAGGAAATGCACGTTCGGGCCTTCTGGGAGTTCCCCCTTGATATCGAGGTTGTACGAGCATATATTCAACTCAAAATCGGGAACCTCTTTCAATATCTTTGGAAGCACATATTTTCCGAAAAACGTCATGCCCCTGTTGAGCGCGGTCGACCAAACCATCATGTTGCGTTTTGCGTGATGGTCAACGTTCTCGTATAACGATTGGTCAATGCCGTTGTGCGTAATGAACAGTTGGTCCTCCCTGAGTTGCGGGTAAAGTTTAAGCGTCGCCTTCTTGTGCCACTCGGAAAGGACGCCTATCTTCTTCGCCTTGTCCATTTTCAACCCCTCGAACGTCTCGAAATTGCCCCAATACTTGTTGAATATGCCGATTTCATGTGACATTAGGTAAATGTTCGGGCACTCGAAATCGGGGGTTATCTCCTCAGCCCTGCGGGAAGAAATGAAATAGTCGAAATGTTGATACTGCCTCCTACTGTCAAACATCCAATACGGAACATATTCCACGCCTTCCGCGTCAAACCACCATTCGGGGCAGTCGCAGAACACTATAACATGGAACCCGAGTTTATGAAACGCCGACGCCAATTCGACCGCCCATATCTCACTCCCACCGGCACCGTTTGTCCTGACCGTAACACTGTTCCATTGGGTTCCGTTGTAGGTGAAATCTCCGCAATATATTCCTATCACCTTTTTCATTGAAGGTCCATGTAATAATAAAGGGATTTATTCCAAGTGGTCTTGTTGAGGAGCACCCTATCAATATCCTTCTGTGAGAAAGCGAAGGCGACGCGGTTCCCCGTTATCATCGCATATTCCAAGAAAGAATCGAAAAGCGCGTCATCCACCTGCTTGTTGTCAATCACGAAAATGTGGTTTGTGTAGTAGGTCATGAACGAATACAAGTGCAGCGTCATTGAGTACATGTTGTCGGTGCTGCTCCTGAGTACGATTACCTCGTATTTGTCCAAGTCCTTCCCGTACAATTCCTTTATACGTTTCTCACTGAATTCGTTGTTATCCACGAAGAATCCGTTTATGAACCTTGTAATGTCGGGGCGTTGGTTTTGATCAACAATGAAATAGTTGGATGGCTTAAGTATGTTGAACATCTCGTCGGGCCAACCGCGCTTAACCTTATTGGAAGCCCATTCTTCAAAGGATTTCGTGTAATAGTGTTTTATGTATGCGTATTTGCATCTCGGCGGATAATATACATGACTAACCGTGCTTGTATAGGAATACCCACCGATATTGAACATTTTCCTGTTCGCGCTCGGGCAATGTGTATTGGTGAGGTAGAGCCCTTTCGCATCTCCGCGTATTATCGGTTTAACGTAGAAATTCTCTTTGAAGAACGGGAGAGGGGTAACAGGTTCCTTGAACCTTTCCTGAACGGTTCCTTCTTCCTTGTAGGTTTTTGAATTGGAGCCGAAGACCACCCAATTTATAAGAACGCATTCCTCATTGACGCATGACAGGAAATCCTTAATATCCTTGTGGGCGTTCAGTTCGAGAAACTCGTCGCAATCGAAATACGCACACCACTTGTAGTTGCCTTCGGCAAGGAACATGTTATAGATATACAGTTGGAATTTCTTCAATCCATTACATTCAAATATCTGTACCTTTCCGTTCGCTATATATTCCGAGAGTATTTCCCTGAGACTTTCCGGAGAATCGTTGTTGTCTGCGATTATCACCTTGTCGAACCCGAGCGAAAGATAATGGCTTACCCACTCGTATATATAATCATCCTCGTTTTTCGCACAGGCAAAGACGATATATTTGTCCTTATCCGCCTCATCCCTTTCGAAGCGGTAAACATTGCCGTCGTATGCGAACTCGTAGTATTGCATTTTTTTATTAAAATATACGATTTTAAACGGATTAGTGAACAAAATGGGCGGCCTTTTTGAGGTCGCCCATGCTTGTTTCAGAGTATTCTATTATTTGTTTTCGAGCTTTTCGATTCGAGTTTTGAGGCTTTCGTTTTCCTCGACGAGTTTGTCGATTGCCGCGAGAGCAATGATTGACAATCTATCGTACGATACACTCATGAATCCATTCTCGTCAACGTCTACCAATTCAGGGAACTGTTCGAAAAGTTTCTGAGCCGAAGTACCGATTTGGATTTCTCCGTTTTCACCTTCGCTCTTCCACTTGTAATACTTCTTAGGGATATTCTTAATCTTGTCGAAGTCAGCGGAAACATCTCCAATGAAATTCTTCCATCTTTCATCTGAGCCTTGGTAAAGGACGCCGCTTTGGAAGTATGCGGTCGATACGTATATCGTTCCGTTCCATCCGCCATCTGTTGAGTTCTTTCCGAGGATATATCCTTTGGAAGTTCCTGCTTGAGCAAGAGGAAGGAGAGAACCGTTTTGCCCAAGAACGCCGGCAGTTCCAGTTGAACCGCGTAAGCCAGCCGAACCCTGAACACCCGTCGTGCCCTGAGGTCCTTGCGCGCCGCGCGTACCCGTAGTGTTGTTCTTGGTACCCCTTGAGCCCTGAGCGCCTGCAGCACCCTGTGGGCCGTCCGCTCCGCGTGTTCCGATAAGGAGAGTACCTCTCGAGCCCTGAGCACCCGCTGCGCCCTGAGGTCCTTGCGCGCCGCGCGTACCCGTAGTTTTGTTAATATTACCTCTTGAACCTTGCTGTCCGGCAGCGCCCTGAGGTCCTTGCGCGCCGCGCGTACCGATAAGGAGCGTACCTGTGCTACCCTGAGCACCCGCTGCGCCCTGAGGTCCTTGCGCGCCGCGCGTACCTGTCGTATTATTCTTGGTACCCCAGCTACCTTGGACACCAGATGCGCCCTGAGGTCCGTTAGCACCGCGCGTACCGATAAGGAGCGTGCCTGTGCTACCCTGAGCACCCGCTGCGCCCTGAGGTCCTTGCGCGCCGCGCGTACCTGTGGTGTTGTTCTTAGTACCTGTTGCGCCCTGAGCACCTGCCGCACCCTGAGGTCCGTTTGCGCCGCGCGTACCAATAAGGAGCGTACCTGTGCTACCCTGAGCACCTGCCGCACCCTGAGGTCCCTGCGCGCCGCGCGTACCCGTGGTGTTGTTCTTAGTACCCGCGCTACCTTGAACACCGGCTGCACCCTGAGGGCCATTTGCTCCACGTGTACCGATAAGGAGCGTACCCGTGCTACCCTGTGCACCTGCTGCGCCCTGAGGGCCCTGTGCACCACGTGTGCCCGTTGTGTTATTCTTATTACCCGTTGAGCCTTGAACGCCAGCTACGCCCTGAGGACCTTGCGAGCCTTGGTTTCCTTGGTTACCGCGAGTACCCTGCGAGCCTGTCGCACCGCCTGTTCCTTGAGTACCTTGAATACCCCTGTCTCCGTTTCCACCACGGCTACCTTGCGAGCCTGTCGCGCCGCCATTGCCTTGAGGACCCTGAGGGCCGCGATTTCCGCTTCCACCGCGGGAACCTTGCGAGCCTGTCGCGCCGCCGCCACCTTGGGCACCTTGG
>Ga0256405_10003604_pt1 | contig 31526 bp, 26 predicted proteins | sample RumenRJG_02DNA_FD_189096 | JGI IMG/M metagenome (GOLD analysis project Ga0256405, IMG submission 189096) | Bovine rumen microbial communities from Lethbridge, Alberta, Canada - RJG_02 | ecosystem: Host-associated > Mammals > Digestive system > Stomach > Rumen | place: Canada: Alberta...
GTTGTAATCGTAGATACCAGCCTGCAGACCACCGCCTGAATAGCGTCTAGTCCACATACTGAGAGTAAAGCCGTGATCGGATGTTCTGCTGAAGTCGATATCCAGTTCGGGAGAAGACCAGTAGTTATCATGCGTTGCCGTCAGTTGACTGACAGTAGATCCTTCCACTAGGACGTCTGATGTGTCATACACAGAATCTCCTGCAGCTGGTGTAGTCGAGTCTGTCCTGTAGGCGGTATTCTCCTGGGGGCTCTTCCATCCGTATTTGGAAGCGGAGTCGTAAGCATTGTTCCTGACATACAGAACATCATCAACCATAATAGCGGCTTTCTGTCCATTAATATCAGTACACCGCAGCGCCTTCTTAATGGCGCCGAACGTTGAGATATGGTCTTCTGCAGATGTAAGGTTCGTGGGATCTGACAACAGCATTCCCTGGCGCTTATCAACAAGCGGAGTATCCGTATCAAATGACCAGTGCAGCCATGCATTTGCCAATGTAGCTGTCTGGGATGCCTTTTTCACATAGAAGACAAACTGACAAGGTTCTGCTGTAGACTCAGGATCAGCAGGCACCAGCTTAATCCAGCGGCGTTCATTGCCTACGTTCTCAGGTAGATCCACAGGAATGGGTACTGTCTTGCATCCGTATTGCACGACATCGTCATAGCCGGAAGGAAGCTCCATGTTGGAAGAGGCCTCCAGCTTCCAAGCTGCCATTGGCGGCCAGACTTCCACAGCCAGAACCAGTTCCTCGTATTCTTCAGACGCAGGATCCAGAAGCGGGAATCCAGCGAGCAGATTGGGTTCACGAATAACGGATTTATCGTAGTCGTGGTTTGATGAAAGCCGCAGCTTTGTTGCAGGACAAGGATAGACCGACTCCGTAGAGATTTCTCCTCCAGCAGATTTCACAGCAGTGAACATTCGTACAACGTTGATGTCGGATTCTCCCACTTGGGCCAGTTTTACCTGCTGTATGAACTCGCTATAGTCCGCATTAATGTATCTAAGCATAGGTATCTCTTTAGATTGTTATGATGTTGGTGTCCGTGTTTTCAGGCAAATCACGGATGTCGCCGTGATAGAACTGAAAGATGCCTTTGGCGTCGTTCTGATTGATGTCCATCACACCGGCCACTACGCCTGTCTGCGGACTGGTATAGGCGACGCTTACGGTGCCATTCGTCACCGAAACAGTCGCATGGTCGCTTCCGATTACAACAGCGCCGTAAATCTTCTGACCGTCATTCCCGATGAAAGAATTAAGACACGTATGTGTATGGCCTGCCACATAAGATTCCACTGTGGCACCAACTACAACGACTCCTGACGAGTTATAAAGTGTCGCACCGGAAGAAGGCCCCATTACCGTCGTCCAATACGTATTGGACGATGTATCCGTCCAGGCATACAGATTATCCACGGCGTTATCGTTGCCCTCATCCCTGGTGAAAACCGTACCACCAGCGATGATTGCCGTGGCAGCATTCGGGATGGCAGCAAGCGAACTTGCCAGAGATGACACCGCGCTGATGTCGTGCTGATGGACAGCAGGGGATGCTCCCAATGTGGCAGGACTGACCGTGAAGTGGAAATTTTTATCCGGGTATGTATTATTGATTGTATACAGCTGCATGGCAGACCTCTTTATCAGCTGCGAATGATAACCAGATAACGCTTTCCTGTAACCATGGATCCGCTCTGGGCGAATGTATTCCATTCTGCGAGTGTTCCGGTAAATACAGCGATATTGCGCACAGTATTCGAGGCGTTCGCGTCCTGCATGGTTCCAACAGTATCCGTCGTGTATGGTGTCACTGAAATCTGCAGAGTGCTGATTCCAGACTTAGTGATATTGATATTGCCTGTCCCCTGCAGAGTAACTGGTCCTGTAATGACAGCGGTGGACCCAGATACCTGGACACCTGTGACCATCGTATGCGTGTGGTCAGCATTCGCTTTTGTGGCAAGTACTGTCTGCAGTCCTGTCACATCCGTAATCTCATGCGTATGGCCGCTTACGGCCGCATTGATGGACTGAGCTGTAATGGTGAAATTGCCGTTGGCATCCGCCGACTGGTTATTGATTGTATAGTCCACGTCCGAGCCTCCTCCTCCTAATGTAATTGGTGCACCTGTTTCCGGGTCGATGATTGCAGCAGCGATAGTGACCGGATAGATGTAGCCGCCCTGGCCGTCTGAGATTGCCTGAATTTTTGACATTGTATAGCCTCCTTATTCCCCTGGTGCCCATTCTGTCGGATCGGGATAGGTAGTACCGTCTCCGAAGTTTTCAAAGGTTAAATTACTACTGCCGCCCCCTGCTCCAGGTGATGCGATCCGCGTCAGCGAGCTATTGCCGTTGATGTACATATACAGCCTGCCTGTAGCAGTTGCATAATAGATGTAGCTACTGGATAGGTCCATATCAGCAGATACTGGATTTGTGGTGTCCCATGTGTAGCCACCCTGTCCGTCTGATACAGCGAGGCACCACAACGGCGTCACCGTTGTGACACCAGTTCCAGAATTAGTCTCCGTCGTCATTATCAGGCAGCGTCCGTTTGCGACAGGCGTCGGTGCATCATTGCTGCCCGTCACAGCGTACTGCCAGCCGCTGCCGCCAAACGTCTCCGTCATAACGATCAGCTGGGTATATGTACCCATGGTGACTGGCTCCAGATGGTTGTCGTTTGTGGAGACTGTCCACAAACGACCGGTCTCTGTCTCGATATAAAGCGCATTCTGCCAAGCTTTGCCGTATACATCTTCGATGTCTTCCGCGTGCGTCGTATCCCAGACCCAGTTGCCACCGCTCTGAATGCAGCGAGTGATATACGGATTTGCCGTGGAAGCCTGAGCAATGACTGTCTTCATCTTGCCTGGTGTAACAGCAGATGTATTGACATTGATGCGGCTGGCATAGAGGACAGGCATCGCCGATGCACCAATAGCATTTCTGACAGCGTACTCACTCGGGATACGCTCATGGGATGCATCAACGGCAGGCGGAATCTCATCGGTGACTGTATAGCCGCCGATCAGCGTGAACATGGTGCCGCCATCGATATAGGCACTGTCAGGATTAGCCGCCGTTGTTGGTTCAATCATTTCCGTATAATAGGCGCTCTGGACATAGCCATCCATAATGCCGATGGTACTGGCACTGACTACGATACCGTTGGTCTCGGTGAGATCAACGGCTTCAAGTTTGGTGCGCGGATAAATGACCTCGTTGCTGAGGTTCTTCAGATAAACATAATTCTCAGGCATTGCGAGCTCCTATTAGTTCGTGGCTGAGTCGTGGAATACTACGCGTGTGAAATCCTCGGACCCGCTACCTTTTACAAGTACACCGCCAACAGTTTCACCATCTCCGACATACAGCAGCTCCAGATCCGTATCCCACACAAGAACACCCGGTTCCAGCACCTGTGCCATACGCTCGGCAGAGGTCATGGATTTGGCAACAGCTGCTCCGCTTCCACCGGGGCAAAGGCCGGCACAGTCTGGCCACATCGGGCACTCAGTGAGCTTGGTTACAGGGTCGAAGTTGGACGGATAGCCATCAGGAGGATAGTCATAGTTGATGACGTCGCCGCCGCCGGGTGCAATGGTAGATGTAAGAGTGTTATCAGGCATAGTAAACCTCGTATAATATTCGTTTTAAGAAAGCATGGGCGTCATTCTTACGTTTGTGGTGTCTCCGACTGATCATAGTTGTCATACTGACGCACACGGAAATCTTTGTAGTGGTCTTCAGCTGTAGACGTGGCGGTTCCTCCGTTAATGGCAAGTACACTGAAGTTCTGCCAGATATAGCCGTCATTCGTAAATTTCGCAAGGCTTGAAGCATTGGTGTCACCATCTATATCGACCGTCATCTTCGGCATACATTCGGCCATAACAGACGCACCGGCGATGATTGCTGCAGATCCTGCTGTTTCATCACTAACGCCAGCCACATAAGCGATTCCTGTGTCCGCATCTTTTTCCACAACTGTAAACGTATTCCAACCAGGTGTAACCGGGAGGTTGAATGCTTGAAATGTTCCTATACGGAGTTCCCCAACATTGGAAAGATACCCGTTAGCATCGACTGAATTCCCTGTAATATTAACCGTGGCCCCGTCTATAATTTCAAGATATGGGATATAGCAGTTGTTGATGTTTACAACACCCCCGCTGTGCACATTTACATATGCCAGGTTAGCATTTGTGGCATCAAGAGTACCCCCGCTCAGCACAGTCGCCCGTACGATATCCGGATTTCCGGTTTGCAAGGACGCTCTAGTCACATTAAGTATACCATTGTTATAGACAACAGCGCTGCCTGCTATTGAATAATTATCACCGGCATCTTCCAGATAGACCACACCGAATGCATCGGTAGTTCCTGTTACATATACATCCGCCATCTGTATACCATCCGGAACCGATAATGTGGCACCTAAGACGAAATATGAGCTTGTAGCTTCCGCAGTAGTGTTTGCATTTATATATCTGAACGATGAGGACATTATTTCGGGATTGCCCGTATTTCTATAATTTTCGAACCATGCAGATGCCTGAATCTTGGATATCGATGTGCCCGTTGGTATTGCGGGTAATACGACACCGCCATCCATAACGTTCAAATGCGGTATCCGCACTCCAGAGCTTATTAATGCAGTGCATCCGGAAGACACCGATAACGCACCAATTTGTGCTGTTCCTCTAAGGGTTGCTGTTGCGCCGTCGACCAGTACATATCTAGCTCCAGAGGCTGCTGTAATCGCAGTTGCGCCCGTCAGCTTAGTCGCACCTGCTTCATCCCATACGAGATAGCCGTTTTCGGGCACAAAACTATATTCTCCACAGTAGGCTAGAACCTGATCACCTACTTTGAGCGTAGTAGTGGCATCTATGAAACCAAAACCATAAAGCAGTTTATTGGCCCTATCCTTTGGTGTTTTAATAAATAAAACGCTCCCGTCTAGCTGAGGATGATAATTAAACAACGGTCCAGTATATCCATCTAGCCATTTACCCGTTGTTGCCCCGGTTAGCTTTGCAGTGCCAATATTGGTATCATACACATAAGCGGAAGATACCGCTGACGTAATAGTAGTACCATCCACACCAGCATTAAACAGCTCGGTAATTCCCCCGCCACCGTTTAGCTCAATGATATTATAGCAAACCGTGCTCGCCGTCACCGGTATAACCGTTGCTCCCGTGTATCTCAGCTGATCCAGCATCCACTTACGCTCTTTAGCCCACTCCACAGGATACGCTGGAGCAAATGGAACATTGGAGTTTGTTCCATCCTTTACCGGAGTCAGTATAGAGGAACCACTTGCAGCAGCCCTGGTAACAGCGGCAGTAGCCAGTGTGGTAAATGAATAGGCTGCTCCATTGGCATCCACATAAGAGCTCTGCATCGTGACCATAGAAGTTATCGCATCATCAACAGCTTTCATATAGTTAGCACCAGCAGAGGCTCCGACCGTCTGAAAGGAGGCATCATGCGTATTATAAAGAGTCGCGCCTGTTGCCCCTGTAGCAAAGCCATGAGCCACATTCGAGACAATGGCATTATTGGAGCCTAAGTCTAGGCCTGTTGTTGCACCTATAGTCCAAGTCTTTCCTGTGACCAGCGTTGCTTTGGCCCCTGTTTCTACTGTGCCGCCTGCTGAGGCAATCTTAGCCACAGCCATACGCTCGCAGAACCCGCTCGCCAGCCCGCTAATAACAGATATAGGCGTCCAGAAAGTTGGGTCGTCTACATTGAAGGTGCTATTGGTGGTATCGACCCACAAAGGACACCCTGGAATGGTGTACACAGGAGTTTGCTCAGACATTATGCCCACCTACCTTCGATTCTGATCGGACCATATTGATACTGGGTTACAGAGGTTCCGTTAACCTTTGCGATTGGCACCGAGCATGTGGATCCGCTTATGCTGCGTGTTGCGGCATAGACTCCTGTCAGGGAGTTTCCGCTTTTGTAGATATGCGCCCAGATTATGCCGTTACCGGTACCGGTAAAAGACGCTGTTGTTCTGATTGTACCAGAAAGAGAAGTACCATCTACATACATAGTGCCACCTGCTATTGAATACGTGCCGGAGTTCGAACAGGTCACAGCGAATTCGCCGTCGTAGACAGGAGCGCCTCCACCCCCGCCCTGACCAGCCACAGCACCTGGATCACCCGCTAGTACAATATCGCCATACTGATACTGAACGACTGTATGGTCATAATAAAGCGCGGCTAAAGGTATACTTGTGTGCTCTGCATCGTAGACCCACGAAGGCCCAACTTGTGCTGTAACAGTGCCGTCATACAGCGTTATAACCAGCCAGACGGTATTCACACCGGATGCGTGAGATGGAAAGGAAACGACGGAGGTATCTTGCCCAGCATATTCGTACACAGCCACAGTAGACCCATTTGCATAGATATTTCCACCGGCTATTGTGACATTATAGTCATCAACCTCTGATCCACTGTATTCAGTTACGGCAAAAGGCCCTGTGTAGTTAACCTGTACATTCGCCAGTGCGTTTGCTACATAAGTGGTAACGGCATGTGTTGTAGGAACGACCTGCAAAGCTTCTTGCGCAGTAGTTGTAGCACCAGTGACTGTGTTCATCACCACGACACCGCCTACGGTGTTCGAGCCAAGCAGTGTGGAGGCAGCATCATATGTAGCAACAACTGGAGCCTTGGTCACTTTCAATTCACCGGTAGCCGCTGTAAGCGTCAGGCCTTGATCAGCGGGCACCATGACGCCACCGATGGTAGAGCCGTTTGCGACAAGCAGAGATAGATGTCCGTTGGCAACACTCAGACCATTACTGTTAATACTTACTATGCCCTTAGTATTATAGTCCGCATCACCTGGTATATCAGATGCCGGGGCAAAGTTTTGATTAACCCAAGTTGTTACACCTTCAACAGCGACGGCGATCGAACCTGTGCCACCAGCTATAATGCCATTGATCTGTCCTGATACATAATTATAGACAGCCTGCACATTCGGAACATAAGCAGATCCGGCATAAGTATTGTTTGTAACAACAGTAGACAGCACTCCCTTTACCATGCCGGGGGTCGACTGTGCGTTATAGCCCGCCGATACAGCCGCTATATTGCCTGTCAGCTTACCATCCTTTGCGACAGCGAGCCCGCTGCCAGCCGGTACATAGACACCGCCTATGGCGGTAGCCGTTGTGCCCGCCGCCGTTATGGAAAGCGAGCCGCCTGTGATCGACAGACCGTGTTCAGCCGGCACAACAACACCGCCGATAGCAGCTGTTGTAGCGCTGCCGAGTTTGATGGCACCAGAATCAACGATCTCGATACCAGAGCCCTGTATAGGTCTGACCACACCAGCAGATGCATAGGTAGCATATCCCCAGTCACCAGCACCGCCCTTCGGAACAAAGTTGGCGGCTGTCCAAGTTTCCGTTGCATAACCAGCAGCACTCACACTTGTCATAGCCGTGGTAACTGCGTTGGCGCTCTGTCTGAGAATCTCTTCATTGACAGCCTGCGCTGTAGGGATAACAGAATTCAGTGATGCCGTGGAACCGCTTATTGTATTCGTATACGGTACAGAGATCGTGACGATACCTGTATCTGCTTGCGGAGCTGACAGTGTAATAAAGCTTCCAGCTGCCAGTGTATTCTGCTTGGTCTCAAGAGCGGTAGCCACAGCAAGCTCTGTTGGCAAGTAGCCGTTTGTAGCAGCTGTTGTTCCCCTGATATGATCGATAGTCGGCTCTTGAATAAAGCCAGAACCAGACACCACAGGACCAACATCAGCAGGATCAACGTAGATGCTGTTGCCGGTTATTGTCAGAAGACCCCCGCTCTCACATACCACAGCAGAAAGCTCGGTCTCTGGATGCAGAAGTATGGTATCACTTCTCTGATCATACAGGCGAACTTTTGCAGTCGATGTATAGTTGTTTGCCATAATCGAAACTCCTTGCCTGTACTGTTAAATGATTTCGTATGTGATGTATGGAAGCGCGTTTAGTGCCAGCCGCACCGCTGATTCTGTTGGAACTGTACTTGCTTTGGTTTCTGTGAGATCTGTGAAGTCAGATCTGACTCCCAGCCCGTATATGTTCACCGCACCCAGTGCCGCACCTCCAATGGCGCCGTTTGCTGTAGCAGAGGCTGTCTGAATTGCTATAGCTCCACCACTAAAAGTGATCGGTGCTGTTACATTGGCCGATATTGTATAATCTGTTTTCTTTCCCGTGGTTGTCGAGGTAAGATTAATACCATATCCCTGAGAAAGTGTAACGGTTGCTCCGGCTATCTGAGATGCAACATAATTGTTGATGGCACTTGCAGTTGGCACATCTCCGTTGTATGTAGCATTACCGATAAGGCTGCCATCATTCAGGATCTTTACAATACCACCAGAAGTCGTGGTAGCAGGTTTGACTGTCAGGGCGTTTCCTGTAATAGACATCACGTTGGTGTCAATCTCAACAGCAATCTTTCCATTACCATCAACACTGATACCTGTGTTCGTGGCAGCTGTCTTCACACCACCCAAATGCTGATCAGTTGCAGGCTGCATATACAAGTTGCCGGATGTTACAGCGATACCACCGTTGGTAACGACACGGACACCACCAATAGGTACAACAACGCCTCCTGATGTATTGCCACCTGAACTGTCTACGTATCCGGCAGAGTTTGCGATATCAACATCAACAATACCAGAGCCACCGGCTCTGCTGGTAAGCCCGTTGCCAAGTCTGATAACACCTACTGTGGATGCATCAGCATATGGAATTGTAAGGCTTCCACCTGCATTCAGAGTAAGCGGCGCCGCATATTTAACCGAGATCTGATTATCGGCTGTTCTGCTGGTAATATCAATGGCAGCGCCAGCTGTAATCGGGCGTTTACCGGCGATCTGATCTGTGACATAGCCTGTAATGGCGGCTACGGTTGCCGCTTTACTGCTATTGGAGGCGACCGCGAACTCTTCTTTCGTTGTAACACGATCAAGCGAAACCGTACCGTCTACAGCATAGACAAGTCCGGAGCCAACCATCATAACACCAAGCTGCTGGTCTGTTGCCAGATGCACACCAAGCCTGCCGTTATTTGTGGTAATGTCATCAATATACAACGCCGTCTCTGTTCTAAGCAGCGCTACGTTGACGGTTATAGACGGGATAGTGGTTGTCGTATTCTTTACAAGATCAATACCAGCTCCACCGATCATAATATAATTCATGAGATTGTTTATGATCGTAGAAGACGCGGTATCAACATACTGTTTGACATCATACGTCTGCGGCACCCAATAACTGCTGTCTGTAGCGGATGCCGAAGCAATACTGCGCAGCTGCACAGCACCAGTAGTGGATGTCGTTGCAATCTGGAATGTTGGTGTATATCCATTGATGACATCCGCCACATAAGTAGACACTGCCACAGGCCCGACAGCCACAGGTTTGCCATCAACAGCAGCAGAACCCGCAGAGATGAAGCTGGAGTCATTCGTGATGATGACAGCACCCATGGTGGTTGCCGTAGCAGAGCTTACAAACAGCTCACCAGCGGCATTAAAACCAAGAACTTCGCCACCTTTCTTCACCGAAATGACATTGTTGGCATTGATATCGATGCCGCTGCCCGGTGTAAGCGTCTTCTGGTAGCTATTCAGCTGGGCGCCGACATAAGAAACGATGCCGCCTTGTGTGACAGCCTTACCAGCATTACCAGTTGCAGATGTGTTGATGGTGTCGACTATTTGTACGAGACCTTTGGTATTGGCGCCTGCATCAGGTACCGAGATAATACCGGAGGTAACGGTTATGCCACCGTTACTCTGGATTTTGACAATACCATAAGTATCATAGGTCGCGGATGTAACCCCGACGATCGCTGAATCAATGCAGCTCTGCATCCAGTCCACAGTAGGAACAATAGAAGCCAGCGGTCTACCGGCACTTACCAACGTATCATACTGGATCTGAGTACCGGCTGCCCACGCAATACCGGCATTAACCGCATCTGCCAGATTGGCGCTGATCGAAAGCACCCCATCAGTGAGCCCGAACCAGACATTCCGTGTGGGGGAGCTCGTCAGTGCAGAAGCAGCAATCTGGATGGTGCCTGGGCCTGTAGTAGAAGCAAGGTCTGCCCTGGCAGCCAGATTGTTATTGATGCGTGTGAGCTGTACGCCGTTGGTCTTGGCTTCGCTGATACCATACGGTGATTCATTGATCTTGATAGCAGAAGATGTATTTCCGGCAGCCGTTCTATAAATGGAACCATCATCGGAATTTTCACCAATATAGAGCTTTCCATATTCGCCACCACCGAGGTTCCAGGCACCGGATGTCGGATTATCTCTGGTTAGAAACCAATAGGTTGTATTGCCGGATCCATTTACCACCGAGCTGATGCACAGAGTTCCAGAGGCCGGATAACCTGTCGAGACAACAGGGACTTCTACCACAGCATCGACATATCCAGGAAGATACTTGGTATCGATCTTGGCACTTGTCGTATTGGGGTCGATGATGAACTTCATATAGCTCTCATCAAAGGTGGTACCACCGGTGACGAAAGCGAGCCGATTATTGTCGACTTTCAGTGTGTACGGCGCGCCGGCAGACGTAGCCGGTGTGGTCGTCATAATATCCAGATAATCAGCAAGGATCTTGCCGTCGCTGGCAATCGGTGTCGTGCTGAGGCTGCCGGAGTCGGTAGTGCCTGCATAGATGGCATTGATCCCCGTAGCCGGGTACAGATACAGATGCTCAGACGCCTCCTCGGGCGTCATAAGTCTGACTTTTTGTGTAGTGTATTCTCCTGCCATAACGGCACTCCTATCTATATAATAAAGCGTTTATCTTAATCTATTGGTAAAGTATTAGCTCCAGCGGCCGTCGATGTAAATATCCCCGTGATGTATCTGCAGAATCTCACCACATGCCTCGATAGCGGACACAACCAGGGTATCACCTTCATCAAACATTTGATACTTACCAGTACACGTGCTACCACGCACTTCGCAGGCGGAACCTAATGCAGCCATTTGAAACCGGTACTCATGCGTTTCCGGATTAAACTGTATAACTGTACCACCGGATATCATGCTTGTGTCGTCTAATCCTGTCATAATATGGCCAGCTAAAGCCGGATTGTCTTGTAGATCACCAGACAGCTCGATATTATAAAGAGCTGTTGTCCCGGTTATCTTGGCTAGACGCACACTATATGGCGCAGGTATGCTTGTAGTATCTCTTTCAAAAGCATAATTCACCGTCCCATCGGCCATACAATTAGCATAAACATCATAATTGCCACTTCCTGTAAAGCCAGTCGCTGCAGTCCCTGTGCCTGTTAAAGCGCAACTCGTTCCATTGATACAAATATAACCAGCCTGGGTAGTGCCTTGAGAGTTTGTGTCTGGTCCGGTGATGGCTACCTCGCTTATAGTCGAGCCTGCAATCACTTTAAATGGCCCGTTATATTCACAGGAGCAAGTGCTGCTGCCGCCAGTACCGCCCTCTAGGTTTATTTCGTAAATGCAGTCTCCCTGCTCTATCTCATAAAGTTTATAGGCAGTTCCACCATCGAATGGTACCTCAGCATTGCTGATGACTTTCTTAACACTTCCTATGTACTCAAATTTGCGATGCGTGAAACCAGAGATGTCTTCTGTTGTACTCTCGGGCGGATCACCAAGCTCTGCAATTGCAATTGTTGCACCAAGGACAAGGGCATTATCATCGATATAATTAAATACATCCAAATACGCATCAAATCCAGGTCCGGTTGCTGCTACCCCTGCATGTGCACCGCCCATGTTCGGACTGTACACCTTATAGTCTGTGCCATCAATTTTTACTAAGCCTGCTAATATATCTATCCCGACTTGGGGGCCAACAAAAATATAACGCGGCGTCGGCAAATCAGATCCACCTACGACTTGTGTTGAACCCGTTACTTGAATCTGGAAATTATAACAAGTCCCTGACATGTTCTTAGCATTTTCCAGATTCAACATCCCATTTAATCCGCCCTCTCCTATCGGAATTACATAATCATGCAGGTTATTCAAACGCTCCTCTACCAGGCCTCTCCACGCTTCCCATGTATCAAATAGATATGTGGTCATATCGAAACCTGCATCGGGGGCTGGGATTGTTTCTACAGTAATTGGGCTAAAGTCTGTGTCAACCATCGGTTCGAGTATCCCAGGGCCGACTATTTCATCTGCTGTAAATGTGCACGTACTGCCTATAACGGGAGAGGTACTGCCATCCACATAAACAAGCGTATCAGTGCCTCCATCAACCCTAATATAAACAGTATCCCGATACGTTGTCACATGGCCATAAAAATCTAAAAAGCCATCGTATAATGTCTCTGGATTCCCCGTATATTGCGCATCAGTATTTCTATATGCCTGGGTGTCTAGATCAGTTACCTTAAAAGGATCTAATTCCGTACGGCACTCTAATTCTGGCACCTCGATTGTTGAACCATTGACATCCATATCCAACACAGGAACCAGCGTCATCACAAAGCCCTCAAGCTGTTGCGGGAGAGCACTCTTGTCGTAGGTAAATGTTCCACCACTTACAATAGGCATTGGGATAGCGGTGCTGCCTTTAATAAAGTCGGACTTTATGGCAGGCAGACCACTGCAGATGTATGTATTATAACCGCAGCCAGTTGGTTGAATCCGTTTCATCAGAGCTTCTCCCTGCTGATTGTCAGCGTTACCCTATTTCCTGCGTTCGATTCAGTCTGTATCTTGGTTGGGAATGAAGCCGTCAACCAAACCATATTTTGCATGCCGTTGATGCTGCTTACACCAAGGCTCTTTTTATTGTCGTATGTGTACAGACCTTGTGGCAGTTTTGTATAGCGCTGCTCTCCGACACCAGGTGAACCAAACAACTCGATGCCATTAGGGGTGAGTGAGGCCATGACATTATGACCTTTCTTAACCGCTATAGCCCTCGGCATCTCCTGGTTCTCGTAATACATGACCGGTGCTTTCTGCATAAACAGCAAGACATCCGGGTTAAGTTCATATTCCGCATCTGTAATAGCAGGCAGTTGTGATATATCGTCTACAAGTGTGTAGCTACCAATAGAGGGGCTCCCGTCTTCCCAACGCATCAAATTAGCTGTCACTTCCATATCAGTGATTCCAAAGTGTAGGCACTGTACTTTGAAGGTTGCAACACTATTGGAGGGATCGATGGCCGTCAACCAAGCTCGCACATTGTTTGCATTTTTATACTCTGATATAGCGTTCGCTGCATCCAGAACGACAGTAAGGCGTACATCCTTAATGTGATTAAACCAAGCCGGCTTCTCAGCAACAGGGAGAAACGGATAGCTTACATACAAATCCTTAAGCGACTCAAGCATCAGCAACTCCCTTCAGTACGATCTTTCCATCTTCTCTTGTTACACGCAAGTTAGACTCAATAGCAGACTTTATGATAATATCCTTGCCGTAGCAGGTGCAGCCAGTTATCTGCGCATCGTTTTTATTCTTAATCGCCACAGCACATAGCGTGTTGAACTCCATCCGCTTCGCTATCTCTTCTGCAGTGTTGATGAGAGAGACCTGCAGCACATCGTCTGTATAGGCTGTAACAACACCCTGGGTCCCTACAATACCCTCTGCTTTCAGCACTACATTACCGGTAAGGTACGTTCCGTTAACACTAATAGACCTTGCCTGCCCTTTAAGCAGAGGAATATGGCATTGCGGAATAAGAACAAACGCATCCGCCGGTAGCAACATAGTCTCCTGCAATGACTCAATAACACCACGAATCGTATCCAGCGTCGTTCTGGGACAGCAGATGTGACCGCATATAATGCTATACTGATTGAACAGCAAACTGGAAATATACGTACCAGTCTGAGCGCTCAGTGGCTCTGTAGTCGGATAAGTTTGCCAATAAACGCGGATCTGACCCGTGGCATCACAGAAGTTAATACGGCCATCAGGTTGAATACTATGAATACGATAAGGAACTCTATAAGTGCCTTCTACATAGACTTTTATAGATATAAAAGCATCTGAGGGCAGTGTTACAGAACCCATTCGCATAGAGCTTTCATATGTAAACGGAGCTGGTGATGTTTCTACACTGTTGGATCTGTCGATATTGGAATGATTAAGCATTTACAGCTCCTTTGCAGGGTGCGAACGTCTCACCGCCGTCGATTGTAATAATGACCGAGTTACCAGTCTCTTCCATAGACAGCGTAACCGTCTCAATGTCACTGACAAGATACAGCTCCGGATACATAATCGACGTTGTTCCACCAAGAACATATCCATTAACACCTGTAACTCGATTCTTATAGGTCTCCGGCAGCTCGACTAGATCAGGTATATCTTCGTCGTCATCCCCAGTACTGATTCTATAGAAGCGAACTGTAGAGCCCTCAATATATGTGCCAAGCAAACCAGATGTATTGAACTCCAGCACCTGTGAAGCTTCCCTACCGATCTGATTTACTTCATAAGCCTGATGATAATTGATCACATCTTCTGGCATGTAGGTGACACATCTCGGATCCAGATAGAATTCGCCAGCATAAGAGCCTATAGCATTCTCTGGTATTGTACCAAGCAGCATATAGCCACATCCCTGGTTCTTGATATTGGAGATGCCGGTATCTTCCTTGATATAAGAATAAAACACCTGCATATCAGCGACCATGTTCTCGGCCATGTCTTCTGTTACGCCATCAGCAAACAACGAATACACGAGCCTGAGAGGCTCTGGCGAAACGATCTGATCGCCATTTTCATAGACCGCATCCAGCACAGAGCTTGGGATATACACATAATAGCCGTCTGTATTTGCATAAAAGATGCCAAGCAGTTGGGCCGTGTGCTTGTCAGTCCCCTCTGTCTTAACCTTGCGGCAGATTGAAACCCATACCGAATCTGCATTAATTATCACATTTGATGCAAATAGATATTCAACCTGTAGCGCTCTGGCATCCTGTTGAATGCAGAGGCCTAGGCCGGTAATGCAGCTGGTAGGGAACGGCAGAGCCCTATCGCCGAAGAAGGGGTAGGCCATATGCTGGTTGTCATTCAAATATGTCGATAACATCAGTTACCTCCAATTGCCGTGGTTCCACCAGATACAGGCAGCAATGGTTTTAGCTCGATCTTACCATCCATCCCAGCACCATAATAGATACGAGGCGCATTGCATGTGTAGATATATGTTTGCGCGTACTTCTGTGGTTGTGCTTCCCCAGGTGTCTCGACCTCCCAGGTTACTTTGATGTTCCACAACATCTTAAAAGCAACAGATCTTGTCGGAGCTGTTTTGGATTGAAGATAGTTCTCTTCTGTCGGTTGGTTCGCACATCCAGCAACGTGTCCAGGTCTAACGTATTCTTTATGGCCAGATATGAATGAATACTCTAGGTATTCTTCTGTTTCTGTTTCCTTCATACTCGCTGCTGAGTTAGTATTACCTCTCACTTGTACTGGAGTGCCATAGGCATTTAGCAAAACCATATCGATATATGGCAACAGCTTTACACGTGCAATATAAGTACCAGCAACATTCGCCTCGATATCACCTGTCTTAATTATCTTCTTTGTGTTTCTCAAGTCAGTCAGAACACCATCTCGATAAGTTGATACCGCCATATCAGGCGTCGATTCTACGGTTAAAGCACCAGATGGGACAGCCCATACTGTTGATTGTGAAGCTGTAGAACCAGGCACAGGAACAGACTCTGGCGAGCACTGATCTGGTACAGTGTTATTGAAGGGTTTAAATTCAAGTGTGGCGCTAGGAATAAAAACGCTCAATTTATAATCCGACGTCAGCAAAGAAATTGAATCATCATCATTAACCACATATGGATACGTTAGCTCCTGAGGCTTCTTTGGGTCAACTACTCCAGAGACAACATCAACCTCGATTGTACAACGTATCTTCTGTTGTTTGCCGCAGCTTGTGAGTGCCCTCTTTGTCTGTATAACAAAGCCTGTAGTGTCTTCAGGAGCGACCTGTATCTCTGTGCTGGAGTTATTTTGACTGACCACGTAGTTCCACATGTGAACTGTTGTGATGTATTCCTTCAGTAGACGTAACCCGCGAAGCCGCATAAAGCTATCATCCGGAGTTAAGGCAATCGTAGAACCGCCGATCATGCAACGATCCCATTCAGTCTTGGTATTAGAATCTGACCAGAGGACGGCGCCAGGCGCGCGCCAATCATCCCCCGCAAAACCAACACCACCTGTGACCCGATTCTTGGATAGTGTATTGTTATCAGCTATTACATCATCCGCCGAGGGAAACGATACCATCAGATTGACATCTTTCAGCGTGTTGATCCACATGCGCAGATTCTCGGTCTCATATTGCAGGCGATAGACATTCTCACAAGTAGTGCAGCTTGGACACAAATCAACAAGCCATATACCAGAAGCAGTGCCACCATCAATAAGCTGATCATGCTCATTCTTGATGGCCTCTCCCATCGGGAAAGCTGTACTGCCTTTTATCTCCCCCCAGCTATCGCATTCAGACCCATCAATAAAAAACGCACCACGATCTGTTGGAGCTACGCCATTGATAGTAACAATAGGCTTCGGTACAGTGGAAGATTCATAGGCGTCCTTAAACAACTTATTATAGTCGGGCTTTATCTCTACAGTTGTCTCGACAGTAGATACCTTGAAACCTTCAAACTTGAATTGAAGGTTCCCTGTAAGTTGCTCTTTATCGTCGCCCTGTTGAAGATAGAGGTGCATATTATCTCCTGGAAGCTATAAGAGATGCCAGTCTGGATTGCATAGAGTTAATCTTGGTCGCAAGATCCGTATAGTAGTTGTTCAGTACCGTCTTCTCGGCATCGATCTGTTCGAGTGTCGCCAGGATTTGCGCTGTATTCTGTCCATCCTGATCGCAGCATGGCTTGGCGCAAGGATTCGATATAGTGATACCGTGTTCTGTCTGTGCTATCTGAGTGCAGTCGAGTCCTGTAATCGTGAAATTGCCAACGGCATCAGGGAACTTGCCATTGATGCTTGTCACCGCCGAGCCGAAGTGCTCCTGCATAAAGGCGGTAATTTTATTCTGTATATACGTATCCGATATCGTGAATGTCAGTACGCCATTATCATAATCAAACTTGATCCCCTCACTGGCTCTCAGTGTAAGGTCTTCTGCAAAGGTAGCATCGGTGCCGTAGTCATCAACTACTCTGATCGACTGCAGTTCTGACTTCGGCTGCTCAACATAAATGCAGGTTGGGATGATAGCTGTATTTTTCCATGTAAACTGCATGGCGCCGATACCTTGCATATCCCGGCAGGAGCCGATATACAGTGTACCTCTGATGCCGCGCATGGCAGCATACTGAGAGGGAATCCCATACTTATAGTAACCGCTCACGTCGGCAGGTACCGTTGTGATAGCTGTTACCTCGATACCATGTGCCAGTTGTCCGGTATATTCCATGTTCATAGGTATGGATGCAGATACAGCGCAGTCGAATCCTGCTATCGTATCATCAACAGTAGGATCCACGGTCATATAACCAATCGTAACCTGGAACGAGTCCACGTTGCGGACCACTGACGATATAAAGAAACGGGAGGGATCAACACCCTCCACATACGGAACAACCAGCTGTAAATCCGTCAGGAAAGATGACGGCAGATACTGCTCATCCTCAGCTCGCGGCACCGCACTGTCCGCAAGCGGATAGTTACGGTGCATATTGCTGTTAAGCCATTCCAGTGTCCATGTCACACTGTAGTCATTCATTGCGCATTACCTCTAACAGCGGATTCGATGTTGACCTGAATCTTATTGCCTGTCAGAATAGTGCCAACCTTCTGCAGGAAGCGCACACGACTCATGAAGGCATCGACATCAGAGACGGCTTCAAGCTTGCCATATTCATTGATATACAGCGAGTCGCCAGGCTCGCCATCGCTGACAGCAAGAGTCATTGTACCGGTGATCATATAAGTGAGGCTTTGTCCAGCTGTAGCGTTGGACATCGCGATACCGACACACTTGTTGGTATTATCAGCAATGCCATTCTTCTGGTTGGTGCAGATAACAAGCTGACCGTTTAGCACCATAACAGCGTCGCCTGCATAGATAGTCTGTGTAGGCGCAACTGCAAGCGTTTGTGTGATGCCGGAATCCATAGTTTCTGTGGTACCCATGGTTGCTGCTGTACCTTCCGCATTAACAGTGAGTTTGAAACCAGTCCGAAGAAGCGAAATCTGACTACCTGTAGTGCAACCGACAACAGCAACAAGCATACCGCTCTGGCTGACTTCTACATCAGGGATAGTAGCCTCGTTATAGACAAGAGATGTCGCTGTAGTTCCACCGGTCGTCCTAAGTTCCACTGAACCGAGTGGAAGATCAGATAGAGATGTTGGGTTATCAGCCGTAGGCGCCGGAATGTATCGAGCTCTAACGGTAAATGTCGGGGCTGTTGTACCAACTTTCATCAGCCAAACCGCAGCGCTGCAAACAGTATCACCAATATCATCAATCGGCAGATACATCACGTATTCGGAATAACGGCCAGCCGGGAATGTGATATACTGGAATGGCGGATTGCTGGCATCGCTGATAAGAGTTGTGCCATTATGGTTGACACTGTAGGCATCCATAAGGCCGCCGAGCGAATTGGCAGCTGTGATAATAGCCGTACCATCCAGAGAGCGACTGACACCAATACCCGGGCCAGCTGCAATGTCAGTAACCACAGGTGTATAATTCAGTTCTCTGCCGTTGATGCTATAGATTGCCTGAGAGCTCTTGGCGGTAACGCCCTGAATAAAATCATTGCCGGTAATTGCAACGTTGCCGTTGGTGTTGGTAACAGTGAGCGCATCATTTGTGCTATAGACTGTACGAACAACGGCATTCTCATAGGCAAACGGATAATGATTGAAAAGGACAACCTCCTTATCAGGGCCTGTTTCCGATGTGCCGTCCATATAGTATAATTTGTCATCATCGATCACAAACAAGCTGGTGGGGCTCTTAGTATTCACCAACAGGCCATCATAGAAGACAGCCGTGGTATCACCAATCTCACCGAGTGCGGCAGCATAGTCTCCAGTATACTGGAAGTAAGCCGGACGTCCGCTTACCGTAGTCCCTGAGATGCCTGTCCAATAAGCACCCAGCACCTGGCTGCTATGGAAGTGATTGTCATGCGCCATATAGAACAAAGATAGACTGAACTGGCCATTTCCATAATACGACAGAACCGGCTGTCTAAGATGTCCGTTCGTTTCCAGTGTGCCTTTACCCGCATTTACAGGAGACAGATAATACACACCTGGGTTTGCGCTTGCACCAAGGCAACTGGCAGTAACCGTAGCATCTTCCCAGTAGCCACCAATCAGCAGCGTACCAGTCAGAGGACTGCTGCCAGGATCAGTCGCAATAACGATACCTTCGACACGTGCAGATGGGGCCTCGATCGACTGCCCCTGATTCTGCGTTTCTGCCAGCGTAACTGCCAGGGCCTTATCATATTCACCCTGTCTGCTGGCCTCTTGGACATCATTGTATGCCTTATAGTAGACAAGATCACCGACCAGGACACCACTGGCAAGCGGAACATGCTGACGCACAACAGCACTCTTCTGGTTCAGATTATCAACGCGCTCTGACAGATTGTTAAGCGCATCCTGCACCTGTTGAATGCTGGTATCTATGACATCTACAGCCGCATCCGTAGTAGTCGGACTTGCGTCTGAGAGTTTATTGATCTGATATGTGGTAGCCATTTCAATCTCCGATGCTGATACCAACGTTTACAACGATATAAGTACCAGGCACAATCTTTATGTTATTCTTTAATACAGCAGAGTAAACAAACAGGTCATCCAGCTTATTGGCATTCGGCATATGCACCAGTGTCGCAGTTGTCAGCACAGTGTCGTCAGTGACCGGTGCACCTACGAGATCATCAACAGTTAGCATACCAGAGAAGATAACCGTACCGTCATCTTTCAGCTCAGAGCTTGTAACAGCGATTCTGGCGTAGCCTCTTCCATCCTGATTGCGAAGGCTCTTGAAGTAGTTATAGTCAGCTTCCGGTGGTGCGGCTTCTTTCGATGGCCCGTATGTGACATACATGCCGTTAATGGGCATACTGAGCCCTCTCAGATTATTTGCTATAACCCTCTTACCATCTTTCAGCAACTTCATAGTATCACCTCTGCTTCCGCACACTGTTCCTTGATCGTCATCGTCTCAACAACTGCAACTGCCATCATACCAGCGTCCGCAGAAAAGACCGATGTCTTTAAAGTACCAGTATCAGCTTCTGCTGCTACATAGACATTGACCATACCGGATGCACAGCAGCTCTTTCGTATGGTGCCAATCGCAGCAGCCAGCCTATCAAGACTACTGGCAACCAGCCTGACGGTAACCGAACGCCCTCTGCGCAGAACCTGTGTAACGAACTTATAAGGGTTGACGGTAGGAGGTACTTGAATGTTGGGGCACTTTGCGTTCTTCATATTAGCAGCACAGATTTGCTTATAACGCTCCCGCACATCGGGTGCAGCCTTCAAGGGCAGTACACACATGCCATCCACTTCAAATGCTTCCATATTATCCCTGTTAAGAGCAACCATTTCACCAGCATCAGTCTGAATGCGTATACCTGGTACATCGGTGGCCATGGTTTCGTCTGTTCCTTTATAAACCTGAAGATCACCGAACAGAACAGCACCCATCTCAACCTCTGCATTTACAGCATAGTTGGCATCGGCTTTAGAGCAATATACCTTACCTGCAACTTGCATGCAGTGATATCCTTGCTCAGCCCATATGAACTCCACTGTACCAGCTTTCTCGCATATGACAGAATCAGTCACCTTACCAAGCAGCTGCTTCATATTGTAATAGGTCACGCCATTCTGATGGATATCCCATACGATGTCGCTGCAATCATTCAACCAGCTGGACTCAAATCCTGTAACAGGATCACAGACCTTTTCTGTTTTCTTCTGATAACCGAACAGACGGTAATACGCTCTGGGCATACCATCTTTATCTGTGATCTTTACAATGTCCAGCCCAAGCTCTGCAGGATCCGTATAGAAGAGGAACTTGTTCTTATATACATCATAGTCCATGCCCTGGATTAGCACTTTCTGATAATTGATGGTATGGTCAGTCATGTAGAACGGAACAGGCACCGGATCCTTACAATAGCGAATCCAGCCAGTAGTACCATCAACTGTATTATTAATCAGTGATTCAGCAGAGCCGTCTTCCCACATCTGCTCCCATGTATACCATTCCCGCTTGCCATCTACGGCTATATACACAAGGAAAGGTTGCTCGTCCTGTTCGACGCTTGTATCCTTGGCTATAAGACCATTAACCCAGTTAAGGTATTGATTCTCAGTAAGTTTGCTATAAGAGGACAGCAAGTATTCTATACCAAGTAGAAACTCGTTGTCCGCAAATATATCATACCAAAACCGCCCAAGCAGGCGTCTTATAGTCAAGACCCAATTCATATCACATTAAGCCTCATGTTGTCAAGGCAGCCACTGAAGAAGCACACCTGGTAGCCCCAGTAGTTGGGATTCCCCAGATAACGAATGTCGAAGATACCGGTGTTGCTGACGATTGTATCGATGGCGCCATCCTTTGTCATCAAGTCACCCTGTATGACACAAGGAAGCCGAAGATCGACATCAGGGAAGGAAACCAATACAGCAGCACGGATGTCGGAGAAGTTTATGATACCTGTTCCGACTTCCATACCATTGATGTAGTCAACGATTGCTTGTCTGATGCCAGTGAGCTCATCGTCAGTAAGTGTATTAGAAGAGTGGACGGTACAGCCCACATGCAGCGCAACTGGAACAGCAGCCTTAACTTTGATATCCTGACCGATGAAGTGTTCTGTGTCTTTGTTGACATATTCCTGCAGTTGAGAGAGCCCTGGCATATAGGTCATATAAACATCAGCTGTAGAACCACTTATAGCAACAGAAGAATCGAACGTGACCTCGGCGGTTTGGCTAACAGATAGTCTGGCACCATCGGCATTAGTCAGCGGGTCGGTTGTGCCATAGGTGACATTGAAGACAGGCTGATTTGCACCACCTGCATAAACAGAAGCTATGCGAATAAAACCTGGGCAGACAGTGCTATCAATTATTCCTGTATAGGTGGTGCCACCGCTGACAGTCAGGTCAATCGGATAAGACTCTGTGACAGCCTGATTGCTGGTTTTTACATGACAGTCAATATAGCCTCCTGGGTTAATGTTGACACTGTTGTAGCGACTTCTAAAGAGAGGCTTATCTTCCCCGGCTATTACGGACAGACCAAAGACATTGACAGGTGCCTTGGACATCTTTTTCTTGATGCCATAATAGGTGCCGATTCCGGCAGCCGCCGTGTTGTGCTCACAGCGTTTCATCATCTCTGCATCTGTTTCTGTGCCCGAGCCACCTGTAATCGGTGATGTAAGATCAGCAGTCACAAAATACGGACAGCTGAAGTTAAGGATCACATCTGACCCCACGGGGATCTCGATCTTCCCTGGATTAACTGCCTCTACAGGAATGTTGGCCATATAATTGACACCAAGCGGGATTGCTTGTATATAAATTGTCGTATCGGTATCTGTATAGCTGGCTGTAGACGCCAGGATAATGCACTGCTTGGTCGTGCAAACCTGAACACCAGCCACTGTGAAACGTGCGCCGGATGCAATCGTGAGCGCACTGGTTTCCAGAGTCAATGTAATCACGCCTTTAGATGGTGTCGCCTGTCTGCGTTCAACAAAGTAATTGGATGCAACAAGATCTGCCACAGGATTCACAGTAAGCTGTGACGTTTTAAGGTAGACAATGCTGTATTTATTCAGCGAGTTATCCACATTACCGGATGCCCACGAAAGAAGATACGCGATCGGCCGTATAATCAGTTCTCTGATGACAGAGCCGGTCTTGGTGAGCAGTGTGGGGGCAGTCTGCGTAACGGCATCAATAGCCACCTGCTCTGCGGCATTAAAAGATGTTTTGGTAGGTTCTATATAATCAGCCATTGTTCAACTGTCCTTTCACAGTGGTACCGTCTGCCAGTACGAGTGTGCAGGTGATGACGCCGTCTTCACAGGCGCCTGTAAACGAAGCAATATTCTGCACATCGACTGCATCCAGCATACTTACCGCTGTAGCACATCCCAGTGCAAGATAAGTGTTCATAATAGCGTCGGACGGTATATTGGCACCTTCAAGAAAATTCAGCAATGTGGGTCCACCGTCACTGTCACGATATGGGTTCTGCGGGTCTGACAGGAGCATGACATACAAGCGCTGCAAAAGCATAAGCCCAGTATCAGGAGACTTGCCCGTAATACTGAACTGTACTCGACCGCTTTCTGCCGGTATCATCAGGAGATCTTCAAACATAGTCTTCCCTCTCGATATCCTGTTCCAATTTCAGCTTGCGCTGATAAAGGGTCTTATAACAACCAAGTAGCAGCTTCTTATGTGAGGCTCTGGTAATGTTCAGGTCACGACGTACGCGAGACGCTTCATGTATAAGTCTGGATGCACCTGCGATGGCTTCCACTGTGTTCTGTGCTTGTGCAAAACTCATCTCGCTTTCAGCTTCTTTTTCAGCCTTGGATCGATCCAGCATCTCGTCAGTTATATAGCCATCCACATCATTCGTGATACCTGCAGGAGCCAGTAACTCGTTGATAGTTGCTAGCTCCGCATATTTGGCCTGTCTAAGCATAGAGTCCGAGCTCATATTAGACCTCTCACTTCAGACATCATAGCCAGGATCTTGCCTCTGCGCTGACTGATAGCAGCTGGTGTGATCTTCAGCTTAGCAGCTATCTCTTTCGTAGAGAGCACAGGCTTTCCTCCATGTCCAGAGGACCACTCCATGATCTTTTGATCGATAGGCCCAACAGAGCGATATACATAATCGTAGTAATCGTCATCAGTTATATCGGACTCGAAGAACGTGGAGTTATGGCTTTCCGGGTTTATAGTTGCCGTATCCGAAACGATCTTATTGCCATTCAGGATCTGCCGAATCTTCTTGAGGCTGAAGCCAGTCTCATCGGCAAGCTCCATCTCAGACGGCTCGCGGTCGTAGGTATCTTCAAAGTCTGCTTTGGCTCTGGAGACAATATTGTACTCCATTGCCTTGCGCTCAGAAATCGGAATAATGTTCTGTCTGGTATTGGAAATACGATTCAAACGCTTAAGACTGTTGAACACATGCGTAGTCGGATCAGCACCTCTGGATGGATCATATGTCTTAAGCGCATCCAGCGCGAGCTTGGCTGCTTTTACCGCGAGATCCTTGGAGTGGCCTGGGGCATAACTGGTAATAGCTGAACTGATAGTAGGCTTCAGCTTATGCAGCACGACCGAGGTAACTTCTTCATTCGGATCCTTATTCCAGGCAGCAACCAGCTCTTTCATCGACATTTTATCATAGCCGACATTTGTTGGAACCTGCACAGGCTCAAGGTCTTTGAGCTGCTGTTTCTGTTCCTCTGTCGCTGTGGGAAGCTTCTGTGTAATTGTTTCGAATATGGTTGCCATGTTATTCCTGCTTGTTTTCTGTAATCTTTGCGTATAACGGGCATGTGATCTTCTCTTCCTTGGCATCGAATGGACGAACTCTGGATAAGGTCATTCTATAGCTGCATGAAGCGGACTGACCGGCATTATAAGAGAACGAAATGGAGTGCACCATACCACGGATCTTAAGAGGAGTATTATCGAGTCCAGCAGCGTCGCTGGTTGTAACAGGCACGATATCGATAGGCTCTCCGATCAAGTCTTCAAGCACAAAGCCGTATTTGTCTTTATTGATGCCAAAGCGAATATCAGGAAGCAGATCAAGCTCTGCCGTTGCCGTTTGTCTATAAAGCATCGTGTAGATTGCCTGCGCAATCGAGTCCGCGATATTTTCCCCAACCAGATAGTCCTGCTGATCAGGCTGTCTTTTTGGTGCCGTATCGGTGGCTTCTCCGAGTTTATCTTTACTCTTCTGGTCTTCTATCGCATTTGCCTGTGCAACTTCATCATTATCAGCAGGTTTGGTTTCTGCACCTGATGGATTGGATGTTTGCCTGGTCCTTGTGAAAGAGTTGTGTAGCCACTTGGGGGCTCTATAGAGTTTCCATTTATAGTGTTTGGTATCTTGCATAACTTCGTTCATAGCAGCAGTAGCTGGGTCACTTTGCGACAAGCGCTTCTTGACATATTCTGCAGCAACCGGATCACTTGCATATGCCCCTATAAGATAAGCAGGTACACCGGCTGTTTGTCCATCATTACCACGCATATCCAAAGCATCCGAGAAGTTTACAGCAAACACCTCCGGGTCATTAATATGATCCAGCGGATGGAAAGCAGAGTTCATGGACGCAACAGAACTAAGAGGAAGCTGATACACAGTGTCATTTGTTCCCCAGGCACTGGATGGCTTGATCTCCATCATGCCATCTGAGAAACGCGGAATAATGGACAACAGAAACTCGGGGGACAGTATAGCTCTGGTTATGGCATCATAGATAGAGCCGCTTTGTAGCACCTGTGTGAGGGCATCGCAGAGCTCCACATTGAATGAGTTGTCGGTAATCGTGTTAGCCAGATCCAGTTTCTTTTTATCAAGCGAATAAGAGGATCGTATATAATCTTTTATCTTCAAAAGTGAACCAACACCAGCTGTCTGCGGGTTCACAAGGTTGTACGTGTAGGAGTTCAGGACTACAAAAGCATCACACAGACAAGCTATACGGGTTGCGAGATCTTTTTCCTTGATCATATCTTCCAGCTTACCTACAATAAGCATAGAAGCAAGCTGTCCCATACGCGCCATTCCCTGTTTCTCAGCAGCTTCCTGGTCCGTCAGCATCTTGCCGCTTAGCAGCATTTTCACTATCTGAGATCCACAGATGTTCTTATAGGCAGTAAGAGGCTGTGCCATCAGATTGCAGGCGCTGTACATCATCTCAAAACGCACTGCACGGATGGTTGCAGAGCCTGTCTTATATACAAGCGACGCACCCACGATGGAGCCTTTGAATACCAGATAATCAACATCATCCAAATCTTCATAGACCTCGCAGGGGATCAACTCCATACTATTAGACATCTCGATGCTTTGAATCTCTTTATACAGATCCTCCGCATTATTATCAAATCTGGAGCTTCCAAGGATATTGCGGCCGCAACCAACCACACAGGAAGCAGTCGGTATCTGGTTGATGCTCATTGTAAGGCTGAAGGCAGAGCACACATAGGGTACTCTTTCAACAACCAACTTATATACACCAACCTTTGTTACGCTTAGATTACTGGTCATTTAGACACCTCTCTAAGCAGCTGCAGGCAAGCGGCACCCATCCAATCAGTGAAGGATGCCTTAATCATGCGCCCCGTAATATCTGTGTCAAGATAACGAAGAAGCGGTCTATAAGCAGAGACTGGTTTAATCAGCCCGTGCAGACAATACCGACTGTCGCTGTGATCGGCATCTGTCGGCCGAGTAATAGGCACGTAGGTATTATTATCATCAAGCTTCAGAATATCTGATCCAAAATTGGTGTAACGAACAATATCGCACAGAAAGGCTGCAAACATGCGCTTCTTATCATCGGGTATGCCTGTCATGACAATATCACGAATTGACAGCATCTTATTGCTTGGCACTATCATATCATGCCGCTTATCATAAAAAGCATAATCAGAGGAGCCAGATGTTCCCCAAGTAAGAATGCCATACAGTGTATTCATTTTTTCGCGGCTCCATTCTGTTTATTAACACCTACCAGCGATAGCGTGTAGTCATACATCCGATGCACAGTTCCCTGACCGTTCTGATTTGAGTTTGCTACATTCAGCTGTACAATGACACAGCGGAATGCCTGGGCTGGTTGTTTGGCGCCACTTGCGATCGAGATGTCAAACCTGACATGCGGATTAGCGCTGACTTTATTCTCTTGATAAAAGTCCAGGATTTGTGTACGCGCAGCATCGTCTTTAGAAGGCTCTATAAGGCAATTATTGATACCAATGATGTTGATACCGCTAAGCTCTATAGCGGTTGGAGTGTCTCCAAATGCAGCAACCATAAAGTCATTACTGAGCGCTTTTGTAATGCTGACATCTGCACGCTGTTGAATCTTAATAGCTGTTGCCGGGGCGCTTGCTAACAGCGTCTTAATATCAGAGCCGGTTGCAGATGCTCCAGCGTTACCATCCACCTTGTATATTGTAATGAAAGCCTGATCACCTATGATTGCCTGTGACACGGCTCCCTGCTGGGAAAAAATGTCAAGCCCTTTAGTCGTAACTTCGTTCGCCATATAGTATCCGATCTCACTCTGGTTTTTGACCTTTTTCTGTAAGAAGTTTATTTACAGCATCTAGCAACGTGTTCATTGTTGTCAATAAATCCGACATTTGAGTCTGCTGACTGCCAGGAGCATTATAGACTTCATTTACAGCATCATTAAGCGTGTTCAGATCTTTCTTAAACTCGTCACCCTTAAGTCCATTATCTTCAAAGATCTTTTTAATAGTGGCAGAATCCATATAGCCCTCTTTCTGCCACGCTTTATCGATACCGGCTAGTATAGCGTCGCGTTTGCCTGCGGCATTCTCAGAGAGCTTCATATTTTGGATCTTTGACTTCAGGGCATCTGCATGCATTAGATCGGCTGCCTCTGTACGGCGTTCAGCAGCTGTCATCTTGGCATATTTATCATTACCACCAGAAATGATCTGCATAATGTTACCCCATTTCTGGCTGTTCAGATTATTCTTATCATCGCCAAGGTAGCGTTTTAAATCCTCTTCATCCAGTTCCTTTGCTGCAACCAGCGCACCTAAAAGCTGTCCTTTCTTGCTCTTATCAGCCTCATCATACTGCATAGCAAGATCGGTATACAACTCATTTGTCAGACCACCATTGAATTCATATGCCACATAGTCCGCTATGAAATCTTTATCGACTTGCTCGTTAGCGTCTCGCTTAAATCCAGCTATCGCTTGAGCCCTTTCAAAGGCCTGTTTCGCCAGCGTTTGATCCTGCGCATCCAGTAGACTTAGTTCAGAATTATTAAGCTTAATAGCGTCCCAACTCCAGTCTCCCTTCAACGCATTCCTGGCTGTATTCTTCCAATCATCAGAGATCATCCATTTCTTCATGCGGTTAGCGGCGTCCATCTTCTTTCGCTGCATCTCTCGGGCGGGTGCATATTTGTTGTAATTCCCGCGCGCTATAATCCCAGATTGTAACTGATCACCGAACTCTCCAGCAGCTGTACGATACAGCATTTGCTTAACAAGAGCGCGCTCACCGGACGACATATTACGCGTTGCAGCATTCTCCGGATCATCGATCTTATCCGGATCTGTCAAATAACTCGGATCGGCTAGCGCCAAGCTCATTGCTTTATCATAAGCCGCTCTATCGCCATTATCGGCTATATAAAGACGCCCTATATCAATAAGATCCTGGACGTTCTCGTCCATTATGGCTATCTCTCCGCCCAGGTTCTGTTCTATTGCCTGTTGATACTCCTTAAAGCCTGCGCCGCGTCGCAAATCTTGCATGCTGCTAGCTCCCGAAATTTCCAGAATGGCGGCATCAGTTCCATAAGTCTGTCGCAGTTCATTATAACGTTCTCTGAATTGCGCCATTGTGCCGGACGCGTTATCTTGCCGCCAAAGTGAGTAGGCAAGATTAAGTGCTTCCGCACCTCTGGAATTCGATGAGCGAAGCACAAAATCCTGCATCTGGCCCTGGAAGCGCTGTCTGGACATTGTCATTGGAGACAGACCAGATTCTGTGATAGCAAGCATGGTTTCAGCCTGTGCCAGTGAGCCAAGATCATTCACATACGGCACACTCATGCCTTGTATGGCCCCGGCAAATGCTTTATTCGCAGCACTCAATTGTCCGATTGTGTAATTACCAACGGTAGCTCCTGCTATAACACGCTGGGCTATATCCTCAACCCTGGTAGCACTCATTTGTGTGAACTTCTGCCCAGAGAGGTCTTCGACTGCTTGAATCATGGCCGGCACGTCTTTACCGAAGACATCCTTCAATGAGGACAATGCCTTGGTGTAATCCTTCGCCATATCCCGGATCTTATCAGATGCTTTCTTAAGCCTATCAGGATCTCTGGCATCAATACCTTGATAAGGATCTATATCTCGTGTTAGAGCCGCAACGACAGCCGAGGTCTCCCCAACATCCATAAAGCCATAATCCGCTTTATTGTAGTTATAGGATCCACCTGGGCCTGTCATAAAGAGATTACCTACAGCACGGGCCCTCAGAAATGCATCTCGTTGACCTTGATTTCGACTGCGTCGTATAATATTAACACCGGCAGTTTGTAGATTCTGACTAGCCGCATTTATGCCATCCGGATCCAGCATGTTATACATCGTGCTCCACAAGGGATTCGACATATAACCGAGAGCCTGATTCTGCATGTCAGCATTATATTGCTCCAGTGTGCCGCCAGCATTTCCTTCCTGTTGCAGCCAGGAATCATAGGACATGAGAGTCTTGCCAACATCAGCAAAGAACCCCTGCCTGGCCTGCATAGACTGCAGCTTAAGTGCATCGCCGGCTACCCTGTTCATGCGACGCTTCTGCAGCTCCACATTCGTGCCATAAGGCGTCATGTTGGAGAACAGAACAGTATCAAGAATGGCGTCGCGCTGATTACCATTCTGCAGACCCATCATCTGATAGGCAAAGTTCTGCAGCATAGGCGCAAACGGCGCGAATGGGGTTCCTCCCAGCACAGATTGCATAAGCTGCGACATGATGTCGTCAGCAGTCTGAATACCAGCTCCAGCCATTTCTATACCTCATTTACTGTTGTCTTATTTACTTAAAAGTGCTGGGGTCAAGCTGCACTCCAACGGAACGGCACATTTCCTGATACATATCACGTCTCTGGTCTTCCGTCATATCGCCAAGGTTTCTTGGTCGCTTCTGCTTATAACCAAGATACTCCGCCAAAGTCATACCCGCATTATCTGCTGCAGCCTGCACCGACAACTCCGTGCGCCTTTTCAGGAAGACATAACCAAGAACAGCAGCCGGATCACTGTTGTTCTTGGCGAATCTCTCTATTGCCTTGTAGGTATCGTGCTCCGGCATGCAGAGTATCAGGCTAGCTCGATACCCTTCCAAAAATTTTCGTCGAACCCTGTTTCCAGGAGCACGTTATAAAGATCATTGTGCGTCTTCACAACAGCTCGCAGCATGACATCGGGCATCGTAGACAGCTTGTCCTCCGCGCAGCAATCGGCATAGATATCTTCCAGATTAGTATTTGCGATATCGCTGCCAAGCGCGAGAATACTGTCACAGGTTTCCCTGATTGTCTCAGATGGTGTAAACCTCTTCTGCACTGTACCATCTTTCCTGGTACGGATGTTGGTAATCGTGCTGTACAGCTGAATGGTACCATAGAGCTCATCCATCTTCTGCTTCAACGCATCCGGTGTATTGGTGTCCTTGATTATCTTATCCAGCATCTGCAGCGTTGTATAAACGCGTCTGCCGTCCTGCTTAGACAAAATCGTGACCGTAATGTCCACGCTGCTATAAAGAGTATACGTATGCTGGAACTGCACACCAGAGATAATACTGGCCATATATTCATCCAGTACTGCGCTCTTGATCTCCAGCGGTCTGTGCAGCGTCATTTCACCGCAGCACGGACAACGCATAAGTTCTTTGTTTTCAGTTGTTTTGGTTTCTTCTGCCATAATAAGCTCCTTTAGATGGTATTGGTTCTATAACCAGTTAGAAGTGAAGTTTCTGTATAACCTGCTGTGCTAATGAACGCTTTATTCCAAACCAGCAGCCCTGGATAGCACATAGATTCCTGTTGATCACCTGCTTTATCTATGCTGATAACAGACTGCTCATCCCATGTTTTTCCGGTAGCCTGCTCCTGCCAGACCATACCAGGCATACGCAGACCGTCAGACACGCCATAGTCAGAGGGGAACGCGAAGCTATTTACAGTGATAAATACATCCTGATACATATATTCTGCGGCTCCAACAATCATACCTGCGGAATAAGCAGCCAGGGTGTGCTGATCAAGTTTCTTGATATCGGTCTTCTTGAACGGATCACCAATGCTGGTATCTAATACGCCGCAGAGCCTTGATGTGGATCCTATGCCGTTTGCGGTTACCTGCCCACAGAAGTGACCTGCTCCGTTGCAATTGAACATACCTCCTACAAGACAGTGGCCTTCTACAACAAGCTGCGGAGCACCGAGCGCAGTCGTCAGCTCAATCTCTTTTTCCTGCCCATCTCTGACAAGCGTAATCTTTTCCTGGGATTGCATACCAACCATTGAGACTCTGACAGGCAATTCCAGTCCATTGGTATAGAGACCTGCTGAAGAGGCGACAGCCTGAACGCAGAGGC
>Ga0256405_10003605_pt1 | contig 31522 bp, 20 predicted proteins | sample RumenRJG_02DNA_FD_189096 | JGI IMG/M metagenome (GOLD analysis project Ga0256405, IMG submission 189096) | Bovine rumen microbial communities from Lethbridge, Alberta, Canada - RJG_02 | ecosystem: Host-associated > Mammals > Digestive system > Stomach > Rumen | place: Canada: Alberta...
TCAAGGGGATTGCTGTTTCACAGGCTTGCAGGTCTGGCAATGGCAACAGAACCCAATCCGAGGTCTTCCATCATCGGTAGAGGCGCACAAGATGTTGTGTAGGTTGCGTCAACTGCATAACCAGTTTATCGGATACATCTTCCCAGGTGCGATGGCGATTGCCGCCGAGAACGCCGACATCGACAAGGTTAAGCACCTCGACTCGACCGAGCTCTCAAAGCGCCTTTACAAAGTCGTAAAGTTCCGGAGCGACGGACTCATCACATTCCGTCGCCACCTTGAAGCTCGTGCAAGCGTAGTGCTTGCAAAAGATTTGGCAAATGCGGGCAAACACAAAGCAGGGGAATCCTCAATAGATTTCGTAACGCCCCATGAACTACTATTATTGAGCCCTGGAATATACTTCAACAACATGATCTTCGAAGGTATCCATTTCAAAATGATGCTCGACGGGACAATCGTCTTTTTGAAATGATTTCGAGAACGCTATGCTTTTCAAACATCGGCAAGCTGTCTCTTAAGTATGAGCAGCTCGTCTGGAGCACAGAGGCTGGAGAGTGCCGCTCAGTGCCAATAGAAGATATCGGGTTTGTAATTCTCGAGTCAGAAAAGATTGCAATAACAACAGCCGCCCTTCAGTTTCTTTCTGCAAACAATGTTGCTGTCGTCGTTTGCGATCAATCTCACACACCATCGGCACAGCTTCTGCCATATGCGGCCAACACCACGGCCGCAGAATCAATGGAGGCACAGTTGTCGACGACGGACGCCGTAAACGGACGCTTATGGCGCATGATTGTCCGGCAAAAGCTACGCAACCAAGCGAACCTGATGGAACGGCTCGGGGCGAAGAATTCCAAGCGGCTTCTTACATTAGCGGACGAGGTAAAAAACGGAGATCCCTCTAACCGCGAAGCCCAGGCAGCCAGAATTTATTTCCAGGAATTGGGCCCAGAAGGTTTCGTGCGCGACCGAGATGGTGATTGGCCAAACGCCCCGCTCAACTACGGCTACGCAATACTACGGGCTGCAACAGCACGAGCGCTTGTCGGATCTGGGCTTGCGTGCTTTCGCGGCATGCATCACCATAACCGCTACAATGCGTTCGCCCTCGCAGACGACATGATGGAACCATATCGTCCGTTCGTCGATCAATACGTCCTCGGCAAAGTAAAGCCCTTCGATGTGCCGATGAATGAGCTCACTAAGGAAATGCGCGCGCGTCTTCTGCAAGTGCTAACGTGCGATGTTAACCTCGGCGACGTTCGCCGCCCTCTGATGGTTGCGCTTTCCTGCACAACTGCGTCGCTCGCGCGTTACTATAGAAAAGAGGCGGACGAACTGGCGCTTCCGAGGTTCAACTGATGCTGTGCTCCCAAGAAGCGATAACCGGCTACAAAATCATGTGGCTTTACGTGATGTTCGATTTACCGGTCGAGACAAAAAAACAAAGAAAGCGCGCCACTCTGTTTCGGAAGAATCTCTTGAAAGATGGCTTCGGCATGCACCAATTTTCCGTTTACATCCGGCACTGTGCAAGTTATAGCTCTGCCGATGTCCATATCGAGCGCGTGAAACATATGGTTCCAGAAGAGGGGTCGGTTTCGATACTCAAGGTGACAGACAAGCAGTTTGAAAACACTATCCACATTGTTGGCAAGAAGGCAAAACCGCCACCCACCACACCCCTTCAACTGGAATTTTTCTAAAAAACCAACGAGCAGGACCGCTGAGACAGCCCCGCTCGCCATTTTTTTGCAGCACAAAATCACATGAAATGACTGACAATAAAGGACGAAATACGCCCAATACTGTTTCTCATTTCAATAGAGCATCAAATCACAACTCTATCAGCCTTCGCTTTTCAGGATTGGGGACTGTTTCTCATTTCAATAGAGCATCAAATCACAACAAGAAATCGCACGGGTAGTCATTTGGATAAACTGTTTCTCATTTCAATAGAGCATCAAATCACAACTATTTCGCTATCTTGCTGACCACGCCAGTACTGTTTCTCATTTCAATAGAGCATCAAATCACAACCTGAAGCAGATGATCGACGCGGCGTTCAAACTGTTTCTCATTTCAATAGAGCATCAAATCACAACATTATGCCCTCTGCGTCCTTTTTAGCCCGACTGTTTCTCATTTCAATAGAGCATCAAATCACAACTCGCCACATCCTTGATGATCGACTTTAACCACTGTTTCTCATTTCAATAGAGCATCAAATCACAACGCACTGGTTTGTCTACGGTTAACACTACCTACTGTTTCTCATTTCAATAGAGCATCAAATCACAACTTTCTATCCTGACATTTCGAAAATCGATTGACTGTTTCTCATTTCAATAGAGCATCAAATCACAACTCAGCCTTGCTACCACCGGTTATGGACTTACTGTTTCTCATTTCAATAGAGCATCAAATCACAACGCCTTGAGTATGATGGTACTACTCATGATACTGTTTCTCATTTCAATAGAGCATCAAATCACAACGGTTCTGCGCGAGGATTGCGCAGGCGCTCCACTGTTTCTCATTTCAATAGAGCATCAAATCACAACCGGTGGTCCTCGGCGTCCGTGCGATCTGCAACTGTTTCTCATTTCAATAGAGCATCAAATCACAACGCAACGCTGGTATGCCTCATACTCCTATTACTGTTTCTCATTTCAATAGAGCATCAAATCACAACTTGACATCGTGCATATAATATGGTAGAATAACTGTTTCTCATTTCAATAGAGCATCAAATCACAACCGGTGGATTGGTTCTAATTTTGGCAGTGCAACTGTTTCTCATTTCAATAGAGCATCAAATCACAACGTGGCGGCAAGATAACGGATATCTTCCCTACTGTTTCTCATTTCAATAGAGCATCAAATCACAACGCAATGGCAAAGCGGCGTATAAATTGCGTACTGTTTCTCATTTCAATAGAGCATCAAATCACAACATGACTATGTAGTCGCTTGATTGTTCGACAACTGTTTCTCATTTCAATAGAGCATCAAATCACAACCGCCCTTGTTCTCGAGCTTGCGGAGATAGCACTGTTTCTCATTTCAATAGAGCATCAAATCACAACGCGTTCGTCGGCTTGTTCTTGTCCATGTCACTGTTTCTCATTTCAATAGAGCGTCAAACTCGACACATGAATTTTCAAAGAACATAAGTATTATATCATATTATCACGCTCGAAGGTAAGCGAGCTGACGGAACGTCGGCGAGCGCAGAAGCTGCGAAGAAAAAAGCGCCTTATGGAAGGTGAGGTAAGGGACGAGGGGACGAGTGCCGAACTGAGCGACATGCGGCGACGCGGTTCGTCGGATGCGCGGTGAGACACGTCGCAAGGCGAGGAGGCGTATCCGCCGACGAAGCATTGCGGCGCGTATCGCCGCGAAGACGACGGGAGCGGCGGCGCAGGGAGCGGGGTATCACCCGAGGCCGAAGGCCGAGCCGCCGAAGGCGGTCGCTAGAGGTGTGAGAGGCCGAGACCCCGAGCACCGCGCCGAACTCCCGAGGGTGCCAAGCGCGGCCACGGTTCGGGTCGGGTAACCGCCGAAAAACGCGGAGCGTTTTGAGGGGCGAGGCCGAAGGCCGAGCGGAAAGCCCACAGAAACAAGGCTTTGGGACAAAGCCGCAGTTTCGTAGGGCCGAGCGGAACGGATCGAAGCAGGGGGAGGCGAGTTGCGCAGGACTCGACCCCGACGGCGTATATGTATACGCCGAGCGGGTCGGAGGACGCGCAAATCGCCCGCCCTGCACAGGGAGTACCGTTACCCGAACCGTGGCCGCACGTTGATAGGCAAACCAGCACGGCACAGCAACTCGCCATGCCACATGCGCATTGCGTTCATACTAAAACCGCAAGCACAAACCAAACACAAACTCCCGAGCCAACGTGCTCTCGGGAGCATGGAAAAGATCAAGTTGTCATGCGGTCACCCGCAAGACATTGAAATTATAACACACCGCGCTTCGAAATGGCAAGCGCAGGATTTTTGAAATTTTTCGATAGTTCCGATTGGTTTGAGACTATCGCAAATGGGCTACACTTTCACTACGGACTCACCGTATGCTATCACCTTCTCGTCGTGCGAAATCAACAAAAGTCCATCGCTGCGTGCCTGAGTTATGAGCATCCGATCAAATGGATCTGAATGAATGTCTGGCAGATTGGCTATGTCTACGCCATGCCGAGAACGTACAGGCAGTTCGATAAAGCCCATCTTAAGTGCGAGATCTTTGGCGCGCTCAGATGTGATAGCCATCTGCTGCGGATGCTTCGCGTGCTTGATCGATACCTCCCAAAGCGATATTGGACTGAAGTAAAGCACATTCTCGGGATTCTCAAGAATTGTCTTGGCCTTTCGCGAAAGCCGCTTCACATCCAGCGCAGCCCAAAGGATTATATGCGTATCAAGCAAATACTTCATCAGAAGCACTCCCAAACATGCAGGCGATTTCTTCGTCCATCGAGCGATCCTCATCCTCGGTGGGAATGCGGCATTCGCCATCGGCGATTCCCAGTTTCCTTTTCTTCATTTCAGGCTTACGCGTAGAAAGCTCAATGATGTACATCTTCACAAGATGGCTGAGCGACGTTCCACATGAACTCGCATAAATCTTTGCGTCTTTTACAATCGCCGGAGGAAGCTGCAACGTGTAACTCATCGACACTCCTTTCGTTGCTGTTTATTATACCAGATTCATAGTCGTTTTTGCTTACGTCGTCCTCCTTCGCTGCTTGCGCCAGCTACGGAGGACATGGCGGATGTTGCCACCCGCCCTTGGCGGACTCCGCGTTTCGCGTGCCGCCGGTCCCGGGTCGTCGAGCGCCCGGGAGCATGGAAAAGATCAATGTCGTCATGCGGTCACCCGCAGGACATTAGAATTATACTACATTCGCCCTTTCGCCGTCAAATCGCAAAATTAAAAATCAAAGCGCGGTGAAATGAGATTATGGTGCGGACGAAATCGCGACGGATTTGCCGCGCGGGAGCGGAGGGGGGTGTTTCGGCGCAATGCGAAGCGACGGCGAAAAAGACGGAAGCGACCCGATTTCGACGCGTCGTCATTTTGCCGAGAGGCTTGACGGCACTGGCAAAATGTGAAAGACCGCGAAATCGATGTCGCCACCGGCTTTTTCGCCGGAGCTTTGCCGCGTATCCGCGGCAAAGCTAGCGAGCCCTAAGCCGAAACATCCCCTCCGCGTACGCGCCACCGCTATACATCTGACGGTGCGACACATATGCCGCGGGGAAGCGGGCGCCTCGGAGAGGCGCCCCTACCAAGACTGCGCGAGCACGGTTGCCCGAGACAAAGCCGCACGTTGTCAGGCAAACACGCACACAGCATAACCACTGTGCGTCGCAAATCTATCTATCGAGGAGGATTCGCATCGAGCCGATGCGGGCGGCCATGTTCACGATGGACATGTCACAGCCGGCTGCGGCAATGGCATCGCCGGCAGCGCCGTGGAGCCACGCAGACGCCGCCGCAGGAAGGAAAGCGTCGCCGCCGAGATACGCCCACCTCGCGGCGACCACGCCGGAAAGAAGGTCGCCCATTCCGCCAAGCGCCATAAAGGGATTGCCTGTCGTATTCTCGTACACCCTCTCGCCGTCAGGAGAGACGACAAGCGTTCCAGGACCCTTGAGAACGACCGTAGCGCGATAGCGCCGCGCAATCTCCTTTGCCGCGGCAATTCTGCCGCTGGAGACTTCCGCGCAGTCAACGCCGAGGAGACGCGCCGCCTCGCCTTCGTGCGGAGTGAGAATCAGCTCCGTCCCACCCTCGCGGCCCCCGCCATCGCCGCATATCGCCGCGAGATGGGTAAGCGCGTCGGCATCGACGACAAGCCGCCCGCCGCCGGAAAGAAGCCCGCGCACGGCAAGCCGCGCAGCTTCGCCGAGCCCAAGACCGGGCCCGACGACAGTCACATCGGAATGCGGAATTTCGCCGCCAAGGTCAGACACCGTCGCCTCGGGGAGCAGCGCTCCCGCGGCACAGCGCGACTCCGTCGGGACGACGAGACGGACAAGCCCCGCTCCGGCGGCTCTTGCTCCGAGGCCTGCGATCACCGGTGCGTGAGGGAAGCCGTGCGAACCGCCGACGACCGTAACGGTGCCGACGGAACGCTTGTGCGCGTCACGCGGCCGCGCACGAAAGCCCCCTGCTATCTCCTTAGGCGTTTCCATGCGAGGGTGATTATACCAAAAAACGCCGCGCGGCACATCCGCCGCGCTAAATCAGCGTGATTCGAGGAGTGCCTTTGCGCGCTTGTTGCCGAGCCGCGCGGCGCGGTAGAGCCACGTCTCCGCGGAGGCGATGTCCTGCTCGACGCCGATTCCCTCGAGGTAGCATTCGCCGACGAGCGCCTGCGCCGGGGCGTGGCCGTTCTTCGCGGCCTCGAGCGCAAGGGCAAAGCCGCCCTCCAGGTCCTTCTCGACGCCTATGCCATGAAGCCGGCAGAACGCGAGATCGTTCATCGCGGAGAGGTTCTTCTGCGCCGCCGCGCGCGTATACCACGCTATCGCTCCGTCGATGTCCTTCTCGCAGCCCCAGCCGCGCAGCAGGCAAAGCCCAAGCGACGCCTGCGCGTCGGAATTGCCCGACGCGGCCGCAGTGCGATACCAGCGGACGGCTTCCGCGAGATTCGTCGCCGTTCCCTGTCCGTACATGTACGCCTCGGCAAGAGCGCACTGCGCCACCGGGCTTCCGTCAGCCGCGAGCTGCTTGAGCCGCGCGAAATACGCGGCGTAGGACTCATCGTGCGCCTTTGCGACCGTAAGGACGCGAGGCGGCGCGTTGAAGCGCTTTCCCGCCCAGCGGCGCAAGTCGTCGAGATGCCCAAGCGCGACAAGCCCGGCGGCCACCGCGACGAGCAGCAGGACGCAAAGGAACGAGCGGAAGTAGTTGCGGTGGCGCAAGGCCGCGGCAAACGCGTCGGCCGACTCATAGCGGTCGCCCGGAAGTTCGCGCGTCGCCTTGCGGATGATCGGCTTCACGCTCGCCGGCGGACGCCCCTCGTAGAGCGCGCGGAGAATCTTCCCAAGCGCAAAGACGTCGCTCTGCACCGACGCCTCGCCCTTCAACAGCTGCTCTGGCGCGGCGTAGTCGAGAGTCCCGACGCCGACGGGCTTCCCGTCGATGATCGATATGCCGCGGCCGTGGCGCACTATCGGGTCCGACACCGCCGTACCGCGCTTCTTGACGAGGCCAAGATCGATGAGGACGGGTTCTCCGTTCGCGCGCCTCAAAATGTTGCCGGGCTTCAGGTCGCGGTGTATGTAGCCCGCCTCGTGAAGCGTGTGGACGGCCTTCGCCACCCTGTTCATGAAGCGCGGAACCTCCCTGCGTGGCATCGGGTCGGGCAGCGGCTGAAGGTACTCCATCACATAGTATGGCGCGCCTTTCCACGTGCCGCCGCCCATGAACCGCGGGAGCGAGCGGAGCGAAAGGAAGCGAAGCGCATCGGCCTCCGCGGCGAAGCGCTCCGCAAGACCGCGCGAGCCGTCGACGAGAAGCTTGAGCGCACCGTCGTGGCCAAAGCGTGCGTTCGTAACGCGGTAGACCTCGGCGGAAAGCCCGCGGCCGAGATACGCCTCGACGCGCCACTCGTCTACGACCTCGCCGCGCGCAAGCAGCCCGCCGCGGTTTTCGCCGAACGACTGGGCACCGAGCCAGCTCTCCACGCTCGCGGCAGACGGGTTCATGCGGAGTTGCGGCGCGAGAGGAAAAACGCGCAGAGGATCCAGGCGGCGAGCATGACGCACGACACCACGAAGACCTTGAACCATCCAATGTCGACGACGAGGGTAAAAGCAAGCGCCGTCCACAGACCGCCTCCCATAACGGGCTCGTGGAGGAGCTGCTTGTAGCCGAAGCTCGCCGCCGCGCACGTCTTCGAGTCGGGATCAACCGTCCTCAGGAGCAGAAGACCGGTTGCCGTCACTCCCGTGGCCTGGCCGAAGTCGGCTATGGCACGCTCGAACCACGCCTCCTTGAGGCAGCGCGGCCCGAACCACAGGACGACGAACACGCTCCAGACGGCACCGGCGAGAATCAGCGCCACAAGCGGGACCCAGTTCGCCGCCACGACCTTGATGCTTATGGTCGCCACCGCAGACACGACGAGAAAGTCGAGCGAGGCGCCGGAGATGCGCTCCATCTGCCCGTGGTCAACGAGAAGATCCTTGCGGATGGCGCGGGCGAAGGCCTGAAGGACGATGCCGCCGATCATGCAGAGTGGGAAGAGCGGGAAGCCGTTGAAGATCTTCCACCCGGTAAGGCGAAGTAGCCAGAGCATGCCGACGCCTATCGCAATCGAGACGCCGACGATGGCAATGTGCCACGCGAGCGAATCTATCGAGTCGCTCATGACGGTCTGGAGGCCTGCCGCGGGACGAGAGTGGCGGGCATGGACTCCAAGCCGTTCGCCGAACCTGCGCTTGCTGAAGGGAACGACCTCCTTGACGATTCCCTTCCTGTGCGCCCAGTTGACAAGCACCATTCCGACGACGATGCCGATTATCATGCCGGCCGTAGCGACCGTAAAGCCAAGGGCCGCGCCGTCGTTCCATCCTGCGGCAAGAAAGCTCTCCGTCATTCCACCGACGGTGCCGTGGCCGCCCTCGAAGCCGATCTCTATGAGATTGCCGAAGAACGGCGGGACGTTGCACAGGCGTGCGAGGACGAAGCCCGCGAGGCCAAGCCCGACGACGTACTGGCCCCACGCCATGATCTGCCCGAGGACGAGCTGCGGGAACGCAAGCGTCACGACGCGCTTCAGGTTCGGGAGGCGCGTTCCGAGGAAGAGCGTCGCGAAGACGACGTTTATGAGAAAGCCCGGCACCTTGCGCATCGCGTCGGTGATTTCCGGGTCGATTTTGTCGCCGAGAGCAGATATGACAGCAAGTCCGATCGCCCCCCCGATGACGGAGCTTGGGAGATACAGCCGCTGCAGGAGCGGGATCCTGAGCCGGACGAACTTGCCGGCGACGAGAAGCCCGCAGAGGGAGATGAACACTACGACGGCCAGAGGCATCGCGCGCCCTTTATGCGAGACGCGCGAGCTTCGCGGCGAGCCCTATGTACGTCGCGGGCGTTAGCTTGAGAAGGCGCGACCTGTCCTCCTTCGGGAGCGGAAGCGCCGCTATGAAGTCGCGCATTATCTCGGCCGTCACGCGGCGGCCGCGGGTGAGCTCCTTGAGCCGCTCGTAGGGACGGTCCATCCCGACCTTGCGCATGACGGTCTGGATCGGCTCGGCGAGCACCTCCCAGTTGTGGTCGAGGTCTTCGGCGAGACGGGCCTCGTTGAGCTCGAGCTTGCCGAGCCCCTTCTGGGTCGAGCGAATGGCGATAAGAGTGTAGCCGAACCCGACGCCCATGTTGCGCAGGGTCGTAGAGTCGGTGAGGTCGCGCTGCATGCGGGAGATCGCGAGCTTCCGCGCCATGAAGCCGAGAACGGCGTTCGCGAGGCCGAGGTTGCCCTCGGAGTTCTCGAAATCGATCGGGTTCACCTTGTGCGGCATCGTCGACGAACCGATTTCCCCCTTTATGGTGCGCTGTTTGAAATAGCCCATCGAGACATACATCCAAATGTCGCGGTCGAAGTCGAGAAGCACGGAGTTCCAGCGGCAGAGCGCGTCGAAGAGCTCGGCGATCCCGTCGTGCGACTCGATCTGCGTGGTGAGGCGATTTTGGCGGAGCCCCAGCGACTCGATGACTTTTCTGGAAAGCTTCTCCCAGTCGGTCTTCGGATACGCCGAAAGGTGCGCGTTGAAGTTGCCGACCGCGCCGTTCATCTTGGCGGGCATGACGAGGCGGTCGATCTCCGCCGCCTGGCGCCTGAGGCGCGCTACGACGACGGCGAGCTCCTTGCCGACGGTCGTAGGCGACGCGGGCTGGCCGTGCGTGTGCGCGAGCATCGGAACCTTCGCCCACTCCTTCGCCATCGCCGCGATCTTCGCCGTCATCTCGTCCATCGCGGCCCGGAGGACGTTCTTGCCGTCGCGGAGCATCAGCGCGTGCGACATGTTGTTGATGTCCTCGCTCGTGCAGGCGAAGTGGATGAACTCGCCGCGCTTCTCGAGCGAAGTTCCCTTCACCTTCTCCTTGAGGAAGTACTCGACCGCCTTAACGTCGTGGTTCGTCGTCTTCTCGATGTCCTTGACGCGCTGCGCGTCGGCGTCCGAGAACTCGGACGCAATCGCGCGAAGCACCTTGCGCTCCCTGGCGGAGAGCGGCTTGCACTCCTTGATCTCCTTCGCGTCGCACAGCGCCTCGAGCCACGTGCACTCCACGAGGACGCGTCGCCTGATGAGGCCGTACTCCGAAAAGACCTCCTTAAGTTCAGGGCACTTGTTCGCGTAGCGCCCGTCGATCGGGGATATTGCCGTAAGTGTGTCGAATGTCATAACTCGCGTATTATACCAAAAACCCGTCCGCGCGTCAGACAGGCGCGAAGCCGCGGAGCGGGAATGCGCCCGCGCCGGCGGTAGGCAGCGCAACCACAGCAACGCACACCACTCTTTTGACACGCTCCTCTCTTCGCCAGATTCTCTCACTCGACGAGATCGACGTTGAAGCGCGTGATCTTGAAGTTGATCGAACTTTCGGACGCATTGATCCATCGAACGGCGTTGAATCCAGCCTGTCCGTCTACGCTGCCGTGGATGAGACTGCCCTCCACTGTCAGCGCGATGGTCTGCCAGGTAGCGCCACCGTCCTTGGAAACCTCCACGCGCCCGTTCGCTACGGCATCCGCCGTGTCGAAGTTCAGCCAGATGTAGTTGAACGTCGCTTTCTTCGACATCTTCATCCCGAACCAGTCTCCAGGCCTTGCCGACAGCTGCTCAAGGATGCCGTCGAGCACGAGCAGCTTTTCGCCGCGCTCGAAGTGCTGGCCCTTGCCCGCGATGGCAGAAATCGTTCCGATGGATGTGCCCACAGTCGGAAAATAGCGCCCGTACACATCCGGTTGATTGCGAAACGACTCCTTTGCGCAGTCGTCAATAACCTTCTGCAGATGGCGCGTCGCAGTAACGCACCCCATGCAACGGCAACGGTCCCATTCCGGAGCCAGCGACTGGAAGTAGGCCTTTTGTTGCCGCTGTATCTCCTTGCCTTCGTCCTTTGCCTTCACGTAGGCATCCGCGTCCCCTTTGGCCGCCGCAATGCCTTCGCGCGCCTGCGCACCGAAGAAGGCCACCCAGTAGCGGATCTCCCGCCAGAGCTTCGGGGCCTTTTCCGGCAGGACTCTCGCGAGCTCTTCCGCGGCGGCGGCGTTCGCCTCGCATTCGCGCGCAAGCGCGGATGCACCTTCCGCCGCGAATTCAGCCGCGAAAAGTTCCGACTCCTCGCGCCAGAAGCCTCCCGTCGCGCAGGGCTCCTTGTGCGGATCAGCGTTGTGCTCGCAGAAGCGCAGCATCGCCGTCGCCGCGAACGGATAGAGACGCTTCATCGCGTCGTGCCAGTTGCGCACCGAATCAAAGTCGCGCCGGTTCCAGAGCATGTCCGCGATGCCGAACAGCGCGACCTTCGACGCCTCGAGATTTTCCATTGGGTTCGACACGAATCCGGGGTAGGAATATTCATCAACACCGTACGTCCGGCCCATGGGAAGCTTGCACCGTACGAAGTCGTTCACGGGCCAGTTCCACCAGACGAACGGCGTGCGGCGCAGCGCCTTCGCCCGCTTGGCCGTGGCATCGGCGGTTATGTCGCTGCAAACGCCCATTCCCGTCCACATGATGAGGATGTCCTTGGCGGCCTTCTCGCCGATCACGTGGCTGTATTTGCTGTTGTCGTCGCCAACGTAGTCGTTAGGGCAGACGATCAGCGGAGCGCAGTCGCCCTTGCGGTCGAGAAAGTCGCGCTTGACGCGATTGCTGATTTCCGCGTGGAGCTCGGCATTTGCGTTGCCGAAGTCGTCGAAGAAGACGGCGAAGCAACGGAAGCCGACGTCGTACATGGAATCGAGCTTGCGCCAGAGCGCAGCGTATTCCGCCGCGCGCGCTGCTGGTTCAGGATCCTTGAAGGCGTCGCCGAGATGCACGGCCCAGTAGAACTTCACGTGGTTCTTCCGCGCCGCATCTAAAAGCCGGCGGAAGTCCGCGATCATGCTTTCGGGATACAGCTCCTTCCACTTCCCCTGGTGATAGGGGTCGTCCTTGGGGCCGTAGATAAAGCAGTTCATCTTGTACTGGCCCATGAAGTCCATCAGATCAAGCCGCCCCTCTGTTCCCCAGGGTCGCCCGTAGAATCCCTCGACCACTCCGCGCAAGGGGACGTCGGGAGAGTCTTCCACGGTGCAGCACGGGATGTCTCCGCCGGAAGCAAGTTGCCGCAGGGTCTGAAATGCGTAGAAGCCGCCTGCCTTCGCACTCGCCTCCACGGTGATGGCATCCTTGCCGACGACGATGCGATAGCCCTCGTCGCCGAGACCTTCCACCTTGCGCACCTTCGCATCTCTCGGCATGGCGCTCGACACGCCCCCGGTCATTTCAAGGCGTTTCGGCGTCGGGTAGACGCGCATGCCCTCCTCCGCCCGCACAACCCCAACTTGCATAAAAGCGCAGGCCATGCAGATCGCCACAATCGGAAACACCTGTCGCGTCATAGCTCGCCTCCCTTGCCGCGTCAGCGGACGAAAATCATAAGCCCCGGAACCGCGGGATGTGCCCCTGACGCCGAAACGAACGATGCGTCGGCGACCGTGAGATATTCCGCCTTCGCCCAGTTGGCGGACGAGGCGCCGCGCTTGAGGCGCAGCTCGTCATACTGGCCGTTGAAACCAAGCCCGTCGGCAACATCGTTCAGATTGCCGAAAGTAAGCGGGAGAGCGACATCGTGAATAAAAGTTGATCCCCTGCCAGAGCCGGAATACAACGGTGCCGACTCGCCGTTCCCATAGACCTTCACCTCGCCGACGCTTACATTGTTTTCATTCTTTATTTTGTCAAAGGAAAACACGAGATGTACCCAGTTGCCTTTCATGTTTGGAATCGTGAAATCCCCGCCGCCATCTGCCACTCGTACGGAAACGCGCGCATCCATTTCATTGTGGGTTGAAAGTCTCTGGATGTGCCAGCCCCAGGAATTGCCCTCCATGCTGCGGCACGCCATATACTCCGTCCATTCGGCGCCATGAATAGTCCTAAACCATCCTGAAAACGTGAATCGGCTGCCGACCTCGAGGCTGCTGTAGTCTGCAACGCGTGCGAAACTGCGCTTCGACCTGGCTCTAACATCAGAGTCCGAGGAGTATTTTTCATAGTCAACTGAATAGCGCGTCGACTCCATTTGGTTGATGCGGCCCTTTCCGATAGCTCCATCGGCTATGGCAGTCTGGTCTCCATTCCAGGGATTGTTGTGCACAGGCTCTGCGTCAAGTCCGTTCGCCGTCGAGTCGTGCGCCGTTCCGCTCGCCTCGCCCATGTGCCACACGCCTGCATAGTCAGGCCATTTTGCAACCGGAATACCGGCCGGGTTCGCACCGTTGCCGTAGTACATCTTGATGGTCGTTCCCTTCGTCAGCTCCGGAACGGACACCCAGACGAGCGACGTGCCCGTGTCGTCCCAAGTGTCGACTTCGGAGGGAATGACTTGGCCGCGAGAGTCGGTGAACATGAGGTCGCCGCCCTTTGCAAGCTGAAAATCGGAATAAGAAAAACCGGAAATGGCCGTCGAGAGCTTGACAAGCGCAGGGAAGTTCGTAAGCGTCTCACCGTCGGCAAGGAATTCCATCGGGAAGGAAAAATCAATCCGCTTCAAGAACTCCCGCCTCGTCACTGGCGCAAGATTCGCAATCGTCATTGTCGCGGTTGACACCGATTCTGAATAGAACCCACCGGCAAAGGCAAACACGACAGTAGTATCAACATTAACCGCGGAATTCACCTTGGGCACAATCGAGACAGTCGCCGACGTCGATCCGTTGGGTATGACAACTGTTCCAGACGCCGAGCCGACATAGTCCGTTCCTGCAACCGCCGTACCCGACAGTGAATAGTTCACGGTGAGATTCCCGTGGGAGTCTGCGCGCGAAACCGTGAATACGCCGGCGACAGGACCATCCTCGTCGGCATCAGACGTCTTGGCGACGGAAAGCGTCCCGTTGTAGAACACGCCGAAACCTTCGGCGACAGTCTCTCCGCCTGCCGTATTCACTCCGACCGCCGCAAACGAATATGTCTTGTCGGCGGCAAGGTTCGAAGGAATCGCAACCGTGTATGACTGCGGGCCCGTCACAATGCCCTCGGAGAGCGCAACGTCCGTGTTGCCGTCAGCCGTCGTAAATCGGACGTAGGGCGTGCCCGTGCCGGACAGCATCGAAACGGATATCTCGATTTCGCCGAGAGCGTTCTTCGAAAAGACGGGCGTCGCCATCACCGGCGCGTTCGCCGCCGGAACGCCGACGGCACCGAATGATACGAACGACGTGTCATGCACTATCGCGTAATCCGCGGCAATGCGCTCTGCCGAAAGCACACCAGCTCCGAGGCGGACCTCATCGTAGTAACCCTCAAAAGACGGCTGGCCGCCGTTTGGGCTACCTCCAATCGCGAGCGGATTATCATTGTCGACCGCCGCATTGATTGAGCCAGCCGCGCACAACGCCCCATTCGTACAAACCTTCAATGACGTGCCCTCGTAGACAAATGTCAGATATGTCCATTTGTCCTTGATCGATCCGACGTCAAAGCCAAGGGCACTTGATCCATCGCCCAACGCCGCCATTCTGGTCCCCGCTCCTTCCGTCCCCTCGAAGTCCCATTCAATATGCCAGCCCGAACCGCCGGCGTCTTCCTTCCTCGTCAAGATACGATGCCAGGAAAAGATGTTCTTCTGATAGAACCATCCTGACACGGTAAATGTGTCGCCGAGCGTATACGACGGGACGAGCAGCCGGTTGTGTACATATCCTGCGTATCCATCTTGATTTCTCCGCGCCGTACCAACGGCTCCCGGGCATGTCGTCATTAGTCCTGTCGTATCGGCGGCCTCCCCTCCCCACCCGGTAAGAGAATTGCTTGTAGGCACGGCGTCAAGTCCGTTGCCAGAAACGTCTGGCTCAACAGTCGAACCGCTTTCGTTCATGTGCCAGACTCCCTTGTAGGCGCTCCATGTGGCGGTAGAGGCGAGCGGAGAAGCCGTCGCGCTTCCCCAATAGGCGTAAATCGCCGTTCCTCTGAAAAGGAGAGGAACCTTCACCCACACAAGGGATTCGCCAGATGTGTCCCACACGTCGATTTCATGAGCGAGAACATTTCCGTCTGCATCCGCAAACACAAGATCCCCGCCGCGCGAAAGCCTGAAGTCGTTGTAGTCAAAGCCGCTAATCGCCGTCGAAAGACGCACAAGCACGGGAACGCCCGAGAGAAATGTACTATCGGCAATCGCTGACGAACCGATCGTCAGCTGGACGAACCGCGTGTAGTCCGACGGATTGACGACACCGTTCGAACTGACCGCGCCGTATGCGAAGAAGTTCGCGTCGTGCACCGTCGCATAGTCTGCGACGATGCGGTCGGCGGAAAGTTCTCCGTCGCAGAGTCTCACCTCGTCGTAGTCGCCATACAGACACCAGTCATCACCGCCCGACGTACAGCCGATCGAAAGCGGTGCACCATTGTCTGAGGCAGCCATGATGGAAAGCGTATTGAGCAGCTGCCCGTTGGCGTAGACCGTGCAGGTAGTCCCGGAGTAGACGAACGCAAGGTGAATCCAGTTGCCAACGATTCCCTCGACGTCGACGGTCGGCTTCTCACCAGACGCTCCGTAGACGTAGACCTGTTTGGTGCGTTCGCTGTGTGTCTCCTGGCCCCAGCCACCGGACGAAGTCTTGCGCGAGAAGAGACGATACCATCCGCCAGCCGCAGTCACGCGGAAGAATCCGCTTGCCGTGAACGTGTCGCCGAGAGCGAATGAATCGTAATCGGGGATGGAAAGGTAGGCTCTTTCATCAAAACTCCCGTTACCACCGTTCTTGCGCGCCATGCCGACAACACCGTCGGAAATACCCACGTTGTATTTCGCGCGCACGCCGGACGGCGTCGCCGTGAGGCCATTGCCAGTCGCGTCCGCAACTACGCCGCTCGCCTCCTTCATGTGCCAGACTCCCGTAAAGTCGCTCCAGACATTTGACGCCGAAAGCGTAGGCGAATACGAGCTGTTCCCATAGTAGCAGCGTATGACCGTGCCCCGCGCAAGCGTCGGAACTTTGACCCACACAAGTGATTCGCCAGACTCATTCCATGTGTCGATTTCATGCGGAATCGCCTCGCCCGCCGCGTCGGTAAAGGCGAGGTCGCCGCCGTCCTGTTGTCGGAAATCGGAGTAACTGAAACCGTCGATTGCCGTCGAAAGACGCACGAGCGCGGGAAAGTCGGCTACGGCCCCATTCGGAACCGACGACGCGGGGACTACGACTGTAAACGTCTTCGCGAACTGCGAGACGTCAAGCTGATCGCCAAACGCCAAGGAAACCGCAGTCGCAAGCGCGGCGACCAGAACAATGCGAAGTTTCATTTTCCCTTCTCCTTTTCAACAAGCTTTTCCCATCCGCCGAGATGGTGGATGGCGATGCCGGCGCCGGCGGGCACCTTCTCCGCGTCGAGCGCCGCCGAAACCTTTGCGAGCTCGGCGTCCATCTTCGCAGCCCCTTCCTCGAAATATGTCACGACGCTGCCTTCTCCGGTCTCGCCCGTCTCCGCGCCGAGTATGACGCGGACGTTCCGCTTCTTCGCCAGTGAGATTTCAGTCTTCGAAACGTCGAGCGTCGCCTCGGCTGTATCGCGGTAGGACATGAGCGCGACTCCGTCGGCAGCGGACATCACGACTTCGAGAAGCGGCGCGTTCTCAAGATAGCCGTACGTCACGCGGATTCCGTCGAGCCAGAATGGGATGTCCCACTCCACTTTCTCTCCAGCGGCGTGGATATCCGCGGCGGCGCGAAGGACGAAATCGGCGTATAGCTGCCATTTGCGTGCGTCCGGGAGCTTCGCGTCCTGATGGGGCTCGACATCGAGATGCATCGCATAGAACTTCTCGTCCGGCTTCGCCGAACGCTGATAGGCAAGATAGGCGTCGAGAGTCACGTCGAATCCGCGCGAGCCCGGGTGGATCCACGAGACGTCGCCGGCGAGGAGAGCGACGCGCATACCCCTGGCATGCGCCTTCCTGACGAAGTCCCGGGGCTCCTTCTGCAGTTTTCTGAGATCGACGCATAAGTAGATTTCGTCAACGCCGTGCGCAGACAGGAAATCAAGACGCCGCGTGGCCTCGGCGGGATCGGTCGCGGCATTGTTGCCGCGCCACCACCAGACTCCCTTTGTCGTCGCGGCAAACACCGTTCCCACGAAAAAAATTGCAGAGAGCACGATTGCCAGCCGGAAAAACCCGGAGGGAAGCCCTCCCCTGCGGTTGCGCATACAGTTCATAATGCCGTTAAGTGTATCACTTTAAAGAAGATGCGTCAACCACAAACTGGGCGGGTTTGGGCGATCTTCGGCAAAGCGCCACTGCGCTTTGCCGCACGTTCCACGCGGCCAAGGCAGAATGGTCAGCGCACCTTGATCAGGATCACGAGCAGAATCGGCACGAGCGCGAGCTGGAGAAGGACGAAACGCATCAGCACCTGTGCGTTCGACCAGCCGAGGTTCTTCTTGCAGTGGTCGTGCAGCGGGAAGCGCACCTTGCGTATCACGCTGTCGTCGCCGATCTGGAACCCGAGCCGCTTCGCGACCCTGAGAAGGACAAGCTTAGCAAGCCCGCCGCCTCCGTTGACGAGCACGATCGGCGAGAGGAAGAGGACGAGAAGCGGATTGCCCGTCATGAGCGACGCCGTCGCGACGAGAATGCCGAGAAAGCGGCTCCCCGCGTCTCCCATCAACACCTTCGACGGCTCCGCATTGTACCAGAGATAGCCGCCGAACGCGCCCGCCGCGATCATCACGACGATGGCCCAGCGCGCCGCCTCGGAGTAGACCGGGATCAGGAAGTAGTGCGCGACCGGACGGTAGCCGACGACGATGTAGAGGATTACCGCGAGCATCGCGAGCGTGATGACCGTGAGCGTTCCCGCGAGGCCGTCGACGCCGTCCGAGCAGTTCGTCGCGTTCATCGTGAACCAGAGTATGGCGGATGCGAGCGGTATGTACACCCACCCCGGGATCAGCCACACTCCGACGTCGTTCATCACCGCAGCGCCCTTCACGAACGGAAGCCACGCCACCATCACGTGGGAACCGTTGACGACATCGGAGTGGCCCAGGAAGATGAAAAGCGCTATCGCGCCGGAGACGACCGCGTCGAGAAGGCCCTTCCTGAGCTCCCCCCACGGCACCGCCGAACGGTCGTCGAGATACCCGAAGAGCATCGCCGCGTACATCGCGAAGACCGCCATCAGGTCCCAGAACGCGAGAGGGGCGAAGACGAGGATCACAGGAAGCGCGACGAGCGTCACGACAAGCCCAGTGCCTGTCGGCTTGCCCTGCGACTGCATTCCGCCCATGTCCTTCAGTATCGCCTTGCCGTGGTCCTTCGGGAGAAGCTTCCAGAGGCGCGGCAGAAGAAGCCACACGAGAAGCGCCGCGGCTACGGTGCCTCCCGCGAGCAGGAGCGCGTGCGACTGCAGGAGGCGGAACGGCCCCCAATAACGGACAAGATACTGCGAAAGGTAGTAGAGCATGGCCGCTATTTCGCCTTAAGGGATTTCCTGAGCATCATGTAGAGCGTCTTGCGCTCCTCCTTCGAGAGCGCCGCGATGCGCTCCTCCCACTCGCGCTCAAACTCGCTCTTCTCGTCGCCGAGCGCGAGGAAGTGGGCCTTCAGTATCTTCTTCGCCCCGTCAATGTACATCCTGACCTCGGGGTTGAGCTCGTCCATGACAAGCGCGTTCTCCGCGTTCAGGGCGGGGAAGCGGGGCGAGACGAGATAGGCCGTGAAGGGAATCCCGCCCGAGCGCACGAGCGCGGACTGCTCGTGCAGCTGGAAGCCGTCCGGCCCGGCGAAGACAAGACGCCCCGCGCCGACGAACTTGCGCTTCCACTCGATGACCTCGAGCTTCGCCTCGGCTCCGTTCTCGAGGGTGAGCTTGTAGTCGGTAGTGCGCTTCTGGACAATCACTGGCGTTACGGGAAGCCCGTTGAAGTAGATCCTGACGTCGGGGTAGCTCTTGAGGTACAGCGCGAACTTCGCCGCGAGAGTCTGCACCGTCTCCGCCGCGCTCAGGAGGGAGTCGCACGTCGCCTTCACGTTCGTGACGAACACCTCGGTCCCCGTGGCGGGGCCGGCTTTCGCGACCTCGTCGAGATCGAAGACGCCGGGCGTGGAAATGTCGCCGGAAAGGACGTAGGAGACGAGCGCGCCCTTCTCGCCGCGCGTCGTGGTGCGCCATTCGACGTGCGTTCCGAGCGCGAACGCCTTGAAGCGCCCGCGGCCGTGCCGCCCGTGGAGCCGCCGCCCCGCCGACTCGGTCTGCGTGGCGGAGCGCTTCCAGCTGCCGCCGAGCGAGCCGAACGTCGCGTCGGCCTTCGTCGCGTCGATCCCAGTGCCGTCATCCGACACGCGCACGGACTCTACCGCCCCGAGGGGGTTCGTCAGAAGGTCGACCTTGACCTCGCGCGCGTCCGCGTCGAGGGCGTTCCACACGAGTTCCTCGATGGCCGCAATGGGAGCCGACTTGGAAAGCGACTCGATGTGGTCTGGCTGCGCCTGGACGTAGATCTGTTTCATGCCTGCATTTCCTCTACTGCGCCGCCCTTCGTCACCTTCTCGATGCGCTGGCGGATCGACTCCAGGTCCTTCTGGCACGTGTCGACGAGCTTGCGTCCTTCCTCGAACGCCTTTATCATGTCGTCGAGCTTCATGTCGCCGGACTCCATCCGCGCCACGAGCTCCTCGAGCTTCTTCAGATTGTTCTCGAAGTTCATGTTCCCTTTCCGCCGCGCGTCACTCCGCGCCGAGCGCGATGCCGTTCGCGACAAGGTCGTCGGCGTCAAGCGCGTAGGCCGGGTCGATCTCGACTGGAAGACCGTCCACAACCTTCACGCCCGCCGCCGCGAGCCAGCGCCGCCACTTCGCCTGCATGTCGGCCTTGCAGGTCGCGGGCGAATCGGACCCCTCGGCGTTCTTGACTGGCGAAAACTCGTCCTTCTGGTCGAAGGCGAGGAACGCCGCGCGGCGCGCGTTCGGGAGAACGTCGAAGATGAACTTCTCGAACTTGTAGCCGTTCGGCTCCGCCGGCTTGACGACCTTGCCCTTCTCGTCCACGTACGGTATCTTCTTGAACGCGAGATGGAGCGGCATCGCCTTCCCGGCCTCGCGCTCGAGGAACGCGCGGTCGAAGACGTGGATCGCCGGCGAGCCGTAGAGGAAGTAGAGCTTGCCGTCCTTCGCCCTGCGCTCGCACTGCTCCTTCGTCATCTCGGTGTACTCGACCATGCGGAAGGACTTTCCGAACTGCATCGGCATGCCGACCTTCTCGTAGGGGTCGCGCTTGGCGCAGAGCTTGAGCGAATACTCCGACTTGTTCGAGACATGGTAGCCGATGAACGCGGGGTCCGCGATCTCGACGAGCGGGTTGTCCACCTGGAAGAAGAAGACGGACTTTATCCCGCGGCTCTTCATGTCGGCGAGCGCTCCCGAGCGCTTCAGCGCCGCGAGAAGGCCGCCGTGCCCGTCGGGGCTCATGAAGACATGTCCCGGGGCGTCCATGATGATCTTCCCGTCCTTCGTCATTCCGGGCCACATCCCCTGGGTGAAGAAGAACATGTCCTTCGGGTTGAGCCCGAAGTAATCGTTCTCCTCGAAGCAGCGGATCGTCGCCTCGTTGTTCGCCTCGCTCGTCATCACGTAGAACGGAATCGTGCGGCCATAGCGGACGGTGCGCGCGAGGATCTTGCGGGCATGGAAGTAGAAGAGCGGAGCGCCCGTGATCGGCCCGATCGAGTAGCAGCCCTTCGGCCCGTCGTAGCCGAGGCGCGAGCCCTGCCCGCCCGCCACGAGAAGCGCGGCGACGCGGCCCGCCTTTAGCTCCTTCTCTCCGATCGCGACGGCCTCGGCGAGCTTCTTGCCCTTGAGGACGGCGACCTTCGGGGCCCTGCCCTTCGAGTTGTCGACAGCCGCGATGCCTGCCTTGAGCGCCTTCTGGCAGTAGGCGAGGCTCTTCGGCTCGATCTTCGCGATCTGCTCGAGGAGCGCCTTCTGCCCCGTCTTCGAAAGCTTCTTCCACCAGGCGAGGACATGTCCCTGTCCGCACTTGTCGAGCATCTTCTTGGCCTCTGCGTAGTTCATTTTCTCTCCTCTTTTTGACGTTAAATCACTTCACGACGCGCTGGACGCGCGAGCCGAGGGAACAGATTATATCATAAGCGTGCGTTCCCTTCAGCACCGCCCAGTCGTCCGGCGTTATCGAGTCGCGCCCGCAGGAGCCGAAGCAGACAACCTCGTCGCCCGCCTTCACCCCCGGGACGTCGGTTACGTCGACCGTCGTGTAGTCCATCGAAATGCGGCCTATTATCTTGCAGCGCCGGCCTCCGATGAAGACGAACCCGCGGTTCGTGAGCGCGAGCGGGAGGCCGTCTGCATAGCCCGCCGAGATCGTCGCGACCTTCGTCGGCTGCGCGAGGCACCACGTGCGCCCGTAGCCGAGCGTCGTGCCCGCGGGGAGCTCGCGCACCTGCGCGACACGCGTCCTGAGCGAGAGGACCGGCTCGACATTCAGCGCCTTGCGGCCGTTGGGGTCGAAGCTGCCGTGGAGGTTGATGCCGGTCCTGACCATGGTGAACGGCGGTTTCGCCGTCTCGGGGAAGTTGTTGATTGCGTCGGATGCGGCCATGTGGACCTTGCGGAAAGAAATCCCCTCCTTCGCGCACGCGGAGACGATCGACTTGAAGAGCCTGACCTGCCGTTTCGTGAACGGGTCCTTCGGCTCGTAGGCCATCGGGCAGTGCGAGAAGATCCCCTCGCAGTCGAGGTTCGGAAGCTTCCTCACGGCGCGTATCGTCTCAAGAGCGTCCCTGGCGAGTATGCCGAGGCGGCCCATGCCGGTGTCGAGCTTGAAGTGGACGCGCGCCGTCTTCTTCGCCCTGCGCGCGGCGTCGCTTATGAGCTTCGCCGTCGCGAGATCGGTTATCGGCAGAATCACGCCCGCCTTCACCATGGGCGCGATCTCGTCGGGAAGTATCGACGAGAGAATCTGCACGTCCGCGGCAAATCCGCCGCGCTTCAGGACAGCGAGGAGCTCAAGCGCCTCGAACGGCTCGGCGACGCCGAATTCGCGGCAGCCGGCCGCCGCAAGCGCCTTGGCATACGCCCCGACACCGAGCCCGTAGGCGTTCGCCTTGAGGACGGCGAGGACGCGCATCGGCTTCACGTGCGCGACGATCTTCCTGTAGTTCCTGACCAATGCGCCGAGATCGATCTCGACGCGCACGCGGCGTTTCAGCGTTTCGCGCCCTGCGCCTTTCACGACATTCCCGCAATCGTTCTTCATTGCAGAGAAATTATACCACTTTTCTCACTTCCCCGCCATCTCGAAGACGAGCTCGCCGCCGGCCATGAGGTCGGCGTGCTCGATAGTCTTGTCGAGGGGCTTGCCGTTGAAGGTGACGGACTTCACGTACTTGTTCTCGGCGGAGAGGTTGTTGGCAATGATTGTCAAGGTTTTGCAATCACCTGGTAGGGTCGCGTCTCCGACGCGACCGCGGGCATCTCGGAGAGACGCCCCTACCAACTTGATTGTTGCCTTCGGAACCTGCGGCGCACCGAGGACGTACGTGCCTCCGCACGGATTGAACGGATAGAAGCCGAGCGCGGAGAAGACGTACCACGCGCTCATCTGCCCGCAGTCGTCGTTGCCGCACAGTCCGTCGGGCTTCGGAAGATAGAACCTGTCGAACACGTCGCGGATGCGGCGCGCCGCCTTGTCGCGCTCGCCGACGAGCGTGTAGAAGTAGATGACGTGGTGGCTCGGCTCGTTTCCGTGGACGTACTGCCCGATGAGCCCGGTCACGTCCAGCACGTCGCCCTTCATCTCCTCGGGCCGCTCGAAGAGCGCGTCGAGCTTGTCGACGAACGCATCGCGCCCGCCCAGCGCCGAAACGAGCCCGTCGGGGTCCTGCATGACATGCCAGGTGTACTGGTACGAGTTCCCCTCGGTGAAGTCGTAGCCCTCGCCATACCCTACGGCCGAAGGATCGAACGGATCGCGCCATTTTCCCTTCGAATCCCTGCTGCGCATGAGCCCGAGCGACGGGTCAAGCACGTTCCTCCAGTTCCCCGAGCGGCGGAGGAAGAATTTCGCGTCCTCCTCGCGGCCGAGCTTCGCGGCCATCTGCGCAGCGCACCAGTCGTCGTAGGCGCACTCGAGCGTGCGGGAGACGGACTCGCTCCTGACCACGTCGTACGGATAGTACCCGTGCCTGTCGAGAAGGTCCCACCGCTCCTTGATGCGCCCCTCGTGCCTCTTCGTCAGCGTCTCCTTGATCTGCGCGTAGACGCTCTCCCAGTCGCCCCCGAACCCCTTCAGGTACGCATCGACGAGAACCGGGACGGAGTGCGTGCCGATCATGCACTGGTTGTCGCGGCCCCAGAGCGTCCATATCGGCAGATACCCCGTGAACTCGCCCTGGCGCTGCATCGAGCGGACGAAATCAGGAACGATCTCTGGAACGAGGATCGTGTAGAGGGGATGCGCGGCGCGGAAGGTGTCCCACGTGGAGAGCGTGGAGTAGTACGGCTGACGGCCGGAGTCGGAAATGTCGTTCGGCTGCACGAAAAGGTGGTAGAGGGACGTGTAGAAGTTGCGCTTCTGGTCGTCGCTTCCCTCGACGGCCACGCGAGAGAGGAGCTCCGACCACTTCCCGTCCGCGGCAGATGCGACGCGGTCGAAGTCCCAGTCCGGGATCTCCGCCGCGAGATTGCGCTCCGCGTCCGAGACTCCGCCGAGGGCGGAGAGCGCGACCTTCACGACGAGCGGCTCGCCCTGCGACGCGCCGAAGTCGAATACGAGATCCCGTTCCGAGGAAAACGGACGGCAGAACTCCATCTTGAAGGCGTAGGTGCGCTTGACCCAGTTGTTGACGACGACCTTTCCCGACACGCCAGTCTTCCCGTCCGGAGCGACGTCGCAGAACTGGATGCACGAGCCAGGCGTCCTTCCCCTCGTTATGCACCAGCGCGGGTCGACGAGGAGGCGGCAGCGCGCGCCCTTCGGATACGATATCCTGTAGATGGCGCAGCGCGCGGTCGCGGAAATCTCGACCTTCACTCCGCCCGCGAGCGTGACGGCGTAGAAGCCGGGCTTCGCGCTCTCGCTCGCCTTGTCGTATGGCACCGACTCCGGGGCGGACTCCGACACGAAGGGAAGGATCCTCACGTCGCCGAGATCGGGGCAGCCGGTGCCGTTGAGGTGGGTCTGCGAGAAGCCGTGGATGGCCTTGTCTCCATAGCTGTAGCCGGAGCAGTGCTCCCAGTCGCCGTTTCCCGTGTCTGGACCGGCCTGGACGAGACCGAACGGAACACACGCCGCAGGAGACGTATGGCCCGTGCCGGCGGTGCCGATGAACGGATCGACGAACGCGCACGGACCGGACGGCTTCACGGATTCCGCCGCCGCGACCGCGCACGAAAGCGCGGCGAATGCTGCAATGATCTGATTTCTCATGGCTTTATTATACCAAATACGGGGTCTTAGAGTCCGCTGCCTTTGGGCGTCATCTCGAGCGCACGGTCGAACTCCGCGAGCATCTCGGACGACGGGCGGGCGGTGACGAGCGAGACGATCACCGTCGCCGCAAACGAGAGGATGAATCCGGGGGCAAGCTCGTAGAGGCCGAAGATCGGATAGGCGTCGGCATATCCGGACAGGACGAACTTCCACACGAAGCAGACCGTCGCGCCGACCACCATGCCCGAGATCGCGCCGGCGAGATTCACGCGCCGCCAGAACAGCGCCAGCAGGATGAGCGGCCCGAACGCCGCGCCGAAGCCGGCCCAGGCGAACGAGACCATCTTCATCACGACCTTGAAGAACTCCGACTGCGTGTTCATCGCCATGCAGATGGCGACGAGCGCAACCGCGCCTACCGCGACGCGCGAGACCGCAATCAGCTCGCGGTCAGACGCCTTCTTGCGGAGAACGACCTTGTAGAAGTCGTTTGAGAAGCTTGAGGCCGAGACGAGCAGCTGCGAATCGGCCGTGGACATGATGGCCGCCATGATCGCCGAAAGAAGTATGCCGGCGACCACGCGCGTCAGGAACCCGCCGGAGAAGATTCCGTTGATCATCACCATGAAGCACTTCTCGGGATCGCCGCCGACGTCGTCAAGCGTAAGGCCGCGCTGTCGGAGGTAGATATGGAACACGAGTCCGATCACGGCGGCTGCGGCGAGCGAGATGGTGACCCACGACATCGCGATGCGCCTCGACCCCTTCACCTCGGCCGGGTTGTCGATGGACATGAACCTGACGAGAATGTGCGGCATTCCGAAGTAGCCGAGCCCCCAGGCCATGCAGGAGGCAAGTCCGATGAAGCCCGTCGCCTTGCCGGAAGTGGCGTTCGTGAAGAGAGACTGCAGGTACGGGTTTATCTCGTTGAGCGAGTCGACCGTCGCGGCAAAACCGCCGGCGTTGCAGATCACGATGGCCGGCACCAGCACTATGGCGATGAACATGAGCGTTCCCTGGACGAAGTCGGTCCAGCACACTGCCATGTACCCGCCCATGAGAGTGTAGCTCACGACAACCACTGCGCCGATCAGGAGACATAGCGTGTAGCCGGTCATCTGAATCCCGCAGAGGCTCACGGTCTCGGGGATGCCGAAGGTGGAGGTGAAGAGCTTCGCGCAGGACACGAAACCAGAGGCGGTGTAGAACGTGAAGAAGACGAGCACTATAACGGCGGCGATTATGCGGGAGACGCCGGTGCGGTCGTGGAAGCGGTTGCATATGAAGTCGGGAATGGTGATCGAGTCACCGCAGACCTGCGAATAGCGGCGCAGACGCTGGGCGACGATCTTCCAGTTGAGGTAGGTGCCGATGAGAAGCCCGAAGCCGATCCAGGCCTCCGAGAACCCGCCGACGTAGATAGCGCCCGGCAGCCCCATCAGAAGCCACCCCGACATGTCAGAGGCCTGCGCGGAAAGCGCGACCACCCACTTGTTCATCTTCCGCCCGCCGAGATAGTAGTCGCCCAGATTGGACTGGCGCTTCGAGAAGAAGAAGCCGATCCAGAGCACGATCAGAAGATAGCCGACGAACGACCCGAGAACAGTGTAATCCAACATGGTTCACCTCGTTTTTTTGACTTAATTCGCCTATTATACCACAAACCGTCCAAAGAGGGAATCGTTCTCCTGATGCAGGGCGGCTCAAAATCCCCGAAAAACATGGGTATCGCGGGGTCTGTCCCCGCAGCATAATCATTCAACCCTGATTTCCGCGAGGGAGGCGAATTCGCGGCCGTTATGCTCATTGAGCCCCGTGAAGCGCCAGAAGCGCACAGGCGACGGCGCGGCGAACGCGAACTTCTGCTCGGCCGCGCCCGGCTTAAGCTGCGACGCAATCACTTCGCGCCATTGCTTGCCGTCCGCCGAAACCTCGAACTTGAAGTCCTTAACGTTTCCGTTAGGCCCGTTCTGGCGCTGCCAGATCGAGACGCCCTTCGCGTTCACGGTGCGTCCCAGGTCGACAGTCACCGCATGCGGGTACTTCGTCAGGGTCACGCCGTACTGCGAGTGCCAGATCGTCGAAAGGTCGCCGTCAACGAGGTGATCAGCGTCACCCTCGCCCGGCTCTGCCGACGTGCACGCGACGACCGTCGGCACGATGTCCTCGCCAGTGCGAACGTCAGGCGGCAGCTCGGCATGCGGCAGATAAGGCAGGCGGTTCTGGTCGCGTGGCACGCCGATCAGGAAGTCGAGCGTGAATGTCTTGTTGTTGCGAATGATGTCACGTCCCATCGGACCCGGGCCGCACGACGCGCCGCCAAGCCCGCGCACCGCGGCGTAGACGCCGAATTCCACCTTCGCGGCTTCGGGCAGCTCCTGCGGATGCATCGTCTTCACAAGCTCCGTCGGCGAATAAGGAATCGCCGAGAACGCAAACGGCTCGCCGAGCGACATCAGCATAAACATGCCGGTGCTTCCCATAAGCGACGCCCAGGCGGTGTCGCATCTCATGCCCATGTCCTGCGGTTTCGCGTAGCGCTCCACCATCCCGTCGACACCAGTGCTCCACCATCCCGTGAACGCGCCGCTCCTGCGGTCCGGATAGTTCTCAAACGGACCCGCACCAAACCAGCTGACTTTGCCAAGCCCCTTGTCGAGCGTGAAGCGGTAGCCGACGCGGGCAAGCTCCATCACGCGTCCGCGCGAGCGGATCTCGGACTGGCACGCCACGTTGCCGTCGCCGAACACCGTCCACTTCTGCGCGACGACGAAGTGCGGATCGTGCTGCGCGACTGCCCCCACAGGAACAATCTCGCACTGCTTGCCGTTGTTGCCGCCAAAGCCGACGAGGCGCTCCTTCTGCTTTCCGCGAACGTCGGCAACCACGACAAACGACTTCGAGCCGTCGGGATTCGTCGTCACTTCCGAAATCGACGTCGCCTTCTGGACGAGTTCGCGCAGGCCCGCCTGCGCCCACCTGTCGCCGAGCCCGACCTCGTTTGAGCTGGGCGCACGGAACGCGTCGACCGTCATCGGCGCGAGAAGGAACTCCTTGCCGCCCATCGCATACGAGACAAGCGCGCCAGACGCGCGGTCGAAACGGACCTCGACGCCGCCCGCCCTGAAGCCGATGGAAGTTGCATTGGACGTTTCCTCCACCTTTCCTTCCGCCTTCACCTCAACTCGATTTGCTGCTTCGTAGATTCCCTTGAAGTCGAACTGTCCGTTCGCTATCACATGCCCCTTCTTGAGAATCCCGTCGTCATCGTCCAGCGTGATTTCGCAGCGCACGCAGACCGATCCGTCCTTGATGCCGTCGATGGCGAACGAGGCGCTTCCGCGCGGTGCGATGTCGAGCGGATGCGAAGCCCGTGTCGGCCTCTCCGCTCCCAGCACCGTGATGTTGAGCGTATATCCAGCCGCCTGCTTGAAGTAATTCAGGTTCTTGACGGTCACATTCTTGCCGTCTTCGGAGAACTTGAAGTCGAACGGCTGGAACACGTGCTTAACCTCGTAGTATCCCGGCTCGAGCGTGCGGTCGGAGAGAACAGTTCCATTCATCACGAACTGGCCGTCGTTCGGCTTGTCACCAAAGTCGCCGCCGTATGCGATGACAAATGGCTCTTTAGGTTCGGCTGGTAGGGTCACGCGTCCCGCGTGACCGCGGACGCGCGGGACGCGCGTCCCTACCATGGCCCGCTTGTAGAGCCCTTGATCAACCCAGTCCCAGATCGCCGCGCCGAGGATCACGTCCGACGACTCGATCGCGTCCTGGTAGTCCTTGAGGTTGCCCATTGCGTTGCACATGTTGTGCGCGTACTCGGAAATGTAGAACGGCTTCTTCGCCTTGTGGTCGTTTGATTTCCACACCGTCCAGTCCACGCCCGGGTACTGGTTGGAATCGACGTCCGCGACGGAATTGTCGCGCTCGTACTGGATCGGACGCGAGGGATCCATCTCTTTTATAGCAGCGGACGCGGCGGCGAAGTTCTCTCCCGGCCCCGCCTCGTTGCCAAGACTCCAGAACACGACGGACGGATGGTTGCGGTTGCGGCGCACCATGTCGAGATTGCGCGCGACAGTCGCCTCCTCCCACTCCTTGCGGTGCGAGAGCGACGCCTCGCCGTAGTAGTAGCCGTGCGATTCCACGTTCGCCTCGTCGAGCACGTAGATGCCGTAGATGTCGCAGAGGTAGTACCAGTAGTCGTCCTGCGGGTAGTGCGAGTTGCGCACATGGTTGATGTTCGCCTCCTTCATGAGGCGGATGTCCTGGAGCTGCCTCTCGCGCGGCACGTAGTGTCCGTACATCGGGTCGCTCTCGCTGCGGTTGACGCCGCGAAACTTGATCTTCTCGTTGTTGAAGTAGTAGCGTCCGTCGCGCACCTCGGAAGTGCGGAATCCGACTAGGCATGAGACGTATTCAAGAGTTTGGAGTTGTGAGTTATGAGTTGTGAGTTGCGTATCGCTCGTCGCATGTTGCGCGTCCACCTTGATCACCAACTTGTAGCAGTTGGGTTCCTCGGCACTCCAAAGCTTGGGAGAATGATAACAAAGCGTACATCCTGTCTTGACCTCTATGCAGAAATCAAATGCTTCGCCATCTTCTGATGACATTGAACAAAGCTGTTCCTCAACATGGTCCTTTTTTGAGACGGCCTCAATTTTATTTCCGCCGAAGTCATACAATGCTGCAGTGACACCTTGACCATCATCGAAGACAGATTGGTGGTCAAACGTTATCACAAGCTCCCAATCTCCATTCAGGTTGTTCTTGTCGACGGGTCTTGGCGTCACCGTAAAATCGCGTATGCGCGTCTTCGGGCGGGCGAGAAGCCAGGTCGAGCGCGCGATGCCGGAAAGACGGAACATGTCCTGGTCTTCAAGGTACGAGCCGTCGGAATAGCGATACACCTCAAGCGCGACGACGTTCTTGCCGGGTCTAACGAACTCCGTCACGTTGAACTCGGCCGGGTTCCTTGAGTCTTTAGAGAAGCCGACGTACGCACCGTTGACCCAGAGGTAGAAGAACGAATCGACGGCGTCGAACTTGAGGAAGATTTCCTGTCCGCTCCACTTCTCGGGGACCTCGAAGTCGCGGCGATAGGAGCCGACGGGATTGCGCGCGGCGTAGGAGGTCCAGTCCTTCGGCGGCTCGCCCATGACGTCCGGCTGGTCGCGCTTGAAGGGATACGTCTGGTTCACGTAGAGGGCCGTGCCCCAGCCGCCTTTTCCGTTCGCGCCGTACGCCTGCCACGAGCATGGCACCTTGATCGTCTCCCAGCCCGAGACGTCGTAGTCCGGCTTCTCGAAGCCGACGGGACGAGACGCGGGGTCGGGCGACCACTTGAACTTCCACGCCGTCTCGGAGTCGAGCGAGATCGTGCGCTCCGAGAATTCCGGCAGTATCTTCAGCGCGTTTTCAAGCGTGTCGAAGCTCGAGAACGCCGCGCGGCGCTCTTCGCGTCCGAACGACAGGTTCTCAGGCTCCTTCCATTCCGTGCCCGTGGGCTGCGCGGCAAACGCAGCTGCACACGGCGCAAACATCGCAAGCGAATACGCGGCAATCTTTTTCATCGTCTCGTTCCTTTTTTTCGTCGCGGCACGGCAGGAGCCGCAATCAGGCGCGCTGCCGGAAGCAGATTCGGTTGATTATCTGGTCAAAGCTCTCGCGGCCGGAGATTATCTCGATAGATATGCGCAGGTACAGGCAGCGCACAGGCGTCGTCTCGAAGCGCGGGAATCTGACGGCGTCTTTCTCTGTCGTCACGAGCGCGTCTGCGCCCATGTCGGCCGTGCGGTTGAGCGCATAGAGGACTTCGCTCGCGTCGTAGCGGTGGTGGTCTGCGTATCGTTCGCACCAGACGACCTTCGCGCCGAGGTGCCGCAGGGAGTTCTCGAAGCCCTTTGGCGAAGCGATGCCCGAGAGCGTGCAAGTCGTCTTTCCCTCAAGCCACGAAAGCGGATACTCCTCGCGGCTCCACACGTCCCTCAGGACGCGCGGCGCGTGGTTGCACTCCACGATTTCGGCCGTGGCGTTGTATCGGCGAATCTCCTCGCGCACCGCCGACACGTCGCCGCGGCACTTCGTGAGGAAGATTATGTCGGCGCGCTTCAGGTGCCGCACCGGTTCGCGCAGGACGCCGCGCGGAAGCATGTTCCCGTTGCCAAAGGGGTTCGTCGCGTCGACGAGCACGACCTCAATCGAATGCTTGAGCTTCTGGTACTGGAAGCCGTCGTCGAGAATCAGCGTGTCGCAGCCGAGCCGCTTGATCGCGTACCGCCCCGCCTTCACGCGGTCGCGATCTACGACAACGGCGACGCCCGGAAGATTTGACGCAAGCATGTATGGCTCGTCGCCGCCAGTCGCGGAGTCGAGAAGCACGTGGCGCCCGTCGGAGACGACGAGCGGCTTCGAGACGACCTGCGTGAACATGCGCACCCACCACGGCGCCTCCTTGCGGCGGTAGCCGCGCGAGAGGATCGCGACCTTGCGGCCCTCGGCTGCGAGCGTACGCGCGAAGATCTCGGTCACAGGCGTCTTGCCCGTGCCGCCCGCGGTCACGTTGCCGATCGAGATCACCTGGATGCCGAGCGGATAGCGGCGCTTGAGGCCGGTGCGGTAGAGGAAATAGCGTATGGCGACACCTGCCGCGAAAAGGCAGCTCGCGAACTTGAGGAACGCGAGAAGCATGCGGATGCCGAAGGGCTGGTCGAGGTCCGCGCCCTTCTCCTGTATGAGCTTGACGAGATAGCTCTCGAGCCGCTCAATCCCGCTTGGCCGCGCCTTGCGCATCGTCAGGCGACTGGCGTAACGCCCTTCTTGAGGATGATGTT
>Ga0256405_10003606_pt1 | contig 31521 bp, 32 predicted proteins | sample RumenRJG_02DNA_FD_189096 | JGI IMG/M metagenome (GOLD analysis project Ga0256405, IMG submission 189096) | Bovine rumen microbial communities from Lethbridge, Alberta, Canada - RJG_02 | ecosystem: Host-associated > Mammals > Digestive system > Stomach > Rumen | place: Canada: Alberta...
ACTTCAAAAAGCAAAGAAATCAAACAGTATTTGAAACGGAGTGAGCGCCGAGCAGGTGCGAGGATGAGGTGGCATGGATGCCACCGGAAGCAAACGGAGGCGCCGTGGAGTGAGCAGACAGGAAGTCTGCGACCGTAACGGCAAATCCTGTTTGCCCGATTATATTTCTATATATTACATAGACTTAGATTTTGTAATCTGCTTCTATATCTTGCATTTGTTTCTACCTATAAGGAGCTACTTATGTTAGATAAAAGATGCAGTTACAAAATCAGGGAATGTAAAGATTTTTATTTATTCATCAAGTACAAACGAACGCACATTTATTATGCAAAATATCCCGCATATAACAAGACTCTCTAAACAGGTAAGACTTCAATAAAAAAAGCTTATCAAGAAGCATATAGAATAATGTCTTCTTTCTCTAAGGAAAAAATCTCTTTTCATAAACAGCTTTTAGATACATACAAAAAGTGCTTCTACATGTTCATATAATGCCGCAAAAAAGCTGCCTGAAATGTTATCTGATATTACTGCCCGAGATAAAAAGTTCTTGCAAAATGCAGGAACTTTTTTATTTCAAACCTGTTCTCAAAACAATTCAGAAAGAATTTAAATTTTTTTTTAATTTCCATTACACATTATTGACAAAAACTTAATATTCGTATAATCTTGATTTCATCACGCGGGTGTAGCGAAGCTGGTTATCGCGCTGGCCTGTCACGCCGGAGATCACGGGTTCGAGCCCCGTCACTCGCGCTAAGCTTTCCTTAATTGAAGGAAAGCTTTTTTTTTGAATATGCGGTTCATTTACAGAAAATTTTATACAGTGACCTTTGCTTCGAAAAGTTTTTATTATCCCATGACGAACCTTATAAAATAGAACCACAAGCCTCAAGCTTTTCGCGAAACATGCCCGTATCAGCGATGTCTAGCAGTCTTTTTCTAAAGCATATAAAAAAACTAAAATTAAGAATAAATGGAAATATTATACTGAAAGTCTTTTTTGATGGAATTATTTTGCGTTAGGCTATGGAACACCTGCCGAAAGCAGTTCCGAAGGAATGAGCGTAAGCGAAGTGTGGAACAGCCGACCGCCGGAGGCTAAGCCACCGGCGGTAACGCCCGTATTTTTATAAAAAAATTATGCCTGAAGAGCTGTAACCGCAACAGTTGCAACAATATCATCTACAGAACAACCACGGCTAAGATCGTTCAAAGGCTTTGCAAAGCCCTGACAAACAGGACCGATTGCCATCCATCCGCCCATGCGCTGACAGATTTTATAACCGATGTTTCCAGCGTTGATATTAGGGAACACGAATACGTTTGCATGACCTGCAACCTTGCTTCCCGGGGCCTTAAGTTCGCCTACTTCAGGAGCAACGGCTGCATCAAACTGGAATTCGCCGTCCAATGCAAGTTCAGGAGCTTTTTCCTGAGCGATCTTTGCAGCTTCCTGCATTTTTGGAACAGTCTTAAAGTATTTGTCGTCGTTTCCGCTTCCTTTTGTTGAGAAAGAAAGAAGAGCAACGCGTGGTTCAATACCGGCAATTTTCTTTGCTGTGTCTGCCGTTGCAATTGCAATGTCGCTGATTTCTTCTGCCGTCGGTTCAATATTGATTGCACAGTCCGCAAAGAGTGAAATTCCTTCCTTAATATATTTGTTACCTGATTCCGGAGCAACCATGATGAAGCAAGATGAAACTGTTTTGATTCCAGGTGCAGTTTTGATTACCTGAAGTCCAGGGCGGAGTGTATTTGCTGTTGAATGGCATGCACCGCTCACAAAACCGTCTGCATCCCCGGCCTTAAGGATAAGGGCGCCGTACATTGTACGGTCTTTAAGTATATAAGCTTTGGCAGCGGCTACATCTGCATACTCAGGAGCACCTGTCTTTTTATTGATTTTTCCTTCGCGCGCTTTATAGAGAAGTTCTGCGTACTTATCAACATTTGAGTCAGTTGCAGGATCAACAAGAGTCACACCGGATAAATCTACATCCGGAGCAACAGACTTTACCTCTGATTCAGAACCAATAAGGATAATCTTTGCAATTCCTTCTTTTACAATTCTAGCTGCAGCCTCTACTACACGTTTATCTTCACCTTCGCAAAGAACGATAGTCTTTCCAGCCACAGCGGCCTTTTTTTTAAGTTCTTCTACAAAATTCATATTTTCCTCTATACAATGAGAATATCACTTAACAGATTATTTTGCTATAGACATTCAGGTTGATTTTAAGATATAATTTGAGATACGTTTACATGAAAAGGGTGTTTTGTAACACTAGGAGGATAGTTGGCATACGCAAATAACAACAACAAAAACGGACAGAGAATCAATGAAATGATTCGTGTTCGGGAGGTCAGACTTATTGATGACGAAGGCAATCAGAAAGGAATCGTTCCTACACTGGAAGCGCTTAAGTTAGCTAAGGAAAAAGACCTGGATCTTGTTGAAGTTTCACCTAATGCTAACCCGCCGGTTTGCAAAATTCTTGACTATGGCAAGTACAGATTCGAACAGGAAAAAAAGCTCCGTGAATCCAAAAAGAATCAGAAAGTACTTAAGTTAAAAGAGATCCGTATGCAGCCTAAAATCGGGCCGGGAGATCTTGATACTAAAGCCAAGCATGTACAGGAATTTCTTGATGAGGGTGACAAGGTAAAAGTAACAATCCGTTTCCGCGGACGTGAACTTGCCCACACAGAACTCGGATATGATGTCCTGAATGAAGTTTTGAAAAGGCTTACTTCAGCGTATGTTGTGGAAAAACAGCCGGCTATGGACGGCAAGACAATGTCCATGACAATTTCTGCAAAAGCCAAATAATTTATATTGAGGTAACTGAAATGCCTAAGATGAAGACTAAGAAGTCTGCTGCTAAGCGCTACTCTCTTACAGGTAGCGGAAAAGTAAAGCACAAGAAACAGAACCTTCGCCATATTTTGACAAAGCGTTCACCAAAAAGAAAGAGACAGCTCCGCGAAACTGGTTATGTTGCAGAAGCTGATGCAAAGAAAATTCGTAAGCAGATGTTGCCTTACGGTTAATGGAGATTAAAAAATGGCAAGAGCAATAGACGGAACAAAAAGAAAGAACCGCCGTATTAAGATTCTTAAACTCGCAAAGGGTTTCCACGGCGACCGCAAATCAAACTATAAACCGGCTAAAGATGCTGTAACAAAAGCATTGAGCCACTCATATGTTGACCGCCGCGACCGCAAAGGCAATTTCCGCGCTTTGTGGATCAGCCGTATCAACGCAGCTGTTCGTGACGAAGGTCTTTCTTACTCACGATTCATCGATGGTCTTACAAAAGCAGGTATTACACTCAACCGCAAGGCTTTGTCTAATATGGCTATTGAAGATCCAGCAGCTTTCAAAGCTGTCGTAGAAGCAGCAAAGAAAGCTCTTAACGCTTAAGGAAGCTGTATATGATTTCTCTCGATCAGGTTTTAGTTCTTGAACAGAAAGTTGAAAGTGCTGTGAAAAAAATAACACAGCTGCAGGCTGAAAACGATGCTCTTCGCAGAAAATGTGCCGAGCTCACAAACTCGCTTTCCAGCAAGTCGGAGCAGCTTACAACTTTTGAACAGGACCAGGGACTGATCGAGAGTAAAATCAAAAATCTGATTAACCGCTTCAACAACATTGAAAATTCTGTAATGGATGTAATCGGGCAATCAGATTCTAATCCAGTTACCGTTCAGCAGTCTGCACAGCCACAGCCTGTTAAGAACGTCTACACTACCCAACACCAGCAAAGTGCCGTACAGGCACAAGTTTCTGCTGCAGAATCTAATACTCAGGATGCCTCTTTACAGCCTGCAGTTCAGGAAAAAAAAGAGAATCCACTTAAAGAATCAACTCAACCGACTGTCCAGAATTTCTTTGATATGAATCAGGTACCGGAAGAATCCTCTGAAAATTCACAGCCAGAAGACGGACAATTCGACATATTCTAGCCCATGGGAAACCTTCAGATTGATATTTTAGGAACGTCATTCGCAATAAAAGCAAACGAGGACTCTGAGTACTTGAATAAACTTCTTGGATACTATAAGAGAATCGTTGACCAGATTGAAAAATCAGGCTCATTAAAGACTCCGCTGCAAATTTCAATTCTTTCTGGAATAATGCTCTGTGATGAGCTTTACAAAGAAAAGGGGCGAAATGTAAAATTCCAATCAGCTTTAGAAAAAAACAGCACAGACGAAGAAGCCGACAGGATAACCAAATCTCTTATTGAAAAAATAGACCAGGTTCTTAAATGACGCACATTTGGATTGATGCAGATTCTTGTCCTTCTAAAATCAGAAACTATGTTGTAAATTATTCAAAGCAGAAAAATCTCGAAGTAATTTTCGCAGCGAATAAACCATTCAAAACAGACTGCAATGATTTTAAAATGATTGTCTGTAATAAAACAAAAGACAGCGCCGATAATTACATTTTTGAAAATGCAGGTGAAAATGATCTTGTAATAACAAGAGACATCCTCTTTGCATCACGGCTTGTTGAACGCAAAATCCGGACCATTAACGACCGCGGAACCTCTTTTACGGTCGATAATATAAAAAACAGGCTTGAAGACAGGGAATTCGACTTGCAGCTTGCACAATTAGGTTTCGGCGGAAATAAAAAAACATACGGAGAAAAGGAATTCGCTAAATTCAAGAAATGTTTTGAAAAAGAAATTGAAAGGCTTCTGGCAAATAATTTCTAAAAAAAAGAATTACTCATCATCGTAATCAAGAAGAATACGCTCTACACGTTCCCGTACTTTCAAAAATGCAAGGACAACTTCTGGATCAAACTGAGTTCCTGCAGAATTCTGTATTTCGTTGAAAGCATCATCGAGACTCCAGGCGTCTTTATAGCAGCGTTTATGAGAAAGCGCATCAAAAACGTCGGCAACGGCAACAATTCTTGCAGCAAGAGGAATCTGACAACCAGAAAGCGGTTCAGAAACTTCAATTGGTTCACCTACTATGAAATTTTCAAAATGATTTTTTTCCGAATATGTTACTCCAGGATAACCGGTTTCAGCTCCATCCCAACGTTCATGATGATGTAAAGCAACATCAAGAGACATACGGTCAAGATCAGAATCCGGAGGATCGAACAGAAGGGCTCCGATGCATGTATGACTTTTCATAATAGAACGCTCTTCATCATTGAAGCGAGCCGGCTTCTTTAAGATGATATCAGAAATTCCAACCTTACCGATATCATGAAATTTTGCAGCGATCTTAAGATTGTCACGATAAACGCGACGTTCCTCCTCTGGAATGTTCTGTTCAAAGGCCCATCGGTCATAAATTTCAAGAGCAATGCTGGAAACTCGTTCTACGTGGGCATAGGTCTCTTTCGGATCACGGAATTCCGAAAGTTTAAGCATTTTACGATGTGTATCTCTTGTGTCATAAGCTCTCTTAAGCGCTCTTACCGCAGACAACGCAAAATGAGCAATAAACGAATCATCGTCTTTTGTAAAGCGAACGATATTTCCATCATCATCAAGCTTATTTATAATCTGAAGGACTCCAAGGAGCATTCCATTCTTCATTACGAGAGGAACTGTATAAATTGATTTTGTTTTGTAATTTGTTGTAAGGTCCGTCTGCTTATTAAACCTGTACGGGCAATCCGGCGAAATAGCGTATGCATCGTCTATAATGAGAGATTTTTTTGTAACGGCAACATAACCTGCAATAGATGACTCATTAATTGGAAATGAAAAGAAAAGATATGGAAGTTTTTCTCCCAAAGGAAGAGCTTTGAGCTGGGTGTCATTTTGGGCATACTTAATCTTAAGATTCTGACCTTCAACTACATAAATTGAACCGGCATCTGCATTTACAATGTTTCTGGTTTCAGTAAGAATTCGTTCCAAAAGGACATCAGCATCTTTTATTTCATCAAGATCTTGTTCGATTTCTATAATGTGCTGAAACTTTAACTCGCGATCCGTGTATTTTGCCTTCATAACCAATTGATTATGATACATTTTCATCATAATTTCAACCGTTTTTCCGCAGTAATTTAAAGCACGTTCAAAGTTCTTAAATTTAATATTTTTTCACTTCTTTGGTCAAACTATAATTCTTACATTAAAAAAACTGTGATATAATAGATTAAAATATGAAAACAAAATTTCTCACGCTGATTCCCTTATTTTGTATATGCGCGCTTTTTACAGGATGTGCCTCATTGCATGAACCGGAAACAAAGCAGATCAAACTGCTTTTTGGCGGTGATATAATGGCACACAAACCAAATTTTAACATGAAAAACTACAGCAAGATCTGGGACGGAATAAGAACAATCGTACAGGAATCAGATCTTGCATTTGCAAATATAGAAGCACCTGTTGCGGATTCATTACCCTATTCATCTTATCCGAATTTTAATATGCACGGAGAATATCCGGAACAAGCAATTGAAGCTGGATTCAACGTATTTTCTCTTATAAACAATCACTCAAACGATCAAGGATTAGGCGGAATACAAGAAACTTATGAATGGTCTGAAAAAATAGAAAAAAAATATGCAGAAGCTGGCAATCCGCTTTATTTTTCCGGTTTAAAAAAAGAACCAGATGCACCCCTTGAATGCAGAACAATCGATAAAAACGGCTGGAAAATTCTTTTTTGCGCAGTAACGGAAATTCTGAACAGACCGGACTATCGGACATACCTGAACTATGTTGCCTCCACAAAAAAAAGCAGGGAAGCATTTATTGAAAAAATCCGTAAATTCAGAGAAGAAAATCCGTGCGATCTCTTTATAATTTCAATTCATAGTGATGAACCTGAATATATAAGTGAAATTTCAGAGGATAGAAGAAGATTCTATCATACTCTCGTTGAAAAAGGTGTAGATGTTGTATGGGCTAATCATCCGCATATTCCCCGCGAAAAAGAATTTATCGGAAACAAGGCGACACAATGGCTTGAAAAAGCTATAATATACGGAAACGGTAATCTAATAAGCGGACAGCGTTGGGAACCGGACTTCGACAACCCTGAAAATCCAAGGGATGATACAGGAGATGGTTACCTTCTTGAAGTGACATTTGAAAAAGACCTGAAAACTGATCAGACAAGGATAGTAGAACACAAAACGCACTATATAACGACTTACATTAACTCAAACTGGGAATTCATCATTAAAAAACTTGATGATGAATTCATTCAATATTTAGCTGAAAACAAACGCCAAAAATGGAGCAGATACATTCAGCATAGAAAAAAAATAGCAGAACGAATAAAGGAAAATATAACATGGCAATAGAATATAAGAAATTACCTGTCTACGAACAAAAAGACAGGATTTTGGAAGCTTTGAAATCAAACCAAGTAATTGTTGTGCAGAGTCCGACCGGCTCAGGAAAAACGACTCAGCTTCCAATCATACTACATGAAGCAGGTTATGATGAAAACGGCATAATAGCAGTAACCCAGCCAAGAAGAATCGCTGCACTTTCTGTAAGTGAATTCATTTCAAAACAATTGGGAACCACCTACCCGGGCCTTGTCGGTTACAAGATGCGCTTTGAAGATAAAACTGATGAAACCACTAAAATCAAAATAATGACAGATGGAATCCTTCTTCAGGAAATGAAGCTGGATCCATGGCTCAGTAAGTATTCTGTCATTATGGTTGACGAAGCCCACGAAAGGAGCCTTAACATAGACTTTGTACTTGGACTTTTAAAACGGGTTCTCGAAGTGCGCAAGGAATTCAAAGTAATCGTCAGTTCTGCAACAATGAACGCAGAGGCATTCAGCAGATATTTCAACTCCTGTCCTATAGTAACTATTGATACCGTTACCTACCCCGTTACAATGGTGTATGATCCTCCGTTAATTCCTGCGAGTACCATGAATGAAACTGCGAGCTCCGCTCTAATTCAAAAAATTCTTTCTACTGTAGAACGCGTTCTAGATAATGAAACGGAAGGCGGGATCCTTATTTTTCTGCCGGGAGAGAAAATTATCAAAGACTGTATGAGAGCATTGGACACTTCTTATTTTGCAAAGAAACTTCATACACTGCCGCTTTATGGCCGTCTTTCAAAAGAAGATCAGGAGAGAGTTTTTAAGCCTGCACCAGAAGGCAAAAAGAAAGTCATCATATCTACAAACATTGCAGAAACTTCTGTAACCATCTCCGACATAACGACTGTAATCGACTCGGGACTTGCAAAACTTAATTTTTACAATCCCCACACATTCACATCAAGTCTTAATGAGACTCCGGTAAGCAAGGCCAGCTGCAATCAAAGAAAAGGACGTGCCGGACGAACTCAACCGGGAACCTGTTACAGGCTTTACCCACGCAAAGATTTTGATACAAGACAGATGTATACAACAGAAGAAATCTACAGAACTGACCTTAGCGAAGTTATTTTACAGATGGCAGATCTCGGAATAACGGATTTTGCAGGCTTCGATTTTATTTCTGCACCCGAAAAAGAAAGTATCTACGGCGCAATAGACACCCTGAACATGCTTGGCGCATTGGACAGAGACAACACTTTGTCTTCAATAGGAAAACTTATGGTTCAGTTCCCGCTTGAACCGCGCATTAGCCGTATAATTGTTGAATCAATAATGCGCTATCCAGATGTCATTGAAGAAATACTGATTGCAGCTTCGTTCTTGTCTGCAAATTCTCCGTTCATTCTGCCTCCGGGAGAGGAACTTGAAGCTCGACGTGCCCACCACACATTCAGGGATATACAAGGCGACTTTGTATCATACCTGAATCTTTTCTATGCATTCCAGAAATGCGAAAACAAAGAAAATTTCTGCAAACAGTTTTATCTTGATGAGCGGATCATGCGCGAGATAGAAAATATTGACTTTCAGCTTCAGGACATTCTTAACCATATGAATATCCCTGTTGTTGGAGGCGGAAACAAAAGCGACTATCTGTGTTGTATTGCAGCCGGAATGATACAGTTTGTATGCGTACGTGTAAAACGCGATACATACAAAAGCCTTACGGCAGACAATATTTTCATACATCCGGGAAGTGTAATGTTCAAACAGGATCCGCTCTATATTGTTGCTGGAGAAATCGTGCGCACTTCGCGAATCTACGCTATGAGCGTTTCTCCTCTTACTAAATCGATTTTAACTCAGCTTTCACCTGTACTTTTAGAGAAACTCGAAAACGCAAAACCCGTACGAACCATGGAAATGCAAGCTGATACCTATGAAAAAGCTGCAAAAAACAGAAAGAAAGAAAACAAAAAATCTGATGAAAAGAAACCGGAAAATGAAGATATAATATCATTCGGAAATGAATCATTCACAATTAAAAAAGTTCATAAAAAGAAACAGGTACAGCTTTATTATGAATCCTTCATACGAGCCGCGAAGGCAGAATCCGACGAAGAAAAAATCAAAACTATCGGCGGAATAAAAACAAAAGTTATTCTTCCGGACGGTTTTACTTTAATGGATGGGGAAAAACTTTCTACAGCCATAAAGATAGCAAAAGTCTTACCTCTGAGACCGGTTTCCGAAAAAGAGTGGAACAGAAAACTGAATATAAATATAAATGAAGAAAACGCACCTCTAATAATAACTGCAGCTGTGGACAATATCCTTAAAGTCACTGTTGCAAAACAGAAAAGCAGGGAATACGGATTCATCTGTCTTTTTACGGATGGAAAGGGTACATATTGGAACAAAGTAAGCAGAGGCTTTGCTACTGCCCTGAACGAAAGCTTAGCTTCTTTGGAAATTCTTGCCGACGAGGCAAAAGAACTGTTTACAGATGGCCAGCTTGCATCTATAAACGAAAAATACAGGATATTGCACGAACTCTCTGTTTAGGCGACTAATACTTCCCCGTCATATAAGTTTATTTTGACGGGGGCTCATCCTCTATTCCGAGAATCTGCTTTGCCCTCTTTCTGTTACCTGCATTTCCAGATTTGGATTCAGCCACTTTCTGTAAAGCATCTTTTGCTTCCGGATAACGACCTGTCCTGTACATATCAATTCCAATCGTACAGGTATCAGTGTCTTTTGAAGAAATATACATAGAACAAACTTCTCCGAATTCGGGATGCTCGTACTTTGCCATAAACTTGCCTAAAGATTTTCTTAAAGATTTGCGCCTATCGTCATCAACAATATTTTTTGCAAGCTCATTGATTTCTGAAATTCCTATATTCTTACTGAATTTGAGCAAAGCCTCCGCAGCCATATTCTTTGCAGAATCGGGAACTTTTGTATCTGTTATTCGTTCAATTAAAAATTCATTGCCCTCTTTTGTATTAAGTTCTGCCAGAACTGGGTAAACTTCTTTTTTTACAGAATTTTCATTATCATTCTTAGCCCGATAAATAAGATACGGAACAGCATCTTTCAGCTTCATTTCTCGGCAAGCTTTTATTGACTGAAGCCTTACCTTTACATGCTCGTCCCTTATCCCCTGTAAAATCATATTCCGTGCTTTTTCTGATTCAGGAAAATTAAGCAGTCCCTTTATGCAGTATTCTCTCATATTTGGATTACCATTTTCATAAAGGCTTATAAGAACTGGAATTGACTCCTCTTTTTTCATATTTCCTAAAGCTTCTGCGGCATACTGACGAACAAAGTCATTTTCGTCTTCATTTTGGGCGATTTCTACAACCTGATCCCATGTTTCAACAGCATTCATCTGTCCAAGAGTGCGCATAAGAGCCTGCCGTACGGGAACATCAAGATCATCTCGCTCTAGATATTTTGCAAGATATTTTGCCTCTTTCTTTCCACCTGTTTTTCCCAATGCAGAAAGAGCCGCGTTAAAGTATTCTTCTTTTTCACTTTCCAATAGCTTCACTAAAGCCGGAGCGGCTTCTTTGCATTTTACCGTAGAGACATACTCCATGCATTTTGAAACAAATGCATTAGACGTATCATATGGATCATCAATTATTTCTACTGCATAATCAGAAAGACAAGGATCTTCATTTTTTGCAAAATAGTCAAGAATTCTGGAACGGACATCGTTGCTGGATGTTTTATAAAAGAGTTCATACAGAACATCTATATAGCGTGGATCATCATCGTCTACAATTTTATCAACCACACCATTTATTTCAGAAGGAGTTCCCAGATTCAAGGTTTCCATGTTTCCCTTAAACTCTCTTTCATCTTCATCCCTTTTTTTAGCAGCGGCAAGTTTTTCGCCATCCGCAGACTTAGGATTTTGCTTTGGCGGTATCTTTACCTGAATGGTAAGAATATCATCACCATATTCGTCATCTGCCGGTTCCGTATTCTTCACGCCATAAATAGACTGAACTATCTGATCTGAATCTACAGCCCTCTTTTCGTCCTTTATTTCTGAATTAACGGACATTTCTGAATTTTCAGACAAACTATCATCAAAAGAATCAGACACTCTTTCAAATCCTTGTTCAGATACATCTTCAAGATTCTTTTGAACTGCGGTAGAACTTACTTCATTTTCTGCATAAGGAGCATCTATTGAGTCATCAGTCTGCCTATCTCTGTATACCCGAACAGAATTATCATCAATCCCTTCATTATATGGATCCGAAATTTCACTGCCAGAAGCAGCTTCTGAAATGGCAGATTCAATTCTATTGAGGAAGTCATCCTCACTTTCCTGAGCAGAAAGCAGCACAAGAGAAAATAAAAAAACAACTACAGCCTGAAACAGAATTTTTTTCATTACAAAATCTCACCTTTTTTATATCTGTTCAGAAAATCCTTTTTATACTGCTCAAAACGATCTTCTGAAATCGCAAGACGTATTTCATTCATCATCTGATGCAGGAATGCAAGATTATGATAAGAAGCAAGCATAGAACTGAGAATTTCCTGCTCTTTAAATAGATGTCTTAAATATGCTCGGGAATAAGTGCGGCAGACTTTACAATTACATTGTGGATCAATAGGCTTAAAATCATGCTTAAAACGTTCCTGTTTGATAGAAAGCTGACCATCATGCGTAAAATAGGCACCGTTACGCGCATTACGAGTAGGGAGTACGCAGTCAAACATGTCTACACCATTTGAAACAGCCTCAAGAATATATTCAGGAGTACCGATTCCCATTACGTAGATCGGTTTTTCTTCAGGAAGATGCTGCATTGTGAAATTCAGGAATTCTGCAAATTTATCGGCTGGTTCACCAACACTCAGGCCTCCAATTGCGATGCCAGGCAAATCAAGAGCAACGGTAAATTCTGCGCTTTGTTTACGCAGATCTTCATAGAAATTACCCTGAACAATAGGAAAAAGCACTCCCTTATATCCGTTTTCGCGTTCAATAAGCCACTGCTTTTTTGCGCGCTCAGCCCATGCAGAAGTAACTTTAAGCGCATGTTCCGCTTCTTTTTTATCGACCCCAAAGCCAGAACATACATCAAGCTGCATCTGGATATCTGAATTAAACTTAACCTGAGTCTGAACGACATTCTCCGGCGTAAACATATGGTAACTTCCATCAATATGACTCTGAAATTTTACGCCATCAGGATTGATTTTTCTAAGCTGAGAAAGCGAAAAAACCTGAAAACCACCGGAATCTGTTAGGAAATTCTTTTTGTATTGTGAAAATCCATGCAAACCACCGGCCTCCTGAATCAAATCAGCACCAGGACGCAAAAAAAGATGATATGTATTTGCAAGAATAATTTCAAAACCGATTTCATCAAGATCGTCCTTGGAAATTGCTTTTACAGTTGCGCATGTACCTACGGGCATAAATACCGGAGTATGAACTGTTCCATGCGGCAGTTCCAGAAGACCAGTTCTTGCCCTTCCGTCTGAACTTTTGTGTTGAATAGAAAAAATCTTCATAAAAACCTCACTTCTTTACGTCCGGGCATAATGCAACAGAACTATACTGATTATAATGAAAAGGAACACAGGAAACCATGCTCCCATAAAAGGCGAAATATAACCGAATTTTGCCATAAGCATCGTAACCATCTGAAGGACATAAAAAAGAACGGCGGCACTTACAGACAATGAAAGACTTATAAGAAGTACGTTCTTCCTTGATTTTCCAGAAAGTCCGATTGAAAGGAAAACAACGATAAAAACAATCGCAGGAAAAGCGAATTTTTTATAATATTCTGACAATTCCTGATTAAACGGAAGCCCCGTTCTTCTGAGATGGCTTATGTAAACCTTTGCCGTATGAGAATCAACTTCTGCAATAGACACAACGTTATTTTGGAACGTCTCATAAGATTCCGTCAGACGTTCAAAAAAATCCTTTTCCAGCTTAAGAGTCTTTATGGTATTATCTTCATATTTATATTGAATTGCACTCATAAGAATCCAGTGGTTTTCATTTGAATTCCATACTGCTGCATCAGCATGAACTATCGAATCAAGCCTCTTGTTTTCATCCCTTATTACAAGGTAAAGATCAGAAAGCCTTTTCTGAGCGTTTTCATAAAATTTTGCCTTATAAATGATATGTCCGTTATCTGAAATTACAACGATATTATTCTTGTTCAGAGATTTTTCTTCCTTTAAAAGCTGACCTTGAAGCTGCATTTTTTTTGAATAGGTTGGAACAACTAGATAATTTTCAAAAAAATACAACCCGAAACTCATTATTACAGAAAAAAGCAACAGGGGAAATGTAAAATGAAGCAGAGAAACTCCGGATGAGAATATTGCAGTCAATTCATTGCTGGCATAAAGATCACTCAATGTATAGGCAACAGCAAACAAGACGCCAAGAGGCATTGCATACCAGCAGGTCTTAGGGAAATACAAAATCATGACCTGTGCAACCTGAGAAGCAGAAGCCCCGTTCTGAAGATAATTCGTAAGATTCATAAGAAGGTCAACCAAAATAAGAACCAGCGAAAAGAAACCGAGAGCACCTAAAAATATCGGAATGAACCTTCTGAAAAGATAAAATACAAGTTTCATTTTCTTTTAAGCGTAAAATACAAAAGACCGCCCGTTACACCGATTATCGTATCGGGTAACCACATTGCAATAAAAGCATCAATACCAATTCTTATGGAAAACATCTGTCCTATAATCATCATTGCCCAATATATAACGCATATTACAAGTCCAAAAATAAGACCGATCGTCTGCCCGTTATGCTTACCGAATAAAAAAGCCAATGGAAGTGCAAGAATTGCAAAAAAAATGGAGCCGAACGGACTAGAAAATTTCTTATAATATTCCATGCGGTAATGATTCAATATTCTTTTGTCCAAGTTTTCCATTTTTTTCATCTGCTTAACTTGACGACCAAGGTCAAAGGAAGTCATTTCACGTGGAGTTGTACGGGCATTAGTATTAAGAATGGCAGAATCAAATATATTCATGGTCATAGTCTTTGCATCAAGAACATCGTAATCTCCTTTTTTGTTTGTATCTAAAGAAGCAACAACAGAATCAGACATGTTCATCTGCATAAGAACGCCTTCATCACGCGCAGAAATAAGATTTGATTTACCAGAAACAATAATGCGCTGTGTATCGCCTTTTTCATCAAAGAAAATCAGATCGCTTACCGCCGTATCCTTTACATCCCCTGTTATAAGAATTGATTTATTGAAAAATTTTATTGAATTTGGTTCAAGCTGAACGGAAGGATTTGAAGTAAGAATCTTTCTATAAAGCTGATTGTACTTAATAGTTCCGATCGGAAGAAGATAATCATTTACAAAAAAAGAAGCCACAGAAATAAGAATTCCTAAAATAAAAACAGGAACCATTACCATTATATAGCTCTGGCCGGAGGCCCTGATAATAAGGACTTCATTATCACTCATAATGCGCCCAAGGCACATTAAAAAACCTACCAATGTAGAAAAAGGAGCAGACTGAGAGATTACAAACGGCAAAGTATAAATCATAAGTCTGTAAGCATCCCTGAATGGAACCCGCTGCTTTAAGAGCTCTCCTATAAGAAGCAAAATCTGATTTACGAAAAAAATCATAAAAAAGAACAGAAAAGAAACCCCAAAATAAAGCAACAATTCCTTACAAATATAACGCACAAGGACATGGTTTCCGAGCTGCCCTTTTCCAAGATATTTAACCTGAAAGTCATCAATTTTTTTTATTACCAGGTCAAGCCAAGGCTTTGCATATTTCATAAAAAACTGGTAGCAAAGCTCATATAATGCAAGAACCTTTTTTTCTATATATCCAAGAGAATGATTATATATATCAATAAACTTTTGAACATACTTGAATAAATTCAAGCCTTTACCCCTGTAGAACCGAATCCACCGGCACCGCGTTCAGTTTCATCTAGCTTAGCAACGCGAACGAACTGCCCCTGAGTCACAGGAGCAACTATTAGCTGGGCAATACGGTCTCCGTTATGAATGGTAAAATCTTCATCCCCAAGGTTAATAAGAATGACACAGATTTCTCCGCGATAATCGCTGTCAATTGTACCGGGGGTATTCAATACGGTAACACCGTTTTTTGCCGCAAGTCCGCTTCTTGGACGAACCTGAATTTCGTACCCTTCAGGGATTGCACAGAAAAGCCCTGTGGGTACAATTGCACGAGTCCCCTTTTTTATTACGACATCTTTATCAATATATGCACAGATATCTGCTCCAGCAGCACCAGCAGTTTTATAAACAGGAATGCAAACCCCTTCCTTCGCAACGAATTTAATATCAACTGTATTCATAATATAAGTATAACAGTTCATAAACCATGCCGCAATAAGCAACAGCGCAATCCTAACAGAAAAATGCTCAACGAAATTTGAAAACTGTTTTCATATTGACTTTTTTCTTTAAAATTAGTAATTTGATAACCGTTATCAAATTAAGGTAAAATAATGGTCAAAGCCGCTTATAAAACAAGACAACAAGAACTCCTTCTTTCCTATTTGAAAGAAACAAAGGGGAGGCATTTTACAGCAGAAGATGTACGCCGCCATTTTGAAGAAAGGAACATCTCTCTTGGAGTGGCAACGATTTATCGTCAGCTTGAAAAACTTGTTTCTGAAGGTCAGGTTCAGAAATATTTTATAGATGAGCATTCTGCATCATGCTTTGAATACACAGGCGAAAGTTCTGAAGACAGAACGGAAGCTCATTTTCACTTAAAATGTGAAAAATGCGGAGAACTTTTTCATGTGGAATGCGATGAACTGAGTGAGATAACAGATCATCTGAAAAACGAGCATGGATTTAATTTAAATCCATTTCGAACCGTACTGTACGGAATATGTGACAAATGCGGAAAGGAAATGAAACTCTCAGACGGCAAAAAATCCGAGGACTAATAATGAAAAATATTACACTTCCGGCAAAAACCACCAGGATACTTTGCATTGCTTTCATAATCTCGTTGATTTCGATACTTGCATTTGAATCTATTCATGCAGTTCATCATTGTGCAGAAAAAGAATGCCCTGTCTGCATTGTTCTTTCTATTATAAAAAATCAGCTAAAATCATTTTTGCTCAGCGGAATCGGAGAAGCCGTTTCAGCATATTTATTTTCTATATATTTTTTTCATGTATTTTTTGAAAGTGCACTTCCATGCTGCTCTCTTATAAGGCAGAAAGTAAGGCTGAACAATTGAATTCCTCTGCAGCTTGAACGATTTGATAATTTTTAGAGGAATAAAATGAATAAGACAAAAAATAAAAAACCGATTATCCTTATAACCGGATATCTTGGCTCTGGGAAGACAACTCTTTTGAATAATCTGCTCCGTCAAGAAAAGCGACAGGTTGCCCTGATCGTAAACGACATGGGAAGCATTAATATCGATGCAGAAATCCTAAAAAAACAGGGATCCAGAGTAGCACAGGCTTCTATGTATGAGCTTCAGAACGGTTGTATATGCTGCACCCTAAGAGATGAATTCATTCAGAAAATGGAAGAAATTTCCAACGAAAACACAACAGAAGCTGTTTTCGTGGAAGCGTCAGGAATCAGCGATCCTGGGGCAATTGCAGCAAGCTTCCTTGCTTATGAAGAAGACAATCCGGACACAAATGTTTACCTCAGCTCAATCGTAACAGTTGTTGATGCAGACCGTATTTACAGGGAATTCCTGAAAGACCTTTCATCTTATGATGAAGAATCAACTGATGAACAGGACATTACCACCCTCATCGTTGACCAAATGGAATTCTGCAATCACATTGTCATGAATAAATGCGACTTGTTGAATGAAGATCAGCTTAAAGCCGTAGAAAACTGCATAAGAGACTTTCAGAAAAAAGCTCCGTTGATCCGATCTATAAATGGTAACGTTGATCCTGACCAGATTCTTTCTACAGAAAAATTTGACTTTGAAATGGTCGATTCCTCATCTGCAATACAGAAAGCAATAAACAGCCTTGACGCAAACAACAAGGGCTGTGTTGATGAATACGGAATCAGTTCGTTCGTATTTGAAGAAAAACGCCCGTTCAACAGAAAGAAATTCATGGAGTATGTTAAGTCTGCTTACCCTAAGTCACTTATCCGAGCGAAAGGTTACATCTGGTTTTCAGACGCAGAGGCCGACATCCAGCTTTTTGAACAGGCAGGTCGCAACTCTTCTGTAACCGAGGTTTCCTATTGGATTGATGCCCTTGTTGAAGAACAGAAACAGGCTTACCTTGAACAGAATCCTGACGTAAAGGAAAGCTGGGATGAAGAATTCGGAGACCGCTTGAATCAAATTGTATTCATCGGAAAATCAATTGATCAGAACAAAATTAAGGACGAACTTAATGCCCTGCTCGACAGTAAGGCAACAGCATAAAAGCAGGCAAAAACTTTTATAGGAGTAAAGAAAATGAATTTTAAAAAAATATTTTCATTTGTATTCATTATGACAAGCCTTACAATGGCTTCATTTTCAAAAACAAAAATTGTAACAACAATCTTTCCGGAATACGACTGGGTACGTCAGATTGCAGGCGACAAAGCAGAAATTACTATGCTTTTGAATAACGGCGTAGATCTTCACAGCTTCCAGCCTAGTGTAAAAGATATCGCATCAATCGGTAACGCAGACATCTTCATTTATGTCGGAGGTGAAAGTGACGGCTGGGTAGAAGGAGTCCTTAAAAATGCAAAAAACAAAAAACTTATTGCAATCAACCTTCTTGAAGTTCTTGGTGAACGCGTAAAAGAAGAAGAAAGCGTTGAAGGCATGGAAGCAGAACATCATCACCATCACGAAGAAGCCGAAGAAGAAGAACATCATCATGAGCTCGATGAAGATGAAATAGAATATGACGAACACGTGTGGCTTTCTGTAAAGAACGCAAAAATCCTTTGCGAAGCTATTGCTGACGCACTCTGCAAGACAGATTCAGCAAATTCAGCAGTATTCAAAAAGAACCTTGCAGCATATTGCACAAAACTTAACACTTTGGACAAAGAATATGAGGAATGCGTAAAGACAGCAAAACGCAAAGTTGTACTCTTCGGCGACAGATTCCCTTTCCGCTACCTTACAGACGATTACGGAATCAAATACTATGCCGCTTTCAAAGGATGCTCAGCAGAAACAGAAGCAAGCTTCAAGACTATCATATTCCTTGCAGAAAAAATTGACGGGCTAAAATTACCTTATGTTCTTCAGATTGAAAAAAGTTCAGGAAAAATTCCTGCAACAATCATCAAGAATGCAAAATCAAAGAACATTTCCGTTCTTACAATGGATTCAATGCAGGCTACAACCAGTCTGGACGTAAAGAAAGGCGCAAATTATTTTGACATCATGAAAGCTAATCTTGAAGTTTTGAAGAAGGCCTTGAACTAGAAAAAAATCCTATCTGAATAGCCTGACAGGGACATGCATCAATACATTCACCGCACATTATGCAGTCCGGACTGCCAGGCTTTTCATATACCTTTATATCAAAAGCACAATTCCTCTGACACAAACCACATTTCACGCAACTGTCATGGCGGACTATTAGCCTGCACACAGAAAAATTATTAAAAAGTCCGTAAAACGCACCGAGCGGACAAATATAACGGCAGAACGGTCTGTAAATCACAACAGAAACAAAAAGAATAAAAATCAGAACAAAGATTTTCCAGCGATACAAAAAACCCGCAGCCTCCCGCATTGCAGGATTAAGAAGGACTAAAGGGATCCCCCCTTCAAGAGTTCCTGCCGGACAAATATACTTGCAGAACCACGGCTCGCCCATCCCCGAAATATCAACCACAAACATTGGAAGAATTATTACAAAAAGCAAAAGGAAAAAATATCTAAGAAAGCGAAGAAATTTTTCACCTGGCAAACACCTGATTTTCTTAAAAAATGGAATCTTATTAATAAGATCCTGAATAAATCCAAAGGGACACAAAAAACCGCATACAAAACGCCCGAAAATAGAGCCGAATAGCACCAACAGTCCAAAAACATAAATAGAGAAATTAAAATTTCTTGATCCAAGCACAGATTGTAAGGAACCTATAGGACAGGCTCCAAGTGCCCCAGGACAGGAATAGCAGTTCAATCCGGGTACGCAGACAGCCTTTGATTCTCCCTGAAAAATATGCCCCTCTGCAAACCCCTTTATATATCCGTTTGAGAATGACGAAAAACATGCCTGAACGACACTTCTAATAACCCGCTTATTTTTTTTAGCCAATACCAATACACTCCATGCAGATTCTTGAAGCTTTTTCTAAAACAACAGCAATCTCCCCTCTATATATTCCAAGGATAACCATTACTAGAGAAAGAACAACCAATACAATACCTACAAGATTCTTTTTTTCTATCATTCGGATTTTATATCTTTTAATAATTTATCAATAATTTTCTGCCAATCAGCTTCAGACTTTGCCCCTAGATACATTTTACCAATAATATTACCGTCTGAATCAACAAAAAAAGTTGCAGGAACAGCCTGAACATTTCTCAGGAAACCAGAAAACATTTCAGCCGACGGAACCACATGCAGATAATCAGCTCCTGTAGAAGCAATTATTTTTTCTGCATCTTTTTTTAGCAGAGGATTAACCTTCCCGTCTATTGTGCTAATATCGATAGGAATACCGATGACAGCTACCCCCCTGTCCTTATTATTTTTATACAGTGCTGCAAGATCCGGCATTTCCCTTATACAAGGAGGACAAAAAGTCCCCCATACATTCAGCATTGTGATTTTATTTGAAGAAAATATTTTTTCAGAAACTGCCTGCCCGCTCAAATCACAAGAATTAAAAGTTATCGATTTTGATTTTTGAGCAAAAAGCAATGCACATAAAAAAAACGAAAAGACAGCCAGAAGATTTTTTTTCATATCTACCTCAAGAATTATATTTTACAATTAAATAATAATAATAATCCATCAATTTTACAAATTTAAAATCTGCAAAAAAAATTTACAAACAGACAGAACGGGCTCAACGCAAAGAGTCCGGAACATGCCGTCTCATAAACAATTTTAGTCAGTTCATTTTTTTTAGCATGCACCAGGAGTTTTATTCTCCGCACGGTCAATAGAATAAGACAGAAGATACGGACTCTAGCAGAGTCTTTCCGTTTCCCATAAGCATATCAAGAGACGTTACGCATACAGAATTTACGTTCATCAACTTTCCTGCCGCAATATCTTCCTCCGACTCATAATAACCGGACGTAGAATGAATCACATAGTGCCTTTCATCAGAACTGCCAAGATACAGCATTACATGTCCTGGAATTTTCAGGACCGCACCCGGCATAATCCCATTCAGTAAAACTGTTCTCTGTTCATAACCAGACGCTCCGTCAATCTTAATGGACTTTGCAGGAAACAAAGCCTGTTCAGAAGAATTACGAGGAAGCTGAAACCCCATGCATCTGTATATTTCTATAACCATAGAAGAACAATCACGAAGACCGTTCTTTCCACCCCAACTATAAGCCTGCCCCAGACATTTAAATGCCAACGTAAGAATATTCTTCACAGTGAATGGTAAAAAACCTGAGCATACCGCACTCACAGGAACAGCAGCATATGCAGTTCCTAAAGTTCCGTCTTCTTTTCTAAACGGAATTTCAACAGCATAGGAGCAAAACGGAAAACGATCTTCAGAAAAATAAACCTGAACAGTTTCCCACTCAGTACAGAAAAAACGCTCCCCCATTCTTAATTCTGTATAAACTTTTTTTCCGTCTACAGAAGCCGTTAAATCACCAGAAGGAATTATATAAAGGCTTTCTGTAACTGTAACAAAGGAGCCGTTTTCTTCGGTCAAAAAATAGAGACGCTTCTCAAAATCATTATCAGAACTCAAGGCAATTGAATCAGACTTTACCCAGCCATAATCATATTCAGAACATACAAAGCACCATTCTTCATTTTTAGAACAAAATAACATAAGAACAGGATCATTGAATAAAAGTGAACTTTCCTGATTTATATCATTGTACCAGTCATAACCGTTTGCAGAAAATTCCTCGTCAGAAGGGACGATCCTCATATCTGTCCGTTTATTGCATACAGCTTTTTTTGGCTCAATAAGCACTTCAGAATCTTTCAGGGCATTTATCCCTGTTTTTTCAAACAATGAATTCCAATATTCTGATGTACAACAAACAGGCTCATCAAGAATACTCTTTCTATACCATTTTCTTCCAAAACATTCTGATAGAGTTAGCTGAAATAAATCAGATTCAGAGATCGAATTAAACTCTGCAAGATTAAACAAAATTGTTTTTTTTCCATCCCTTTTGATTTCCATTGATTTTTTATTGAGTCCCACAATTTCTTCATGTCCAAGCCTTATCTTTTCTGCTTCATCAGACATCGAAATCCAGAACTCTGCATCTAGCATTTCAGGCTCTACATCCAGAGAAAGGCGTAGGCTACCGTTTTGAGAAAAAATAGTAAACCGAGAAAAAATAATCAAAAGAAATACAAACAGAAAGCTTTTCACATCAAAAAATCCTAAAAATACACTCAATACAAAAACCGAGAGTACTTCTACATGCAAGACTCGAGTCTAACTCAATTAGAATTCGTCTACAGCAGCAAAGAAAAAAAAAGGCTTTTTTCTATGAGTTTTCATTTTCGCGAACATATTGCATTTTGCCGCTCAAAAACATGAAGACCTCTCAATATTATCTTGCTATTATAATGAACCATCTACGTAAACTGTGCAAGCTATACTATAAATAGGTAAAATAAAAAATTCGCTAAAAAATGTACTACAGTGAAATTTTTTGATTCATCGATAAAAAAGCTCGGAGCGAGACTTGCGAGCACAAGCAACAATAAATGTATTCAAAGGCTGTTTTATAGCCTTTGAAACTCGAGTTTTCATTTGCTCACATAGTTCGCATTTTTGCTTTCGCAAAAACCATGAAAACTCACACGGCTTCCCAGTAGCAGGTGCATAAAAAAAAAACTGTCAAACCGACAAGGTTTTTGCATTACGGTAAATTTATTAGAAACTTCCAGCTACAGCGACAGCACATGCTACTGTACATGCCTAAAATAGAAAATGCGTTAAAAAAAGCAGTCCGTTGGGACTGCTTTTTAGCATTCACTTACTAAATGGCTCGCCCGATTTATCGGGCGCCGTTGGATGCACCGTTGCGTGCATTCCTCTTCGTAAGAAATCAGATAACTTAGAATGAACCAGCTACAGCGACAGCGCACGCAACAGTGCATCCAACCATAGGGTTGTTACCCATTCCCATGAATCCCATCATTTCTACGTGTGCTGGAACTGATGAAGAACCTGCGAACTGAGCGTCTGAGTGCATACGACCCAAAGTATCAGTAAATCCGTAAGAAGCTGGACCTGCAGCCATGTTATCTGGATGAAGTGTACGACCTGTACCACCACCTGAAGCTACAGAGAAGTATTTCTTACCTGCAAGAAGACGTTCCTTCTTGTAAGTACCAGCTACAGGATGCTGGAAACGAGTTGGGTTTGTAGAGTTACCAGTGATAGAAACATCAACATCTTCGTGCCACATGATTGCAACACCTTCGCGAACATCGTCAGCACCGTAGCACTTAACGATAAGACGGTCTGGATTGTTTCCGTATGGAACTTCTTTTACAACTGTAAGAGCCTTGTCAGTTCCTTCACCGTTGAAATAGTCAAACTTAGTCTGAACGTATGTAAATCCGTTGATACGGCTGATGATCTGAGCAGCGTCTTTTCCGAGACCGTTCAAGATAACGCGAAGCTTGTTCTTGCGAACTTTGTTAGCGTTAGCAGCGATTTTGATAGCACCTTCAGCAGCAGCGAAAGATTCGTGACCTGCAAGGAATGCGAAACACTGTGTTTCTTCAGAAAGAAGACGAGCACCAAGGTTTCCGTGTCCAAGACCTACTTTGCGGTCATCAGCTACAGAACCTGGAAGACAGAATGCCTGAAGTCCCTTACCGATGTTGCTAGCTGCTGTAGAACCAGTCTTGTCACCAGTTTTTTCAGCTTCTTTGATAGCAATAGCAGAACCAAGAACGTATGCCCATTTAGCATCTTCAAAACAGATCTGCTGTGTAGACTGACAGATTTCATATGGATCAAAACCACGATCCTGGCAAAGCTTTCTAGCTTCGTTCAATCCGTCTTCGCCTTCTTTAAAACCATATTCTTTAAGAGCCTTATTCACCTGTGGAATACGGCCTGCGTAATCTTCAAATAATGCCATTTCTATATTCCTCCAGATTATTCTTTGCGTGGGTCGATAAGGCGAACCATACCCTGATCAGCAGTTACACGACCATAGTGTGTGCGTGCACCTTCAATAGCTTCGTTAGCAGGTTTTCCAGCCTTAAGAGCGTCCATCAATTTACCAAAGTTGATACAGTTGTAACCGATAATCTGGTTATCCTTGTCGATTGCACATGTTTCAACATAACCTTCAGTCATTTCGAGGTAGCGAGGACCAGTCTTGCGTGTAGCAAACATAGTTCCTACCTGTGAACGGAGGTTCTTTCCAAGGTCTTCCAAAGAAGCACCAACTTTAAGACCGTCCTTAGAGTAAGCTGACTGAGTACGACCGTAAACAATCTGCATAAAGAGTTCGCGCATAGCTGTGTTGATAGCATCGCAAACAAGGTCAGTATTCAAAGCTTCAAGCAAAGTTTTTCCGATAAGGATTTCACTAGCCATAGCAGCTGAGTGAGTCATACCTGAACAACCGATTGTTTCAACCAAAGCTTCTTCGATGATACCGTCTTTAACGTTCAAAGAAAGCTTGCAGGCACCCTGCTGTGGTGCACACCAACCGATACCGTGTGTAAATCCAGAAATATCTTCGATTTTTTTAGCCTGAACCCATTTTCCTTCCTCAGGAATCGGAGCAGGTCCATGATATGCGCCTTTAGCCAAAGGACACATGTGTTCTACTTCTGCTGTGTAGATCATTTATTCCCCCAAAAAAATTCCGCAGAACGCGGTTTTTGTAGTTTCCTTATTAAGATATTTTATCATTAAGAAAGAAACTGCACAATATTCTATATAACTTAAAGAGTAAAATATTGAGTAAAAACGAAAAAAAATGAACGCCCCCAGAAAAAAGCGTCCATAGTTCCTCATAAGCTCAAATAAAAATCAGTGACAATTAGGATTTGCACATGTAGCGCATTTTGAATTAGTTTCAAACATTTCTCGCATAGTACGCCAGCCAAGAACAGCGCATTTTACCCTTGCAGGCATACGTGCAATGTCCTGTAAAGAAGCGGCTTCATCCAAAGATTCCATTTCTTCTTCCGAAATTTCACCACGGATCATCTTCATAAAGATTCCATCAAGGCTTTTTGCTTCTTCAACGGATTTTCCTATTACAAGATCCAGCATCATGTCACAGCTTGCCTGGCTTACCGCACATCCACTTCCTGTAAAAGAGCCATCTACAATAATTCCGTTTTCAACCTTAAGATTTAACGTAATATTGTCGCCACAACTTGGATTAACTCCGTTCAATGTAAGAGTCGCCCCGTTCATATCCTTTTTATGAGAAGGATTAAGATTATGCTCATTCAGAATTTCACGGTAAAGTTCCTTAGTATCCAAAATAAACTCCTAAAACTAATCCTTGTATCCGCTCATACTGCGAATTTTTCGCAATGCAGCAGCAAAACGTTCCACTTCATCCTCATCATTATAAAAATACATGCTGGCCCTGGCGGTTGCAGGCAGCCCAAGATATGCTCCCAATGGTTGAGCACAATGATGACCTGCACGGATAGCAATTTTTTCAGTGTCTAAGAGGCTTGCAATATCGTGAGGATGAACTCCATCTAAGGTAAACGTAACAATTCCACAATGGCGGGCAGGATCAGGATTACCGATAATATGAATATAAGGATAATCTCTGAGCCGCTCAATAAGAAGAGCTGCAAGGGTATTATCATGTTCTTCAATTTTATCAAAACCAACAGACTGAACATATTTTATTGCAGCCGCAAGACCAACGGCCCCTCCGGCATTGACTGTTCCTGCTTCAAATTTATGCGGTAATTCAGCCCAAGTAGCACCTTCTCTTGTAACATACTCAATCATTTCACCACCACGAAGAAATGGAGGCATGTTTTCAAGCAAAGACTTCTTTCCATAAAGAACACCGATTCCCATAGGTCCGCATATTTTATGACCGCTGAACGCATAAAAATCAGCATCAATATCTTTAACGTCAACTTTCATGTGAGGAACAGCCTGCGCACCATCAACAACACAGACTGCGCCAACTGCATGAGCAAGCGAAACTATTTTTTTTACAGGATGAGTAATTCCAAGTACATTGCTCACCTGCCCTATGGCAACAAGCTTAGTCTTGGAATTAATTTTTTTCAGTTCTTCATCAGAAAATTCTCCGCTGCTTTTATCTGGCTCAAGAAAAACCAGCTTAGCCCCCTTTGTAGAACAAAGCATCTGCCATGGAAGAATATTTGAATGATGCTCTGTTATTGAAACAACAATTTCATCTCCGGCAGAAATATTTGCCATTCCCCATGTATAAGCCACAAGATTAAGACTTTCAGAGGCATTACGGGTAAAAATTATTTCGCAATCCTTTGCGTTCAGAAATTCCGCAACCACATGACGGGAATTTTCATATTCCTCCGTTGCCCGGCCGCTAAGATCATAAAGACCTCGCAAGGGATTAGCATTATTGCGCGAATAATATCTGTCCAAAGCCTCAATGACCGTATAAGGTTTCTGAGTTGTGGCAGCATTATCAAAATATATCAGCCCTTTATTCTCCACAGATGAAAACAAAGGAAAGTCTTTCTTAAAGGCATTTTTCATCATTCTGCTCCAAAAATTTCATTCATAAAATGCTCTGTTTTTTCTGTAACATCAGCATCATTTATCATCGAAACTACAGCCTGAACCTTTGCCCTGGCAAGAACCCGTTCCGCCGATTTTGCATCAATACCTCTGGACTGCATGTAGAAAAGAACATCATCTCCCAAGCGTCCTATAGAAGCCCCATGCTCACCAGAAACATCTTCCTCATCACAAAGAATCACAGGGATCGAATTATTTACAACATCAGGACTAAGAATAAGAGTTTCTTCCTGTTCCTGTCCAACGGCCCCAGCACACCCCTGCTTAAAATCTATAGTTCCACGGTAAGTTTTTTTAGACTTATCTGTAACAGTTCCTCTTACATTCATGTAGCATTCAGATTTTTTTCCGTACTGCAGAACGACATAATTCATATCCAAAATCTGCTCATTTCTGCAATAATATGCAAGCTCTGAATTGAATGAAGATTTATACCCTTTAAGATTAGAACCAACGCCTACATAAGTTTCTTTACCACCGAGAACAACATGAACAACATCAACGTATGCTTTTTCAGACACATAAGAAGCAGTATCATCCAGCTGAACAAAATTATTCCCTAAAAGCTGAACTTTTATAACCCGGACCTTAGCCCCATCATCAGCAAAAACCTTCGTATCAACAATCTGCTGCCCTTGAGCATTATCATCAGAAGAAGAAAGAATTATTACAGTAAGCTCAGAGTCTTTTCCAGCCTTTATAACCTGTCCTGTATAAGCATTCATTCCAGCGGCAAAATTATAAGTAAGAACGACAGGTTCAGAAATCTTCTTCCCGGCCGGAACAGAAATTCCAACGGGAATATAATTATCATCAATAACAACACCAGTGCCACTGCTTAGTTCAGGAAGTTCAGTTGCACCTTCAAAACCTGCTTCATTATAGACAACTCCAGCCCCAACCTTAAAATCCGGAAGAAAATTCTCAATGTCATTTTCTAACGAAACTTCAGCCTTGTTCATCTTAAGCCAGCTCCACGTAGGAGAAGGCATCTTATTTATTTCCATAATCTTATTTTCAGTCATTCATTCATCCTTAAAACAAACGCAGCAATACGCTACATCGAACCTTTCATTTCAAGTCGAATAAGATTGTTCATTTCTACCGCATATTCCATAGGAAGTTCTTTCGAAACAGGATTTGCAAAACCACTTACAATCATGCTTCTTGCATCCTCCTCACTTATTCCTCGGCTCATAAGATAGAACACCGCGTCATTTGAAATACGGCCTATTTTGGCCTCATGACCTACATCAGCCTTATCCGTAAGGACAACATTGGCAGGAATTGTATCGCTTCGGGAACCGCTGTCAATCATAAGCGACTGACAGGATACGCTAGCCTTTGAATTTTCCGCCTTTTTTCCAATATATACAGCAGATCTATAGGTAGATTTTCCACCACCCTTGGAAATTGACTTAGAATTGATTACGCTGGTAGTATCAGGCGCAAGATGAACCATTTTTGCACCAGTATCAAGATCCTGCCCATTGCCGGCAAATGTAATTCCAGTAAACTCCGCCCTTGCATTTCTACCAACAAGATCACTTTCTGGGTAAAGACAGCCAACATGACTTCCAAACGAACCAGAAATCCATTCAACAGAAGCATTTTCTTCAACCCTGGCACGCTTAGTGTTCAAGTTGTACATGTTCTTTGACCAATTTTCAATAGTAGAATAACGCAGATGGGCACCTTTCTTTACAAAAAGCTCAACCGCGCCGGCATGAAGATTTGCAACATTATATTTAGGAGCGGAACAACCTTCTATAAAATGAAGATCAGCTCCTTCATCAACTATAATAAGAGTATGTTCAAACTGTCCGGCGCCTTTTGCATTCAGACGAAAGTAAGACTGAAGAGGGAACGAAAGTTTAACCCCTTTAGGTACATATACAAAAGAACCTCCAGACCATACAGCACCATGCAACGCCGCAAATTTATGATCCCGGGGAGTAATAAGGGTCATAAAGTAATCTTTTACCATCGGCCCCCATTCTTCGCTTTTCAGCGCGCTTTCAAAATCTAGATAGACAACCCCCTGTTTTGCAACCTCATCCTGAATGTTATGATAAACAAGTTCGCTGTCATATTGGGCGCCTACTCCTGCAAGGCTTTTTCGCTCAGCTTCTGGAATTCCAAGCTTTTCAAAAGTGTCTTTTATATCTTCTGGAACATCTTCCCACTTACCGCTCATCTTAGTCTTAGGACGCACATAAGTAGAAATATCTTCAATATGAAGACCTTCAATATTCGGCATCCAGTCGGTAGAAACTTTCATGCGATTATATATTTCAAGAGATTTAAGCCGAAATTCACGCATCCATTCCGGATCTCCTTTTTCCTCGCTCAACTTACGGACTATCTCAGGGGACAGTCCCGATTCAATGCGGTAAAAATCTTTTTCAGACTCTTCATAACGGAAATCATAAAATTCCCGGTTTATATCATCAACAATAATCTTATCTTCTGCCATAATAAATCCACTAATTCAAGTATGCGTCAAATCCATTTTCATTAATTTCATCGATCAACGAACTGTCACCCGTTTTTACAATGGATCCCTTTACAAGAACATGGACATAATCCACCTTCAGACTTTCCAAAATTCTAGTAGAATGAGTGATTATAAGAAGTCCCCCGTTTTGCGATTTCTGATACTCTTCGATTCCCTTTGAAACAGTCCTTACAGCATCAACATCAAGCCCAGAATCAGTTTCATCAAGAATTGCGAACTTCGGCTTAAGCATAAGAAGCTGTAAAATTTCGCTCTTTTTTCGCTCTCCTCCTGAAAATCCCACATTAAGATCACGCTTTGCATAAGAATCGTCCATATTCAGAAGCTTCATGTTTGCCTGAAGTTCCTTCTGAAACTGAAAAAGCTTTACGCGCTCTCCGGTACGCTGCTGAATTGCAGAACGAATAAATGTTTCAAGAGAAATCCCCTGAATTTCCAAAGGATTCTGGAAGGAAATGAACATACCAGACTTTGCTCTTTTATCAACGCTTTCTCCGGTAATATCTTCACCGTTAAAGAAAATCTTTCCATCCGTAAGATTATATACAGGATTGCCCATAAGGACATTTCCCAAAGTAGATTTTCCAGCACCGTTCGGTCCTAAAAGAACGTGAACTTCACCGGCATTAATATTCAAACTAAGATTTTTAAGAACCTGTTTATCTTCAACACTCACCGAAATGTTCTGAACATCAAGCAAAGACATTTTTACTCCTTAAAAGACGGGTAAAAGCCGCCACAAAGTTTATCATTTTAGTAGGAAATCACTCTTATACACTATAGAGATAATAACAAAAAAGGTCAAATTCCTCAATATTCTACAGATAAAAAGTACACTCTTCAAAAATATAGTCCTATTCAAGTCGGACAAGTTCCAATAATTCCGAAACCGTAATATACTTCAAATTTCGTTTCTTTAGATCTTCCCTTAATGAGTTCTCAGCATTGTCAGGCAGAATCACAGTACCGTTATTTTTTATTGATTTCATAAAAATTCCGCCGTGCTTGAACACAAGCTGGGCAATTTTCAAAGCCTCATCGTAATCACCTTTAATCTTATATCCAAAAGCATAATTACCGCTCAATTTATGAGAAAGCAGAGCCCGAGCCTTTTTTCCATAAAGATCAGAAATTTTTTTCATAATTTCTTTGTTATGACGGTTTATTTCCCTCTGCTCAATATATTTTTCAACACTAAGCTTAATTGCTTTGTTTTTTTCCAGAAGTTCCTCAATTCCAAAACCATTTTTTTCGCAGAAAGCCTTGGTCAGAAGCATAGTCATTTTAGCATCATCAGAACTTTTATGCTTTCTTAAGCCTGAAATATCCGCACCATAAAAAACGCACCATTCGTCAAGTTTTTTATGTGCACCTCCGTTAGCTTGCTCAACAACTGAACAAATATCATAGCAGGCATAATTAATTGAGGGAAGATTGTACCTTTCGCAAGCACTCACAAGAAATCCAACGTCATTAGAAGAAGAAAATCCCATAATCTTGCGTTCAGGTGCTTCCATCAGTTTTTTAATACCACCATGAAAACTTTCAAAATTGTGCTGCATCCTAAAATAATCTTTTGAATAAGCCAGCATACACCCTTTTTTCGGATCAAAAAGATACCAATCAAACTCAGTCTCAGGATTCATTACAACGTCATCTTCATCAAGAATATTAAATTCCTCGTCAACAATAACGTACCCAAAAGAACACATCTTACCTACGCCATCAAAGCAGTTGGCACATTCAATATCAAAAAAAAGATAGGATTTATTCATAACAGCTCCAGTCGATAAAGACTATTTAAAAATTTATAGGCAGTAATTAAATACCAATAAGAAAAATAGCAGGAATTTTTTTTAGATCAGGAAGCCCGCATTTTTTCCACTGCGCACAAGTCTTAGTCTTAATATATTCATGATCCGTCGTAATGCCAGCCGCAACACACAACTTAGTTTCTTTCCTACACGCAGAAACAATAGAATCAAACATCTGGGCATTCCTGTATGGAGTCTCAATAAAAAGCTGAGTCTGCCTTTCTTTCAAGGCTCTCTGTTCCAGCTGTCTGATTCTTGAAGTCCTTTCTGCAGGCTTTACAGGAAGATAGCCGTTAAAAGCAAAACTCTGACCACTCAAACCACTAGCCATAACTGCCATAATCATAGAAGAAGGTCCGACTAAAGGCACAATCCTAATATTTCTCTTCTGAGCTATAGCAACAATATCAGCCCCGGGATCCGCAACCGCAGGACACCCAGCTTCACTTATAACCCCGACAGATTCACCTTTAGCAATAGGATCTAAATAAGCTCCAATATCTTTAACGTCAGTATGCTCACTCAATTCATAATAAACTGCATCATCAACATGACTGTTCTCAACCTGAGCTAAAAAACGTCTTGCCGATTTTATATTTTCCACAATAAAAAAACGAATCCCACGGATAATCTCTGAATTATATTCAGGCAAAACCCTAGAATAATTCGTATCCCCCAAAGTAACAGGAATCAAATACAAAGCCGTTTCCATACGACAATCTTACCCTATTTTCTTCCATAAAACAAGATTCCCTCTACTATCTTTCCCAGGCCAGTTCATCCGCAACCGGCGTTCCGGGGCCCGCTAACGCTTGGTCTTTTGCTCCGCAAAATCCTGGTCGCTCCGCTCCCACCCTTCCATGCCGGGGCCGGCCGGTCCCCGGGCATAATCACAACCACCCGTCAAACGGGTGGTTTGCTCTTA
>Ga0256405_10003607_pt1 | contig 31516 bp, 34 predicted proteins | sample RumenRJG_02DNA_FD_189096 | JGI IMG/M metagenome (GOLD analysis project Ga0256405, IMG submission 189096) | Bovine rumen microbial communities from Lethbridge, Alberta, Canada - RJG_02 | ecosystem: Host-associated > Mammals > Digestive system > Stomach > Rumen | place: Canada: Alberta...
TTTGATCTCTATTCCTGGAAAAACGGTTGTGAAAAAAGATATGGCTTGGTCGCTGTAGACTTTGATAATGACTGCAGGCGAATACCGAAACATTCCTATTATTGGTATAAATCAAACATTGAAAACGATTTTATAGATCTGAGAAAGGAGGAAAAACAGATGAGGAATATAGTTCTGGTCTGTAACGGCGGAATGTCGACTTCCATACTGGCCAACCGGATTAAGGAACTGGGCGGAGACGGAGTCGAAGTGAACGCTTATGGCGAGCAGGAGTATTCTCAGCATCTGAAAGATGCCGATGTCGTACTGATCGGACCGCAGATCCGCTACCTGATCGATGATATTCGAAAACAGGTTGGCGAAAACGTTCCGGTGGCAAGCATTGAACCGCGAGTCTACGGGGCGATGAATGCTCAGAAAGTATTGGAAATGGTAGATGAATTATTAAAAGATAGCAAATAAAAAAGGGGGGTAAAAAATGAACAACTTTATTGCTACACTTGAGAAAAAACTTATGCCTCTTGCGAAAAAGATCGCAAGTGAAAAGCATTTGAAGGCGATTCGTGACACTTTCATGACGATATTGCCTCCTATCTTCTTTGGCGGCATCATTGCAGTCATCAATTCTGCACCGGCTGTAGAAGGCACGACCAACGGTTTCATGCTGGCGTGGGCAAAATTCGCCAGCGACAACGCTGCGATCCTCGGTTGGCTGAATACTGTCACGATGAGTTTCCTGTCTCTGTATGTCTGTATCGGCATCACTTACTATTTAAGCAAGGCCTATGAGAAAGAATCATTCCTGCCTATCATAATCTCCGTGGCCGGGTTTTCTATGCTGGCGATCGATCCGGTAGAATTATCTTACGGCAATGTACTTGCTCAGATGACTTATTTTGACGGAAAAGGTATCTTAGTTGCGATCTTAGTGGCAATCATGACTGTCGAACTCTACAGAGTCCTGACTGATCACAATGTCGGCAAGATTAAACTTCCTGATTCTGTTCCGCCTGCACTGACTGTCTCTTTCGGTTCCCTGGTACCTTGTCTGATCATCCTGGCTGTCGATGCTTTATTGTTCATCATCGCTAGGAATGCTACCGGAACAAGCTTTGCTGCCATGATTATCCAGATCCTGTCACCAGCAACAGCTGCTACCGACAATATCTTTGTCGCAATGCTGGTCGGTTTCTTGCTCAACTTCGGCTGGTTCTTCGGTATCCATGATACAGTCTGGTCTGGATTCCTCAGCCCGATCGAATATGGCACGCTTTCCATGAACGCTGCAGCCATGGCTGCCGGCGAAGCACTTCCTGCTGTCTTCACAGTATCTTTCTGGTGCTACTTCGGTATCATCGGTGGTTTGGGCAACTGTCTTGCCTTAGGTATCCTTTGTTTGCTTTCAAAGAACAAGGAAATCAACACTGTCGGTAAACTGGGTATCGTTCCTGCCTTCTTCGGTATTTCTGAGCCGATCACTTTCGGTCTGCCGATCATGCTGAACCCGCTGCTCTTCATTCCAAGCATCCTGACGTCCATCGTCAACTGTGCCGTAACATATGCATTGATGTCCGCTAACATCATCCATCGTACGTATGCCATGCTTTCTTACAACATGCCTTCAATCTTCGGTGCATACTTCTCCACAGGCGACTTCAAGGCGGTCATCCTGATCGTTGTTCTGATCATTGTCGATATGGTCATCTATTATCCGTTCTTCAAGGCTCACGAACATTCTCTGGAAGAAGAGTAATCATAATTCTGATGCAGAACACGTTTCTGCATCTCTGTCAGAAGATGAATACGGATCCATCTTCTGACAGAGATGAGATCAGGATCTGTAAGTATTTGTGAGAAGCGCATATGGAGGATATATAACATGTCAGAAAGTAAAAAAACGGCAGAGCAGGTTTCATTCGAGCTGATCTCTCATGCCGGCAATTCAAAATCTTGTTCAATGGAAGCGATGGTCGCCGCTGAACGCGGTAACTACGAACTTGTCGATCTCAAACTGAAAGAAGCGGATGAGGAACTTCGCGAAGCACATCAGATACAAACAAGTCTGTTAACGGATTTTGCGAGAGGCGAAAAACTTGAAGTGGATGTTTTACTCGTCCATGCGCAAGATCATCTCAACGGAGCCATCCTGACGTATGACTTTGCCAAGAAAGTGATCAGCCTTACCAGAAGAGTACAGGCATTGGAAGAAAAAGTATCACGTATCGATCAAGATGTTCGTTAAGAAACTGCTGTCCTTGCTGTCTGCTGCATGTTTTATCGGCTGCAGCGTGGCGCTTTATGTTTATGCCGGACTGGGAGGAGATTCCATCACGGTTTTTGAAGAAGGGATCCATACGGCTTTTTCTGTCAGCTTGGGCATGTCATCCTACATCTATGCCGCTGCAACTTTCACGCTCGCATTGCTGATCGGAAGAAAGCATTTGAGCATTCTCAGCATCTTTTATTCGCTGATCTGCGGTCCGAGCATCGATCTGTTCTGCAGTCTGCTTTCACCTCTTCAGGCATTTAACGGTTCCATATTTGTCCGGATCATCATACTGGATTTTGCGATCCTGTTTACGGCGATCTCCTGCTCGATCCTGATCGTCAATGACTTTGGCATGAATGCTTTGGATGCGACCGTTGTTTCAATATCAGAAAAAACGAAAACAGAGTATTCGGTCGTACGGACGATCACGGATGGCTTGCTGATGCTCAGCGGCTATCTGATGGGAGGGACGGTCGGCCTGGGGACGATTCCGGCAGTTCTGCTGACCGGAACGGCCATCAGCCAATGCTGTAAGATACTGAGAAAATGGATAAAAAATGAATTACGGACAGCATCATAAAGTGGGCTCTATGTCAAGGACAATTAATAAAAAGATACTTATAATCTGACGTAAAAAATAATATCCTCCAGTTGAACAGCCAGAGTGCTGATAGGACTGGAGGATATTTTCTTTGATATGAAACATAAAAGGATGATCCGCCATCTGTCAGTGAAAGACGGAAACGTTAATGTTGCGTATACAGATGATTTTATTAAGATGATGAAAAATGAGTACGATTACTTCTTTGATACCAGTGATCATCTGTTTGACTGAAAAGAAGAAAGGAAAAAAGAGAGGACCTTACAAGAAGATAAAGAAACAAAGCTGAGGCTTTCACTTTTCCATTCGCCCCATACAAAAAGACAGGTCCTGTACAGTCAGATGTCCGCTGTATAACCTGTCTTTATTGTTAAGACTTACCCACGCACTAGTTTAGTCTACCAAAAAAACAAGGTTTATTGATTCCTCTTGTTTTTATTTATCTGTAAAGCAGTACTAGTTCAGTTCTTTCATCATCTTTTCGTTGCACCGGTTCATGACTTCGATGTAATAAAAAGTTTCAGCAACTGTCATATCGTCTTCCAGAGATTCCATCTTATCTGTGTATTCTGTCAGATTGGTCATGAATTTTGTGTAGTCCAATAAGATAGAGAGATCGGTTCCGTCACTGTCTTCGTATTTCTTCATGAAGGCTATATATTCATCATCCCCAATATCTTCCAGTAGCACAAAGTTCATGCGATCCATGCACTGTGGCTGCTTCCGCTGACATTCTTCCTTTTCTATATTGTATTCAGGTTCATCATCATCAGGTTCGATCTGCCGACTCCCGGAAGAGGAGAAAGCAGGATCCACCTGTACTCCAAAAAAGAATATACCCACAGCAATGCCGATCTAAAAACAGATTTCTCTTTGGAAGAAAAGATCATCGAGGCACTTGGGACAAGTGAAAACATCGAAAGCGTGACATGCTGCGTGACCAGGCTCAGAGTCATTGTGAAAGATGATAAGCTGATCGTTTCCGATGATCATTTCAAAGAAGAGTGTGAAGCGATCGATGTCGTACATGGGAAAAACAGTGTACAGATCATTTACGGAGTCAGAGTACAAAGCATTACGACAAAGATCAAAGATATACTGCATATGGATTAGATCGAGGTGTGATCTATTCTTATATGAGCCCTGTAACGGAATAATGTACGGTTCCGCTGCAGGGCATTTTTTTGATGATGATGTTTGAATGATCGGAATATGATGTCATAACAATACACATCAAGACAAAATCATTTTGGAATACTTAAGACATTTTCATTTTGGAATCACATTTGTTTGACAGTATGAAAAATGAATTCGTAAAATACGATAGAATTTATATATATGAAAACAATCTTCTTTGATATCGATGGAACTCTGGTGGACATCATGCGCGGTCTGGATGAGCCAAGTCCTATGACGGTCAAGGCATTCCGGAAACTGAAGAAAAAACATCGGGCGATCATCGCTTCCGGCAGGTCCTATGGCATGCTGCCAAAGTCGATCCTGGATCTTGAACCATCCGGTCTTTTACTGATGAACGGTTCATGTTTTCTGCTGGATGGAAAAGAATTGTTTTCGTATGCCGTTAAAGAAGAAGATATTCATGCGGTCATCGATTTCTTCTCAAATCATGAAGGTGTATATTTCCTGGAGACGGCAAATGAGGTCATCTATACCAATGAGGCAGGAACCAAGAAACTTTACAAACTGCTGGAGGGTTTTGAAGACCACAGTGTCTATCTGCCGCCTGAGCGATTTACGAATGAGAAGATCTGTATGATCTCGGTCTATTTTGAAAAATGGGAGACCGGGAAAGAATTCGAAGACTTGTTCAAGGAACGCTTTGACATTACACTGCAGTTTCCCGACCTTCCCTATTATGACTGCAATATCCCGGGAATAAACAAGGCAACTGGGATTCGCCATTATCTGGAAACGGAAGGACTCGACAGTAAAGACAGCTATGCGTTTGGCGATTCGGTGAATGACTTGCAGATGATGGAAGAAGTCGGGACGTCGGTGGCGATGGGCAACGCTTTGAAAGAGGTGAAGGAACGCGCAGATCTGCTGACGGAGGATGTATTGGAAGACGGGGTCACCCGTGCGCTGATCAGGCTCGGCCTGATCGATATAGATCTAAAGGAGGAACTATGAGCAGGATCATTGAGATCGTAAAACATGACAAAGATTTCTTTTCGGAGAGACCGCAGATCTTAAACAACGAGTTTGACCGTTATGGAAAAATGGCGCTGGTCGATGCCTACGGATTGATCTTCGATGAGAAAGACAAGGCACCGGTCCTTTTCGTGAGACACGGGAAGAGGAAAGGATATCGTTTTGCCGGTTTCTGTCGTTTGAACGAAGACCCACTTGGCGTTCAGACACCGCTTCATTACAAGGATATGGAACAATCGGAAACGGAAGGGGAGTTTTCTCTTCTGAGCGAAGATCCCTGGATCTACGGTTACGGATCGAAAGAACCGTTTTCCGAATACCGTTATTTTGAAGAAGACGGTCTGATCAAAGGGACCTGGAAAGAGGGAGACTTCTTTGAAGGCAAGGCCGAACCATTCCCTTATGCCATCATCCAGCACATGGGCAAGACCGCCAATTTTACGGAGATCATACAGCCGGCGATCGTGACCGGAACTTTTGAAGGAAAGCCGGTACGTTTCCTTGGCTCTTTCGATAAGGTCTTCATGCCTTCGGAAGAGACGAAGGATATCGGTGCGACGATGGCCTACAATCTGATACTTGATCATGGCATCAGACCGGACGGAAGGAAAGAGTCTTTCATCGTCTATATCAATGATGAGGGAAAGTCGATGGGCCTTTATTATCTTGAGGGAGAAGAACCGGTCGTCAGCGAAGATGTCGGTTTTGAAGCGGAATGGTTCTTACAGCCTTGCGTCGATGATTGCACTGTCATGTATAAGGATGCGATCTTCCATGTAGGAAACAAGACGATCCACTTTAACGGAAAATGGGGATGCAAAGGGATCACGGCGTATCCGCGTTATGAGAAACACGGACAGTCACAGATCTTCGGCACCTGGTATGAAGGCGATGAGCCGTATGAACATACGTTATTTACGACGTTCCACGAAAACATGGAAGCGTACGATTATAAATACGAAAAGCTGGGCAGGAAGATCGTAAAAAAATGATCAGAAGCGGTGATACGGCAGTCGTGACCGGTGCGGCAAAGGGCATCGGCAAGGGGATCGCCACGGCTTTGGCCAGGGAAGGTGTTAAGGTCTATTGTCTGGATAAAGATGATCTCAATAATGAACTGACGGTAAATAAGATCAATGAGGATGGCGGCAAGGCATTTGCGATGCATTGCGATCTGGCCGATCCAAGGCAGATCGATGAAACCTTCGATACGATCTTAAAAGAAGATAAGATCGATGTTTTAGTCAATAATGTCGGGATATTCATCGGCAATTCGTATCTGAAGGGGACTTTCGAGGAGGCTTTAAAAGTCTTTGATGAACAGATGGCGGTCAATGCCAGAGCGACATATCTGTGCACGAAGAAAGTCGCTGCTTCAATGGCAGAAAGAAGAAGCGGTCAGATATTGAACATCATCACCAACCATCTGGCCAGGGATCTCTACAGGCCCAGCCGCAGCGAACAGGCTTATGATGCTTCCAAATGGGCACAGTTTGAACTCAATGAGTCGATGGACAGAGAGCTAAAAGAATACGGGATACGGGTCAATGCCTTATGTCCGGCTTCCACGAGGACGGCGATGCTGCAGGACTTTTTCGATAAGGCAGGCATCGAGCTGAACCGGGAAAACGTCTTCAAGGTGACGCACTTTGATGCCTTGCTGGAGATCGAGGATCTCGGGAAAGCGGCGGTCAATGTGCTGTCCTGGGATGAGCAGCAGCCTACGGGCAACGCATATCTTCTGATCTATCCGGAAGACTGTGAGAGCTTGAAAGAAGGTCATCAGGAAAAACTGCGGATACGAAGGACGATGTCAGGCCGATAGGATCTGTCGGTACACAAGCTGATACCGGCAAGATTTTATGGTTATTGAAACAGAATGTACTGATCAGCTCAGAATGTAACAAAAAGGTCCCATATATTTGACAACGCTTACATTATCATTTACTATGGTTTTGTGAATAAGGTTGTTACTCTTCGGGAGGCTTGTCTTGTTTACATCATTTATTTTTTTGTGATGATGTAGCTATAAGATGGCACGAAGAGTTTTTTATTTCATGACGTCTTTTTTCTGGGAAGGGGAACAGATTGAAGGTCATCAAAAACATCAACAACAACGTAGCAATCTGTGAAGATTCACTCGGAAATGAAGTGGTCGCTTTCGGCAAGGGCATCGGTTTTAAAGAACCTCCCTATGACTTCGACATCAAAGGTATCGAGCGGACTTTTTATAATGTGGACAGCCGTTATCTGGATCTTGTGGCAGATGCCGATGAAGATATCATGAATGTGGCAATGGAGATCCGTGATCATGTGGTCCGTAAAGGGCTGATAACGGGAAACAATCTTTTCTTTTCGCTGGTCGACCACATCTCGTTTGCTTTGAAACGGCAGAAAGAGGGGATACAGTTCACTCTGCCGATCAAGGATGACATCCGTTATAAGTTCCCGGAGGAGATGGATGTCGGCAGGTTTGCTTTGAAGCGCATACGGGAGAGACTGAAGGTCATCTTGCCTGCCGATGAAGCCTGTTATATCGCTTTGAACATCCTGAATTCGGAGACGGAAGCTTCCGATAAACAGGAACGGGAAGCCAGGACGATCAAGGAGATCACCGAAATCATTTCCAAGGAAACGGGATTGCAGATCAACGAGGAAAGTGTCAGCTATTCCCGCTTCTCATCCCATATGCATTACCTGCTGCAGAAGTCGGATTTCGGGACCGAAAGCAATTATTCGGATCTTCTGCATACGATGCGTTCCAGCAACGAGAAAGAGTATCAGGTCGCATTGAAAGTGCGCGACTATCTGTTAGAGAAAAACTATGGCGAACTGTCGGAAGATGAGATCCTCTTCCTGACACTTCACATCACAAGACTCTGTCAAAGAGAGAATTAGGCCTGCACAGTCTTAGGACTGTACGATAAAAAAAGGAGAAAAATATGGCAAACAACAAACAACTGATCGAAGGCATCGTTGAATGCCTGGGTGGTGCGGAAAACATCACTTCCTGCTGGCATTGTGCCACCAGACTTCGTTTCGAACTGAAGGACTGGGGCCTTGTCAAAAACGATGCACTTGACAAGGTCAAGGGCGTGCTCGGCAAGAGCGTTGCCGGTTCTCAGCTTCAGCTGATCATCGGCCCGGGTGTCGCGGAAGTCTATGAAGAACTCTGCGAAACGTACCACATCGCAAAACAGGCAGCGATCGATGAGAACCTCGACAGCAAGGGTGCTCTGACATTCCGCAAAGTCCTCAACAACATCGTCACGGCGATCGCGGACAGTTTCATTCCTATCATCCCGGCTATCGTCGCTTCTTCCTTCATCTCATTGATCCCGACGGTCTTCGGTCCGACGATGCTCAACATCATGTCACCGGAATCCGATATCTACCGTCTCTTCACGTTCATCGGTAACGTTGGTTTCTACTTCCTGCCTATTTTCATGGGCATGACGGCTGCCAAGAAGTTCGGTTGCTCACAGGTCTTAGGCGTATTCATCGGTGCGATGATGCTTCACCCGACGTATGTCGAGATCGTCAATTCCGGTGTTCCGTTCAGCGTTTACGGCATCCCGATGACGGCTGTTTCTTACGCTTCTTCAACGATCCCGGCATTGATCTCCGTCTGGGTCATGTCCTATATCGAGAAGTTCTTCCATAAGAATCTGCCAAGCGCATTGAGAATGGTCTTCGTTCCGCTGTTCACGATCCTGCTCATGATCCCGCTGGTATTCCTGGTCATCGGTCCTTTAGGAACCTGGATCGGTAATGCTCTGGCAAACATCTTCGTAGCGATCGGTTCTTTAGGCCGTATCCCTGCGATCCTGACCGGTACGTTCATCGGTGGTATCTTCATCTTCGCCATCATGTTCGGTATGCATATCCCTCTCTTCATGATCGCTTTGGGCCTCATGGCACAAAACGGCGGCGTCGATTTCCTGATCCTGCCGGGTATGATGACTTGTGTCTTCGGTCTCTTAGGCATGGAGATCGGTGCTCTGTTTAAGGCAAAGGATCCTGAGAACCGCGCTTTGACGCTTTCCTACATCATCACTCACGCGATCGGCGGCATCACCGAGCCGGCTCTGTTTGGTATCGGTATCCGTTACAAGAAGCCGATCATCATGTCCTGCATCGGTTCCGCGATCGGTTCCTTCTTCCTCGGCTTATTCAATGCCGGCACTTATACGGTCGTCGCTTCCTCCAACCTGCTGGCTGTCACAGCTTTCGCAGGCGGTCCGACTTCCAACTTCGTCTTCGGTCTGATAGGTCTTGGCATCGCGGTCGTTTCTGCTGCGATCCTGACATATCTGTTCGGTTTCAAAGACGTCGATTTCTAAGAATGTCTTTCGGGATGGCTGTTTTAGGCAGTCATCCCTTTCTGTTTTAAGAAATATCGGCAGATATCTTTTAAAAGAGAAAAAGGAGAAGAACAATGGCAAAAGAAGTATCATTTTCCAACAGTATGAATGACGGTTATTTTGAAGAAGTGAAGATGTCGGAAGATCTCTATGCTTTGCATCCGCAGGTCTTTCACAATGAACGCGATGATGACGCAAAGATCGCGCTGTGCGATCCGTTCGGTGTCATCTACGTGGAAGGGGAAGAAAAGCCCCGTTACTACATGCGCCATGCGCTGATCGACATGTACCGTTTCGGCGGTGTCATCGAACTGGGTGACGGACCTTTCGATATACAGAAGAGCGGTGACTGTGATGAGTTCTTCCAGAGCGGGCAGATCAGTGATACCTTCTGCAAACGTGAAGATGAGCAAGGCGAAGACTATGTCTACGGTTTCGGTACGGAGGAGCCGTACTCGAAGTTCCGTTTCTACAAGGACCATGCGGTCTTTGAAGAAGGAAAAGACATCTTAAAGATCAATGCGAAATACATCTCCGATCCGATCGTCGATCACCAGTGTGCCTTCGGCAATCTGCCGGAAATGTTCTTCCCGTCTGTCTTTGAAGGGACATATCGCGGAAAGAAGATCTGCGGCATGGGCCACTTTGCGATGAATTATCAATTGTCACATCAAAGAGAAAGCATCCTGTCTTCTTTGGGTTATATCTCTCTGACGGTGATGGGCATCAGAGAAGATGGCAGATATGAACTGGCATTCATCGCGATGGACCAGACAGGAACGGCCGGTGCGTATTACAAACTGGAGGGTGAACCTTTGATCAGCAGTTCTTCCGTTTCGATGGAAGCGGACTGGTATCGTCTGCCGTATGTCGATGACGGCACCTGTGTCTTCAAGGATGCGATCTTCCGTTTTGCCGGCAAAGAGATCCATTTTGAAGGCAAATGGGGCACCAAGGGCGTAAGACCTGAACCGCGTATCGAGAAACACGGCCAGTCGCAGATCCTGGGTACGTGGTACGAAGGAAGCACTCCGTACAAACACAAACTGTCCATGACTTTCTCCGAGAATATGGAAGCCTATGACTACAAACTGGAAAAGATGGGCTTTGATGTAAAGGACGTCAAATGAAAAAGAATATAAAATTCGAACATCAAAACGGACCGGTTTTGTTTGCACAAACGAAAAAGCTTGAAAGCAAGGATCTGAAGGCACCGACGCCTGCACTTTTCGATACTGCCTATGACGGAAGGGCCATCCTTTCGCTGAGTGATTTCATCGGCATGGTCTTCCCGAATGGCGATGTCAACGAGAAACCGATGCTGTATATCCGCCATACGGACATGCTGAAGAAGCAGTTCCGTTTCGGAAACCTGCTGGAACTCGGTGATACCTGGCTGGATGTGCAGAAAGGTGCGTATCACACGGAGGAAGTGGGCCAGGGCGGCTCTGAGATCAGTGAGTACCATGCGATCGATGAAGAGACTTATGGCTATGAAGGCCTCGATCCCCATTCCGAGTTCATCTTCAGCAAAGACCGTTTCAAGGTCAAAGAAGGTTCCTTCATGGAACTTGACTATGAGACCTGGCCTTATGCGATCGTCGAACATGAATCGATGTATAACAATGTATCCACCATCATTCAGGCAGCTTCGATCATGGGCCTGTACGAAAACAGACCGTGTCTGGGCTTAGGGGAACATGACAGGCTTTTCATCCCGAGCGAAGTCCATGGCTTTGACGGGATCACGAACGCTTTCGGCTACTTCTATATGAACATGATGGGCATCAGAGAAGAGGATGGCAGAAGAGAACAGGCACTGATCTCGATCGATCCGTACCATGGCAAGAACTTCTGTTATTACTACATCGACGGGGAGACCCCGATCTTTACAGATAAAGCAGAGATGGAAACGGAATGGACGAAACTGCCGTATGTCGATGACGGGACCTGTGTTTATAAAGATGCGATCTTCCGTTTCGGCGGCAAGGAGTTCCATTTCGAAGGAAAGTGGGGCTCGAAAGGCTTCACGATCAAACCGCGTGTTGAGAAACACGGTCAGTCACAGATCTTTGGTACCTGGTATGAGGGGAAGACTCCGTACAAGCACCGTTTGTTCATGACGTTCGGTGAGAACATGGAGGCTTACGATTATAAATTGAAAGAACTGGGTTTCGATGTCAATGAATGATCTGCGGATCGAATACCGGAAATTGAATAATGATGATTTCTCTTCGGCTCCTTCCTGTTTTTCTCAGGATTTTCCGGGAGAAGAAGTCCGGCTGATCCGTCATGACAATTGCGGTATGCTGCTGATGGAAGGGAAAAGACCGCAGTACTATTTCCATAATATGAACGAGACTTCCTCGAGGTGGTCGGCATTCATCGAATTGGGAGACAGTCCGCTGTCTTTGCAGAAAAGCGTTCATGATGAAGACATGGCGCAGGAAGAAAAGACGGACGGCTATCATCTCTTATGTGAGGATCCTGTGACCTATGGGATAAAGACCTTAGCGGGAAATCCGATGGAGTTCACTTATAATCAGGAAGGCTGCAGCTGGAAAGAGGGAAAAGACGGATCGATACTCGATGTGAAGGGACAATGGTTTCCTTACGGACTGATCTGTCACATGGGATCGGAATACAACATCCCCTTCATACACCAGCCTGTCCATCTCAAAGGAACTTATGAAGGAAAGCCGATCGAATTCCTGGCCTGCATCGACAGGATCTATGCGCCAAAGGGAAAAGAAGAGCTCATCATCCGGAATGCGACATCCTATATCTCCTCATATTGTTCGGGCATCAGAGAGGATGGAAGAAGAGAATGGTTCATGGCTTTGATCTGTCATGACAACGGCAAGGGTCTTGGCATCTACTATATCGATGGGCAAGAGCCTGTGATCAGTGAGGAAGTGATCAATGAGGGTGTCTGGGAGAGACTTCCATATGTCGATGATGATACGGTCGTGGCAGTCGATAATATCTGGCGTTTCGGCGGAAAGGTCTTCCATGTCAAAGGAAGATACGGTGCCAAGGGTTTTACCGGCAGACCGCGATTTGACCGGCATGGCCAGTCTCAGGTCTTCGGCAGCTGGTATGAGGGAGATATCGAGTACCGGCACAGGATTTTCAATACATTCAGTGAGAATATGGATGCCTACGCTGCTTCCATGAAGGAGCGGGGTTTTCGGGTCAAAGAATAGAAGGAGAAAAAGAATGAGTTTTCCAAAGGGTTTCTTATGGGGCGGCGCTGTAGCAGCCAACCAGTTTGAAGGTGCGTGGAATGTCGACGGCAAGGGAGAGTCTGTCCCTGATCACTGCACGAACGGTTCGCATACCGTTCCTAAGCGCATCACCAAACTGATCGAAAAGGATAAGTATCTGTATCCGAGCCATGAAGCGATCGATTTCTATCATCATTACAAGGAAGATATCGCTATGTTTGCGGAGATGGGCTTCAAGACCTTCCGTTTCTCGATCGCCTGGACGAGGATCTTCCCGACCGGCATGGAGGAAGAACCGAATGAGGCCGGCCTGAAATTCTATGAAGATGTCATCGATGAGTTGAACAGATACGGCATCGAACCTCTGATCACGATCTCGCACTACGATCTTCCTTATGCCTTGGTTGAAAAATACAACGGCTGGTACGGAAGAGAACTGATCGATCTGTTCATGAAACTGGTCAAAGTCATCTTTGAACGATACAAGGGCAAGGTGAAATACTGGCTCACTTTCAATGAGATCAATGCGGGCACTTTAGCTCTCGGTGCCGCACTTTCTCTTGGCACGATCAAGGATTACGACGGTGCATTCACTTCCATACCGGATGAGCCGCAGATCCGTTTCCAGGCCCTGCATCATCAGCTGCTGGCATCCGCTTTGACGGTGAAATATGCGCATGACAACTATCCGGAATATAAGATCGGCAACATGATCACTTTCCTGGCAGCTTATCCGCTCACCTGCAATCCGGATGATATGCTTCTCACTCAGCAGCACATGCAGATGATGAACTGGTACTGCAGTGATATCCAGGTCAGAGGCGAGATCCCGTTCTATGCCCACCGTTATTTCAAGGACAACGGGATCGAGATCAAGATGGAAGAAGGCGATCTTGATATCTTAAGGAACGGCAAGATCGATTTCTATACGTTCAGTTACTATATGAGCGTCTGCGAGACAGCAGACAAGAATGCGGAAGGCATCGAAGGAAATCTTGTGGGCGGGGCAAAGAACCCGTATCTCAAGGCTTCCGACTGGGGATGGCAGATCGACCCGAAAGGATTGAGGTGGGTCCTCAATGAAGTCTACGGCCGTTATGGCATTCCATGTATGGTCGTTGAAAACGGCTTAGGCGCCTACGACAAACTTGAAGACGGCACGGTCCATGACCAGTATCGCGTGGATTATCTGCGGCAACACATCGAACAGATGCATGAAGCGATCAAAGACGGTGTCGACCTGATCGGCTATACGCCATGGGGCTGCATCGACTTAGTTTCCGCTTCGACCGGTGAGATGGCAAAGCGTTACGGTTTCATCTTCGTCGATAAATACGATGACGGGACCGGAACTCTGGAGAGACTGAGAAAAGATTCTTTCTGGTGGTATAAGAAGGTCATCGCAAGTAACGGAGAAGATCTTTCCGATTGACGGCATATTCCAAAGCAGGATCGTTTCTTGCGGTTTTATCAGCACATATTTTTATGGAGAGGAGCTTTGAATGGCAAAAAGAGTAGAGTTTTCCAATAAGGGATACCACGTCATGTATATCGAAAAGGGTCCGGTCAATAATCTGATCGAATGCACACCGCCGCAGTTTGACAACGCTTATGACGATCACGCGAAGGTGGTCCTGCTGGACCATTACGGAACATTGTTTCCAGATGCCGATCCGGATAAGAAACCTTACCTCTATTTCCGACATACGGATGTAGCCAACAATAAGTATCGTTTCGGCAATATCGTCGAACTCGGGGACGGACCGCTGGACGTGCAGAAGTCCATCCTTCACGCTGATGAATCGGCGCAAAGCGATACGATCATCGATCTGCCATACGGAAAGATCGAAGACGGAGTCATCGGTTTTGAGTCAAAGGGGAAGGTCTGTGCAAGATATTACAAGGACTTCATCACGATCAAAGAGGGTGACTATCTTGATCTGACGGCCTATGCCTGGGATGGCTTTACGCTGTACGATCATCAGTCGACGTATCAAAACTGTTCCGCAGTCTTTCAGCCTTGTACCTATATGGGAACAATGGATGGAAGGCCGGTGATCGGTCTTGGTTCCTATGACAGACTTTGCATGAAATCACATATCTCCGGCGGTTTCGGTTCCGTTCCGCTTGCCTATATCGCGATCTCTTTGATGGGCATACGGGAAGATGGAAGAAGAGAATACTGCTTCGCCAGTCTGGGTCTTTCCGAAGGTGCCAGAAGCATGCTGGCATACAAGATCGACGGAGAAGAGACGATCATTACCGATAAGGTCGAGATGGAAGCCGATTGGATGCATCTTCCTTATGTCGATGACGGGACCTGTGTCTTCAAGGATGCGATTCTGCGCTTTGCCGATAAGGAAGTTCACTTCGAAGGCAAGTGGGGCACGAAAGGTTTCTTGAAGAAACCGCGTATCGAAAAACACGGTCAGTCACAGATGTTCGGTACATGGTATGAAGGAAAGACGCCATACAAACATCGTCTGTATTACACGTTCACCGAAAGTATGGAAGCTTTTGACGAGAATCTGAAGAGATTCGGATTCGATATCGTGGACTGATAAGCCTGCCTGATGAAACAGCTTGTATTTACTTACGGTACTTTGATGAAGGGGCAGAGAGCTTACGGGATATTCGGAGAGATCACTTATATTGGCGATGGCGTCCTTAAGGATTACGGATTGTATGAAGTGGGAACTTATCCGGCAGCTGTTCCCGTCAAAGGCTTTCAGGTGTTTGGCGAACTGTATGAAATAGACGAAGAGACTCTGAAGCGTTTTGATGATTATGAGGATGAAGGGGATCTGTATATCCGCAGGCTTGTAAAGATCGAAACGGATAAGGGTCCTGTCGATGCCTGGTTCTATGAATACAATAAAGATGTTTCCCATATGGAACTAAGAGCTCCCAGAGGAAAATGGACACCTCAAAGAGATCCGGCATAAGATCGTCCTGAATGACGTTTTATTTACAAGGTCCTTCGGGACCTTTTTTTGATGCCTTGATCTTCAAATGTCGTTTTCCAAACGACCAGATCATTGACTTCCTATTGAATAATGAAGCCAGGAGGAAGAAATGATGAAGATCAATGAAAGGAAGTTGCTGGAATATCTTGAAGAACATATCGGAGAAAGGGAGACGATATTCTCTCTTGTGAAAAGATCAGGTGCATATGAAGACAAAAGTGATGCTGATATCAGAAGCGAGATCATGGAGATCGATTTTGAAGTGCGCAAGATCGCCGAAGACAACGGATTTTCTTTCAATTCGTATCATCATGATAATGAATTTCTTGGCATGCCCTGGGTCTATGATTTCTATATCGAAATAGGAGATGTAGAAAAAGATATCGCATGGATCAACCGTGCATTCCAATACAAGATGAAACTAGTCCTGATCGAACAGGAATACGGCATCTATGATGCAGAAAAAGATCTGATGATCGGTTTCAGGACAAGCATGCCCTGGCAGATCAAAAAGATCTATGATGAGATCTCAGATACGATCGACGAACTGGAAGCTGACGGAAGGATCATGGATTGAAATCTGTTATAAAAAAACATAGGAAAGATTTTTGTACATGTTTGAATGTTATCCTTAAATTGTAAAGAAAGATAAGGAGGTCTCCCATGATCTTGTTTGCTATCGCATTTGCCTTTGTCATGATAAAGATCATCATTGAGCTTATGAAAGATCAGGATGAGAAATATAAAATCAAAAGAGAACAGGACAGACAGAGAAGAGAGCTCAGAGAAGCGCTTCGTCAGAATGCCAGGATGAAATGATATAAAGATATGTTCTTTATGCCTGAACATAATTGCAAATTGAAAACAAGACCCTTGATCAGATCAAGGGCCTATTCTTTTATATTGGGGATCTGACTGATGAATTCACTGTAAGAATCACAGGATTTCAGAAGTCTGACGTTTTCTTCATCCAGAAGCAAGGAGATCAGATTGCCGAATATGTAGTGGAATCGTTCTTATAAGCACGGATGAGCCGATCGATGAGACTGCAGAAGAATGGGGTTTTGTTTACAGAACAGATGAAACTGTAAGAAGAAGGCATCATCGTGCGTCACTGTGTTCCGGTTGATGTCATAATATAGATACGTTATATTCAGCAGAAGTATCTGAAGGCGATTTCGACAGGCATCATTTCCGTGATGCCGTTTATGATCATCGGCTGTTTCGTTATGATCATCTGGTGTCCGCCTTTGGATCCGGCGGAGATGAATCCGGGTTTCTGGAGAAGTCTCATGGCAGGCTGGACCTGGCTTGCCACAGCGTTGGATTTCCCGTGCAATGTCATCTGCACCATCTGCATGGACTGCATGGGCATCTATGTGGTCGCTTCGATAGCTTATCAGCTTTCCAAACTGGAAAAGATGGAAGGTTATCTGCCGACGGCTTTGGCAACTGTTGCATTTCTGATCTGTGCCGCTTTTGATGCGGACGGTTCGTTTACCACTTCTTATCTGGGCGGTGCCGGTTTGTTTACCGGTATCATCATGGCGATCTTTGCGATCGAACTGCTGAAGTATCTGATCGATCACAATTTCGGCAGGATCGAGATCATGGGCGATTCCGTTCCGCCGGCTATCACGCAATCTTTCGTTTCTTTGTTCCCGTCTGCGGTCGTCATCATCTGCGCAGGATTGATCAACTGGATCATCACTATGATCACCGGTGCGACGATGCCGAACCTCATCGCGATCATTTTAAGTCCGATCGTTTCGGCGATCAACAATCCGTTCGGCATTGCCTTACTGTCGATGCTGACATGTGTCTTCTGGTGGTTCGGTATCCATGATTCGGCGATCACCGGTGTTCTCGATCCTTTCCTGGATACGATGTTACTGGCAGATGCGGCAGCAGTTGCTGCCGGCACAGCAGCCACGGATCTTCCTTACATCGTCAATGAATCTTTCTATTGGATCTTTATTACGGTCGGCGGTTCCGGTGCGACATTGGCACTGGCTCTGCTGCTGACGTTCTTTGCGAAGTCCAAACAATGTAAGACGGTCGGCAGGCTGGGTATCATTCCGGCGTTCTTCAACATCAATGAGCCGATCATATTCGGTCTTCCGATCATGCTCAATCCGGTGATGTTCATTCCGTTCGTGCTGGCGCATGGTCTCAATGCGGCAATCGCTTATATCGCGATGGCGGCCAAGCTGTGCAATACGGCATATATCTATCCGGGTTGGAACCTGCCGGCGCCAATCGGTGCCTTATTGGCAACGCTGGACTTCCGTGCCGTGATCGTCATGCTGGTGATCATCGCTTTGGATATGGTCCTGTATTATCCGTTCTTCCGGACGTACGACAAACAGATGCTGGAGGAAGAAAGGCAGTAAGATGGAGATCCTGCTTGTATGCAACCTGGGCATGAGTTCGGGGATCTTGGGAAACAAGATCGAGGCGGAATGCGAAAAAAGGGGGATCGAGGCGAAGGTCTATGCCAAGCCGATGAATGAGATCGATGATGATCTGAATAAGGTCGATGTCGTTCTTGTTTCTCCTCAGGTGAGATTCATTGCCAAGGATCTGAAGAAAAAAGTTCCCGAGAAGGTCAAAGTGGTCGTTATGGGTCCGAGTGAATTCGGCTTGCAGAAGGCGGATGTCATCATGGACAATGTTCTGAAAGAAGAAGAATAAAATGAAGTGCCGGAGGTCTTATCCTTCGGCCTTCTTTCAAGGAGAGAGTATGCGAAAATTCAATCAGGATTTCTTATGGGGCGGTGCCGTTGCGGCCAATCAGTGCGAGGGTGCCTGGAATGAAGATGGCAAGGGCAGGACGACGACGGATTATCTTTCTATGGACAGGTATATGAAAGACAGTGTCGAATTCACATTGGAAGAGGGAAAATATTATCCTTCCCATGAGGCGATCGACTTTTATCACCGTTATAAGGAAGATATCGCTTTGTTTGCGGAATGCGGATTCAAATGTTTCCGTTTTTCGATCGCCTGGGCCAGGATCTTTCCCAACGGGGATGAAGAAAAGCCGAATCAGAAAGGCCTTGAGCATTACCGTCAGGTGATCGATGAATGTCATAAATATGGGATCGAACCCCTGATCACCCTGTCCCATACCGAGACCCCGGCGGCACTGATCGAAAGATACGGAGGATGGAGGGATCGGAAACTGGTGGATTTCTTCGAGCGGTATGCCAGGACCTGTTTTGAAGCTTTCTCCGATGTGAAATACTGGATCACCTTCAATGAGATTAATTTCATCTTTGAAGAGGGCATGTTATATCAGAATGGCGGGGTCATACTGAAGCCGGAGGACAATAAGCTTGAGCTCATCTACCAGTGTGCCCACAATCAGCTGCTGGCGGCGGCAAAGGCCAATAAGCTTGCCTACGAGATGATCGAAGGTGTTTTCATCAACGCGATGATCGAAGGATTGATCGCCTATCCTCAATCCTGCAGAGCTATTGACATGATGGACTGCTTCAAGGAGAATTATCAGATCACGTATTCTTATCTCGATACCATGTGCAAGGGCAAGTATCCTGCTTTCTGGAACCGGGATATGGAGGAAAAGGGCTTGCATATACAGACGAAGGAAGAGGATTTTGAGATCATAAAAAGATATCCGGGAAACTATATCCCGCTAAGTTATTACTACAACCGGATGTGCGATCCGATCGCAAGAGCGGAACACAGAAGGCCGATGAACAATCCTTATCAGAAGAAGACGGAGTGGGATGCCAACATCGATGCGGAAGGACTAAGACTGTCTTTGAATGAGTTTTATACACGCTATGATCTTCCGTTATTCGTAGTAGAGAACGGGATCGGTGAAAACGAAGTCTTGGAAGACGGGAAGGTCCATGATGAGCAGCGCATCGATTTCTTAAGGGAACATATCAGACAGATGCATCTGGCGGTGGATGACGGATGTGAGGTCCTTGGCTATACCATGTGGGCACCGATCGATATCGTATCGCAATCCAGAGGCGAGATGTCAAAACGCTATGGACTGATCTATGTCGACAAGAACAATGACGGAAGCGGTACGTTGAAACGTTATAAGAAAGATTCTTTCTGCTGGTATCAGAAAGTCATTGCAAGCAATGGAGAAGACCTATGAGTAAAGAAGAACTGACGAACATCAATATGGAACTGATCGCTTTTGTCGGTACGGCAAAAAGCTGTTTTGTCGAAAGCATCGATGAAGCCTTGGATGGGAACATCGAAGAAGCAAAAGAACTTCTGAAAGAAGGAAAAGAAAGCTTCAATGAAGGTCATACCGTTCATCTGAAACTGTTACAGACGATGGCAAATGGGGAAGCGATGGAAAGCGATCTGCTGACCATCCATGCCCAATGTCAGCTGATGTCGGCGGAAGATTTCATGATCATCGCCGAGAAAGTGATCAGAAAAGCGGAAGAGCTCAACAGAGATAGATGATTCTGATGATGTTTTTAGTAAGATGAAGAACGAGATGTTCTATGGCCATGAAACAGAGTACAAGATCTTTGAATACTCTTAATATTTGGAAGAAAATAGAACAGTCCTTATTAATGAACCATTCATTGTGATAAAAGACTATTAGCGAAATTGCGTGATTGTGTAAAGCGAGAGAAGCTGAAGGGATCGCGATCGCTAAAGCTAAAGGCGTATATAAGGAACGAATCAAGAAAAATGTCGATCCAGTAAAATTCAGAACTTTATATGATAAATGACATTCCGGGGAAATTAAGAAAAAATACATGGCAAAAAAGCTTGGGATATCATTGGCTACACTTGATCGAAGGATTGCCCAATATAGGAAACCGGGTGAATAGAAAGAAACGGCAGAAGCGTGGGCTCTCTGCCATTTTGTTATGCTTGTTGTTCTCTTTTTCTAAAACAAGATTATATTGACTTAGTCTTCAACTGTTCTTTGTTTGCCAAGAAAGGGGCTGTAACGAAACCTATTGAAGAACTGATGCGTTATCCGAGCCTTTGTTTTGCGTTGGGAAGAGAAATGGGTATCGGCGGAGCGATGAATACGGACCTTGAGCTTTCTTATCGCTTTCTGATCGCTGCAAAGAAAGGCTATGAGATCGAGCTGGCGAAGGGTAATGATGTATGAAGAAGCGTATCAGGGAGTTTTGGACTATCTGGATAAGGAGGAATATCAAAGGTTTTCAGAGAAATACGATGAGTGCTTCTCAGAGGAATTGAACTGTTTTCATATATAAGGTAGTAAAATAAAAACAGAGGTCCCATATGAAACAATACGATAAGCTGATCAGAGACAGGATACCGGAGATCATCGAACAGGATGGAAGGACATGTAAGACGGTCGTCCTTTCGGATGAGGAATGTCTGGAGTATCTGAATAAAAAGCTTCTGGAGGAAGCGAATGAATATCTTGAAAGCAAGGAGATCGAAGAGCTTGCGGATCTGGAGGAAGTTTTAAGAGCGATCTTGAAGCTGAGGAACGTAAGTTATGAGGATTTTGAGAAGATCAGGAAGGATAAAGTCGAAAAAAGAGGGGCTTTTGATAAGAAGCTTTTGTTGAAAGAAACGGATTAGGTTTTATTTATTGCTTTGGGAAGTATTGGATGAATAAAGAGTATCGGGATAAAACGCTGGAGTATTATGACAGCTCATTTGAAGCTTTTAAAAAGGACACAGTCAATGTGGAGTTTTCTGATATACAGGACAGGTTTTTGAGTTATCTGGATCCGGGTTCCCTGATCCTTGATTTCGGATGCGGCACCGGAAGAGACAGCAGATATTTCCTTGGCAAAGGTTACAAAGTAGAAGCGATCGACGGTTCCGGGGAAATGGTCAGGATAGCCAAAGAGGTGAGCGGTCTGGACGTGAAACAGATGCTGTTTGATGAATTGAATGAAACAGAGAAATATGACGGGATTTTTGCGTGTGCATCGATACTCCATGTTTCGTTTGAAGAACTCCCCCATATTTTTGATCTGATGATAAGGGCATTGAAGGATAACGGCATCTTGTATGTTTCTTTCAAATATGGAGATTTTGAAGGTGAAGTCAAAGGAAGGTACTTCACTTATCTGACGGAAGACAGGTTTGAAGAGCTGATCAGGGATAAGAAGGAATTAAAAATTCTAGAGGAATATGTCAGTTCCGATGTACGGCCGGGAAGAGAAGACGAGAAATGGCTGAACATTTTTCTAAGGAAAAGCAATCGTGACCGTATATGATCTGTTAGTTTCCAAGGGCTTTCATCTGGAGGAAGACTATTATTACGATGATGTTCATCATTCCGAGGTCTATCTGAAAGATTCCATAAGCATCATCATCGATCATGATCTTTGTGAACCGCATGGCACAAGGTCTTTTGAATACTCCAAGTATTGCGAGATGCAGAACAAGTGGATGTCGGCATCAGATGAACTGATCCGTCTTTATGCGGATGATAAAGAAGATATCGTCGATCAGCTTGCGTTCTGGCTGGATGCGAATGCCGATACTTTGGAGGCCAGCGATGATGGAGGTTTCTTTGACAAGGTTCATTTTGATGACACGCCTTTGGAGAAAGAATTCGAGGATCTGTTTGTTGAGGCTTATGGCAATGATTCTTTGAATTATCTGCAGAAAGAGTATTCTCTTTCTTTGGATAATGGGAGGAATGCTTTTGTCGATTATGTCGTGGAAACGGATGAGGAATCGTATGCGATCGAGGAGAACGGAGAGAGGTATCATCATCCGCAGCTGATCGATAAGGAGGCTTATCTTCGCCAGCTGGAGAAACAGAATACATTGAATTTGTTCGGGTATAAGGTCTATCGTTTTTCGATCGGAAATCTGAAGTTCCGGCAGCAGACAATCGATTCTCTTCGCTCTTATCTGGGAGATAAGGAAAGATTCAAAAATGTCAATGTCATCAGCGGAGAAAGGCCGTTTGCCTTATATACGCATCAGGAAGATATTTTGAAACAATTGAAGCAGGCAAGGGCGTCCGGGATCAATGCATCTTTGATCGTCTGTCCTACGGGAACGGGCAAATCACAGATCGGCATCGAAGACATTCGCGATCTTGTAAAAGAGAAGAAGATCAGAAATGTTTTAATCATGGTTCCTTCCAGAGCAATATATCATGACTGGGAGAAGAGGATCGACGGTTTGGATACCAATATTACGATCAGCACATACAACAAGGTTTTCTTGAGCAGGAAGAAACTGGATCCGGATCATTATGACTATATCCTTTTTGATGAGGCCCAGCATGCTCAGGCAGCAAATTGTTCCAAGACTTTGCAGTATTTTACACCGAAGTATCTCATTGGATTGACGGCAACGCCGGAACGTCTGGATCGGAGAAAGCTGGAAGACATCTTCGGCCAGTATAAGACACAGATGACACTGAAGGAGGCCATCGATAAGGACATCATCTCCAATATCCGCTGCTACAGACTGAAGTCAAATATCGATCTGTCGATGGTCCGTTATAACGGCAAGGATTATAACTATGCTGATTTGGAGAAGACGCTGATCGTTGATTCGAGAAACAAACTGATCGTGGAAACGATAAAAAAGTATTTTTCGCCAAGGAATGATTTCTTTAAGCAGGGTATCGTTTTTTGCGTCAATAAAAGGCATACGCAGAAGCTGGAAAAGCTGATGAATGAAGCCGGTCTTAAAGCCAGAGCGGTCTATGGCGGGAATGTCAAAAACGATGAATATTTCAAGGAGTATGAAAACAGGCAAATCCAGTTCCTTCTTTCCTGTCAGCTGATCTCGGAAGGCTGGGACTCACCGCAGACAGAGGTCGTAGTGATGGCCAGACCTACGTTATCGAAAGTACTGTATACGCAGCAGATCGGAAGGGGTGTTCGGAAATATGAAGGAAAGGAATGCCTGTACGTCATCGATGTCGTCGATAACTATGAAGGAAAACTGACACCGATGTCTTTCAATTCGCTGATGAAGATGCCAGTGTACTCCGATTTCATCGGTGTCAAAAACAACGATACGGATTATCTGGAGATCCTGGGTCTTCACGAATCGGAGATCGCGATGCAGGAGATCGATATCTTTACTTTTGAAGAGAAGTATAGGGATTATCTTTCTCCGGAACAGGCGGCGAGAGAGTTGTTCATCGGTACTTCATCATTGATGAGCTGGTATAAGAAAGATCCTTCGATCTCCTCTCTGGCACTTCCGATCGGTTCCAGGATGGTCCCTTATTTTTCCAAAGAGGATATCGAAGAGATACGTAAGGAACATGATCTTAGGATACATGACGAGTCTACGATATTGGAAGACTTTGAAGAATTCATTGATGAGAATACATTAACGTTTTCCTTCAAGCTTGTTTTCATAATCAATATGTTTAAACTGGCAGATAAAGAGGGTGAAACCGATATCGATAAGCTGACTGAAGAATATGTCAGTTTCTATATGGACAGGATCGCCAGAGGCCTGCCGGTCGATAGATCGAACTGTGTTTATACCAAAGAGTATCTGGAAGATGAAACAAAGATGAAGAACTCGATCCTTTCTAACCCGTTTGAAAAGTTCGAAAGAAAGAGATTCGTATATTATTCGAAGGACTTGAAACTTCTTTCCTTCAATCCGAATCTGTGGAAAAGGATGGACGAAGATTTTAAAAACAGGATCGTTGAAAAAGAGAATAGATTCTTATCTGAGTATTATGAGAAACTGGGCGGCTTATGATTCAGGCTTAAAGTATAATTGAGTTATGTTAGGCGTAGTTATCATTGCGGGAACCGGAGCTGTATTGCTTGGAATTCTTCTGATCGTTGGTTATTCTGATTTGCCTGAAAAGATCAGGAATATTTTTAACGGTGACGGCAATAATGACACGGAAACAGAAGATGGTTTGCCTTGGGGAGCAATCAAGGTTTCTAAAGATGACGAGATTTATAAGAATTTCATGAATGCCAGAGATTCTGCCGAATATAAGCTCAGCTATTATGATGATAAGTATGGAATACCTGATTTTATGAACAATGATCAAGAAGCAAATGGTCCGCTAAATGAATTTAACTTCAGAAGAAAAGATGGCACCTCTTTTTCTCCAAGAGAAGTTATAAATGCAAGACAAAACAATAAAGCTATTACAGGGATCTACATCATATTGAATAAAACCAAGAATATGTACTATGTTGGGCAGGCTCAAAATGTATATCAGAGATGTTCAAATCATTTCCTTGGAAAGGGCAATGCGGATATATATGTGGACTATAAATATGGAGATGAATTCATCATCCGATTTATCGCTCTTGTTGACAGCGGCTATACGAATTTGGATGAATTGGAAAGATACTACATCGATGAGTTTGATGCAGTAGAGTTTGGATATAACAAGAAAAAAGGGAATAAATGAGTTGGTTCTTTGTGAATAGAGAAGCAGCTTATCTGAACTCGAATTGTTGGAAAACAAAATAAATCTATAAACAAGAGAAGAATTATCAGTTTTTTTGATTTAAGATAAGATTTCCAAAAACATTTTTGTGGAAAACAAACGATATCCTTGAAAGGGAGAACCATATTCCATTGAGATAAAAATGTACATATTTGATCTTATTAACAATGAAAACTTCTTTAAACCGTTCTGCAGCAAAAACAGATATGTTTATTATGACTGCATTTGCGAACTGGTAAATAAATCAAAAGGCAGGCCAGTTCTTTTTGATAACGATGCAAGAGATATACTCAATATCTATTTAAGCAACAGCAAACTGGATTATATCGAAGAAACAGACGACATCTCTCATGAACAGATCACAAAGACCGGAACCGATATCATGCGTTATTTTCGTTTGTGCGGATGGCTAACGGAAAAAGAGATGGGCAGAAGCGGCGAATATGAAACGCATGTTACGCCTTATTGCCGCCGGTTGATCGAATACCTTCAGGAGCTCACGGAGAAGAATAATGACGGGTCATTGTCAAACAAGATCATTAATATGTATGAGATCTTAAGCTCTGCTTTTAGCGACGAATCGATCCGATCAGATAGACCGTATGCCAATATTTTGAGACCATTGCTAGAAAACGTGGCAGATCTTAAAGAAGAATTGTTTGACCTGAAAGAAAGCATCGGGACGATCATGATGCTGGCGATGGATCTTCAGAACATGAGGGGTATAGGGAAATTCATGCTGAAGGATGACCTTTTGGAAAAGTTTTTTAATGATTATTTTTATATCAAGAATAACGGAACCATTGCAATTGTTATAGGCAAGATCAAAGACTGCTTAAGAATGCTGAACAGTGAAGAGTGGATCTTAAAAATCTCAAGAAATTATTCAGATCAGAAAGATGTCACTGAAAAAACGGCACAGGAATTTGTCAAGAACAGTTTGATGGACATACGCTTTTTCATAACCGATGAATATCAGGACTACATTGAACAGATAGAAGAACAGATCAATAACTACTACAGTCTTGCGCATTCCAAAATCGTAATGTTTTCTAAATCCGGAATCAATATCGAACTTGCGTTGGATGAATTCTTGAAAAATATCAATAAATTGGAAAGCGACAGACAAACGCAGGTATTGAGAGAAACAGCGGATTGCCTGTTGATCTGCAGTCAGAAATACATCGGCACAAAGTCGTTCTTATTGAGAAAACGGAAAAAGAAAGAGGAGCAGCCGGGAATAGAACCGTTTGAAATCAGCGACGAAGAACTGGAAAAGATGACTAACAGCGTTATATTGAACAAGAATAAGTTCTCGGCAAAAGAAGTGACCGGTTATTTTGACCGTAAGTTTGCTTTCAAAAAAGAGATCGTATTGAAGAATGAACCGGTTTTAAGCCGTTATGATGCTCTAATGTATGCTACTGCCGTTTCAATGACGAAAAACAGCAATTTTAAATACAACGTCGACATCCTTGATGATGTCATAGATTTTGGCTTTGTTAAAATGAGCGACCTCAGAATAACTCCGAAGGAAGTAGAAATGCATGAATAAGTATGATTATCTTGAGGAAATGAGCGAAAGTGAACAGATCCTCTTCAAAAAGAGCATCCGAAAACTGTTGGATACCACGTTTATCATCAAGGATAAAGATGAGCGTCTTTATCAGTTTGTTGCCAGAGGATCGAACAGGGAAAACATTGCAGAGTATTTAAGACTGATCGGGTACAACCTGAATGTGGCTGACGAACAAGGCGTGATCATGCTTTATCAGGATGAAACGGACGATGAGAATGTCGGATTAAAGAGAACGAATCTTCAAACGTTTGATAGCACGCAAGTGAAGCTTCTTTTAGTGATGTGGCAAGCCTTCTTATCAAAATCTTCGTATGAAAGAGAAGTATATCTTACGGTCGGCGACATCATAGATAAGCTTAAATTCTACGGCATATCTGCCGAACTAAACCAGACATCATTCAAAGAGAATATGAAATTATTGCGAAGATTTAATTTGATCGATTTTCGCGGAGATGATTTTGTAGAAGACTTGAGTGTGAGATTATATCCTTCTTTAATGTTTTGCATGGATATCGGTCAGCTGAAAAAGGTGATCAGCGAATATATTTCAGATCAGGATTATCTTTTTGACACAGAAGAAAGCGACGAGGAGGAAGAGGAAAATGAATAAGATTGAACTTAAAAACATTTTTCTTCTAAACTGGTATGGCTTTATAAATGTGACGATACCGGTGGATGATGACTTGACCTTTATAACCGGCGAAAACGAAAGCGGAAAATCAACGATTTTGGACGCTTTTAAATATGCTTTCATAGGAGATACAGAATTCAATAAATCTTCCGGTACGGCAAAAAGAGACCTGAAGTCATATACCAGATGTCTGATCGATCCAACAAAGGGAACCTATGCCAGACCGGCAGACAGATATCCGACAGTATATACACATATTGCACTGGAATTTCATGATGAACTGAATAAAAAAGATATTGTGCTTGGGGTAGTGATCGAAACGGCATCAAGCAATGATATTAGTTCTACACGATATATCATCCATGGCAAAAAAATAAAAGATATCCGTTTTACCTATTCTGAGGGTGAAAAAGAGATACCGTATAGTGCAAGAAAATTTTGTGAAACGTATCAAACAAAGCAGATGCAGGTCAATGAAGGCCTTGATCAGTTTATGATCGCGGTCGGTCTTCGCTTAAGCAAGAATTACAGAGATGACTATAAGCGCAAACTCCGTAACATGATGACATACAAAGCGGAATCTAGAATACCGGAGTTCATGAAGAAATTCGTGCTTGAGGAAAAGCCAGTTGACTTTAAAAAGCTGAAAGATTCTAAAAAGAACATTGATCAGTTAAATGCGGATCTGACAAATGTACAGGAAGAATTAGAGATCATCGATGAAATCTTGAATCATTACAACGAATACGAGAAAATACAAGCCCGGCAGGTCCTGGATAATGTAAAGGATTTATATGGAGATAATTTCTTAAAAAAAGACTACGAGAATTTTAAGAAGTATATCCAAACAGAGAAATATCCGACGCATATGGATTATTTGGATTATGAAATTGCGCCAAATCTTGACCGCTTCATTAAATCTAAAATGAAGGGTGCCAAAAATAAATCTTACTACTCATTCTTAAAGAAGATTGGCGAAGAGAATATACCTGTATTTTCTGATGACGAAGTGAAAGTCATCAACAGTATAGAAGAAATGCTTCCAATTGTGAGAATGGAAGAATTTGTAATATTAAAGCAGTACATTGAAGAAGGGATTATAGATTTGGACGAACTATTAAATCTGTATCCTGGTACAAGTAAAGCGGCTTTAGATTATGCCTATGATTATTTGATTGATCAAGAAATATTAAGCTCAAAAGAAATCAATCCTTTAACTATAAAAGAAGAATTGAGGAGCTATCTTGATGATGCGATTAATTACGCCATCACTAGATATAATCTAGAATTTGGTGAATTTGAAGGCAAATATAAGTTGTATAGAAACTACTATAAAGAACAAGTCGCTATGATCCTCTTGAAGAAAAATATAATGGATTTGAAACTAAAGGGGACTTATTACGATTCGACAACAAGAGGTGATACCTATATTTTTGCTGGGCTAAAAAAAGACGACCAGGGAAAACTGAATTATAAAGATAAGTTCTTAAGCTCACAAATCATGCAATGGGAGAGTGTAAACAATACAACGTTTGATAATAACGAAGGAAAGAAAATTCTTTCGACAAAGAAAGTTCATCTATTTGTCAGAAAAGTGGATGAAGAAGATGGAATTGTGCTTCCGTTCACCTATTTCGGTACAGCAAAAATAGAGAATATTCGAGAATCATTTACAGAAGAAAACGGAACGCGATATCCAACCTTGTTGTGCGATTTGAGACTTGATAATGAAATTCCAAAGCAATATCATTTGGATTTTGAAGTACCTGAAAGTAAGTAGGATAATGAAGCCATGGAAGAATACGAAAAACTGAAAGAGAAGATTATAAAGTTTAATGAAGACCGTGATTGGGACCAGTTCCACTCTCCTGCAAATCTTGCAAAATCCGTTGCGATTGAAGCAGGAGAATTATTAGAGTGTTTCCAATGGGATAATGAAAACTTCGATAAGGAACATGTCTGCGAAGAGATGGCAGATGTCTTTACTTATCTGATCAATATGGCAGATAGACTAAATGTTGATCTAATCGATATTACAGATAAAAAGATTGATAAGAACGCTTTGAAATATCCTGTGGATAAGGCCAGAGGAAAGAATACAAAATATAACAGACTGTAGGTGCTGCATGCTTGTATATGAGGGAGTCAAATCGTCATTTATAGAAGATGTTGATCTGAATGTGATCACCGATAAGATCTATGAGAAATATAGATCTTATTTTGGCAGGACCTCACAGAATGAAATCAATTCTTGGAAAAACTCCATGCAGCACATGAGAGGTGTTTTGAGCGACAGACAGATTCCGGATGATGCCGGAGTGGCTGTGGAGTTCAATATACCTTTAACTTCCAAAAGAATTGACTTCATTGTTTCAGGCAGGGATGAAACGATGCATGATTCCGTTGTCATTGTTGAATTGAAACAATGGGATAAGTGTGAAGCAGTTAATGGAAGAGACGGTATTGTAAATACATATGTAGGAGGCGGATACAGAAATGTCACGCATCCTTCCTACCAGGCTCTTTCTTATGCGAATCTGATTCGTGATTTCAATCAGACGGTCCAGGATGATGACATCAACATTATCCCTTGTGCCTTCCTTCATAACTATTATCTGAAAGACAATGATCCGATCTGCTCGGATCTCTATAAAGAATATATTGATCAGGCACCGATGTTTGGCCATGACGATGTTCTGAAGTTAAGAAATTTTATACGGAAATATGTGAAGACTGGCGACAACAAGGAAGTTTTGTACCGCATCGAAAATGGAAAGCTTCGTCCTTCCAAAATGCTTCAGGATACTCTGGCTAAGATGCTTCAGGGAAATAAAGAATTTACAATGATTGATGAACAGAAGGTTATCTTCGAAGAGGCAAAATCTCTTGCGGAAGATGCTGTCGATCATCAGAAGAAAAAAGTGCTTGTTGTCGAAGGCGGACCTGGTACAGGAAAAACGGTTGTGGCAATCAATCTTCTTGTTGAGCTGATTAAAGAAGGTTTTACCTCGATGTATGTCACCAAGAATGCTGCACCAAGAAATGTTTTTGAAGAAAAATTAAAAGGCGTATATAAGAAGAACTACATCAATCATCTGTTTAAAGGATCAGGTTCTTTTGTAAATACTCTTCCGAATGAGATTAACTGTCTGATTGTCGATGAAGCGCATCGCTTAAGAAAGAAAGAGATGCTTTCCAAAGGCGAAAACCAGATTAAAGAAATCATTCGTACAGCGGAGTTCTCCGTCTTCTTCATCGATGAAGCACAAAAGGTTACAGCCAAAGATATCGGCAGTATTGAAATGATCAAAAAGTATGCGGATGAATTTGGTGCAGAATATCAAATTGCCTATCTGACATCGCAATTCCGATGCAACGGTTCCGATGGATATCTTGCCTGGCTGGACGATGTGCTTGATATCCGCCAGACTGCCATCTTTGACTTTGGTGATCTGGATATTGATTATGATTTCAAGGTCTTTGATGATCCAAATGCTTTGTATGAAGCAATAAAAGAAAAGAATAAGATCAACAACAAATCCAGAGTTGTTGCAGGCTATTGCTGGGAATGGGAAAAGAACTCTCAGAATGATCCGAATGTCTTTGATATAGAGATTCCTGAATACCATTTCGCAAAAAGCTGGAATCTGAACAATACTTCGACCTGGGCAATCGATGAAGAATCGATAAAAGAAATCGGATGCATTCATACATGCCAGGGTTTGGAATTTGATTATGCAGGTGTCATTATCGGAAACGATATACGCTATGAAAATGAAACTGTAATCACAGACTATACAAAACGTGCTGAATCCGATAAATCATTGGATGGCTTGAAAGGTCCGGCAAAGAAAGGCGATCCTGATGCTTTGAAGGAAGTCGACAAGATCATACGGAATACCTATAAAACGCTGATGACCAGAGGTATGAAAGGATGCTATATCTTCTGCTGTGATAAGCAGCTGAATGAATATTTCAAAAGAAGGATTATGAGGAAGTAGTCTATGAAAAAACATAAGTATATAAATGTTTTTATCTGTCTGATGCTATGTCTGCCGACGATAACAGGTTGCACAGACAATGCTGAAAAAGAAGAAACCGAAACAAGTGAGGAAGAGATCGTGGAAGAAAGCTTAGTAAAAACTGTAGAATTTGATGGAAAACAGATGGATTATATCCGATTCGGCAATAAGGATGGAAATACGTTGGTTATCCTTCCAGGCCTTTCCTTGAAGAGCGTCATGGGTGCTGCGGAAGCGATCGTCGGTGCATACAGCTTGCTTGCTGAGGATCATGAGATC
>Ga0256405_10003608_pt1 | contig 31516 bp, 25 predicted proteins | sample RumenRJG_02DNA_FD_189096 | JGI IMG/M metagenome (GOLD analysis project Ga0256405, IMG submission 189096) | Bovine rumen microbial communities from Lethbridge, Alberta, Canada - RJG_02 | ecosystem: Host-associated > Mammals > Digestive system > Stomach > Rumen | place: Canada: Alberta...
AAGGAGTTGCGATTTCTCGTAACTCCTTGATTTTTAAGGCGCTTCAGGATGGGCTTGAACCAACGACCCCCTGATTAACAGTCAGGTGCTCTAACCAACTGAGCTACTGAAGCAGGTTTTGCTGTTAAGCGGGTGCAAAAGTACGGCGAAAAATTGAAACTACCAAACTTTTTGCCGAAAAAATTCAAGGAAACACTAATTTTTTGCAAAAAAGCGTATAAAATGGGTGTTTTATTCGGAGAAACGTGTAATTTTGCAGCGTCAATATAATCATTAGATGAGAATGAAAAGATACATCATCCCTTTGGTACTGTTGTTGGCGATGTCGCTGACGGCTCAGGCACAGAAGCAAAAAGATCATAATCTCGAGGTGGGAAAGCATCTCGATATCTTTAATGAGCTCTATAAGAATCTGGAGTTGCTCTATGTAGATACCTTGAATCCGAAGGAGACCATCGGCACGGGTATCAATGCCATGCTCAGGAGTCTGGATCCTTATACGGAGTATTATGCCCAGGACGAGACGAAGAACCTGCGAATGATGCTCACTGGTAAGTATGCCGGTATTGGTGCACTTATCCGTAAGCATCAGAAGTTGGATCGTGTGGTAATCGATGAGCCTTATCAGAACATGCCTGCTGCTGAGGCTGGGCTGAAGAAGGGTGACGTGATCCTGAGTATCGACGACTCGATGATGACGGATAAGGCTGTGGGCTATGTCAGTGAACATCTGCGCGGTGAGCCTGGAACGAGCTTCCTGCTGAAAGTGATGCGCCCGTCTACAGGTAAGCTGATGAGTTTTAAGATTACCCGTAAGAATATCAAGTTGCCTGAGTTGCCATATTATGGTATCAAGGAAGGAAACATCGGCTATATCAATCTGAACTCTTTCACAGAAGGATGTTCCAAGGATATGCGTAAGGCACTTATTGACCTGAAGAAACAGGGAGCGACTTCTCTGATTCTAGACCTGCGAGGCAATGGCGGTGGTTCAGAACAGGAGGCTGTAGATATCCTGAATCTTTGGTTGCCTAAGGGTATTACCGTTGTTGAGAATCGCGGTAAGATCAAGCAAGCCAGTAAGGAATATAAGACGCGTGTAGAACCCTTGGATACCATCATGCCGTTGGTCGTATTGGTAAATGGTGAGACGGCTTCTGCCAGTGAGATTACCAGTGGTGCCATTCAGGATTTGGATAGAGGTATAATATTAGGTACGCGTACGTACGGGAAGGGATTGGTTCAGGTTCCCATCGATCTGCCGTATAATACGAACATGAAGGTGACAACCTCGAAATACTATATCCCCAGTGGACGCTGTATCCAGGCCATCAACTACAAGAAGGGCAGTGGCGGCTATCGCGAGCATATCCCTGATTCGCTGACGAAGGTGTTCTATACCCGTAATGGGCGTGAAGTGCGCGATGGTGGTGGCATCAAACCCGATGTAGAGTTGAAAGGTGATACTATCCCCAATATCGGGTTCTATCTTTCTGCATCAGGACAAGACTCTACTGAAGTGATGTTCGATTATGTTGTGGATTACATCGCCCAGCATCCTACGATTGCCCCTGCCTCGGAGTTCCATATCACCGATGCGGAATGGCAGGCGTTCAAGGATCGGGTTGTGAAGAGCGGCTTTACCTTTGATCCCGTCAGCAAGAAACAGTTTGCTGAATTGGTGAAGACTGCAAAGTTTGAGGGCTATTATGAAGAGGCGAAGTCGGCTTTTGATGAGTTGGAGAAAAAACTGAACCACGATGTGGCATTTGCCTTGGATCGTCATGAACAGGTGCTTCGTCAGATATTGGAGTCAGAGATTATTTCTGCCTATTATTATCAGTCGGGTGCCATCGAGGCCAGTCTGAATAACGACAAACAGGTGAAGGAAGCTATCCGGCTGCTGCAGAACCCTGAGGAATACAAGAAGCTACTGGCTCCACAGAAACCAAAAGAGACATCTTCCTTGCTGATGAAAATCGGCAAGAAATCATTTGGCGATATGACGGTTAAAGAGAAGAAAATGAAAATATTTAGTGCGATAGCATAAATAAATAGCTAAATATTTGGTAGTTAACGGGAAAATGCTTACCTTTGCACCCGTTCAGCGGAATGAGAGGCTCGAAAGGGTCTCTCATTTCATATTTTAATAAGCGTTAGATGATTAATAAGGAAACAATTCAGACATTGACGGAAGAGTGGTTAAGTGGTAACGACTACTTCCTGGTAGACATCAACTTCGGAGCTGATGACAGAATCGTAATTGAGATTGATCATGCCGATGGGGTATGGATTGAAGATTGTGCAGAACTGAGCCGGTTCCTGCAAGAGCGTCTGGGTGACGAGCTTGGAGAATTCGAACTGGAGGTGGGCAGTGCAGGATTGGGACAGCCTTTCAAGGTGGCGCAGCAGTATATCAACCATGTGGGGGATATGGTGGAAGTGCTCGACCTCGAAGGTAAGAAGTTCCAGGGAATCCTGAAAGCCGTCGATGGTAACAACTTTACCGTTACCGTACAGGAGAAGCAAAAGCAGGAAGGCAAGAAGCGCCCAGTGCTCGTAGAGGTCGATAAGACTTATGCGATGGATGGTGTGAAATATGCCAAGTATCTCCTGGCGTTCAAATGATTAAGAATAACAAATAAAGATAACAAATGGCAATTAAGAAAGATGCGAAAGGCCCCTCAATGATTGAGACCTTTCAGGAATTCAAAGAGACAAAGAACATCGACCGTACTACTCTGGTCAGTGTGCTGGAGGAGAGCTTCCGTAATGTCATCGCCAAGATCTATGGCTCTGACGAGAACTTCGATGTGATTGTGAACCCCGACAAGGGTGACTTCGAGATTCACCGTAACCGTGTGGTAGTAGCCGACGGTGAGGTGGAGGATGAGAACAAGGAGATTGAACTGAGTGAAGCCCAGAAGATTGAGCCCGACTATGAGATAGGCGAGGAAGTGTCCGAAGAGGTGGAGTTTGCCAAGTTCGGTCGTCGTGCTATTCTGAACCTGCGTCAGACGCTGGCGTCAAAAATCCTTGAGCTCGAACACGACTCTCTCTATCAGAAGTATAAGGATAAGGTAGGACAGGTGGTTAGCGGCGAGGTTTACCAGATTTGGAAGCGTGAGGTGCTGCTGATGGACGATGAGGGTAACGAACTCCATCTCCCGAAGGCTGAGCAGATCCCCTCAGACAACTATCACAAGGGTGAGACCATCCGTGCCATCGTGAAGGAGGTGCAGAACGAGAACAATAATCCCCGCATCATCCTCTCACGTACCAGTCCAGTCTTCCTCGAGCGTCTGCTGGAGGCTGAGGTGCCTGAGATCAATGATGGTCTGATCACCATCAAGCGTGTGGCCCGTATGCCGGGTGACCGTGCAAAGGTAGCTGTGGAGAGCTATGATGAGCGTATTGATCCAGTAGGAGCTTGCGTGGGTGTCAAGGGTAGTCGTGTACATGGTATCGTCCGTGAGCTCGGCAACGAGAACATCGACGTGATCAACTACTCTTCCAACGTACAGCTGTTTATCCAGCGTGCACTGAGTCCTGCCAAGGTTTCCAGCATCGTGCTTGATCAGGAGAACCACAAAGCTGAGGTTTACCTGCAGCCAGAGGAGGTGTCACTGGCTATCGGTCGTGGCGGTATGAACATTAAACTGGCTTCCATGCTGACAGAATATACGATCGACGTATTCCGTGTAGTCAGCGAAGGTGAGGCTGATGAGGATATCTATCTGGACGAGTTCGCTGATGAAATCGACCAGTGGGTTATCGATTCTATTAAGGCTATTGGTCTGGATACAGCCAAGGCTGTTCTCAATGCACCCCGTGAGATGCTGATCGAGAAAGCCGACCTCGAGGAGGAGACCGTAGACCATCTGCTGAGTGTGCTCCGTGCAGAATTTGAGTAATTATCAAGTATCACTTTTCAATTAGAGTAAATGGGAGTCAGATTAAATAAAGTATTAACAGAACTGAACATTGGTCTTCAGACGGCTATCGACTATCTGAAGAACAAGAAGAGTCTGGGCGAGATCAAGGATGATGCGAATGTCAACACCAAGATTTCCGACGAGCAGTACGAAGCACTCGTCAAGGAATTCAAGGGCGATAAGGACGTGAAGACCCAGGCTGGGATGATTTTCCCGAAGAAAAAGGAAAAAGAGAAAGAGAAGCCCAAGAAGGAAGTGAAGCCGGAGCCCGTCGCTGAGAAAAAGGAGGAGCCCCGCCAGACATTCACCCCACTTGGGAAAATCGATTTGACTCAAGTTGGTAAACCTGCTAGGCCAAAGGAGGAGCCGAAACCAGAAAAGGTTGAAGTCCCGAAGCCTGTGGAGGAGAAGGTTGAAGTAAAGCCTGAACCCAAGCCCGAGCCCAAGCCGGAACCCAAACCTGAGCCTAAGCCCGAGCCTGAACCAGAGCCGAAACCCGAACCTGAGTCCAAGCCTGAACCCAAGGTGGCAGTAGAACCCGAACCCGCAAAGGTCGATGAGGCACCTGCTTCACCTGCAACCCAGGAGAGTGAGGTTTATAAACTGAAGACAGAACAGAAGGCTATGCCGAACCTCAATGTGGTGGGTAAGATCGACCTCGATTCACTGAACCAGAGTACGCGTCCGAAGAAGAAATCAAAGGAAGAGCGTCGTAAGGAGCGTGAGGAGAAGCAGGCTCAGCAGCATAACGGCACTGGTGAGAAGAAGAAGCGTGAGCGTATCCGTGGCGGAAAAGAGCGCGTGGATATCGAGGCTGCTGCCAAGCAGGACAGTAACAACGGTAATAAGAATAATAAGAACAAGGGAGGCAACCAGAACTTCCAGGATTCAGGCAATAATCAGCAGGGTGGTGGCAAGAAAAACAAGAAGAACCGCCCCGTGAAGCCCCTTGAGGTTGACGATGAGGCTGTAGCCCGTCAGGTGAAGGAGACGCTGGCGCGCCTCACTTCCAAGAACCAGAACAAGAAGGGTGCCAAGTACCGTCGTGAGAAGCGTGATGCCGTCGCCGAGCGTATGCAGGAGGAGATGGAGACACAGGCAGCAGAGAGCAAGGTACTGAAGCTGACGGAGTTTGTGACCGTCTCTGAACTTGCCACGATGATGAATGTTGGTGTGAACCAGGTTATCGGTACCTGTATGAGTATCGGTATCATGGTGTCTATCAACCAGCGCTTGGATGCTGAGACCATCAATATCGTTGCCGAGGAGTTCGGATTCACTACCGAATATGTTTCTGCCGAGGTACAGAACGCCATCACTGAGGAGGAGGACGATGAGAACGATCTGATCTCTCGTGCTCCGATTGTAACGGTGATGGGTCATGTAGACCACGGTAAGACTTCTCTGCTCGACCATATCCGCAATACGAATGTGATTGCCGGTGAGGCTGGTGGTATCACTCAGCATATCGGTGCCTATAACGTCAAGCTGAAGGACGGCCGCCGCATAACCTTCCTGGATACCCCAGGTCACGAGGCCTTTACCGCCATGCGTGCCCGTGGTGCTCAGGTGACGGATATCGCCATCATCATTGTTGCTGCCGACGACTCTGTGATGCCTACCACCAAGGAGGCCATCGCTCATGCTCAGGCTGCTAACGTGCCGATGGTGTTTGCCATCAACAAGATTGATAAACCAGGTGCTAACCCCGATAAGATCCGTGAGGACCTGGCAAACATGAACCTGCTCGTCGAAGAGTGGGGTGGTAAGTACCAGTGTCAGGAGATTAGTGCCAAGAAGGGCATTGGTGTAGAGGAGTTGCTGGAAAAGGTATTGCTCGAGGCCGAGATGCTCGACTTGAAAGCTAATCCTAACCGTAAGGCTACTGGTTCTATCATCGAGAGTTCACTCGACAAAGGCCGTGGTTATGTATCTACCGTTCTTGTATCAAATGGTACGCTGAAGGTAGGCGACGTGGTCATTGCAGGTACTGCCTGGGGTAAGGTAAAGGCGATGTTCAATGAGCGTAACCAGCGTATCGAACAGGCCGGCCCCGCTGAGCCCGCCATCATCTTGGGTCTGAATGGTGCTCCTACTGCAGGCGACTCTTTCCATATCATGGAGACTGAGCAGGAAGCACGTGAAATCACCAACAAGCGTATCCAGTTGCAGCGCGAACAGAGTCTGCGTACTACGACCAAACTCGGACTCGACGAACTGTCGCATCGTATCGCCCTTGGTGAGTTCCATGAGCTCAATATCATTGTGAAGGGTGATACCGACGGTTCTATCGAGGCTCTTTCTGATTCGTTCATCAAGCTCTCTACCGAGAAGGTTCAGGTGAATGTCATCTCGAAGGCTGTAGGTCAGATCTCAGAGAACGATGTCATGTTGGCTTCGGCTTCCGAGGCTATCATCATCGGCTTCCAGGTGCGTCCTTCTGCTGATGCACGTCGTGCTGCTGACCGTGAAGGCGTTGAGATCAATACCTATTCGATTATCTACGACGCCATTGACGATGTGAAGCAGACCATGCAGGGTATGCTCGACAAGGTGAAGAAGGAGGTTATCTCTGGTGAGATCGAGGTGAAGCAGGTGTTCAAGATTTCCAAGGTGGGTACTGTGGCCGGTGGTCTGGTTACTGACGGTAAGGTACACAATAAGGATAAAGCCCGTGTGATTCGCGATGGTATTGTGATTCATACTGCTCCGATTGAAGCCCTGAAGCGCTATAAGGACGATGCCAAGGAAGTGGCCACAGGCTTGGAGTGTGGTATCTCGCTGGTGAATTTCAACGATATTCAGGTAGGCGATATCATCGAGACCTTCACAGAGATAGAGGTTGAACAGAAACTTTAAACATTGGACATTGGACATTGGACATTGAACATTGGCTGCGCCTTGTTCTTTGACTCAATGGTCAATGCTCAATAGTCAATGGTCAATGAAAGAGAAAAATGAATATGTCCGTAAGGTGGCCGAACAGAAATACGAGTTCGGCTTCACCACGGACGTACATACTGAAATCATCGAAAAAGGGCTGAACGAAGACATCGTTCGGCTCATCTCTGCTAAGAAGGGGGAGCCTGAGTGGATGCTCGAGTTCCGCCTCAAAGCTTTTCGTTACTGGGAGGAACAGACGGAACCCAAGTGGGGGCATGTGCATGTGCCGTCTATTGATTATCAGGCGATTTCATATTATGCTGACCCTTTGGCGAAGAAACCTGCAGGCGACGGGAAGATAGACCCTGAACTTGAGAAGACGTTTGACAAGCTGGGCATTCCCCTCGAGGAGCGTCTTGCCTTGAGTGGCAATACGGCTGTCGATGCCATCATGGACTCAGTATCCGTGAAGACCACCTTCAAGGAGAAACTGCGCGAGAAAGGTGTTATATTCTGCTCCATCGGCGATGCCATCAAGGAGCATCCTGACCTGGTGCGCGAATACCTGGGCTCTGTGGTGCCTTATCGTGACAACTTCTTCGCAGCGCTTAATTCTGCGGTGTTCAGCGACGGCTCCTTCGTATATATCCCCAAAGGGGTACGCTGCCCCATGGAACTCAGTTCCTATTTCCGCATCAATGCCCGTAATACGGGTCAGTTTGAGCGAACGCTGATCATCGCCGACGATGATGCCTATGTCTCCTATCTCGAAGGCTGTACGGCTCCAATGCGCGATGAGAACCAGTTGCATGCAGCTATCGTGGAGATTATCGTGAAGGATAGGGCAGAGGTGAAGTACTCTACCGTACAGAACTGGTATCCTGGCGATGAGAACGGCAAGGGCGGTGTCTTGAACCTCGTCACAAAGCGTGGTGATCTGCGTGGTGTGGATTCAAAACTCTCATGGACTCAGGTAGAGACAGGCTCTGCCATCACTTGGAAGTATCCCTCGTGTATTTTGCGAGGCGACAACTCGCAGGCTGAGTTCTATAGCGTAGCCGTAACCAACAACTATCAGGAGGCTGATACAGGTACCAAGATGATCCACATCGGCAAGAATACCAAGTCGACGATTATCTCGAAGGGTATTTCTGCTGGTCATTCCCAGAACTCGTATCGTGGCCTTGTCCGTGCCGCTTCAACGGCCGATAATGCCCGTAACTATTCTTCGTGTGACTCGTTGTTGTTAGGTTCCGACTGTGGTGCACATACCTTCCCTTATATGGATGTCCACAACGACACAGCCGTCTTCGAGCATGAGGCAACCACCTCTAAGATCTCGGAAGATCAGTTGTTCTACTGCAATCAGCGCGGCATCCCTACGGAACAGGCCGTCGGACTCATCGTCAACGGCTATGCCAAGGAAGTGCTTCAAAAACTTCCCATGGAGTTCGCCGTCGAGGCTCAGAAATTACTCTCTGTCTCTCTCGAAGGCACAGTGGGATGAGGACTAAAGGTCAATAGGATTCTATTCAAAATTTAAGATTTTGGAAAATCCTGTCAAGAGGAATATTTTCTTGACACTGTCATTGGTGTTCCGTAGTGTCATTGTACCGCCGTTTGCCTTGGTACTCTTCAGAATACTGAGCAGGATACGGAGGCCACTGGATGCAATATACGTCAGGTCTTTACATTCGATGACAATATGCCCACTCCCATTCTCCATGAGGGGGGCTAAAATATGGCTTGCTTCTGTGTAAGCCGCCGTATTAAACTCTCCATCAAAGGTGACAAGCGTGCAGTCCTCTAATTGTTCAATCGTTGTTTTCATTGTTGGAATCTTGTATGTGATTACTATTGTTTCGTTGTAGACTTATATTGGATGGCCAGCATGGTCAGGTCATCACTCTGCTCGGCATCTCCCACGAACTTGTGGACAGCCTCAGTCATCTTGGCTATGATCTCCTTACAACTGCCACCAGTCTGAAGCACATCCACGATTCGCTGATCTCCAAATAGATTTCTCTGACTGTCTTGTGCTTCCGTCAGTCCATCGGTATACATGAAGAGTATTGTGCCTTCTGGCATCTGATACTCCTCGAGACAATAAACAGTGTCGCTAAACGTACCGACGGGCAAGTTCGGATCGCTTTTCAGTTCTGTGATACCATTACCCACAAGATAAGGCCAGTCGTGCCCCGCATTACAATAGTGTAATTGGCCTGTTTGCAGGTCGAGTACCCCAAGGAAGAAAGTCACGAACATATTCGAGTCGTTACCATCGGACATTGCCTCATTGATGAGTGAGACGATTTTTTCCGGACGACTCTCATGATTGGCTATGTTACGGAATAAACTACGCGTCATAGCCATCACCAATGAGGCAGGTATACCCTTACCTGACACATCACCGATACAGAAGAACAGCTTATCGTCACGGATAAAGAAATCGAAAAGGTCGCCGCCCACCTCTTTGGCTGACGTCAATTGTCCATAAATGTCAATATCGTCACGATCAGGATAGGCAGGGAACAACTTTGGCAACATTGACATCTGAATATCCTTGGCTGCATTCAGTTCTCCCTCGATGCGCCCCTTGGTCTCATTCACCTGCTTCAGTTCTTCCATCTGCTCCTTCAGCGAAGTCTGCATCATCGCAAACGAGTCGTGCAAGCGCTTCATCTCATCATGCGATAAAATCTGGGGCAGCGAGGCATTCAGGTTGCCTTGGGCAACCTCATCGGCAGACTTGGCAAAAAGGGTCAGTGGCTTGGTGACTCGTATTAAGATGTGATGGCAAATGAAGAACAGGATCGCCAGCCCTATCAGCATGACGGCCACGACAATACCTCCAAAGATCATCGAGCGAGTGAAGATGAGCTTGGCAGGGATCACAGTAGCCATCGACCATCCCGTACGCTCTATCGGGGCATAGTTGATATAGAACTTGGTGCCATCACGATCAACGGCTTCCATACCCGTTTTACCGTCAATCATCTCATAGCCTATACGGTTGTCAATTGTGTCAGCAGTCACGTCTGCTAAAATGAAATAGGATTCGTTTAGAATACGGTCACGCAGAGGGTGGGTAATGTATGCGCCGCCCTTACCTATAATGTAAGTATATGCATGATGATAGAAGAAGGCGCTGTCGCCTTCCAAGATAGCCCATTGTGCATCTCTCTCTTGGTCTTTAATATTCAGCACCCGCTGATTGAAATCAAGGTCACTTTCCGTCACGAGCTCTGTAAGCCACTCTAATGACACGTCAGCGGTGATGATGGCATAGATGTTGCCCGAAGCATCAAAGAGCGGACGCGAATACGTGGTCATCATCTGCTCACCACCCCCTTTGTCATAATAAGGCTCACTCCAGTAATTACGCTTCAAGAGTTTGGGAATGAGATACCAATCCATATAATGATACTCATAGTCATTGCTGCCGAGCTGTTTGGTGAGAACCGTTGAGTCGATGTCGCGATAGGCATACGGAGAGAATTGTTTACCCTTACTAGGATAATAGTTGGGCTCGAAGGCCACGGTGGAACCAATGATATTTGGGTTCAGTTCCAGCAAACGACGGACGACACCATACATCTTGTCCGGATTGGAAAGCGAATTTTCAACCTCCGGTATGGTATTCGCCACAGCGACTTCCACACCTACAAGGACACTGTTGATGTGCTGATTTGCTATCTCCATGCGGCTCTGCACATTTTCCTTTGTTCCCATCAGAACAGCCGATGAACTAATGTACGACACTATCAATGCGATAATGACTGTAACAATCATCACCGTGAGCATCACCCAAAAGGTAAGTCTGGCGGAAAGGGAGCGGAAAGTGAGAAATGAAAAACGGAATGAACTCATGGCTGCGTAATTTGCTTATAAGAAATCGGATGCTTTAAAACACTCCCCTCGCAGAGGATACGGTTTGTAAGGTCGAACATCTGAGGATCCAAACGGTAAGTACGCTTGCCTGTTTTAGGATCCGAAAGTAACCTGAGACACTCCTCCAGCATCCAGCGCTGGGCATAGAAGTTAAAGGGAACATTATTCTGACGCATATACAGCATCACGAGATCAAGCGTTTCCTTAGGATGCTGAGCAGCCCATTCCCAGCCTTTACGAGTGGCTTCTGCAAACTTCACGACTTCCTCCCGATGCTTTATAAAGAAATCCTTCGTCACATAAAGCCCGTCCTCAGGCACATTATAGCCGATATCCCGCAGATATAATAGCTGCTCTTTTTTCAGTCGCTGTCCAGCGGCTCTTAACTGGAAGTACTCATTATAGCTCATGGCCAGCGTGGCATCGATGGCACCAGAAATGTAGATGTTGGCATTGGATATAAAGGGCACCCATTCAATATCGAGTTTAGCTTTTCGCCCTATCGCGATGGGCAGCATGGAAGCACCTGCCCTGAAATGACCAACGCGTTTGCCGTCCAGACTGTTGAAACCCTTCAACGGCTGGTGGGAGATGATCATCAGGCCGCTCTGCTGGAAATACTGCAGCACATTCACCAGTTGGCTTCCCTCATTCATCATCTCCAGAGCCGATGTCAGCTGAAGCGACACAAACTGGCTCTCCCCACTCTCCAAACGATTGACGTTTGTCCTGGAGGCTGTCGGATGCTTGATTACCACATTCAGTCCTGCCTCCTTAAAGTAGCCCATTGCTTCTGCCACATAGAAACCGGCAAACTGTGCCTGAGCTGTCCAGATGGGTGTGTACACCAACTCCTTCTTCTGGGCGCAGACGGTCATTCTGAATGGAAAAAACATCAGAACGGTTATCATCAAAAATATCCTTCTCATAAGTTTTTGCACATTTCGTGGGCAAATTTACAAAAAAAATCTAATTTACGTTTCATTTTAAATAACTTTTTCTGTTACGTACAGAAAAACTCCTCCTTTTAATCAGAAAAATTTCGTTATCTACACTTTTTTTGATAACTTTGCACCCTGAAAACAGATAGACGATGTTAGAAGTAAAAAATTTGCACGCCAGGATTGGCGAAAAAGAGATACTGAAGGGCATCGACCTCGTGATCAACGATGGCGAGACGCATGCCATTATGGGACCTAACGGCTCTGGTAAGAGTACGCTGAGTGCTGTACTAGTCGGTAATCCGCTCTATGAAGTGACGGAAGGCGAGGCTTATTTCAACGGCAAGAACCTGCTGGAGATGAAGCCTGAGGATCGTGCCCATGAGGGATTGTTCCTGAGTTTCCAGTATCCGGTGGAGATACCAGGCGTCTCGATGACCAACTTCATGAAGGCAGCCATCAACGAGAAGCGCAAGTATCAGGGGCTGGAGCCCATGAATGCGGCTGAATTCCTGAAGCTGCAGCGCGAGAAACGCAAGATTGTGGAACTCGACTCCAAGCTCGCCAATCGCTCTGTGAACGAGGGTTTCAGTGGGGGCGAGAAGAAGCGCAACGAGATTTTCCAGATGGCGATGCTCGAGCCCAAACTGAGCATCCTTGATGAGACTGACTCCGGCCTTGATGTCGATGCCATGCGTATCGTGGCAGAGGGAGTGAACAAGCTTCAGACGCCTGAGACCTCGTGTATCGTCATTACCCACTATGACCGTCTGCTGGAGATGATCCGTCCCCAGTTCGTCCATGTGCTCTATAAGGGCCGTATTGTGAAGACGGGTGGCCCTGAGCTCGCCAAGCAGATTCAGGAGCACGGCTACGACTGGATAAAGGAAGAAATCGGAGAAGAGTAATGGGAGCAGAGCAGCAATATATAGACCTCTACGAGCAGGCACGGGAGATGATCTTCTCTCATGCTCCCGAGGCGATGAATGCCGTAAGGGATGAGGCTTTCGGGGATTTCCGTAGGCAGGGCTTCCCATCAAAAAAGGTGGAGCGCTATAAGTACACCGATATGCAGAAGCTCTTCGCACCCAACTATGGCGTGAACTTGAATCGCCTCGAAATACCCGCCGATCCCTATCAGACATTCCGTTGCGATGTGCCCAACCTTTCCACCTCGCTCTATTTCGTCGTCAACGATATGTTCTATCGCGATGATAAGCCTAAGGGTCAAAGACTGCGGGTAGGCGGGCAACGCCCGGGAATTTTGCCCGAGGGTGTTGTCATTGGCTCTATGCTCGATTTCCCTGAGTTGGTAAACACCTACTACGCTAAGTTGGCCAAGACCTCAGATGATGCTGTGACGGCGCTCAATACGATGCTGGCCCAAGACGGCCTGTTGGTCTATGTGCCTCGCAACGTGAAGGTCGATCGTGCCATCCAGGTCATCAATATCCTTAAGGCCACGCCCAGCAATGCCCAGCGTCAGGTGTCCGATCTGATGGTGAACCGCCGAGTGCTGATCGTGCTTGAGGAAGGCGCAGAACTGAAGATGCTCTTCTGCGACCATGCCGCCGACGACAAGAACTTCCTGGCTACTCAGGTCATCGAGGCCTATGTGGGCGAGAATGCCTCACTCGACCTCTATTGTCTTGAGGAGACACATTATAAGAATGTTCGTGTGAGCAACGTCTATATAGACCAGCAGGCCAACAGCCGTGTGAACCACAACGTCATCACCCTCCACAACGGCATCACCCGTAATAAGCTCGACCTCACCTTCTCGGGCGAGGGGGCTGAGTGCCAGTGCTACGGCTGTGTGATTGCCGATAAGGAGCAACAAGTCGACAACAACACCCTCATCACGCATAAAGTGCCCCATTGCACCTCGCATGAGCTCTACAAATATGTGCTCGATGAGAAGGCCACAGGTGCCTTTGCAGGTCGTGTGCTTGTGGAACACGGAGCCCAGAAGACCTCCTCGCAGATGACCAACCAGAACCTCACGGCCACAAAGGAAGCCCGAATGTACACCCAGCCCATGCTTGAGATCTATGCCGACGACGTGAAGTGTGCCCATGGTTCAACCGTTGGCCAGCTCAACGATGCCGCCCTCTTCTACATGCGCCAGCGTGGTATCTCTTTGCAGGAGGCCAAGTTGCTGCTGCAGAACGCATTTATCAACGAGGTCATCGACAAGATGCAGCTCGAACCTCTTCGCGACCGTCTCCATCACCTCGTTGAGAAGCGCTTCCGAGGCGAACTCAACAAATGCGAAGGCTGCAAACTCTGCAAGTAGTCACTGGCTTATTCGCTTTCCCTTCTTATGCATAAACATACGTGCCATTGTATTAATATCAGCAGAAATCCACCACCCAAATCCGCTTACGACTGAGCAGGGGTTTCCTTACGAGAAACGCCCCTTTTCCTTACGATTGACCATCCTTTTGGTACACCCTGACTACTTGGTGCGTTTGGCGGTTGGAGTGATGCCCCTGAATTTCTTGAAGTTACGGTAGAAAGCGCTGGTAGAGGTGAAGCCCGACTTGATCATCACATCGTTGATGGACATCTCGGGAAGCGCTTCGAGCAATTTTGAAGCATAATCGATACGCTGTCCGTTGATATAGTCGGAAAAGGATATCCCCATCTCCACATTGATGGCATTGTAGACATAATTGCGGTTGCTGTTCAGCCGCATGGCCAGGTCGCTGACCTTCAGGTTGGGATAAAGATATAGTTTCTCTTCGCTCATCAGTTTGCGTATCTTCTCCAAGAGTTCGCTATAGACACAGTCTTCAGCCATCGGTTCTGATTCCATAAAGACCTCGGCTTCGATGTCCTGCACAGAGAACTGCTGGTTCAGGCCCACGTGGCCTATCAGAAGGAGCAGCATGGAGAACAATACGGCAGGAATGGCAAGTGGCTCAGCCCCATCAATGAAACGCTGACGTCCTATCAGGTTGAACACAAAGGCTACGAGCGACGTGACAGCGAAGAGCACCAATAGTGTCTTCACCCTGACAATTCGTTTTCCCTCAATGTTCGAATAGTTCGTTTCGACAACGGCATTATAGGCTGTAATCCGACGGAATCCGAAAAAGAGCACTAAAGGCACCTGAAGTGCGAACACGATTCTGACCACGACATGAATCACGGCCTGCCAGTAAGCCAGTCCAGACAGCGAGGCGAATTCATCGTCATAGAGATAATGCTTGACGAAGGTGGCCGTTTCCTGAGGATCCATCAGTGTATAGAGCAGCCCTACGGCCAGACAGCATAGCAGCGACGGCAGCAGATAAAGGGCTTGTCGCCAGCGATTGGGGCGGTAGTCCGTCAACTCTTCTATATATAGGTAATATAGCGGGAACACGGCTGGATTGCAGAAACAGTAGAGTATATCCGTTAGAGGTATGACGGCCATTAGACGATTAAAATAGAAGTAATGGGCCAGATAGAGCATCGTTGCCGTAGCCATGAAAAACAGCAGTCGCGTCCTTGCCATATTCCGATGATCGTAGAGGCTCAGGGCTATCAGCACTGAGAGAATGCCGCATACAATCATGGGCAAAGACGACATCAGAACACCTAACATGGCTGCAAAAATAGTGTAATTTCTTCAATTATGCAAATAAAAAAGACGTAAAGGACGCAAAAAGCGTATAAGTGTCAGGTTTACACATGCCATATACCAAAAATGCCGATGAAATCGTGTGTTTTCTAATGCAGAATTGCAGATTCGGGAAACAATTAAACCTTATGATAATGAGAAATTGTGAATTCGGGAAAACTTTCTTGGAATAAGGAATCGCATATTCGCCACAATTTTCTATTTTTGCGACATATTAAGCAACTATAACAATTAAAACTATTGAATTATGGGAAAGAATTTTCTACTCAAATCCAGTCTGGTGCTTGCGCTTATAATGGCTTTCTGTATCAAAGCCGCGTCTCAAAGTACCAATGACATTCCCAAGGAGGGAAATATGTTCTATATGGAGAACGGGAAAACGCGCACCATCATGGCATCTACTCGAGGAGACGGCGATGCCCAGTGGACATTCAAATCTGTCATCGAGAATTGTTTTGATCAAAAGTTGAATGGCAAAGACGCATGGATGATGACGGCTGATGGAGAAACGAAGCTGAAGGTCACCTTTGAGTACAAAACTGACGATGAAAGCTATGACATCGATTCGACAAAGGTTGAATTCTGTTTTTATAATGGAAAAGATCTGTTTAATGATGAGGAAAACGCTTTGTTCTTCGATGATGCGAAATATTATGGTAGTTTCACAATGGAGCAAACCAAAAAGACGGTCACCCTCCATATGACGGCACCTGAAGTATTCCCTGATCCCGACGCTTCGTGGTATGCATTCTATGTGGTTCTCAGGTTGAAGCGCAAGGGCTTGGGAGAGGCTTCTGTCGCCAGACAGATCGGTGTCTGCCGTAATGGTCTTTTGCTGTTGCATGGACTGAATAGTGACAGAACGTGTTTCTTCCCGTTTAGAGAATATTTGGTGAATACAGCCAAAACATATTTTGTTAAACAGATATACATAGGGGACTATAGTTCAACAAACACCAGTTCCTTCAAAGCAAACACGCATGAAAACCATGTCGTTAAGAATGCTTTGCATCAGCTCAGCGATCATTTGTTCAGTGCAGGTATAGCAAGTACCAAGTATGATATGGTAGGTCATAGCATGGGGGGCATCCTGGAGCGCCTTTACATCCAGGAAGTCGACGATGAGCACACCAACAGACTGATTACGCTGAACACGCCTCACTTCGGATCAATCTTGGGAAATATCTACCAGAAGTACGAGGAGTTCCTGGAGGATCATCCTGGCGTGGAACTCTATCATGGTGTGGAGAAGTTCAACCAGGCACTGGACGCTGCCTTTGCAAGAGACCGTAGCATGCAAGCCGTGAAGGATCTTGGTGAAAACAGTCCTGCCATTCAGAAGCTGGCGGCAGGAAGTTATATGACGCTGGGAATACCCGTGTGCGCTGTAGGATCCGAAATGAATGAGGTGAGTATAAAAATGGCTGCCAAGGAGTTCTTCTACGCCAAATTCCCCAAACTAGCCTCTTTCCTCTTTGACGCGAAACCCGGAACGGGAAAAGCCTATCTTGACAAGCAAGCGGAAAAAGGGTCGGACTGGGTGGTCTCAGTGGAAAGCCAAAAAGGCGGATGCGAAATGAATTTTATCTATAAGGGAGACTTCTCCCAGGCTATGCATTGTAGTGTAACCAACTGGAATATCATACACGAAGAGCTGAACAAGCTGCTGACTGCTACCGAAACCTATGGCCACTTCACCACTGGTGGATTCGGCGATACGCTTCCTGCACCCACATTAACTAGGGCAGCAGGGGATGAAATAGAGTTTATCACTGGGTTTGAGGAGCCGAAATCCACCTCTTTCATCAAGATAGAGGCCAAGAAAGTCGACGGACAGGACTACACCCACGAAATCAAGCTTACCAACAGCGACGATATGATGACGAAGGTGGCCTTCTGTCTGTTGAGCCCAGACGACTTGGTTGCCGACTATGAAAAGGACGAGATGTATTTCGACATGAGTGACTATGAAGGTGAGAAATGGATCTATGCCTTCGGCCGCACTAACTATAATGCGCTGGTGGTTGATTCTGTGAAGGTAACACTGGGAGAAAGCGGAGATGGCATCAAATCTGTAGTTAACAACTCTGATCTTCGTTATGATTTAGTTGGTAACATCCTGAGAATCAAGAACATTAGCAGCCCTTACAGCATCGACGTTTACAACTGTGCAGGCCAGATGCTGGCGGAAATGGAGAGTAATCCGTCACACACTTATGCACTTCCCCGCAATAAGGGCCTCTTGATTGTCAGTGTCCGCTCAAACAAAGGCAAGCAGTTCCTTAAAGTAATGACAAAGTAACAGTATCCACCCAAAATATAAAGAACAATGAAAAAGTATATTTTCCTTCTGGCAATGGCAGTCATGGCCTTCCAGTTTCAGGCATGCTCAAATAGTGACGATGCCCCTGCAACGGTAAATGAACCCCAACAGGAAGCCCTGTCCGTCGATAAAATCAAGGCAGGTCTTTTGCCTACATTGACGAGAGCTGAAATCCTTGATGGCATCCTAAGTGGTGAGATCACTGGCGGTACTAATAATGAGCCTGTTGAGAGGCCGATGTTCTATAAAGAGAGTTCGTCTGACATTGTTATGGTTTCCGTTCTTGGCACTTTTTCTACAATAGATCAGGATGAAAAAGTGGAAGTGCATGATAATCTTGGAGGAGCTGTGCAAACCAAAGATGGCGGCTCGTTTACTGTGACTAACAAAGGGAAAGGTCTGCATATTGTAGGATCTGGCATTACTCACCCTCAATCTGGATTCACCTATGATACCAAACTGTCTTTGGATATTGATGATGCAAGTCTGTTAGAAAGTCGTAAGGCAACTATCACTAACATCGATCTTTCGATGGCTACAGAAATTAATTGGTGGGGAACATCCTCTACCGGTAGTGCCCACCTTTCTGCCTCTAACATTCCGATGGTTGATGGCTTACCTTCTACCTATTGGAAGGGAGGCACAGTAACTGACTATACGTATTCTACAGAGGGACTCACTCTGACTCTCATTGATAATCCTTCTAATTTCCTTGAAGTGTGGATCTTCTTTAAGGATGGCTCCAGTGCAAGTGCAAGGATAGGCAGATGAGTGAAAAAGCCGATAGCCGTGTGACGCTCTGCCCTGACGGGAAATACCGTTGGGTGTACGAGGTGCCGATGCTGAAGAATCCCAGCATCCTGTACGATGTGTACAAGGTGCTGGGCATCAGCATTGGCGTCGTGTGGCTGTTGAATGTGCTGCTGATTGGCTGCGAGGAGGGGTTTTCGTTTGATAACCTGTGGGGTTCCACCTGTGTCATATTAGTGGTGATGCTCATCTTGGCGGTGATTGGCCTTATAGCCTATGTGATCGTCGCTTGGTGCTATGGCTGGAAATACGTGGTGCTCTTCACGATGGACGAGAAGAAGATCGTCCACCAGCAGATGCCCCGCCAGGTGAAGAAAGCCCAGATCTTAGGGGCATTGACGACCTTCGTAGGGGCCGCAGCAGGCAAACCAAGTGTCGTTGGTACTGGCTATCTGGCCGCCTCTCGCTCCACAACCACCTCTGAGCTCGCCAACGTCGCCCGTCTCATCCCTTGTCGTCGCTATCACCTGATTATGATAAACTGCTTGTTGAAGAAGAACCGCATCTATGTCCCTGACGAGGATTTCGATTTCGTATACGATTTCCTCTGCCAACATTGTACCAATGCAAGATTTTCACAATAAACTCCACTAGTATCCCTAGTACCGCCACGAAAATCGCCTTACGACTGAGTGGTATTCACATTACGACTGACTGGTGCTCGCCTTACGACTAAGCATCAGTCAGTCGTAATGTAACTCCCAGGCGCCATACATCCACTAAAATCGACTTAAATTTCTGATTCTTAGGCAAATAAGTTGTTTTTATACCTCCACTAAACCTCCACCTAACCTCCACTAAACCTCCACTAACAAATTCTTTACAAAAGTAAGGTAAACAGCCGCAATTACCATAATAAATCTGTTAATTCGTTCTTTTTTCAGCAAATTATTTGCTTAGATAATATCTTTTTCGTATCTTTGCCCACATAATTGTATAATAACCTAATTATTAATTTAAAACAAGGAGAAAGAATCATGAAGAGATTAACGATGTTGGTGGCATTGACCTGTGCCGCAACAACTATTACCTTTGCACAAAAGAACCCCAAGGAGATGAAGTATCGTAGAAGCTCGCTTTATACGATCATGGTGCCCAGCGACAAGCTGACGGGTGATGCCAAGGAAGTCGTGACGGCTACCTTTGACACACTGGCAATCCCCGACAAGTACAACGACCACAACCTGAAAGTGCGCCATATTGATCTGACGAAGATTGAGGTGACTCCAGAGGAGGTGAAGGCTGCCGAGGAAGTTCGCGGAGGACACAAGAAGGGTATAGCCGGATTGGCCAAGAAGGGCCTGAGTTTTGCTAAGAAGAGTGTCTCTAAATCAGAGACAGGCGGCATGGGCGGTGACGAGAAGGTGGCCAAGATCATGAAGTTCTTCAAGGAGAACCATGTGGCCAACAGAATCATCGCAAAGTGGTATAACGAGAGCAAGACAATGAAGAACGGTTCTCATTTCAATACCTTGTTGATCGAGAGTCGTGGTGAGTTCGGCGCCAGCCAGGAGGAGATCAATATGTCAAAGACCAAGATCGGCGGTATGGATAAGATCAGGACTGCAGCTCAGTTAGACCTCGTGCCTCGCACTTTTGTGATGGTGACATCTTATGCTTATCAGTCGTCTGAGGAAGTGGCAGCTATGGTGGCAGCAGGTAGTGCCGTCGCCGGCGGTACGATTGGAGCCATCACGCAATTGAGCGCATCGGCAGCAGCTGCCGTTCTGAAGGGTTATTTCATCACGACTACCAGCTATCTCTTCCAGCTGGATTGGAATGAGGAGATCATGAACGACTTCTATGACAAATACTGGGATGCCAAGGATACTAAGGCATTCCATAACGACACAACCTATCAGCTGAAATATGTGGGTAAGACGTCGAATTTTGCACCTGCTACCCTGAAGTTCACTGTCAAGGGCGACGAGATGGGACTGAAGCTGATCAGCCGTGCAACGGCTCGTGCTACTGATGCCAGCATCGCCAAGCTGCAGAAGAAATATGAAGTGTTTAAGACCCTTTCTGTATTGAACGTCAGCGATGACGGTTCTACGATGTACGCTTATATCGGTAAGAAGGAAGGTGTCAAGAAGGGCGACAAGTTCGAGGTGCTGGAGCAGATTGCCGACGAAGACGGCAACATCACCTATAAGAAGATCGGAACGGTGAAGGTGGCCAAGGGTATGATCTGGGACAACCGTGCCGGAGCAGGAGAGAAACTGGAAGGTGAGGCTGAGGCAAAGGAAGATGATGATGACGACGATATCAACTACGACAAGCCTTACACCACCTTTGAGGGTAAGCCTGGCAAAGGAATGGAGATGGGCGGCTTGTGGCTGCGTCAGTTAAAGTAAGAATAATCACTAATAAAACAAATAGATATGAAAAGAATTGGATTACTGATGGTTTGCATGATGGTGATGGCTGTCTTCACCGCAAACGCTAAGGATGGAGAGTCGGAGACTTATCGTTATGAACTTGAGGCACTCGACGGCGTGGCTTCCGAGGGCCGTGTGCTGTTGAAAGTCTGGAGCTATGGAAAGAAGGAGAAACTGACTCGTCAGGCTTGTATGGCTAATGCCGTTCATGGCATTATCTTCAAAGGTGCCCCCGCCGGTGCCGGTGCTGGCTTGATTAAAGGTTCCAAGGCGCTTTGCCCTGAGGGCTATGCAGCTCACAAGGACTATTTCGATACATTCTTCCGTAACGGCGAGTATCTTCAGTTTGTGGAATTGACGAACAATGGTAACATCCAGGCCGGTGACCGTATCAAGATCTCCAGCAAGGAGTATAAGGTAGGCATGGCCTGCATCGTGAACTACACTGCCCTTCGTGCCAAGCTCGAAGGCGATGGTATTGCCAAAGGACTGAATTTCCTGTTCTAATAACCTAAATTATAAGAAGCAATGAAAAAGATTTTTTTGTCATGTATGGCTCTCGCCATTAGCATGATGGCATTTGGCCAGGCTAAGAAGCCGACGATCATGGTCGTACCCAGCCAGAACTGGTGTTATCAGAATGGTTATATCAAGACGTTTGCTGAGAATGGCGAAACGAAGAAGGTGCCCGATTATGAGCGCGCTTTCTTGGAGAACAGCGATGTGAAGACTGCAATCTCGTGTATCAATGACATGATGGCTGAGGCCAACTTCCCGCTGAAGGATATGGAGCAGTATCTCAGTTCGCTGTCCCTGACACGTGCCGAGAATGCTGCAGCAACCTCCAAGTCTGGCGGTGAGGTGGCAGAGAGTCCGCTCGATATTATCAATGCGCGAGCTAAAAGCGACATTATCTTTGAATTGACCTGGACGGTGAACAAGCGCGGACCTAACAGTTCCGTTACCTATAATCTCCGTGCGTTGGATGCTTATTCCAATAAACAGGTCGCAGCAGTCAACGGCACGGGCGATGCATCATCATCAGCTCCGCTGGCAGTACTTCTGCAGGAGGCTGTCCAGGGAACCATGCAGAGCTTCCAGGATAAGTTGCAGAAGCATTTCGAAGATATGGCAGCCAATGGCCGTGAGGTGGCTCTGGTGATCCGTACTTGGGATAACAGCCCTTGGGATCTGGAGTATGAGATGGGTGACAAGGAACTGAACGAGGTCATCGAGGATTGGGTGGCTGACAATACCGTCAATGGCCGATTCTCTACACTCGATGCTACGGAAACACGAATGGAGTTTGACCAGGTGCGCATTCCGCTCTACAACGCTCAAGGACGTGCGACCGATACCCGTCAGTGGGCTCGTGGCCTGGTGAACTTCCTAAAGGGAAAGGGTATTGCATCTAAGTTGGACATGCGTGGTCTTGGCCATGCGACTATTACCATAGGAGGAAAGTAATATGAAAAGACTGATTGTTATTCCGATTTTACTGTTGTGTGTGCTCGGCATCCGTGCACAGATGATTGTCACGCCCTATATGCCTTATGATCAGGAGGGTATGACAGTGAACAACGCCAGACTGATGGAGAACCGTCTGGCTCAGATTATAAATGATAGTGGTCTGCTGAGTGCTGAAAGCTCGCGTTTCATTCTTACCATGAACTGGAATGTGGTGGATGAGGAGGTGCTGAGCACAGCGCCAACGAAGGTGATGTATCGTTTGGAGGCAGGTATGTATATCGGCGATGGTATGACGGGCAATAAGTTTGCTTCGACTGTCATCCCTCTGAAGGGAGCCGGTAACAACGAGGCAAAGGCTATTGTGAACGCCATGAGAGGGTTGAGTGCCAATCGTCCTGAGATTGAGCAGCTGATCAAGAAGGGCGTACAGCAGATTCTGGCCTATTATGAGAGCCACAAGCGGGAAATCATGACCTCTGTAAAGACGATGATGGGCATGCACGATTATGAAGGAGCTATGTTCGCACTCTACCAGATTCCGATGGAGTGCTCGTATTATCAGGAAGCCCAGAGCATGCTCATTCCGGCTTATAAGGGAATGGTGAACACCCAGGCAGCCGAGTTGCTGCAGCGTGCCCGTGCCCTGTGGGCAGCTTCTCCCTCACAGGAGAATGCCGAGGCTGTGATGGCGCTGGTGGGCGACATCGATCCCACTTCAAGTTCATACAATGCCGCTCAGTCATTTATGAAGGAGGTGAAGAGCCGTGTGTCAAAGCTCGATGATCAGGATCGTGCCGAGGTGTTTAAGGAGTTGGCTCATGAGCGTAGCATGGATAAGGCTCACATGCAGGCTGTCCGTGAGATTTGCCTCGCCTATGCCAAGAATCAGCCGAAGGTGGTTTACAATATCGGTTCATGGTGGTAATTATAATAATAATGTAGAGAATGATGAAGAAGTATTTTATAGTAGCCCTGTTGCTGTCGCTCACATGCGGCGTCTGTCACGCTCAGCGTCAGAATTCAGGTGTTAAGGAGTTTGAGGCAGAATGTCTCGGCGTAGAGGGCGATGGCTCTCAGACCATTCGTGCCTATGGCTTTGGTAAGGACAAGGACGATGCGGTGGAACAGGCCCAGAAAAATGCGGTCTATGCCGTCATCTTCAAGGGTATCACGAAAGGTTCTGGCTGTAATATGAAACCGCTGCTCACGGAAGTTAATGCCCGTGAGAAGTATGAGGACTATTTTGACAATTTCTTCAAAGACGATGGTCCTTTTGAGGATTTCGTTTCTATGGCCGACGAGCGTATGTTTGGTCGCGAAGACACCCGTAATGCCCTCGGACGCCGTTATGCTGTCGTAGTCAGAGTATTGCGCAGCGAACTCAGAATGAAGCTGAAGGAGGACGGCATCCTGAAATAACTTCAGCAATTATATATGTACGATATCAATAAGATTAGAATGGACTTCCCGATACTCTCTCGGGAAGTCTATCGTAAGCCGCTGGTATATCTGGATAATGCGGCTACCACACAAAAACCGCTCTGTGTGCTTGATGCGATGCGGGATGAGTATCTCAACGTGAATGCCAATGTGCATCGTGGGGTACATTATCTCTCGCAGCAGGCTACTGATCTGCATGAGGCGGCACGAGAGGCTGTGAGGCAGTTTATCAATGCCTCGAAAATCGAAGAGATTGTTTTCACCAGGGGAACGACGGAGGCCATCAATCTGGTGGCTTCTTCTTTCTGTGAATCACAGATGACGGCAGGCGACGAGGTGATCGTCACTGAGATGGAACATCACTCGAACATCGTATCGTGGCAGTTGCAGGCGATGAAACGAGGTATTGTCGTGAAGCATATCCCCATCACAGATGATGGCATCCTTTGTCTGGATCAGTTGGAGCAACTCATCACTGAGAAGACGAAGATTGTCAGCGTGGCACATGTGAGCAATGTGCTGGGGACAGTGAACCCTGTGGAGACAATCATCAAGACGGCTCATGCACACGGTATCCCTGTTTTGGTAGATGGTGCCCAGAGTGCGCCTCACTTCAAAATTGATGTGCAGGCAATGGACTGTGACTTCTTCGCCTTCAGCGGCCATAAGATGTATGGCCCCACGGGCATTGGTGTCCTCTATGGTAAGGAAGAGTGGCTCGAGAAACTGCCTCCCTATCAGGGCGGTGGCGAGATGATCGATAAGGTGACGTGGGAGAAGACTACTTTTGAGCGTCTGCCGTTTAAGTTCGAGGCTGGCACTCCTGATTATGTGGCTACTCATGGACTCGCTAAGGCTATCGAATATATCGGTTCCATCGGCTTCGATGCCATCCAGCAGCATGAGCATGAACTTACTCGTTACTGTATGGAGCAGCTTCAGACCATCGAAGGCATGAAGATCTATGGCCCGCAGGATGCATCGTTAAAAGACGCTGTCGTGAGTTTCAACGTCGGCGATATCCACCACTTGGATATGGGAACCCTGCTCGATCGCCTGGGCATCGCTGTACGTACAGGTCATCACTGTGCTCAGCCCCTGATGGATCGCTTGGGAATTTCAGGAACAGTGAGAGCTTCGTTTGCGCTTTATAATACGAAAGAGGAGATAGATGCCCTTGTAGCAGGTATCCGTCGTGTGTCACAAATGTTCTGATATGTTATTAGGCAAATACTACGAAGGAAAAGTTGAGGCTGGTTGCGATGAGGCAGGCCGCGGCTGTCTGGCAGGCAGCGTCTATGCTGCTGCCGTCATCCTGCCCGACGGTTATCAGAACGAGCTCCTCAACGACTCTAAGCAGCTTACGGAGAAGCGCCGCTATGAGTTGCGTGAGATTATCGAGCGCGATGCCGTAGCCTGGGCTGTGGGCATCGTCACCCCCGAAGAGATTGACAAGATAAACATCCTCAACGCCTCGATCCTCGCCATGCATAGGGCGCTGGATCAGTTGAAGGTTCGCCCCGAGGCCATTATCGTCGATGGCAACCGCTTCAAAAAATATTCTCCCCCTCTTTTTGGAGGGGGACGGGGGGAGGCTCTTCCCCATACCACGATTGTTAAGGGCGACGGCAAATACCTCGCTATCGCTGCCGCCAGCATCCTCGCCAAGACCTATCGCGACGACTATATGAATCGTTTGGCAGAGGAATATCCCCAATACGACTGGCTCTCCAACAAAGGCTACCCCACGAAGAAGCACCGAGAAGCCATCAGGCAGTTTGGCATCACTCCCTACCACCGTAAGAGCTACAATCTGCTCGGCGATGGACAATTAAGTCTGGATTTTGGCGAATGATACAAAAATTATTCGTAACTTTGCAGGCGAAAAAGAAACAAACGTTTTAAATTAGTAATAAGATTATGGCAAAGAAAGCACTTTTGATGATTCTCGATGGATGGGGAATCGGTAAGCATGGTAAGGGTGACGTGATTTTCAATACGCCGACCCCGTATCTCGATCTGTTAACAGCTACATCGGCTCACTCTCAGTTGATGGCCTCTGGTGAGGACGTTGGTCTGCCCGATGGTCAGATGGGTAACTCAGAGGTGGGTCACCTCAATATCGGTGCAGGACGCATCGTGTATCAGGACCTTGTTAAGATCAACCGCGCCTGCAAGGACGGCTCAATCATGGAGAATCCTCAGGTGAAGGCTGCTTACACCTATGCTAAGGAGAACAACAAGAAACTGCACTTGATGGGGCTGACTTCTGACGGTGGCGTACACTCAAGCCTCGACCACCTTTTCAAACTTATCGAGATTGGTAAGGCTTACGGCCTGAAGAATCAGGTATTCGTACATTGTTATATGGATGGTCGTGATACTGACCCCAAGAGCGGTAAGGGCTTTATTGAGCAGGTATCAAAGGTGTGTGCTGAGAATGATGCTGCTATCGCCTCTATCGTAGGTCGTTTCTATGCAATGGATCGCGACAAGCGCTGGGAGCGTGTAAAGGAGGGTTACGACCTGATTGTGAACGGCACTGGTAAGCAGGCAACTGATATGGTTCAGGCCATGCAGGAAAGCTACGATGAGGGCGTAACTGACGAATTCATCAAGCCTATCCATAATGCTAGCGTGAATGGTACTATTGAAGAAGGTGATGTTGTTATTTTCATCAACTTCCGTAACGACCGTGCCAAGGAGATGACGATAGCCCTCACACAGGAGGATATGCCTGAGCAGGGTATGAAGACCATTCCTGGATTGCAGTACTACTGCATGACACCATACGATGCAAACTTCAAGGGCGTTCATATCCTCTTCCCCAAGGAGAACGTAGAGGATACCTTAGGTGAGTATCTCTCAAAGCAGGGCAAGAAGCAGCTGCACACCGCTGAGACTGAGAAGTATGCTCACGTCACCTTCTTCTTCAATGGTGGTCGCGAGGCACCATACGAGGGTGAGGATCGTATCCTGGTTCCTTCTCCGAAGGTGGCTACCTACGACCTGAAGCCTGAGATGAGTGCCTACGAGGTGAAAGATAAGCTCGTTGGTGCCATCAACACCCAGGAGTATGACTTTATCGTGGTGAACTTCGCCAATGGTGATATGGTAGGCCATACAGGTGTCTACAACGCTATCGCCAAGGCTGTGTGGGCTGTTGACAACTGCGTGCGTGAGGTCATCGAGGCTGCCAAAGCCAACGACTACGAGGCTATCATCATCGCCGACCATGGTAATGCTGATAACGCCATCAACCCCGATGGTTCTCCCAACACTGCTCACTCACTGAATCCCGTGCCGTTCATTTACGTCACGAATAACAATTCCGCTACCGTTAAGGACGGACGTCTGGCAGACGTGGCTCCCTCTATCCTCCACATCATGGGACTGGAACAGCCATCAGACATGACAGGTGAGAATCTGATTTCTGATAACCGATAATTATTTAGGCACGGATTACACGGTTCTCTTTGAGAGACACAGCCGCTATACTACATGAATAGCCGTGTTAACCCGTGTAATCCGTGCCATTTTTAGCATGGCAGTACAGATAGAAGAGAGTTGGAAGGCACATCTCGGCGCGGAGTTCGAGAAGCCTTATTTCGCACAGCTGACACAGGCAGTGCGACAAGAGTATATGCAGACGACCTGCTATCCGCCAGGCAAACTGATTTTCAACGCCTTTAACCTGTGTCCGTTTGACAAGGTGAAGGTGGTGATTATCGGACAGGATCCCTATCACGAGCCAGGACAGGCCCACGGACTGAGCTTTTCTGTGCAGGATGGTATCCAGTTTCCGCCTTCACTACAGAACATCTTCAAGGAGATTCAGGCAGATCTTGGTACGCCTATCCCCACATCGGGTAATCTGACCCGTTGGGCAGAACAGGGTGTGCTGCTTCTGAATGCCTCACTCACCGTCAGAGCCCATCAGGCAAACAGTCATTCCTCCCTCGGCTGGCAGAAGTTTACCGATGCTGCCATCCAGGCGCTGGCTGCCAATCGTGAACATTTGGTATATATGCTTTGGGGCGGCTATGCCCGTAGCAAGGCTTATATGATCGACAAATCGCGCAATCTGGTGCTTGAGAGTGTCCACCCTTCGCCCCTGAGTGCTAATCGTGGTGGCTGGTTTGGACAGCATCAGTTCTCTCGTTGTAATCAGTATCTCGAACAAAACGGTATGACTCCTATTAACTGGTAGGAAAATATCTGTGTAAATCTGTGTAATCCGTGCCAAATATTCCTCCTATCCTCCAAGTCGGCGACGTGCTCCTCTCGTCAGAAATCCTGACGGAGAAATTCTGTTGTGACCTTAGTGTCTGCAAGGGTGCCTGCTGTGTGGAAGGTGATGCCGGGGCTCCCGTCACACTTGATGAGATTGCAGAGATAGAGGATTGTCTCGATGAGGTGTGGCATGACCTTTCTGCCTCGGCACAATCCGTTATTGACAAGCAAGGCGTGGCTTATACGGATCAGGAAGGCGATTTGGTGACAAGTATTGTCAGGGGTAAGGACTGTGTGTTTACCTATTATGGGGATATAGAATGTGCAATGGTTAATGGTCAATGTTCAATGATTAAAGGCTGTTGCCTTTGTGCATTGGAAAAGGCCTATAGGGCAGGTAAGACCCGATTCTGCAAGCCTGTCAGTTGTGCGCTCTATCCCATCCGTGAAAAGCAACTGGGTGGCGGACTCGTTGGGCTGAACTACAACCGTTGGAATGTCTGTAAGATGGCTGTAGCCAAAGGTGTCTTGGAGAATACACGACTATATCAGTTCCTCCGTGAGCCGTTGATCCGTCGTTTCGGCGAGGCCTGGTATCAGGAATTACTGGATACCGTGGATGAACTGAAACGTCAGGATTATCTATGACTTCCGATATTTGGAAGGACTTATCCCGACATGCTCTTTGAAGAATTTTCCTAGGAAACTCTGGTTGGGGAAGTTCAACTCCTGCGCAATCTCCTTGATGGTCTTCGTAGAGTTCTTCAGTAATACCCGCAGTTCAAGTGTTACATAATCGTCAATCCACTCGTTGGGTGTTCTGCGACTGGCATTCTTAACCGTTTCCGACAGATGCTTTGGGGTGATGTTGAGTTGCATGGCATACCAGCCCACTCGGCGTTCCTGCCGGTAGTTCTTCTCCACAAGTTTGATGAAATGGGTGAAGATGGCATCAGCACGTGTTTGCGGCTTGTCGTTGTATTGTACCCGATAGATGATGTTGCTCAGGTCGTAGAACATTGCCAGTAGCAGGGTCTTGATCAGATCCTTACGGAAATGATTTCCCTGGTCGCAGATCTTTTGCTTGATCACTTGGAAGTATTCCTTAAAGGTCTCTATCTCTTTCTGTTCCAGACTCATGACAGGGTGCTGGCGGGAGAAGAGGAACAGGGAACTGACATCGCTGACGTTCTGGATGATCTCGCGAAAGAAATGGACGGACATCATGATGCACAGTCCTTCCATATCGTCGGAATGCCGGTAACTGTCCACGACATGCCGATCGCTGACAATCAGGATGTCACCAGGCTTGATAACCTGTTTCTGGGTATCCAACTGGTACATCACCTCTCCTTTAGTGCATAGCCCGATGAGGATGAAGTTCATGCGCCGAGGTTCTGTAGGCATCGGCGCTTCGTTGATGCGTTCTGTCAATAGGAGGTCATCATCCAGGAAAACGGATTCACTCCACGTCTTGGCCTTATTAAGGTCTGACTCTTTGATAGTTTGTTTTACCACGTCTTGATATTTTGAGTAATACCTGCTTTGAGTTTCACAGTCTTCTGCTGACTATTATATAATAAGGTGACGGAACCGTTCTTCCTGGCTTTGATGCTACAGGCGCGCACCTTGCCGCCTTTCCATTCGAAAGCAACCTCGTAGCCGCCACGGGCACAGAGTCCGCTCACGCTGCCATCCTTCCACTGTTCCGGCAATGCAGGCAGCAACTCTATCTGTCCGTTGCCGCTCTGCATCAGCATCTCACATACGCCGGCAGTCCCACCGAAGTTTCCGTCGATCTGGAAAGGTGGATGGGCATCGAAGAGGTTGGGATAGGTGCCACCGCTGTGCCGTCTGTCTGGACCGTTATAACCATCGGGTGTCACATAGGTCAGGAGTTTCTGATAAATATGGTAGGCCTGCTGTGCATTGTGCAGACGGGCCCAGAGGTTGATGCGCCAGCCTGTACTCCAGCCTGTCGTCTGGTCGCCCTTGATCTCAAGCGACCTGGCAGCCGCCTTTAATAACTCTTCACTTACAAGGTGGTTTCCTGGATAGAGCCCGATGAGGTGACTCTGATGCCGATGCTGGAAATCCCAGTCATCCCAGTCGTAATACCATTCGTTCAGATCACCCATATGTCCGATGGTATAGGGATGCAGTCTGGCGAGTGCCTGCTCAATAGCTTTATTCTTCTCACCAAGGACCTTACCTGCGGCGATGGTATTGATGAACAGCTCGCGGATGATGGCAAGGTCGGCAGTGCCGCCATAGCAGGTCATGCCGTGATAGCCTTTGTCTGTCTTGTATTCGTTTTCGGGCGAGGTGCTGGGGGCCGTGATCAGTTCTCCTGGCTGCTTCGGATTATTGATGAGCCAGTTGAGGCAGAACTGCGCTGCCCCTTTCATCAGCGGATAGGCTATCGTACGCAGATAGTCTTTATCCTGCGTAAACTGATAACGCTCCCAGAGCGTATTCACAAGCCAGGCACCACCCATGTTCCAGTTTGCCCACTCCGGCCATTCGCGTTTTTCTCCCACGGGGTTGGTCATCGCCCAGATGTCGCTGTTATGACTGGAGCACCAACCATCATTGATGCCGTAGTAGTTGCGGGCAGTATAGCGTCCGTTCTCGGCAAGGCCGGCAATGAATTTGTCGAGTGGTTCAGCCATCTCGGCCATATTCGCCACAAAGGCAGGCCAGTAGTTTTCCTCCAGATTGATGTTCACCGTGTAGTTGCCGCGCCAGGGAGACCAGAGGTGGGGTGACCAAAGTCCTTGCAGATTGGCTGGCACTCCAGGGGTTCGTGATGAGGCAATCAGCAGATACCGTCCATATTGGAAGTAGAGTTCCTCCAGATAACGGCTTTGGCCTCCGTCGTCGGTATATGACTTGAGAAGCATATCCGTACTCATGCTGGTAGGATTTGGGGTATTCGACAATCTGATTTTTACTCTGTCGTAGATAGTCTTATAGTCAGCGAGGTGGCGGTTATAGAACTCGTCGTATGCATAATTCTGGGTATGCCAGATGTCATTAGCCGCTTGCTCCAGATAGGGGGCTCCCTCCGTGACGGGATGCTTGTCGAAGCCGTTGAAACTCGTCTCGTTGATGATATAGAGAATAGCTTCCTTGGCGTGGCTGATAGTCAGCGAAGAGTCGCTGGCAGTGGTCTCGCCGTCAGTCTTTACGGTAATCATCGTACAGAAGTGGATGCTCTCCTTGGAATCACCCGTAGCATGCCCCGTCATCGTCAACTGCGTGGGGATGGCCTTCACCTGATGGGGCACCTGAGCCGTCATGGCGATGCGGTAGTTCAGCTCTTCGCCTTTCAGTCGGATGGCGATGAGTTTGTCGGGATGCGAGGCGAAATATTCTCGTTCGATGGCTTTGCCATCACGCACGTACCTATCTTTTATAATAGCTGAGTCGAGACTGAGACTGCGATGATAGTCGCTGATGCTACCAAGACTCAAGTCCTTCAGGTGCAGGGTTCCGAGTGGCTGGAAGAACTGGCTGTTGGGGCCTTGCACATGCAACTGCAGGGAGTCGGCCGTCTGATAGTCCTCGCTGAAGAGTGC
>Ga0256405_10003610_pt1 | contig 31489 bp, 29 predicted proteins | sample RumenRJG_02DNA_FD_189096 | JGI IMG/M metagenome (GOLD analysis project Ga0256405, IMG submission 189096) | Bovine rumen microbial communities from Lethbridge, Alberta, Canada - RJG_02 | ecosystem: Host-associated > Mammals > Digestive system > Stomach > Rumen | place: Canada: Alberta...
TTGCATCCAGCTTAAATTGCTTGTCAAAATGTTTTGCCATGGTGAGATTCCTCCTGCCTCTATTATACTCCTATTTGGGCTATGTGAAATTCTCACCTTGACTTGCTCTATTTTTATTCTAGCATCATACATGTCCATTTGTCCTACATCCTGATAGGAAATTTTCGTGCACAAGTGCAGAGTGACTGTTCTATCTCTGCCTCAAATTGGTAGATAGAATCCAAAGGTATGCTGTTTCTAACCACCTTTTTCGGATAGCCATACAAGGGTACTGATCACGTTCATCAGTACCCTCGGTTTTTCTTGTTCATTTTTTCGATGATTTTTTCCGGCACTGGCTGCATAGTCCATAGAACTCGAAGATATGGCCGGTGATCTGGAACCCTTTTTTGGCTGCTTCCTGTTCGTAGGCGGCGGTCATGGGGCAGATGTCGATGCATTCGGTATGGCCGCATTCCGTGCAGACCAGATGATGGTGGTGATGCCCGGCATCGGCAAGCTCGTAGACGTTGCCGGAGCTTCGGAAAATCTCGTGGACGATATCGAGTTCCGTCAGCAGTGACAGGTTGCGGTAAATCGTGTCAAGGGAGACATCCGGCTGCTGCTTGCGGACTTCTTCTCGGATCTGCTGCGCCGTAGGAAATGGCGGGCAGTCCGCAAGTGCCTGCAGGACTGCCCGCCGCTGCGGGGTTATCTTGTAGCCCTTGGCGCGAAGACGTTCCAAGGGCGTTTGTTCTTTCGTCATAGGCTGGTCACCATGAACTTATTCATCTTCCTCCGAAATCTTGCTCCAGTCAATCCCCAGAATCTTTTCGAGGAGCTCCTCCTCGGAGGTTGCCTCCACTCTGGCATGCTTGACAGAACCGAGTTTTGGCTTGTCGTCGTCTTCCTTGTCCTTCTCGGCCTTCTTGTCGGCCTCCTCTTTTTCCTCTGCGCGCTTCTCCTTTGCCTTCTCCATGCGCTCCTTCTGCTGCTCGGACATCTTTTCCAGCTCTGCGAAGAGCTTCATGTTCCCGTCATCATCAAAAGAAATGGAAATGCGCTTGAACTGCACGCCTTCCCCAAGCTCGCCCTTTTCCTCGATCCTCTTCGTCATGTCAATGGCGGACTCGACCTTGCCCATGACCTCTGCGGCATAGTCCTCGTCATTTGCCATGCGCTCCAGTTCGTCCCCTCGGAGGATCACGGAATACTGCTTCGTTGCCTGGTCCAGTGCCTTGGGGTCGTTGACATCGTCTGCGATGATGAAATCATAGTCGCCGTATTGCTCGCGGAGTTTTGCGAGGTAGTCCTGTGCCTTGGCAGACAGTCTCTGCTCCGGATTCAGGTTTTCTTCCTGGCTGCCGGCGTTGTCCAGTTCCTGCTTGCGCTGGTTCGCCAGGGCGGCCAGCCCGTCACTGGAAAGCTCCACATTGAAATCGCCGCCGTATTTCTCCATGAAAGGATCCTTCGCCTTGTCGGCGTTGTTCCCCTTGCTGGCAGAAGCAGTGCCTTTCGCAGCCTGTCCGATGCTCTTGTAGAGCTGGCTGCCATATGCTGTGTTGATCATATTGCTCATAGCCATATCCTCCTTTGATGCAGTTCCTGAAATCCCTTTCTTTTCCTTGCGCAATGATATTTGTGCAATCGGGTGGCCGTCTGAATCGCAGAGACAACCCTTCTAATGTATATATCGAAGGATTCTCGTTAAACTTAAGCGGAAATTTGCGTCCTGCCCCCATTATTTTGCATCGGTTCCCGTGGAGGCCGCATGGCTGTCGCCTGTGGCATAGTCGATGATGATGCCGGGTTGCACGTTGTAGCAGAAGACGTGGAAGCGGATGCCCTTTCCCCGGTCTTCCACGGACAGGGCCTCCATCTCAACGCCGCTGGCCACCAGATTGTTTCCCTCGAAGATGGGGGTGACGCGGTAGAGGACATGGTTTCCCGTGTGCTTGATATAGCTTGCCACCTTGTTCTCGAAGGGCAGCATGCCATCCACGTTCAGGTATCTGGTTCCCGTGATGAGATTCCTGGGATTGGCATTTTCGGCGGTCAATTGATAGCCGATGAGATGGCAGCGGTTGTACAGGTATTTCTTGTCGATGATGTCATCATAGCGCACCGTATGCCATCCCGAGGGCTTGATCTGGCCGATGGGACCGCGTTTCTCCGTGGGCATGAGATCCGCGCCCACGTTTGCATAGGCTGGGCCGCATCGTCCCAGGGTATCCAGCTCACTGTAGGTTTCAAAGGAGGAAGATGCCTCGAGGTCTGCGTCGGTGAAGTTCGGCACATTGTTCCCAATGACGGCATAGGGCTTGCCCTCGTAAGGCGGTATCTGCGAAATCTCCAGGACCGGAGGATCATCTTCCTTCCGTTCCTCTGCAGCACCACCGGTTGCAGCCTGCCGCAGGATGGGGGAGAGATTCCCGAGTACAGGGATGGAATCGTATGCCTGGGGAAGCCCGTTGCCTCCGATCAGCAGAAGAAAGGCCGCTGCGAGAATCGCCAGGAACGGTCTTTGCTTTTTCCTTGTGGAATGTTTTCTTCTTCCCATGCTTCCATCTCCCGTAAAACGACTTTTTCAATATTAATTATAACGCATTGGTCAAATTTTGCCGATGGCAAACGCATGTGGTTTTTGGCAGGGAGGATGTTCTGAGATAAATGAGCGTGCAGATATAGCAAGGCCCTGAAACTTCCTCGGAGGTTTCGGAGCCTTTAATGTGTTTAGGCCATATGCTTTTGTACTTCCTGGTTCGTTGTGGCTAAATCTACGGATAATTTGCCGGTGGCTACCAAGTCAATATTGGACCACCAGTATTTAAGGGGCTTTCGGTTTTGAAATTGGTATACTTCCCTAATAAGATCATAAAACTGCTGGGCATGTGACAGCAAATCCCTGTCATATTTCTCAAGTTGTTCCAATTCTTCTTTAGAAAGGGAGCCACGCACCGCTTCAATCTCGTCCCGCTTCACCAGCGTTCCAATAAGTTCAAAGGGACTGACCTCTTCCATGAAGGCTAAGTCGTCGCCGTAGGAATGGATCTTTTCCATATATGACATATAATCGCCTCATTTCACTCTAAGGAAACCTGCTCGTGGGTTTAGGTAGTCATAGTAGGCTTGACGGTCAATTTCAAAGGCAGTTTCCATAAGGCCGTCATCTCCTATAATGACAATCCATTTTGGTAGTCCAAAAACAATATACGTTTTATGAAAATGGGGCAGCTAATAGCGGCAGACCTCTGCAGAGTCATTAGGGCGTGTTGAGAAACTCCACCTGCGCACTACAGCGGTCATTTTTCCGTCTGTCTGCGTCAAGCGATCGAAGACGCAGTTCATGGAAATTTAGACAAGTCAAACAGCCAGTTATTTGGAATGGGTTATACTAGGCAGGGATGATAAAATTCGTGACGAATAGGATAAAGTTAGGGCGTGTTGAAAAATTTAGGAACAGTGAATAAAGAGGGGCTGATGGAATGAGAAGATTCCTGGCGGCATTGCTTGTGCTGCTGGTGTTTGCAGCGGGGGCGGTGTATCTCGTGGGGGATTATTTCGTGGGATACGCATTGCGGCGGGGCACGGCGGACAATCCGAAGGCGTCGCCTGCCGCCTGTGCAAGGATCGTGGATCCGGAATTTGTTGCTGCGGAAAGGCCTGATGCCCGAAGCGAGGCATGGGAAATGCAGTCGGCAGATGGGCTGGTCCTGCGGGGCATCTGTTTTTTCCCCGTGGAGGAATCCCGTCGGTGGGCCATTCTGGTGCATGGCTATGGATGTACCAAGGAGTTTTCCTGGGACTATGCTGAGGAATACCTGAAACAGGGCTACAACGTGCTGACGCCGGATCTTCGCGCCTCCGGGGAAAGCGATGGCACCTATCTCACCATGGGGACGAAGGAGGGGGAGGACATTGCCCTTTGGGCGGAAAAGATCCTTCAACGGGATCCCGATGCGAAAATCGTGCTGCATGGGGTGTCCATGGGGGCGGCCACGGTGATGATGGCCTCCGCCCTGCATCCGGCCGGGGTGGTGGCCGTTGTGGAGGATTGCGGCTACACCAGCGCCTATGCCATGTTCACGGCGCAGCTCAAAAAAATCTTTGGACTGCCGGAATTTCCCGTCATGCAATGCGTGGATCTCGTGAGCCGTTTCAAGATGGGCTGCGCCCTTTCCGATGCGAACCCCCTGGAGAGTGTCCGCCGTGCTTCCCTGCCGATGCTCTTCATCCACGGGGACGGGGATCAGCTGGTGCCCTATGGAATGATGCAGGAACTCTATGATGCCTCCTCCGCAACAAAGAAAGAAGCCCTGACCGTTATCGGGGCAGGGCATGCCGGTTCAAAGGCGGCAGATCCAGAAAAGTACTTTCAAAAGATATTTTCTTTTTTGGAACCATACATGTAAATTATGAGTCCCCGGTGGTGTTTCCGCTTTCGGTTTTGCCGGTCCAATCCACCAGCCCGCCGAACTCATAAACATTCTTGTAGCCGTAGGAGGACAACAGTTCTGCAGAATCCTCCGAGCGGCGGCCGGTCCAGCAGTAGAGAAGCAAGGTCTGGTTCTTGTCGGGCAGGGCATCCAGTTTTCCCTCCCGGATGTCCTCGATGGGCACCAGTATCGCTCCCGCGATGTGCTTCTTGTCGTACTCGTCCTGTCGCCGGACATCAACCACCACACAGTCCGGGCAGGTCTCCATCATATGTTCCGCTTCCTCGTGGCTGATGTGCTGGTATTCCTTGCCGCAGCCCGTGCAAAGAGCCAGGGCGAAGAAGGCGAATGTGAGAAGGATGGTTCTTGCTTTCCGGTGTTTCATGATAGAGTTTCCTCCTTTTTCCTTTGTTGGAGCACTTCCGACAGTGTCGCCATCATCTTGGGAACATCCAGAGGCTTTGCGATGTGCCCGTTCATGCCGGCAGCTTTTGCATTCTGGACATCTTCCGAGAAGGCGTTTGCCGTCATGGCGACGATGGGGATGGAAGCAAGTTTCGGGTTTTTGAGGGCGCGGATGGCCCTTGTGGCATCGTAGCCGTTCATGACGGGCATCTGGACATCCATGAGGATGGCCTGATAGTCGCCGGGCTTGGAGACTGCGATCTTGTCTACGGCGATTTTCCCGTTGGCGGCGGTATCGACGCGGAAGCCCGCATCCGTCAGGATCATGGTGGCAAGCTCCCGGTTCATATCGATGTCCTCCACCAGGAGCAGGTGTATGCCCTTGAAGTCCATGGCACCAGCGCTGTCGCGCTCAGCGCTGTCGCGCTCAGCGCTGTCGCGCTCAGCGCTGTCGCGCTCAGCGCTGTCGCGCTCAGCGCTGTCGCGCTCAGCGCTGTCGCGCTCAGCGCTGTCGCGGGAGATTTCAAAGGTTAAATGGATGATGAACTCGGTGCCTTTTCCCTGCTCGGACTTGACCTCGATGGTACCGCCCATCATGTCGACAATGCGCTTGGTGATGGACATGCCGAGCCCTGTGCCCTGGATCTTGCTGACACTGCGGTCGCGGGTGTAGGCCTCGAAGATCGTGGCGGCAAATTCCGGCGACATGCCCATGCCTGTGTCCTTGACCCGAAGTTCGTAGGAGCCCATCCCGGACGCGGCCCCTGTCTCCGACAGGGTGACGCGGACCTCCCCCCCTGCAGGGGTGAATTTGCAGGCATTGCTGACGAGGTTCAGCAGGACGCGGTTCAGCCGCTTTGCGTCGCACATGACCCATTTGTCCGTCACCTGGCTTGCATCGACGGTGAAGGTGATCCCCTTGGTTTCCATCTGGGTCGCGAAGAGGTCGTAGACCTCGTCCGTTGCCGTGACGAGGTTTGACTCCGCGATGTCCAGTTCCAGCTTGCCGTTCTCGATGCGGCTCATCTCCAGGATGTCGTTGATGAGGGAAAGAAGGTGCTGGCTGGCAGTATCAATCTTTCCCATGAAGCCTTCCAGCTTCTCCGGGACGCAGCGGTCGCAGCAATTTTTCTGCGGGCAGGTGTTGCAGAGGCCGCTGGTGCGCTTGGAAAGCTCCACATAGCCGATGATGGCATTCATGGGTGTCCGTATGTCATGGCTCATGTTGAAGAAAAAGGTGGTCTTTGCCTTGTTGCTCTGCTCTGCCGCAAGTTTTTGCACTTCCACCTCTTTTTTCCGTTGCGTTATGAGCTCGAAGATGCTGAACATGATGAAAAGGGAGATGGCAATCAGCACGCCCTGGAGCAAGTTGCGGTTGATCATGTCATCGCCGATGGCATTCAGCTGTTTCTGCAGATAGAACCCGGCGTCCTCTTCCTCGGTTTCGTCCAGACGGATGCCATGGGACTGCAGTTCTTCCATATAGTAGGCATCGAGATTCTTCAGCGCATGCGCTGTTGTATCGTGGATCGACTGGCGGAGCCAGAGGGTCGAGGTGAGGAAAAGAAGGGCGATCAGATTGATCCATACAACGGTGGACCGCCCGAAACGGTTCTCCGTGTCCCTATGGAAGACGTAGCGGAAGAGCGCGAATCCAAGGAGGCTCCAGAGGATGAGGATCAGGTAGGACTCGGTTTCCAGTGCGCCGACCGACAAGAAACTCGGCACCATGAAATAGAGGAAAAAGAAGGCGGAGATGAAGCTGCCGAGGATTCCGGTGAACTGCACCAGGGAATCCCCCGCCTCCCTGGCCGATTTGTAGGCGATGGCAGAGGTATAGGCATAGGCGATGGTTGCGCCGATGGTGGTGATGTCCACGATCCAGCTGATGGCAGTCCTGCCGCAGAAGGGGATGGGCAGGGAGATGAGCATGATGAAGAGGACGGCATTCCTTGGTGTTCCGGTGCCGTTGAGCCTGGTGAACCATGCAGGGAGCAGGTTGTCCCTTGCCATGGCATAGAGTAGGCGGCTTGCCCCGATGGTATTTCCCACGAGTCCGGTGACGATGCCGGCGATGATAGTAAGGCCGAGGATGAGAAGGCCCGGGGTCCCCAAAAGCACATTGGCCGCATGGAAGGTGGGCAGCGCCGCCAGTCCCGTCAGGTTCCCAAGGTCATGGAGATAGTAGGGCCAGCTCCCGTAGACTTTTGGTATGCAAGAGACAGCACTGCAGGAAAGGAAGACGTAGGAGAACACGCTGGTGGCGATGGCGGCAATCATGATGGCAAAGGTCTTTTTGGGGGAGAAGCGGAATTCCTCCGTGGAATTCGAGATGGACTCGAATCCCGAAAAGGCCCAGGGGGCGATGGCGACGATGGCGAGAACCGCAAGGGCGGGGGAACGGTCAGGCGTGAAGACAGGCTCGGGCATGAGGGAGCTGAAGCCGTTTTTCGAAACAGTGCTCAGGAAGCCGATGAAGATGCCGCCGAAAAGGAGAAGAGCCATCAAGGTCTGGAAGCGGGCGGCAAGCCTGCCTCCCCGCATGCAGAGGCCGCCGAAGATCCATATGGCGAAAAGGGAGAGGAGCACCTCTCCCAGATAGACATCATAGCCCGCAAGCTGATAGTGGAACCCCACCTGGAAGGTGGTGCCGAGAAGGTTGCGGAAAACCAGAGGAAGGGCGGTGGCGTTTGCCCAGGTGATGGCGACGAACACCAGCAGCAGGAACCATGCGCCCATGAAGCCGTGGTCGTAGCCGAAAACGTGCTTGCCAAAGGCATAGGTTCCCCCTGCGTCCGGATAGCGGTTCATCATGTAATGGTAGTTGAGGCCGATGACCAGCATGATGACAGCACCGATGGCCATGCCGATGGCGACGCCCAGGGGGCCTGCGGTAGGCAAAAATATCGTTCCGGGCATGACAAAGGCACCCCAGCCCACCGCGCAGCCAAAGGCCAGGGCCCAGACATGGATGGGGGAGAGGTAGGGCTGCAGATTCTTTTTTTGTCCTTCTGGTTCTGACGTATTCATAAGGAAGCTCCTTTATTTCGTGCAAGGGCATAGCGCGAAACACCGTTTCGCATGGAGATGCGATAGATTACAAAGAAGATATTCGCCACAGTCGGCACTATTTCCTGCTATAAATATAAAATCCAGGGAATTCATAAAATAAGCGAGAGCACAGGAGTTTGTGCTCTCGCTTTGCTTGAAGGTCAGAATTTGAATTTCTGCAGGGAAGTCTGGAGCTGCTGGGCCAGTTCTGCCAGGGAGCTGCTGGCCGTGGCGATTTCATGGGAGGATGCCGACTGCTCCTCGGAGGCGGCGGAGACGGTTTCCATTTCCGTGGAGACCTTGTTGCCGCTGGAGGAAATCTGTTCGGATTTCGACTTGATATTGTCGGCTTCCCGGGCGACGTGCTGGAGGTCCCGGGTCATGCCCTGGACGCGCTGTGCCACATCGCCGGAGGCGGCGCGGATCTGGTCGAAGGTCTCCCGCAGCTGCTCCACGGAGAAGGAGCCTTCCCTGACCGCCGTGTTGCCCTCCTTCATGGAGTTCACAGCCTCTGTGGTGTCCGATTGTATGCCCGCGATCAGGTTGGTGATGCGCTGGGCGGCGGACTGGGATTCCTCGGCGAGCTTCCGCACCTCGTCTGCCACGACGGCGAAGCCGCGCCCGTGCTCCCCTGCCCGGGCGGCCTCGATGGCGGCGTTGAGGGCGAGGAGGTTTGTCTGCTCTGAAATGGAGGAAATCGTCTCTACAATCTGGCCGATTTCCTGGGAGCTCTGCCCGAGCTTGTCCACCGTGGCAGCGGAATGGTTGACGATTTTCTCCACGCCCAGGATCTTGTTGACGGCAGTCTCTATGGCAGTGCTTCCGGAGTCTGCCTGCTGCTGGGAAGTGGCGGCATCGTCGGCGACGCTGTTGGCCGTCTGGGTGAGGTTGTCGATGGCAACGATGGTGCTGTCCACGGAATCCATGGTGTCGGTGACGTTTTGCTGCTGTTCGACGACAGCGCCGGCGGCACTGGTCACGGACTGGGCCACCTGTTCGGAGGCCTGGGCGGACTGGGTGGCGCTGGCGGTGAGCTCCTGGGCGGCGGCGGCAAGCTGCTCGGCGCTGCCGTTGGTGGTGTGCATGAGCTTGTTGATGGTGGTCCGCATGGCAGCAACGATATCGGACATCTGACCGAACTCGTCACCCCGCATGTCCGCCGGGGACCGCGGGGCATCGCGGAAATCACCGTCCCGCAGCTTGGCGCAGGCATCCATCATGCGGTGCAGGGGATTCGTGATGGCCTTGGTGATATAGAGGCTGGAAAGGATGAGGATCAGGAGTGTGACGATTCCCAGAATGAGCATGTTCCGGGAGGTGGAGGATGCCTTCTCGTTGCTTTCGTGCTCGATGGCTGCGGCCTCCTCGTCGGCGGTTTTCGACAGCTGGACAAAATGCTTGCCCATGCTGGTGGCAAGAGCCGCGCCTGCCGTGTCATAGAGAGCCCGGCCCTCATCGGGCTTTCCTGCGTTGGTAAGGGCGATGGACTCGTCGAGGAGCTTGCGGTAGCTGCCCCAATCCTTCTGGATGGCCGCGAAAGCATCCTTCAGGTTCGGGTTCGCCTCGGCGATCGGGCGGAGCAGGTCAAGGTTCTCTTCCATTTCCTTCACGCCGATCTGGTATTTCTCGGTGACGTCCTTGACCCGCTTGGGATCATGGGCTGAGGTGGCAACGAGCATCATGCCCTGCATGTAGCGCATGGCATGGCGGCAGTTGCCGATGTAGTAGATGGATCTGAGGTTCTGCGAGAATATGGTGTTCATGTCGCTGTTGGCGTCCTGCAGCGACACATAGCCGGATCGTCCCAGTGTTATCATGCCGATGGCGGCAATGATGCACAGGATGAGAAGTTTGTAGGCTACCTTGAGATTGTTGAGCCAGTTCATACGATTGCCTCCTTTTTGAAAAACTATTCTAATGAGTATATTCGATATTGCCTGCAGAATTCCTGCCCTCGATATAATCACGATTATTATAATCGTGATTATATCGAGATGATACTGTGTCTGATATCCCCCGGGGAGGCTTACGGAGGTATTGAAATGCGGCTATAATGTGAAATATGGACGAGACGGGGACTGTATAGGAGGAAGACATGAATTATGCCGCAAGACGGCTGTTGCAGATGATTCCCATTCTGTTTGGGATTACCTTTCTTTCTTTCTTGCTCATGTATATGGCCGGCAGTGATGCCGTGACGGAAATGTACACGAACCGCGGCGTGGAGGTGGCACAGGAGATCATCGATGCGCGGCGGGCGGAGCTGGGGCTCGACCTGCCCTTTTGGGAGCAGTATCTCCGCTGGCTGTGGGGGATGCTTCATGGGGACATGGGCATGAGCTATGTCACGGGGGAGCCGGTCTTTGAGGCCTTCCTGCGGAAACTGCCGGCCACATTGCTTCTGGCCGTTTCGGCGGTGATGCTGACCGTGGTCATCTCGATTCCCTGCGGTATTGCGGCCGCTATTCACAGGGACAAGGCCATCGATCTTTTCCTGCGGTTTGGCAGCTTTATAGGAAATGCCATGCCGAATTTCTTCGTGGCCATGCTTTTGATGCAGTTTCTGGGCATTCAGATGGGAGTGCTGCCGGTCATCTCCGGCGGCATGGATGGGGTGAGCGCCATCATGCCCACCCTGACACTGGCCATTGCCATGTCGGCCAAGTACCTGCGGCAGGTGCGCTCCACGGTGCTGGAGGAACTGAACAAGGAATATGTGATGGGAGCCAGGGCCAGAGGCATCAGCGAGCGGGTGATCCTCTGGAAGAATGTCATGAAGGCCTCCCTGCTGACGATCATGACATTGCTGGCGCTTTCCATCGGCAGTCTGCTGGGGGGCACGGCCATCATTGAGAGTATTTTCATGTGGGACGGCGTGGGCAAGCTGGCAGTGGATGCCATCAACATGCGGGACTATCCATTGATCCAGGCCTATGTCATGTGGATGGCGATCATCTATGTCATGGTCAATCTGGCAGCGGATCTCCTGTATCATCATCTGGATCCCCGCATTCGATTGGGGGTGAGCCGGCGATGAGCGAGGTTTCGGTACGGGTGCAGAAGGTGCGGAGGGCATCCCTGAAGAAAAAGCTCCTTTTCTTCGGCGCACTGGCGGGATTGCTGGTGTTGGCATCTTTTTTCAGCAGCTATCTGTGCCCCTGGAATCCCTATGAGCAGAACCTGGCCATGGCGAAGGCCGCACCCTCGGCAGAGCATTTGCTGGGGACGGACCGTTATGGGCGGGACATGCTGTCACGGGTCATTGCGGGCAGCTATACCAGCATCCTTTCCACCTTGCTGCTGGTGGCCTTTGTTTCGGTGTTCGGCAGTCTTGTGGGGATTTTCTGCGCATGGTCGGGAAGAAGGCTGGATACGCTTTTGATGCGTTTGGCGGATATGTTCCTGGCCTTTCCCGGACTGGTCTTTGCCCTGGCAGTGGCGGCGGTTCTTGGCGGCGGTGTGCAGAATGCCATCTTTGCCCTGGCAGCCATCAGCTGGCCGAAATATGCCCGGCTGGCGCGCAGCCAGACTTTGGCCCAGCAGGAACTTCCCTACATGCAGGCTGCCAGGATGGCGGGGTGCGGCACCCTGGGATTGATTCGCCGCCATGTGGTGCCGAACATCGCAGGCCCCATCCTTGTCACGGCCATGCTGGACATCGGCACGATGATGATGGAGCTGGCGGGACTGTCCTTTCTCGGGCTTGGGGCCAGGCCACCCATACCCGAGTGGGGCAGCATGATGAGCGACACCCGCAACCTGCTGCCCACCCATCCCTGGGTGACACTGGCACCGGGCTTTGCCATCTTCCTTTCGGTCATGGTCTTCAATCTGCTGGGGGATACCGTCCGTGACTGGCTGGATCCGAAGAACAGGAGGTAGGCATGGGCGAAATCCTTCGTTACGACCATGTGGACGTCAGCTACAACGGCGCGTGCATGGTCCACGATATCAGCTTTGCCGTGCAGTCCGGGGAAATTCTCGGCATTGCCGGGGAAAGCGGCAGCGGAAAGTCGACCCTGCTGCGGGCGGCCATGGGGCTTTTGGGGCGGGACGGCATGGTCACCCGAGGCGATATCTGGTATGGGGGGAAGTCCCTGCCGGATCTTTCCCCTGAGGAGTTGCGACGTATCAGCGGCTTGGAAATCGGCATGGTCTTCCAGTCGGCGGGCAGTTCCTTTTGCGCCATTCGCACCGTGGGGGCGCAGCTCTTTGAGATGATGCAGGCCCATGGGATGGATGACAGGAAGCTCTTTGAGGAACAGGCACGGGGGCTCTTTGCCCGCTTTGGCTTTCAGGATCCCCGGAGGATACTGGACAGCTATCCCTTCCAGTTGTCTGGGGGGATGCAGCAGCGGGTGGGGGTGGCTGCAGCGATGCTGCTGCGGCCCAGGATCCTGCTGGCCGATGAGCCCACCTCGGCGCTGGATGTCACGGTGCAGAAGCAGGTCATAGAGGAGATGCTTCTGGTTCGGGAGATGTTCGGCACGGCAATCCTTCTGGTCACCCACAATATGGGGGTGATCCGCGCCATGGCAGACAAATTGCTGGTGATGCGTGACGGGCGGATGGTGGAATATGGCGAGTCAGGGGAGGTCCTGGAACATCCCCAGGCCCCCTATACGAAGCAGCTTCTGGCAGCGGTGCCCAAGCTTAGGAGGTGAAAGGATGGCACCGGTATTGCAGGTGGAACATCTCAAAAAAATATTTTTCTCCGATGCCGGGGAAGAACTGACGGCGGTGAATGATGTCAGCTTTGCGGTTCATGCGGGGGAAAAGGTGGCCATCATCGGCGAGAGCGGCAGCGGCAAGACCACGGTTGCCAAGCTGGTGACCCGTCTGTCCGATGTGACGGAGGGCAGGATTGTCCTGATGGGGAAGGATATCACCCGGGCATCGGGCAGGAAACTGCGGGGTGCCTATGCCAATATGCAGATGGTCTTCCAGTCTCCGGCCGAAAGCTTTGACCCGCGCTGCACACTGGGGGACGGGATTGCCGAGTGCCTGCGGAACTTCGGGCGTTCCCGGAAGGAAGCGGAGCAGGAGACACTGCGGCTTCTTCGGGTTTGCGGCCTTGCCGCCGATTTTGCCGGGCGTTATCCCCATGAGGCCAGCGGAGGTCAGTGCCAGAGGGCGGCCATCGCACGTGCCATTGCACTGAGGCCGAAATTGCTGATCCTCGACGAGGCAACCTCGGCGCTGGATGTGACGGTACAGGCTGAAATCCTGGCCTTGCTGACGCATCTGCAGAGGGAATTTTCCCTGGCATACCTGTTCATCTGCCATGACATTGCCCTGGTGCAGGATTTTTGCGACCGTGTCCTGGTCATGCATGAGGGCAGGGTGGTGGAGGAGGGGGCTTCCGAAGAGGTGATACGAAGGCCAAAACAGGCCTATACCAAGCGATTAATTGACAGTGTACTTTAGAAAGAATCTTTACGAATGGATAAAGGAGGAAGATGACATGAAATGGAAGAAGCTGGCGGCGCTGGCGCTCAGCGTCGGTCTCTGCCTTGGCGCCCTGACGGGCTGCGGAAGTAATCAGGCGGCCAGGGAGGCCGGGAACAAGGCACTGGTCATCGGGGACACAACCTTCAACAGTTCCAACGAGGAGCCGGACGTGAACCCGCACAATGCTTATGCCGGCTGGGCCTGCATCCGCTACGGCGTGGGGGAAACCCTCATCAGGTATTCGGATAACATGGAGATCCAGCCCTGGCTGGCTGTCAAGTGGGAACATACAGACGACCTGACCTGGAAATTCACCCTGCGGGATGACGTGACCTTCTCCAGCGGGCGCAAGATGGACGGTGCGGCTGTCAAGCAGTGCCTGGAGCATCTTATCGGTGTCCACAAGCGCGCCCGGCAGGATCTGAAGATCGCCTCCATTGAGGCGAACGGGCAGGAAGTCACCATCAAGACCACCGAGCCGAAACCGGCACTCCTGAATTATCTGGGGGACCCCTACGGCTGCATCATTGATGTGGATGCGGGTTTTGACAACGGCATTGTGGCCGGTACGGGCCCTTACGTGGTGACGGACATGAAGCCCGACGATCACATCACCCTCAAGAAGAACGAGCATTATTGGGGCGGCATACCGAAGCTCGACAAGCTGACCATCCGCACCATCACGGACGGCAATACCCTGGCCAATGCGTTGCAGTCCGGAGAGGTCCAGGCGGCTTATGGAATGGCTTATGAGAGCTATCCGCTGTTTCGGAATGACAAGTACAGGATTTCCCAGATTTCCACTTCCCGCTGCTTCTTTGGCAAGATGAACTTTGACCCCGACTCGGTCTGCGCAGACCCGGCGGTGAGGAAGGCCATTTCCATGGGCATCGACAAGGCGAATTTCGTTGCTACCTTGCTGGATGGCAACGGCTTTGTGGCTAACGGTGTATTCCCCGATGGCTCTGCCTTCGGCGGTGACAAGGTCAAGGCGGAGAAGTACGATCCTGAGGGGGCCAAGGTTGTTCTGGAGCAGGCAGGCTGGGTGGATGCGGACGGCGACGGCATCCGCGAGAAGGATGGCCGCAAACTGGTGGTCAAATGGCTGACCTATCCCAGCCGCCAGGAGCTGCCACTGCTGGCAGAGTCGGCACAGTCCACCCTCAAGGATATCGGCATTTCGCTGGATATCAACAACACGGCGGATCACAACCAGGTGCTGAAGGACCCGAAGAAGTGGGATGTCTATGCCATGGCCAATGTGCAGGCCCCCACAGGGGACCCGGAATACTGGTTCACGGTATTTGCCGTATCCACGGCCACGAAGAACCAGGGCAAATACCAGAATGCAAAGCTGGATGCCCTGGAGCAGCAGCTCAGCCTTGAATTCGATCCTGCCAGGCGGGCGGAACTTGCCCTGCAGATGCAGCAGATCGTGCTGGACGACCACGCCTTTGTCTTCTGCTCCTTCCTCAAGATGAGCATGATTTCCAAGGCCAATGTGAAGAACTACACATCCCATGCCTGCGATTACTACCAGGTCACGGCGGATCTGGATGTGGAATGATACTGTATGAGAAGGAAGAGCAAAGGAAGGGAAGCATATGGAGGCTTTGCATAGAGCGAGGCAGAAGGATGACAGGGAGCTTTTCGGGGCGATTGAAAGCTACTGGGATGCGCGCAGTCATGAGTTCAGCCGGACCCGGCTCAAGGAACTGGCAGGCTCCGGTGCTGCCGCATGGACAGGCGTTCTGCAGGAACGTCTGGGAAAGTTGCCCCGGAAGAGGCTGAGGATTCTCGATGTGGGCACGGGGGCGGGATTTTTTGCCATCCTGCTGAGCAAGCTGGGGCATGAGGTGACGGGCATAGACATGTCGGGGGACATGCTGCACGAGGCAAAACTCAATGCCCTGGCCTGCGGTGCAGGGGCAAAGTTCCTGAAGATGAATGCCCAGGAGCCGGATTTCCCGGATGGCACCTTTGATGTGGTGGTCAGCCGCAACCTGACCTGGACCCTGCCCGATGCCATGGAGGCATATCGCCAGTGGAAGCGGGTGCTGAAGAGCGGGGGACTGCTCATGAACTTCGATTCGGACTATGGAAGGGAGACCTTCTCCCGCAAGGAAGACCAGTCGGATGTCCACGCCAATATCGGCCAGAGCCTCATTGACGAGTGCAACGCCATCAAAGATGCCGTGCGCATCAGTACCCACCGCCGTCCGGCCTGGGATGCAGCCTTCCTGCGGGAACTTGGCATGGAGGTGGAGCTTGAGGAGGACATTGCCCCAAGGGTACACAACGACCCGGCCATGCACTACGACAATATCCCGCTCTTTGCCATTTGCGCATACAATAAATAATATCTGCACAAAGCAGTGCCGTTGGAAAGGTGCTGCTTTGTATTTTTTCTTCAAAGGATTTTATGGAAGGAGGAGTTGGGAGACAGGAAAAAGTGCCCCTTATCGCGAATAGATATATACAAGAGTGTAATTTTTGAAGGAAGCCGGATATCCAAATTGGCGCGAGGGGCGATTTGCATGATACAGAAAACATACGAGGTTCTGATGGAGAAAACACAGAACCTGATGGAAGGACGGGTGCAGCTGCAGGCAATCGTGCAGAAAATCCGGGAGGAGCCCCTTTATGAGACCGCCAGCAGCATCTACATCAAGGCAATACTGGCAAATGTCACGGAGAAGCAGGCGAGGAGCATTGCGAACTTTTTGCATGAGACGCTCCCCAAGGCAGAACTTGCGGGAATGTCCCTCACTTTGTTCGCCCAGAAGAACCAGGACAAGATCATCCTGCGACTGAACTGCTGCTTCTTCCGGTCCGCCAGGGTAGTGACACTGGAGCAGGTGGGGGCATCCCGGTGCTATGAGACTTCCGGGCGAGCATTGGGCAGTAAGATTGCCGCCATGCAGGATGTAAAGGGCGTGGAAGTCCTTTGCACGGGAGGATTCGTCCTGGATGTCTCGACGTTCCTTCGCAGTGTGTCCCAGGGCAATGAGGACATCCCCTTTTTCGGTGCCATTGCCGGAACTTTTGACACGAAGGAACTGGAGGACGTGAAACGAAACATCTTCCATCTCGCTTCCGGGAATATGGGGGATTCCGTGTCCGGCAGGGGGGAATGCCAGTTCGTGATAGGAAGTCAGTTCTATCAGGAGGGCCTGGTTCTGGTGGTCTTCTGTGGAGAGGGTCTGCATGTACGGGCGGATTGTGTCCTCGGCTGGAAGCCTCTGGGACGTGAGCTGGAGGTGACGGAAAGCATCAGCGCCACATGCATCTCCCGCATTGACAATATGCCGGCGGCGGATATTTACCGGCGCTATCTGAACGTCCAGACGGATGACAAGTTTCTGTTCAACATCTGTGAGTTCCCACTGGTGATTGAGCGCGACGGCTGCCTGATTGCCCGTGTGCCGCCCGGCTATGACAAGGAGAAGCGGCTCTATTTCAATGGGGATATCCAGAAGGGGGAGAAGCTCCGCCTGAGCTACGGGAATTCTCAGGAAATCCTGCGTGAGACATGGCAGGCCAGCGAGGAGATGCGCTATTTCGCCCCGGAGGGGGTCTGGCTTGTGGCTTGCGGCAACCGGGCTTTTTTCCTCAAGGAACATGCCGATATTGAGATTGACGACTATCGGCGTTTTTGCCCGAACCTGATGGTCAGCAATGGGCAGGCGGAAATCTACCGCCACAAGGGAAAGGGCGGCGTGCTCAATACCGCCCTCATCGCCGTGGGCATGAGGGAAGGGGAGGTGAAGGAGCGGCCGAAGGCAGTGTATCTCTGCAATTGCCCCTACAGCGAGCACAGCCAGATCATCCCGCTTTCCACGCGCCTTGCCACCTTCCTCGATGTCACTGCGCAGGATCTCAAGGAGATGGCGATCAAGGCGGAAAACGCAAGCCTGGCGAAGTCCCAGTTCCTCTCCAACATGAGCCATGAGATCCGCACGCCCATCAATGCCGTTCTGGGAATGGATGAGATGATTCTTCGGGAGTGCAAGGACAAGACCATTCGGGAGTATGCAGAGAACATCCGCCTTGCCGGCAACAACCTTCTGGGTCTGGTGAACGACATTCTCGACTTCTCGAAAATCGAGGCGGGGAAGATGGACATCATCCCTGTGGAATACGCCGTGAGCTCCATGCTCAACGATTTGGTGAACATGATACGGCGAAGAGCGGAGAAAAAGGGACTGAAGTTCGTGGTGCAGGTATCGGAGAGCATACCTAGCATCCTCTTCGGCGATGAGATCCGCATCAAGCAGGTCATCACCAACATTCTCACGAATGCCGTAAAGTACACGGAAACGGGATCGGTGACCCTTTTCGTTGATTATGAGCGGCAGGATGAGGAAAACATCCTTTTCAAGGTCAGTGTGCGGGATACGGGCATCGGCATCCGGGAAGAGGATATCGGGAAGTTGTTCCACCCCTTCGAGCGCATCGAAGAAGAGCGCAACCGTGCCATCGAGGGGACAGGGCTGGGCATGAACATCACCCAGAGGCTGCTCACCCTCATGGGAAGCCGGCTGGAAGTATCCAGCATCTACGGCGAAGGCTCTGTCTTTTCCTTTGCCGTGAAGCAGGAGGTCCGGAACTGGGAGCCCATGGGGAATTTCGAGGATGCCTATCACAGGCTGCTGGCGGAGCGTGAGGAATACAAGGAATCCTTCACGGCACCCACGGCGAGAATCCTCGTGGTGGATGATACCGTGATGAATATCACGGTGGTGAAAGGCCTGCTGAAGCAGACCCGTGTGAAGATTGACGTGGCGGAGAGCGGCTATGAATGCCTGAACATGGTCACGAAGGAGCATTATGACATCATCTTCCTCGACCATCGGATGCCGGGACTTGATGGCATCGAGACCTTGCAGCGCATGAGGCATCTGGAGGGGAACCTCAACAGGGAGACCCCCGTCATTTCCCTGACGGCAAATGCCGTGTCCGGAGCGAGAGCCATGTACATCGAGGCAGGTTTCGAGGACTACCTGACAAAGCCCATCCACAGTGCGCAATTGGAGAGCCTGATGGTGAAGTACCTGCCGCAGGAGAAGGTGGTGATGGGAAGCGCCTCCGATTCTTCCGAGGAGGCGCCGCAAGGCGAGGAAGCGGTCATCCCTCCGTGGCTGATGGATGTGGAAGGAATCGACGTGGAGAAGGGCGTCCTTTACTGCGGGACCACAGAGACCTATCTTGGCGCATTGACGGTATTTGCCGAGGCAATCCTGCCGGGGGCGGATGAAATCGAGCGGTATTTTGCGGAGAAGGACTGGAAGAGCTATACGGTGAAGGTCCATGCCCTCAAAAGCACGGCGCGCCTCATTGGCGCAAAGGAATTGTCGGAGCGGGCACGGCGTCTGGAAAGCGCCGGAAATAACGGCTATCTGGAAGAGATTGCCGTCAATACCCCTGCGCTCCTGGCCCTCTATCGGAGCTATGCAGAAAAACTTGCCCCGCTCATCACATCGAAGGAGAGCGGGGCGGACAAGCCCGTCATTGACGAGGCGGAGCTTAAGGAGGCATTTGAGACGTTGCGGGAGGTCACGGCGGCCTTTGACTATGACAGCCTGAAATTCGTGCTGGATTCCCTGGCAGAGTATCAGCTGCCCGACGATATGAAAGAGAAGTACGAGGCCCTTCGGGAGGCGGCAAGGCAGCCGGACTGGGAGCGCATAAGGGAGCTTCTGTAGTCTGCTATTCCATCGGCTCGATGGTGGGCTTCGCGCCGTCCTCGATGCATTCCTTGGTGATGATGATCTTTCTTGGCTCGTTGGACTTCGGGATATCGAACATGACATCCAGCATCGTGTCCTCGATGATGCCCTTGAGGGAGCGGGCGCCGGTCTTCCTTTCGATGGCCTTTTTGGCAACGGCGCGCAGAGCGTCCTCCTGGAATTCCAGCTTTACGTTGTCCATGGAGAGCAGCTTCTCGTACTGCTTGACCGGCGCGTTTTTCGGCTCGGTGAGGATGCGGAGAAGCGCGTCCTCGTCCAGGGTCTCCAGTGTGCAGATGATGGGCAGGCGGCCGATGATCTCGGGGATGATGCCGTATTCCATGAGGTCCTCGGGGCGCACCTTGTGGATGAGCTCATCGTATTTCGGCTTCTCGTCCTCGCCCTGCACCTCTGCGCCAAAGCCGATATTGGCATCTGCCTTTTTCAGGCGCTTGGAGATTTCCTTGTCGATGCCGACGAAGGCGCCTCCGACGATGAAGAGGACGTTCTTCGTGTCCACCTTGATGGTGGGGGCTTCCGGATGCTTGCGCTGGCCGCGGGCGGTGAATTCCACCACGCTTCCCTCCAGCATCTTGAGGAGCGCCTGCTGGACGCCCTCATGGCCGGGGTCTGCGGTGATGGAGTTGTTCGCGCCGGATTTCCTCGCGATCTTGTCGAACTCGTCAAGATAGATGATGCCGTGCTCCGCCTTGGCAATGTCCTTGTCGGCGGCATAGTAGAGGTTGCGCACAGCGACCTCCACATCGGCACCCACGAACCCGGCTTCGGTGAGGCTGGAGGTATCCGTGACGGCAAAGGGCACGTCCAGAAGCTTGGAGAGATGGGAGAGAAGGGCGGTCTTGCCGCAGCCGGAAGGCCCAAGCATGATCACGTTGGACTTCTCGATGTCCGTGTCCCCTTCATGTTCTGCGCCGTATTTCATGCGCTTGTAGTGATTGTAGACCGCCACGGCGAGGATCTTCTTGGCGCGGTCCTGGTTGATGATGTACTCGTCCAGATATTCCTTGATGATATGGGGCTTGTTCTTGGAGAGAATGTCGTCGAGCTGGAAGGCAAAATCCTTCTTCTCCTCGGAGGCATTGGCGGCATCGTGTTCTTCGAGGATGCGGTTGATCTGCTTGATGCAGCTCTTGCAGATGGAGAATCCCGTGTTGGGATCAAAGATGGGCATATCGTATTGGCTATGCACCGTGATGACCTTCTTGCAGAGGCTGCACTGGTGCTGCGTGGTATTTGGGTTCGGCATTAGGTTCGTCCTTTCTACATAAAATATACCTAGTGTCCCGCCTCGTTCATATCCACAATAATTGTCCGATATGCAGCCATCTGCGTTGTCATCGTCAGTTGGCGTAGCCACCGCTACGCCGCCTTCCTCTTCCTAGCATCTGACTACATCTCGAACAATTATTTTTATGTTTCTGAACGAGGTGGGACACTAGATATTATCTAATATCAGGGCGATTTTTTCAAGAAATTTTTGCAGAAGGAGACATGGTTCCCTTGCACAGGATTTTTCCTTATGTTATAATTATGCGGTACTGGACGTACTGACGTCTGGTTCCACGGTCTTTTGGCCGGCCTTGCCCTTGGCGGTGAGCGGTCTAAACCAAGGCTGCGCAGAGCGGCCTTGTATCTTTTCCGGCATTGTCGGGGGAAAGTGAGGTGTATAGGAATGAGAGAGGGAATCCATCCGGAGTTCTTCGAGGCAAAAGTGACCTGCGGCTGCGGCAACACGTTCACGACGGGCTCGACGAAGAAGGAGCTTCGCGTCGATGTCTGCTCCAAGTGCCACCCGTTCTTCACGGGCCGTCAGCGCGACGTTCAGGCAGGCGGGCGCATCGAGAAGTTCAACAAGCGCTACAAGAAGTAAGGAAAAGGGCTGTCAAGGCCTATTATAAGAAGAGAATCCCATCAAGAGACTGCTTTGAATGGGATTCTCTTTTTGTTATTACGAAGAAAGGATGATAAAGATGAATCTTAACGAGTATACGGAAAAACCATTTGTGCATTTTGCCGAGGATTGGGCAATTCTTACCGCAGGGGTGCCGGATGATTTCAACAGCATGACCGTTTCCTGGGGCGCCCTTGGGACCATGTGGGGAATGCCTGTGGCTTTTCTGGTCGTCCGGCCGATTCGCTATACCTGCGAATTTATTGAGCGGCATGAGAAGCTCACGCTTTCCTGGTATGATGAGAAGCACAAGAAGGCCTTGGGGATTTTTGGCTCCAAAAGTGGCAGGGATACAGACAAAGCGGCGGCCACGGGATTTACGCCTGTAACACTGGAAGGTGCTGTGACCTATAAGGAGGCAAAAGAAACCATGGTGCTTCGCAAGCTCTTTGTGCAGCAGCTTGACCGCAGCAAGTTCTCTCAGGAAATCCTCAAATGGTATGCCGAGGGAACGAAGGAGGAACATGCCCACAAACTGATTATTGCCGAAGTCCTTTCCCATCATGAGGGAGTCTGAAGGGTAACAGGGGGCTTTTCCTTTTCAACACGATCTGAGATGTAAACACAAGGAGGTTTTTAACACTATGAGCAAACTTACTTTAGAGAAAGCCAAAGAGATTCTCGCCAAGCACGTCACCGAATCCCACCTCATCACCCATGCGGCCGCCGTAAGCGCCGCCATGGGGGCCATGGCCGATCACTTCGGTGTGAGCCCGGAGGAAAAGGATCACTGGGAGGCCATCGGCTGGCTGCATGATGTGGACTATGAGAAATATCCGGATGAGCACTGTCGCCATGTGCGGGATTTGCTGGAACCGGAAGGGGTAGAGGAGGAGGATATCCTCACCATCATTTCCCATGGCTACGGCCTTGTCACCGAGGAAAAAGTCCCGGAGACGGATCTGGAAAAGAGCCTTTTCACCGTGGATGAGCTCACGGGCATTGTCCAGGCCTATGCCTTGATGCGCCCCGAGCGGCTCACCGGCATGGAAGTGAAGTCCCTGAAAAAGAAATTCAAGGACAAGCGCTTTGCCGCCGGCTGCAACCGGGAGGTCATCAAGAAGGGCTTCGAGATGCTTGGCATGGAGGCCGGCGAAGTCATGGAATGCTGCATCAAGGGCATGCAGGAGCACGCGGAGGAACTGGGGCTGACGTAAGGGAAAGGCCTCCCCAACAGAAACCATCTGCCGGGGAGGCCTTTTTTTATTCCCACTCCAGACCTTTTGACTGGGTGAATTCACGGGATTTCTCTATGGGGAGGGGCTTGGCGAAATAATAGCCCTGGGCGAATTTGCAGCCAATGGTTTTCAGGAACTCGAAGTGTTCCGCGGTCTCCACGCCTTCCTGCAGGGGCTGGATGCCAAGTTCCAGGGCCGCCTGGACGAGATGGCGGAGAAGTTTTTCCGACCTTGGGTGCTTGTCGTAGGTCCGCATGAACTCCAGATCCAGTTTCAGCACATCGAACTCATAGCTCATGAGATGGTTCAGGGAAGAATATCCGCTGCCGAAGTCATCAATCCAGATGTGATAGCCGGCGCTCCGGAACTTCTGCACCTCTCTCTGCAGATGGGAGGAATCCTCGTTCAGGGCACTCTCGGTGATCTCAATGTCGATGAGCTCCCTGGGAAGGTTGTAGAGCCTCCGGAAATGCTCGGTGAGCTCGAAGACCTCGCACAGCTCGAAATCCAGCCGCGAAAGGTTCACGGAGACGGGGACCACGGGCTTGCCCTCCTCCATGAGGCGGCACAGGTCTTCGCAGACCTTCTTGATGACGAAGGTGTCCACCTTGTGGATCATGTGGCCTTCCTCAAGGGTCACGATAAAGGTGGCCGGCGAGAGCATTCCCGCCTTGGGATCATCCCAGCGCGCCAGCGCCTCATAGCCGCAGATCTTCCCTGTTTCCACACGGATGATGGGCTGGTAGAACACCTTCAGGTATTCCTTCTCCACGGCGATATCGATGTTGTCGAGGACGTATTGCTGCATCCTGAGGCGCTCATAGAGCTGCGCCTCGTAGACACCGTAGACCTTGTCGTAGCGCCGCTTGATCATGTTGCAGGCAATGCGGGCGTGGTCGCAGGCAAGCCCGACTTCCTTGCAGGTTTCCTCCAGCTTGTAGATGCCGGCCTTGATCTCCACGCGGATACCGTCCAGGATCCTGAGCATGGTGCTGTGGATATTCTCCACATGTGTCACGATATGCGGCAGGTCGGTGCAGACCATGAAATGGTCATTGGAAAAACGGGCAACATCGGCACCCGGGAATTCCCTGCGGATGGTGTAGGCCATGCGGCAAAGGAGGTCGTCGCCCTTCTGGAAGCCGTAGTTCTCGTTGAATATCTTGAAATTCACGATGTCGAAGTGGATAAATGTCAAGGGCTTTTCCTTGCTGGACACCCCGCTGGCAATCTTTTCCTGCACTGCCTCGTAGAAGGCGGACATATTCAGGAGCCCTGTCAGGCGGTCGGCATTCCGGTTCATGGAGAAGATCTGGGATTCTGCGAAGCTGTTGCGTCCCCGGTTGTAGAACTCGTCCTTGTCCACATCGACGATGTAGACATAGAAGATCTTCTGCCCGCCCTCGCCGTGGAGAAGATGACCGAAATCCTCGATGTAGCGGACCTCTCCCTGCTTCGTGGTGATGCGGTAGCGGACGTAGTCATGCTGCTTCTCGCTGTTGAAGGTCTGGGACATGATATCGCTTTCAATCTTATCGAGGTCCTCCGGGTGGACCATGCCACGGAAGCTGTTGCCGGTATGCTCCCGCAGCTCCTCGATGGTCTTGCAGCCGAACAGCTCGATCACATTCTGGTCGGCAAAGTAGATTTCCTGGTCCCCAAGGGCATTGTAGACGAAAAAGCCGCCCGGGAGCCCTGTGGGTATGTAGTTTTCATCCGGTGCCAATATGATACCCCTTTCCGGTTCTGTTTCCATAAAAAATCCCTCTTGGGCCTATTTGTTTGCCATGCGGTAAATCTCAATGGCTGCGTTCTTGTCGATGGGATGGAAGCAGCCGATCTTGTTGCTGCCATTTGCGGTACACATATCCGCGAGGTATTCGAGGACGGCCTCTGTCTGCACGCCGATGCCGAGTTCCGTGAAGTTTGTGGGCATATCCATCTCGCGGAAGAAATCCTCGGTCTTGCGGATGCCGGCGCGGGCGCGTTCCTCTGCCGTACCGGAATCGATGCCCCAGATGCGCTCTGCGTAGCGGGCAAAGCGTTCGGGATCGTCCTCGTAGACATAGCGGGCCCAGGAACCCCAGAGGGCCGTCAGGGATGCGCCGTGGGTCACATCGAACCTGCCGCCCAGCTCATGACCGAGCTTGTGCACGGAGAAATCCTTCTTGCGTCCGAGCTCGGTGACCCCATTGTGGGAAATGCTGCCGCACCACATGATCTCGCTCATGGCATCGTAATCCTTGCGGTTCACGATGGCAATGCGGGCATTGTCGATGACATTCCTGATCAGGGCCTCCGCCACGAGGTCGGTGAAGGAATTTCCCTTGATGGGGGTGAAGTAGCGCTCCATGGTGTGCATCATGATGTCACAGATGCCGCAGGCGATCTGCTTCTTGGGCAGGGTGAAGGTGAGCTCCGGATTCATGAAGGCAATGGCAGGACGGTTGAGCTCGGAGTTGAGCCCTGCCTTCTTGCCCAGTTCCTCGTTGGTCAGCACCGCGGAATCGCTGGTCTCGCTTCCTGCGGCGGCAATGGTGAGCACCGAGCCGAAGGGCATGGTCTTGGTGAGAGGGGTCTTTCCTGTCCAGAAATCCCAGATGTCCGTGCCGGGATTGGCCACCCCATGGGCAATGGCCTTGACGGTATCGATGACGCTGCCGCCGCCGATGGCGAGGATGAAGTCCGCCTTGCAGGAGAGGGCCTCACGCACTCCCTCGCGGGCAAAGGAGAGACGCGGGTTCGGCTGGACGCCGCCCAATACCTCGAAGGCAAGGCCGCTGGAAGTGAGGCAGCGCTCCACACGGGCCAGCAGGCCGCTTTTCACGACACTGCCGCCGCCGTAGACGATAAAGACGCGGTGTCCCCCGTACTGACGGATCTTTTCGGCGACCTGCAGTTCGGCATCACGGCCGAAGATGATCTCCGTCGGGCTCTTGAATGTAAAATTTTGCATGAAAATCCCCCTCATTTTAAGATTTATGATAATGCACCAAAATTGACCGGCTGTATTCCCTGTCCGGCCAGTCTGGCCAATACATCAGCATCGCATACACCGGCGAATTCTCCCTCGTAGTCGTGCTGCCAGCCGGAAGCCTGCGCCAGTATCTTGTTGTCCAGCCCCGGATGCAGCATGACCTCCACGACGCCCTCCGGGAAATGGGCGGTCAGGTCCCGCATGAAGCCTGCTGTCACAGCACCGCCGGCCACCTGTCCGACAAAATGCCCCGGAAAGGCGAATCCTCTGGCGCGGGCCATGCGCCTGTCCTGCAGGGCCAGCGCTTCCAGACCGAACTTTCCCACCAGATCCCCCACCCCCGGCCAGGGGGTAAAGGGGTTCCCATAGATCCCCCGGGAAATGCGTACCCGTCGGATATGATGCTTTGCGGCCAGCTCCAGCACTATGGGAAAAATCCCCGGCAGCATGTGCAGGTGCTGATGGCTGTCCACATGGGTGGGGCGAAGGCCCGCATCCAGGACTTTGTCCAGCTGGGCATTCAGTTCGCGGGTGATGTCCTGCCGGGAAATGTGTCCCTGCAGATACTGGCGGATAAAGGCTCCGTGATCGGGCCGGAAATGCCCCCCGGGCGTCACCAGAGTGGGCACCTCGGAAGGAGCCAGTACCGGCGTGCCGTCCACCAGGGTGAGGTGCACGCCGGTGCCAAGCTCCGGCAAAGCCTTGGCCAGATCCACCGCCTCCTTGAAGGCAGGCTCTCCCGGCATCAGGGTGGCGGAGCGCAATGCCCCCTGGCTCACGGCACGGGCCACCGCTTCGTTGATCAGGGCATGACGACCGAAATCGTCTGCGTTGATGATGAGTTTCTTCATTTGATTCACAAGTCCCTATTCCTGTTTCTTTCGCATCATATAGGCGCAAGCATAGATCATTGCGGCAGATTCTGCCATGTATTTGGACACTTTTGCCGGATTGAAGGGCTGTGTCTGGTGCTTCTTCCTGCCGCTTCCGTCCCCGGAGGAGGGCAGTGGAGCCGATGCCACAAAGGGAGCAGAGATCCACTTGCCAAAGCCGGAATCCGCAAAGCTCCAGAATCCAAAGCACAAAGTCCCCGCAAGTAGGGCTGCTCCCAGTGTATGGGGGATTCTCCTCAGGGAGGGGCAGCGCCGCAGGATGTTCTCCCGCAGATATGCCCAGTGACAGCTGATATGGAAGGCCAGAAGCAGCAGGGATATGGCCCCCAGGAACTTATGCCAGGGCTTCAGGAAGAACCATCCGATGCCGAGCTGTCTGGCACACAGGATGCCGGTGACGATCATGGCCAGCCAGACAAGGAGGAACAGCATGTTTCCCCAGTCCCGCCAGCCTTTTTTCCGCCGGCCGAACCCCATCAGCCATTTCCGGTTCAGCCAGACATGCCAAAGGGAAAAGCCAAAGAACACCAGCCCGCCCCATACGTGGTAGTCCACAGAGATGAGATGGCACTTGAAAAAGGTGGTGATGAAAACAAATAACAGTACATCCAAACAGAATCGCATGTTGTCCCCCCTCTCAGGCATTATATCACAAAGCGGACACCATGGCTATGAGGGGACATCCACAACGCGTTCTGCTCTGAGTTTTTCTTTGACATTGCTGTTTTCATGATATACAATGGATATCATAGAAGAAAGGAGCAGTGGCAATCATGGACGTTGTGCTTAACAAGTGGGGAAACAGTTTAGGCATCAGGATTCCCCGTGAATTGGTGGATGCATTCAAATTCCATCCCGGCTCCCGTGTCAGAATCTCCGCCAATGACTCGAAAATCACCATAGAACCAGCTGTTTCCGTAGAGGCTCTCTTTGAAGCGCACTATGGCAAGCCAATGTCTTCCATAAGCCGTGAAGAAGTCGGAACCTATGGTGAGGTTGACTGGGGCAGCGATGTTGGAGGTGAGGTCATCGAATGAAGCAGGGAGATATTGTTTGGGTAAACCTCAATCCGGTTGCAGGCCATGAACAGGGAAATTTTCGCCCTGCTATCATTGTTGACCGTGATGAGATTCCCTTGCCAAGCAATTTGCATATCGTAGTCCCTATCACATCTAAAAGCAAAGGCTACCCGCTGGAACTTCCCCTGCCTCCGGGCATGAAGACTTCAGGCTATGCACTTCCTTTTCAGGTTCGCACCCTGGATGTGATAAATAGGCAGGCGAAGGTTATAGAACATGCTCCGCAATCTTTTGTAGACCAGTGTTGCAGTATCACTGCACAGTTGATAAAAAGCTGACAGTTCCCATCTCTGCCTGGTGCAGGGATTTTCTTTTATCTTCCATATGCTTATGAGTCCATGTCAGTGTGCAAATGGCTGGCAGGGGCAGGAGGAGAAAGGGGCCGGTTCGTAGAATAATACCAAAGAGCAGGAATCCTGCAAATGGATGGAAACAAAGAGCAGAAGAGGGGAGTGGGTATTTATGAAATGGTGGCGCAGTTTGATTGCGGTGTGTTGTCTGGTGGCAGCATTTGCCATGCCTGTGAGTGCGGAGAAGGTGGACTGGGCGGACAAATCCTATGACTTCACGAAGGTGCAGCGTGCCCTGGTATATGACCTGGCCTTTGCGGAGAACTCTGGGCTGGACAATGACTTGACGGAGCAGGTGCTCAAGGAGGAGTACCTGAAAAATGCGACTCGCCCTAAATACCAGGTGATCGATCCGGAGAAAGCACAGGTCTTGTCGCCGGAAGACCCGCATCTGGCAGCGGATGTCTATATCACGGCGGAACTCGTGGAATGGAAGGATGGCTCCTATGTCAAGCCAGGTTACACCTCCTATGAGACCAGGACATCGAAACGGAAGAAACACCATTCGGACGGCTCCGTCACGGAGGAGTCTTATGACATCACTGTGCCGGTCTATCATCCGGAGGAGACCGTCTATACCTCCACGGTGCGCCTGCGCTTCGAGGTATATGATTCCAGGACGGGCAAGCGCGTGATGGCACGGGACGAACTTCGGGAGCGCGATGCCTCCAGGCATGGGCAGCAGGGAATCTTCGGCCGCATCAGCAAGTCCTTCTTCGACGACCTCGGAAAGAAACTGAAAGGCAAATAACGGCTTTGTAACGTTGTTACACATTTTGATGGTTTTTCGTGAAGCATCCTTCCAAGCGCGTCCAATTGCGTTGAATTGCGAAGAAACATGTGGTACATTTAGACACAAGGAAGGGGTGCATCCCCAAAGTTCAAGATGAAAAAGAAAAAGGAGCGTTTCACCATGAGAAAAATCATTCTTCTGTGTTCTGCCGGTATGTCCACGAGTATGCTTGTAAAGAAAATGCAGGAAGCCGCGAAGGCGGAGAGCTATGACTGTGAGATCGCTGCCTATCCCATGTCCGAGGCGAAGGAGAAGGCATCGGATGCAGATGTCATCCTCTTGGGGCCGCAGGTTCGTTTCAACAAGGGCAAGATCCAGGAGCTGTGCCCGGGAATCCCTGTGGATGCCATCGACATGAAGATGTACGGGCGCATGGACGGCAAGTCCGTGGTTGCCATGGCAAAGAAGATGATCGGCGACTGATGGCGCTCCCATTCCAGTCCCTGCAAGCATGATATTCCGTATATCTTTGTATATATGTGAAGGAACTTTCGGGGAAGATGTCGAATGGGTATCAGAGGAAGTGATATCCATTCGATCATCGGCGACGGAGGAGTTCATATGGCAGGACTGTTGAAGCGATTGCAGGAAAAGGAAGGATTCTCTGAGACGGAGCGCATTGTTGCTGACTACATGCTGGAGCATTTTCGTGAGCTGGCGAATTTTTCCACACGCCAGCTTGCGAAGAACACCTTCACGAGCTCGGCGGCAATCGTCCGGTTCAGCCAGAAACTGGGCTTCGAGGGATATGCTGACTTCAAGATACGCTTCCTTGCGGAGATGATGCAGCAGACCAGTGAGCCAAAGGAAAGGTTCTTCTCGGAGAAGGATACCATCCCGGATATCATCGACAAGATCATGCACATGGGGACCGGGGCCATCAAGGAAACACATGATCTCCTGGAGCCTGCTTCCATCGTCCGCACGCTTCATCTGCTGAGCAAGGCGAAATATGTGGATTTCTATGCTACAGGGAACAATCTCCATACCGCATGCATGATGTCCGATGGCCTGGTGCTTGCGGGCAAGTATTCCACGGTTCACATGTCCATGGCCATGCAGTACCTCCAGGCAAAGGATGTGCCGAAAGACCATCTGTCGGTTTTCATCACCCGCACCGGGGAAAACCGGCTGCTGGCGCAGATTGCGCAGGAACTGCATCGGCAGGGGAATTCCATCCTGTGCATCACAGCCCATCCGAAATCCACTATCGCAAGGCTTGCCGACGAGGTGCTTCGCGCCGTTTCCGCGGAGGATATGGAGGAGGGAGGACCGCGTATCTTCCTGATGTCTTCCTTCTACATTCTGAATGTGATCTGGGCGGCACTTGTCACGAGATCGGATCTCTCTGCGGTACACAGGAAGAGCGAATGGCTGGCCAAGAATTTCCATTATTGATATGTAGGGCGTGTTGAAAAACACTGTTTCGTTGCAGTACGCAGTTTCCGTTTTTCAATACGCCCTAGAAAGAGAGGCTGACGCTGAGAATTCACGTCGGCTTCTTTTTTATTTTCTGTAACGTGTAACAGTGTTACAAAAACCGATGATTTTCGGGGAAAGTCCTGTAGCATTGTTTCAAGATGGCCGGGAAGCATTGAAGCGGGAATTTCTCTATGTTAATATAAAATCAACTTAAGGGACCGGAATCCAGGCAGGGCAAAATCAATCACTCGCCTGGGTGTCGGGAACAGAAAATATTTATTGGAACAAAAGAGAGGGGAAAAAGATGAGTAAACAAGAGATCTTTGACAAGTTTCTTGAATTCATGGCGAACTTCGCACAGCTGCGAGGGGTTGTTGCCCTGCGTGACGGGTTCATCATGACGACGCCGTTCACCATTGGAGGATCGCTCTTCCTGTTGATCGCAAACCTGCCGATTCCCGGCTATCCGGAATTCATGGCATCCATTTTCGGATCGGACTGGACAGCACCGCTGAATGCCGTGGCGGGTGCAACCTTCAACGTATTGGCCCTCGTTGTGGTCATGGCCATCACCTACAAGTTTGTGGCGAATGAGGGCTGTGATGCGAGCATGGCATCGCTTCTCGCACTTTCCACCTTCCTTGTCCTCATGCCTCCCGAGATCGTGACGGAAGGCGGCGAGGTAGTCGGAGGGATTATCCCGAAAACCTGGGCGGGCAGCAACGGTGTCATCACGGCGATCCTCGTGGCCTTCTATACCGGCTATCTCTTCTGCTACTGCGAGAAGCATCACATCACCATCAAGATGCCGGATTCCGTTCCCAGCGGTGTGGCAAGGGCTTTCGAGGCATTGATTCCCGGCATCGCGCTTTTCACTTCGGCTTCTATTCTCTATGGCCTCTGCCATTATTTAGGTGCAACCACCGTGCCGGAGCTCATCTTCAAGCTCATCCAGACGCCCTTGCAGGGTCTTTCGGACAGCCTGGGCGGCGGTGTCATCATCGTCGGGCTGCAGAGCATCCTCTTCTGGGCCGGTGTGCATGGCCCGAATGTGGTGGGCGGCGTGGTCAGCCCGCTGCTCATTGCAAACTCTCTGGACAACCAGCAGATCCTGGATGCAGGCGGACAGCTTCTCGGCAATCCTGCCGCTCATATCATCACGGCACAGGTCAATGATGTCTTCGTGAAAAGCGGCGGTTGCGGCCTGACCCTCGGACTCATCATCGCGGCTCTTCTGGTGGCAAGATCCAGCCAGATGAAATCCCTGACCCGCATGGCCATGGTTCCCGGTTTGTTCAATATCAACGAGCCCATCATCTTTGGTCTGCCCATCGTGTTCAACCCCTATCTGCTCATTCCCTTTACCCTTGTGCCGCTCCTTGCGATGGTCATCACGTACCTTTCCATTACCATGGGCTTCATGTCTCCCTTCAGCGCCGTGCAGGTGCCTTGGACGACACCGCCGATCATTGCAGGGTTCCTGCTCAATGGATGGCAGGGGGCTGTGGTGCAGATCGTGAATCTGGTCATGGCCACGGCAATCTACCTCCCCTTCGTCAAGTCCCAGGACAAGGCATTTTTGGAGGAAGAGATGCAGGAGGCAGCGGACGGGGCTGCATAACGATTGAAAAAAGATAAATTTTATAGAACTCAACTTTCCCAGCATAAATTTTGAAACAATCCCTTGATATACCTGCTCTGGCTGGCAATCCAATTGGTTACTTTACTTTTTATGGTTTCCGTCTCTTCGGTTCCATAGCCATGAACGGTTTCC